>Ga0209777_10002818_pt1 | contig 22300 bp, 14 predicted proteins | sample FrelakmetHBP12HB_FD_187147 | JGI IMG/M metagenome (GOLD analysis project Ga0209777, IMG submission 187147) | Freshwater lake sediment microbial communities from the University of Notre Dame, USA, for methane emissions studies -HBP12 HB (SPAdes)... | ecosystem: Environmental > Aquatic >...
GAGGCCGGCGGCGGCACGCGGATCACCCACGCCGTGACCGCGGCGATCGGCCTCTTCGGCCCGCCCGGCGCGGACGCCGGGCGGGTCCGCCACGTGATGCTCCTTTCCGACGGCCGCAGCGCCGATTTCAACCTGGCCGCGCTCTCGGCCGCCTGCCGCGCCGCCGCCGTCAGCCTGTCCGCCGTCGCGACCGGCTCCGACGCCGACCGCGACCGCCTCGGCCGGCTCGCTCAGGAGACCGGCGGCCGCCTGTACGTCGCGGCCGGCGTGGCGCGGCAGTCGCTGCGCGAAACGTTCCTGGCGGACATGGCGTGGAAGCGCGGCGAGGGCCTCCGCACCGAGACCCGCGCCGCCGAGTGGCGTGCGGCCGAGCCGATCTGGCCCGAGGCGGGGCCGCCGTTGCCCGCCGTCGACGCGCTGAACCTCACGCAGCCGAAACCGGCCGCCGACCTGCTCTGGATCGCCGCACCCGCCGCAGGCCGGCCGCAAGCGCCGCTCCTGGCCGCCTGGCGCAAGGGCCTCGGAAAAGTCGCCGCCATGCCGTGGCCCGTCAGCCGGGCCTCCGGAAAATGGGCCGAGGGCGATGCCCTCGGCGGCTACCTCGCGGCCATCCTCGCGTGGATTTATCAGCCAGCCGCGCCGCGCGACTGGTCCGCGCGGCTCGTGCAGAGCGATGCCGAGTGGCGGCTCCGCGTTGAGGAAAAGCCCGCGGCGCTCAGCAAGTCGCTCCCGCCGCCGGCGGCAACCGCCTGGGCGGAGGGCGACGCCCGGCCGCATCCCGTCGCGATCGAGCAGGTTGCTCCGGGCGTCTACGAGGGGAAGGTCGGCGACGAAGGCGGCGGCGCGACGCTGGTGGTCGTGCGGCGTCCGGCCGGCGCGGCAGATGCCGCCGCGATGCCCGGCGCAGAGGAAACCGTTCAACTGGCGGTGCCCGGCCTGCCGCCCGTGGAATACGAGCGCCTCGGCGTGGACCGCGACCGCCTGGAGCAAATCGTGCGGGCGGGCGGCGGCAGCATCCTCAATTCGCCCGAAGAACTGGCCGACGCCGTCCGCCAGATGCGCTCGCGGGGGTACGCGCCGGCGGGCCTCTGGTTCGTGCTGGCGGCGGGCGCGGTGATGCTCGCGCAGGTGGCACTTCGCATGGCGGGGAAGCTGTAGCTGGTATGGGCGGGGCATCCCCCGCCACTACAGCTAGGCGTGGGTTGCTCTACAGCGTGCGGTCGAGGAACTCCCGCTTGAACTCCGAATCGAAAATGATGACGATGACGCTCCGCCACTCGCCCATAATATCGACGCGGCGGACCTCGCCCGCCAGCTTGACGATGCGGGTCCGCGGACCGGTCGACCGGACTCTCGGCAGGCTCAGTTCGACCCAGACCGGCTGCCCCTCATCCAGTGGCCTGCCGCCCTTGCCGATGATCCGTATGCCCCCCGGCGCGATATCAGCCGCCCGGCCGCGAAGGAGCACCCTGCCGGCCTTGTCCAGCAGTGCCACCGGGCAGGTAAGAATCTGCCGCTCGTGGCGCCGGCGTTCGTCAACCCGAAGCATGAATTCCTCGTCCGATAGGGGTAGCAGCACCCCCGTGCGCGTGACCGATACAGCGTGGGTGCGCAGGTATTATCGGCCAGTGCGGCCGATCACTTCAGGGATTTGGGGCCGCCGTTTGCCGTTCACTTGGAACCCGCCCCTAAGCCTGGCGGGCAGGCTTTGAACTTTGAACTTCCTGGCCTGCCGTCTGGCATGTTGCTTTTTCGCAACACTGTTCCCGGTTCCCCGATCCCGGTTCCCGTTTTTGCCATTGACGTAAGTCGCGCTTGCCTAAATTGCCAAAGTGAATTATTAGAGCGGCGCGCCGCGTTTTTGCCCCTTTTGGAGGGTCAAAACGGCCCTGGCGCTAGCGCCAGAGGGGTTGGAGGGGCAAAATGGTAAGATGGGTAAGGCAAAAAGTGTACCGAATTTAACACTTTTGAGCCCTGTTTTGATGGAACTTGATAGTGTTTTGCTCTTTTTTCGCCTTTTTGGCGCTGTGGGTATGGCCATACGTCGTGGTGTTCCGAAAACACTTACAACGTTACTTTTTTCACAGCGATGCCGGGGGGCGGAAAGTGTTGCTTTTTCGCAACATCGTTTGGTGCCGCACACGGCGACGGTCATCAGCGATAAAGGCGCGGCAAGGGTTAAAAGAGCCGGCATTCCCTGGGGAACGGGAAACTACGGGTAGCGTCCGCGTATTTCCCCGCACACGAGCACGTTCTCCGCCGGTCAATTCCGTATCCTGGCCCCGGAGCCCCCGCTGACCTTGTTGTGCTTGCCGGTCTGCTTCAGATCCCAGATTCCCGGCAAGATTTCCGGCACTTCCTTGACTTTTCGCCATTATGTGCTATTCTTATGTGGTATCCGGGCACGGTCAGCAAGGGCGAGAGCGTTTGGCCGGCCTTTTCGGGCACGCACCGGGTACACGCCGAGCAGCCGGGGCGCCCAACAGGGAATCTCTCTGGGGGAACCAGAGTTGGCAACAAACTCACAACACCCACGGGTGGGGCCTGTCGGCCCGTTCTCTGTTTGCGTCCTGTGCGTCGGGTTAATCCTGGCCGCTGCCTCAAACGCCGGTGCAACGTCGACCGACGTCAACATCGAGTCTTCAACCCTTCTGACCACGCGCGGCAGCCCCGCCGGCTTCACCGTGCCGCCTGGCACAGGTTACGACGGCGTTGCCGACATTATCATCGACGCCCCCAGCGGCTTCATACGAGGCTCGGGCGTGCTCGTCCAGGGCGGCGGCGGCCGGTACATTCTTACCGCCGCGCACGTGGTTGACCAGATGGTCAGCATGGGCGCATCGAGCGTGTTCTTCGACATGCCCGCCCCCGTCGGCAGGACGCAGGTCGGCATAGCCGCCGTGTACATCCAGCCGCAATGGGACGGCAACTATATGTATGGCAACGACATTGCCATCATTAAACTTGCCGCGCCCGCGCCCGCCGGGGCCCAGGAGTATCCCATTTACCGCGGCAGCGGCGAGGTGGGCGCCGTGGGCACCAAACTGGGTTACGGACGCTCGGGCACCGGGGACCAGGGCGACGTCATCCATAGCGGCACCAAGCGCATCGGCGAAAACCTGTACGACGCCCTTGCCGGCATCTTTGGCGACATCTTCGGCCAGAACCACATCGCCCCCCCGCTGGCCGGGGCGCAACTGGCCTACGATTTCGACAACGGACTCCCGGCCAACGACGCCTTCGGCTTGTTCTTCGGCATACATGACCTGGGCGTGCCCCGCGAAGTCCTGGCCGCCCCCGGCGACTCCGGCGGACCGACGTTCATCAACGGCCAGGTGGCCGGCATAACGTCGTACGGCATGCGCATGGCGTACGACGATCCGCTGGCCGACCCGCTTACCACGAGCGACATCGACAGCGTGCTGAACAGTTCATACGGCGAATTCGCCGTCGATACCCGTGTTGCCTACTACGCCCAGTGGATCGACTCGGTCGTCGTGCCGGAACCGCTGACCGTGACGGCCACGCTTCTGGGTCTGGCCTGCCTCGCCCGCTACCTGCGCAAACGGTAGCCGCCGCACGAGGGGCCGCACGCCATCGTGCCGGCCGCGCCGTACGGCCCCAAGGCCAACGGGCCGCACGCGTAACTGCCTTGCTCTCGCCGCCACCGGCCGAGAGCCCCTCAACGGCCGACGTGCCAATAAATAGGAGAGGGCTGGAACCTGAGCAGGTCCCAGCCCTCTGGTGTTTATGCAATCGTATCTGCGCTACCGCGCCCGCCTCCGCAGCAGCATCGCCAGGCCCAGACCCATCAGGCCAAGCGTGGCCGGCTCGGGCGTTATGGCGAAGCGGCTCGTGCCGCTGGCCTCGTCACCGGCGGTGAGTTTGAAACTGTACGCCGCCTGGATGCTGGTGACGCTGGCCGGAATAACCTCGTCAACCGTGGGCAACACGGGGCGCCGCTGGCTGCCCGTGACGGAATTTCCCTCAACCGCCGTCACGCTGTCAACCAGGTACGCCCAGTTGGTTGTACCGTTGTAGATAGCCGTATAGGCCTTCTCGCCGGAGTATTGGCCCGTGGCGCTGGCCGTGGTCGTGCCGCTGGTCACGGTAATCGACGCCGACGCCTGGGCCCGCGGATTGGTCATCGCGGCGAAACTCACCGCCATGCTCGGAATCGTGAACGCCGTATCCGTATCACCGGCCTGAATGGCAAACTTCAGGCGAACTTCAGGGTCCCCCTCGTAGTCGCACTCAAGGCTCTTGACGAGCCCCAGATAGTTGCCCATGCCGTCCAGGATCTCCTGCTCGCTGGCCAGCGCCGACGACCATACCATGACGCCCTCCGACGTCTCGGTCAGCGTGTACGTCTTCGTCCCGCTGCCGCCGGTGGACATGTTCGTGGCGGATATCGTCATCGAGCCGCCCCCGATGACGTCGGCTGCGGCGGTCAGGGGGAAGGCCGTCAGGCACGCCGCCGTTACCACCGCGGCAAAAAGAAAAACGCCGTCCCGAATAAGAGAGGCGCCTCTGGTCTTCATCGCAATGTCTCCTCGCTCTCGGACCCCTCGCCCGCCCTCCCGCAACTCCGCGCGCTGACTCACGCACAGAGCGCCGGCACAGAGCAGGCACTCTCGCCCTCCCCCACGGATGGCACTAGTAAGAGTATGACACACGATTCCCGCTTTGTCAAAGGCCTTCCGCAAAAAAATGTAACCGGTCAGTCACTGGTAGGGTTCAGCCGTTCACGTGCCACGGGTTGCCCGCCCAAGCGGATCTTCGACTTGCCAACCCGTGGTGAACACGGGCACGGCCGCAAGGGCGGGCCTGCTCTATTGGCAGGTCGAACCGCATATCTCCCATTCAGGTTATCGGACCTAAACTCCTCTCCCCTCCGCCCCCACCTACTTTAACAGGCTGAAACTTTGAAGTTGACTTGTTGCGGCCGCCGATAGATACTGTGGCAAAATAGGGGAGATAGGGAATCTGTACCAAGGTTCTTCCCGGTGCCACGAGGGGTGCTAGCGAGGGAGCGATCATGAAAGATGTCTACTCCACTGGAGAGGCCGCGAAGATCTGCCGGGTCAGTCAGCAAACCATTATCCGCTGTTTCGACGCGGGTAAACTCCAGGGCTTCTACGTGCCCGGCTCGCGGTTCCGGCGGATTCCGCGCGATGCCCTCACGAAGTTCATGAAGGAGAACGGCATCCCGCTCTCCAACCTCGACTCCGGCAAGAAGAAGGTCCTTGTCGTCGACGACGACCCGGGTATCGTCGAGTTGCTCGTCGACACGCTCCAGCGCGACGGCCGATTCGAGGTCAAGACGGCCTCGTGCGGCTACGATGCGGGCATCCTTACGCAACAGTTCCACCCGGACGCCATCGTCCTGGACTACATGCTCCACGACATCAACGCCGACGTCGTCACGAAGACGATCAAGAGCAACCCGTCGCTTGAGGACACGCGGATCATCATCATCAGCGGCATGATCGAGGAAGACAAGGTCCAGGGCCTCTACGACCTCGGCGTGCACGCGTACCTGAGGAAGCCGTTCCAGATTGACGAGCTCATCAACAAGTTATCAGAACTCTTGCACATCTAAGCGTGCAAGCCAAAGATCGCCAAAGGGACCCCAGGCATGGGCGCCTCCGGGCTTGAGCGTCGCAAAATCGAAGTCCTCCTCGACGAGTTGGACGCGCTGCCGACGCTGCCCGGCGTAGCCCATCGCCTGCTTTCCATCCTTGCCGCGCCCCGTCCCAACCGTCGCGACCTCCAGCTCGTCATCGAGTCCGATCCGGCACTTTCCGCGCGGTCCGTTCGCCTGGCCCTCGATCTGGGCGCCGCCCCGGAAGCCGTCACGAGCGTCGACGCCGTCCTTGCGGCCGTGCCGCTTGAGGCCGCGACGGCCGACCTTCTGAGCGTCGAGATCGTCGGCTCCGACGTTGCGTCGGACCTGGACCTCGTCCGTCTGTGGCGTCACAGCCTGGCGACGGGCATGGCGGCGCAGGCGATTGCGGGCCGCCTCGGAACGATTCCCCCTGCGCAAGCGCTCCTGGCGGGCATCCTGCACGACATCGGCCAGATCGCGCTGGCCATCACCCTGCCCCGTGCCTACCGGCAGGTTCTCGACGAGGCGGCATCCGCCGGAACGGAACTGGTCGAAGCGGAGCGGCGGATCTTGCAGATCGACCACGCCACGATCGGCAAGCGTCTGGCCAGCCGCTGGGGCTTTTGCGACACATTGCAGAACATCATCTGGCTACACCACCAGGCGCAGGCGCCCGCCGGCGAGGCGCCCGCCGGCGCCACGCTGACGCAGGTCGTGCGGCTGGCTGACCTGGTCGTCCGCCAGGAAGGGTTCGGGTACGGGGCGTCGGAGCAACTTCGCGACAGCACCACGGAGATGGCCGAGCGGATCGGTCTTAGCGGCGCGGCCGCCGAACAGATCGGCCGGCAGATCGCCTCCGCGTTCGACTTGAACGCCGGGCCGGCCGGCCTCCAGGCGACGCCTGCGCCGCAGGAGATGCAGTCCGTTCTTTCCGCCGCCCGCGTTCACTTGGGCAGGCTTTGCCGCACACAGCACCGCCTGCGCCTCGATGCGGGGGCACAGGCCCGGCAGTCGGACTTGCTGGTCCGCCTGAACGGCCGGCTTGCCACGTGCCGCTCGGCCAGGGAAGTCCTCGCGTCCGTCGCGGCGCACGTCCGCGAGACGCTCGGGGCCGGCGCCGTTGTCGTGTATTTGGCGTCGCGCGAGGGCGGCTACGTCGAGGGCATTCTGGGCGCCGCCGACGGCGCGACGGAGCATTTCATCCATGCCCTGAAAAAGGGCGAAGGCATGGAATCGCTCGTGGACAGACTGCTGCCCGCGGCAACTTCGGGCCTCCCGGGCCGTGCCGAGGGCGCGGAGTCCTGGCTGTTTGAGCGACACGGGGCCAAGCTCGGGCCGGGCCCCTTCTTCACGGTTTCGATGACCGCCGGCGACGTGCACGTAGGAGGGCTCGTGCTGTCCCCCAGGCCCGGCCAGGGGGAGCTTTTTGCGGCTGATGCGGCCCAACTGACGGCCCTTGCCTCCGTTGCCGGCGCGGCCCTGAAGCGCGTGCTGGCCGAGGAAGAACTCGTGACGCTTTCGGAAGAACTTGCCGAGGCCAGCCGCGGCCTTTCGGCGGCCGAACATGAACGCGTCCAGCGGCGCAACGTCGCCGCGCTGGGAGAAATGGCCGCCGGCGCCGCACACGAGATCAACAATCCCCTGGCGATAATCAGCGGGCGTGCCCAGCAATTGGCCGCGGACGAAAAGGTCCCCGCTCGCCAGGAGATGCTCAAGACCATCATTCAGCAGGCCTCCCGGGTGAGCGACATCCTGGTGGACCTGCGCCAGTTCGCCCGCCCGCCGGCACCGAAGCTCGCGGACGTGGATGCGGCTGCACTGGCCCGCGCGGTCGTTGCCGAGTTCACCGCGGGCCCCGGGCAGAAGGGGCCCACGGTGAAACTGGAAGCGCCCGGCGCCCCGGCGGCCGTCCGCGTGGACCGCGACCAGGTCTGTGGCGCCCTCAGGGAGGTCCTCAAGAACGCCGTTCAGGCATGCTCGAACGCAGCCGGCCGCAACGTGACGGTCGCCGTGCAGGCGCTCAGGCCCCAGGAACTGGTCAGGCTTTCGGTCATCGACAACGGGCCGGGGATGGACCCGCAGGTCCGGGCGCGGGCATTCGACCCCTTCTATTGCGGCCGCGACGCGGGACGGCGGCGCGGGCTGGGCCTCTCGAAGGCATACCGGGCGGTGGTCGCCAGCGGCGGGCAACTGACGCTGGAATCGACGCCCGGCCGCGGGACCACGGTCCGGATGACGTTTCGCCTGGCGTCGGCGGAAAAGGGCTAATAGCCTGTAACGATTAAGTCTGTGGGTGCCACGGTTGCGCCGTTCAGCAACCGTGCGGCCGTTCGACGCAGAGCACGGCTGCAAACAGCGCAGCCGTGGCACCCGGCGCGGCGGGTCAGGAGACCCGCCGCGCAAAGCCGCGAGGCCCGGCGATCGCCGAAAATCGCGGCGAGAAATTGCGAAATGGGCTTCACCAAATTCCGAAAGGAGTCGATATAACCGGATGGGCAGGCCGTCGCCGACAGGGCCCGGCCCGTCCGAAAACCAGACCTCCACGGTGAGCGGCGACGCCTTCTCCCTCCCCCCTCGCTCTCGCGGCTAGCCCTCACCGTGGCTTACAACTAACGGAGGCCGAGCGACCCACGGCCATTCGTCGCTCGGCCTCCTTAATTCGATCTTTGGCGGAAAGGGAAACTGATGACTGCGGCAGGTTCAGCAAGCGCTGAGGTCATTCGGTCGGACGTGGAGGCGCGGATCCTGGTCGTCGACGACGAGCAAGAGATTGCGACGCTCGCCGCCGAGACCCTCCGCGACGCCGATCCCTCCTGGTACGTCGAATGCGAGACGGATCCCGAGCGGGCCCTTGCGCGGCTGGCGGAGGAGCCGTTCGACTGCCTCGTCACGGACCTACTGATGCCCGGCATGGACGGCCTGGCGCTGGCCCGTCGCGGCAGGGAAATCAACGAAGACCTCGGCTTGGTGGCAATCTCCGGCCACGGGACCCTGGAAACGGGCGTCGAGGCCCTGCGTCTGGGGTTCACGGACTATCTGCCGAAGCCGTTCAACCTGGAGAGCCTGTCGAGTGCGGTCTGCCGCTCGGTGCGCCGCAGGCGAGAGCAGCAGACCTTCGAGAGGCGATTCGCGGAACTTGCGCAGGCCAGCGCGCAGCACGAGGCGTCGGAGGCACAACTGGAGCAGAAGCTCCAGATCGCCAGTCAGGACCTGGTGCTCTCAAGCAAGCGCATGGCCCGCCAGATGGAAGACATTGCGGCGTCGGCCAACGTGGCCCGCTCGCTCATGGGCATCATTGAACTCGAGGACCTCCTGGGCCTCTCCGCGGAGCTGATCGGCGACCGAGTCTCCTGCCAGTCGAGCACCATCGCGCTGTACGAGACGCAGGAGGCGGCCATCGGCCTGATGGTCCGGGCCCATCCGGAATCGGAAGGTTCGCCGGCCCTCTGCTGGCTCAGGTCGCCCCTCAGGTCGGGCGTCCTCTGCCGCGCTGCCGAGACGGGAAAAAGCATTCACGTCGACAGCATCGGCGAAAGCGCACTGGTGCACAACGACGAGAAGGCGCTGTGGCACAATGGGCGGCTGTTGGTGGTCCCGATTCCGGCGCAGGGGCGCGTCATGGGCGTGGCGGTCCTTCACCGGGCCGCAGAGGACAAAGGCTTCAGCGCCCAGGACATAAAGGCCGTCACGGAATTGGCGAAGGTCATGGGCCCGGCCATCCTGACCGCCAAAATGCACCACCAGCAGCGGTGCCAGATTTACGCGGCCCTCGAGAGCATAAGCGAGGCGGTCGAGGACCGCGATCCGTACCTGAAGGGTCACAGCCGGCGGGTCCTGGCGTACGCCCAGCAGATGGCCCCGGCGGTTGAACTGACGCAGCCTCAACTCGGCGCACTCCAGATCTCCGCCCGCCTGCACGACCTCGGGCGGATCATTATCCCGGAATTCGCCGTCAACCACCCCGGGCCGCTCAGTCCGGAGCAGTGGGAGATCGTCCGCCGCCATGCCGAGGCCGGGGCGAATTTCCTGAAGACCCTCGACTTCTTCGGCGAGGTCGCCGAGATCGTCCGCGCCCACCACGAATCGTACGACGGCACGGGGTACCCCGACATGAAGGCCGGCGAAGAGATACCGGTGGTATCGCGGCTGCTGGTGATCGCCGATGCGTTCGACGCCATGACGAGCCCGCGGCCGTACCGTGCCGTGATGAGCATCGACGATGCGCTGGAGCAGATTCAGAAGTTGGCCGGCCAGCAGTTCGACCCGCGCATGGCCGAGGCGCTGCTGGCCGTCCCGCACGAGACGCTCGAGGAAATCCAGGCGAGCCATCGGTAGAATCAATCACGCACTTGGGCTGTTTTGTTGCGCCCCGCCCCACGCGAACTTCCACCACCCAAACTCCGTAGTTGTTGTTGCGGTTGTCCGGGGTGTTGTTGTTCCGGTTCGCGGCGCGGCAGTTGTCCGGATTGTTGTTCCAACTACCGCCGCGCAGAACGCGATACGTTTCGGCGCTGCCCCTTACGAAAGCCCATTCCAACCAAAAAGGCAAAGGGTAAAAGCGTAAGAGTGCAAAGTGTGATCAAAGTCCAGGGGCCGAAACAGACACCACCACCCGGAACCCGAAGATGCCGCCGCGGAGGTCCGGGGTGCCGTCGCGCCGGCCCGCGGCGCGGCAGAAGACCGGATTGCCGCCCCAACCACCGCCGCGCAGAACGCGATACGTGCCGGACGCCGGGCCTTGGGGATCCGTCACCGCGCCCTTCGGATAATCTCCGTACCAATCCGCGCACCATTCCCAGACGTTCCCGTGCACGTCGTAGAGACCCCAGGCGTTCGGCTTTTTCTGGCCGACGGGATGCGTCGTGCCGCCGCTGTTGGCATCATACCATGCATAGTCGCCCAAAGCGCTATCGGAATCGCCAAAGGAGAAAGCGGTCGCCGTGCCCGCGCGGCAGGCATATTCCCACTCCGCCTCCGTCGGCAGGCGGACGGCCTGGCGGGTCTTCTCGGAGAGTTTCTTACAGAACTCCGTGGCATCGTTCCAGGAAACCATCTCCACCGGATTTGTCTCGCCCTTGAAGTTGCTCGGATTCGTGCCCATGACCGCCTGGTACTGGGCCTGGGTCACTTCCGTCGCGCCCACGTAGAAGGGCTTGGAGAGTGTGACCTCGTGCCGGTCCTTTTCGTCGCCCATCATGAATTTGCCGGGGCGGATGAGAGCCATTTTCATCGAGGCTCCGCCGCCCAAGTTCAATACCAGATTCTTGGCGGGTCCCGGCATGGCGTCCACTTTGGCGCGGAGCGCGGCGAGGCGCGGATCGGACGGGATCAATGCCACCGCCTGGGCCAAGAGGTCTTCGGCCAGGAATTTGTCTCGCGCGGTCTCGATCTGTGCGATTATGGGGGCGGCCTTGGCGCCGTTTTCCCGCGTCAGGGCCTGTGCGGAGGCCCCTTTCATGGCCTTGACGGCATCGCCGTAGAGTGCAACGGCCGCCTGGGTCTTGCCTGCGCCGGCCTGGGCCTCGGCTTGGGCGGCCTTCTGCTTTGCGGCGGCCCATTCGGCCGCGGCGTGTTTGGCCAAGAGGTTCTCATCCGCCGCGGCGACGGCCGCTGCCCACTCGCCCTGGGCCTTGCCGAGTTCGTTGACAAGTTCGGCCTCGCCGCGCGCCTTGGCCGCAAGTTCGGCCGCCTCGCCGAACAGGCGAGAGGCCACGGCGAGGTCATCCTCGTCTATAGCCTTTCTTGCGTCGGCCAGGGCCTGCTTGGCCCGCTCGAAGGAGGCCGGGCGGGCCTCGGTCTTGAAGGCGGAGTCGGCCAGGCGCAGGTTGTCGTCCGCGGCCTTTCCGGCGGCCAAGACCTTGTCGCGCTGGGCCTGAAGGGCGGCGGCCTGGCGATAGAGTTGCTCGGCCCTGACAAAAAGGGCCTTGGCGGGCGCGTACTCGCGATTTTCAAGCGCCTCGTTGGCATCCGATTCGGCCCCCGTGGCCTGGGCAAGTATATCACTGAACGTGCCCTTCTTAGCCTTGCCGGCAGGGGCTTCTTCGATCCCCGGGCGCAGGGCGGCGGGAACCCCCGGCCTCGCCGGCCGCCGCATCGAGAATTCCGGCAGGTTCTTTATCTGTTTGCGTGCCGCGAGCATGGCGGTTCGGGCGGCCACGGCCTCCTCGATGGTTGCCGTCGGGGCGGCCCCGGCCAACGTCTCATACGCTTTCTGGGCTTTTGCGAGTTCGATGACGGCCGCCTCGATCTCCCCGGCCTCAAAGTATCCTTGGGCGTTGGTCTCCAGGCTCCGGGCGTCCTTCAGTTTCGCCTCGTCGGCCGCGCCTTCTGCGAGTTTCCGCGCCCGCGAGACCTTCTTTTCGGCTTCAGCCAGCCGTTCAAGGACCTTTTTGCCGTCCACCACCTGACGGTACAGCACAACAGCCGCTTCGAACGACTGGACAGCCTCGCCGTACTTGTCTTTGGTCAGGTATATGTTGCCTTCCACCTGTTTGGCTTCGGCCTTGGCCAGGACCTTGCGCATGGCCGACCGGATTTCGGCGTCCAGGCCGGCCGCCTCATACGCCAGTTCTGTGACCTTCGTCCGGGCCTTGATAGCCTCCTCAAGGTTTCCGGTCGTTTGGGAATTGGACGCCCCGGAACTGCACCCCGGCGTCCAGAAGAGCAACGCAGCAGCCACCACCGCCACCCACCGCCCCACCGATTGCCGAGTCGCCATGAAACGCCCCCTTGTCTGGATAGGACTGGTTTTATCTGTGCCCAACGCCAACCGGCCGCCTGCCGGACGGGAACTTCGGCGCAGACGCCTCCGAAACGTGCTTGCGACGTACATAATCCTATGGCTCTGGAAAACCAAGAGATCATTCTATGACTGTAAAGAGAGAGTGCAAGCGTTTTCCCGCACAGAAGCTATTGCGTGAGTCGGTGGGTGGCGTGTTCACGCTGTTGCGTGGCCGTGCAAGCCGCCCAGCGTGGAACACGGCCACGCAACGTACGTGTTAGCGCTGTCATTCTGAGGCCCCGTTTACGGGGCCGAAGAATCTCGCCGTTTGGACGGCCGAGATTCTTTCCCGGCGCGCCGGGACTCGCTCAGAATGACAAGTCATGTTCCCGCGCTTGACTTTCCCCGTCCAAGAGACTTAAATCGGGGTTGGAAGTGCGGCCTTCCTCTTCTGCGCTGGTATCCGGCCGTCGGGAACAGGCGATGGAAACTCGCATCTTGAGAGCATCCGACCCCGTGCGCGACCTGGCGGTCATCCGCGAGGCCGGCTCGGCCCTCGCCCAAGGCGAACTTGTGGTCTTCCCGACTGAGACGGTCTACGGCGTCGGCGCGAGCGCCGTCAATGCGCAGGCCGTGGCGGCCCTGTCGGACCTGAAGGACCGCCCGCCGGACAAACCGTTTACGCTGCACCTGGCCGGGCCCGACGAGGCCCTTCGCTACGCCGGGCCGCTCTCGCCGCTTACGCGGCGGTTCATGCGCAAAGCCTGGCCCGGGCCGCTGACGCTGGTGGTTCCGGACCGCCGTTTGCATCAAGGCGAGCCCGCGGGCCTCGTGGAAGAGGCGGTTTACCACGACGGCACGGTGGGCATGAGGTGCCCTGCCCATGCGGTCGGCGTGGCGATCCTGCGTGCGGCGGGGGTGCCGGTGGTCGGCTCCAGCGCGAACCTGGGCGGCCGGCCGTCGCCGCGGCAGGCGTCGGAGGCCCTCGCCGATCTTTCGGGCAAAGTGGCGCTCGTGGTGGACGCCGGCCCGGCGCCTCTGGGGCGGGCCTCAACGGTGGTTCGCATCGCGCCGGACGACACGTACGAGATTTTGCGCGAGGAATCGATCGCCGCGCGGCGGCTGGAGCGGATGGCGCGGACGCGCGTGCTCTTCGTCTGCACGGGCAACCTCTGCCGCAGCCCGATGGCCGCGGGCCTGGCCGCCAGGATGCTGGCCGAGCGATTCGGATGCGCGCCCTCGGAGCTGGGCCGCCACGGCATGGAAGTAGAGAGCGCGGGGACATCCGCCTCGCCCGGCTTCACCGCAAGCCCGAACGCCATCGGGGCGATGCGCGAGCGCGGCATCGACATCCGCGGCCATCACAGCCGGCCAATCACTGTTGACGGGCTGCTGGCGGCCGACTATATTTGGGTCATGACCCGAGGCCACGCCGAGGCCGTCGTGCGGCTGGCGCCCGAAGTCGCCGGCCGCGTGGCCCTGGTGGACCCAACGGGCGAGAGCGTGGCAGACCCGATCGGGGGCGACTTGGACGTGTATCGAGCTTGTGCCGCCCACCTTGAAAAAGCGGTTGCGGCACGCCTTGCGGAGACGGCCTGATGAGAATTGCCATCGGAAGCGACCATCGCGGCTACGCGACAAAAGAGCGCATGAAGTCGCTCCTGGCCGAACTGGGTCACGAGGTCATCGATTGCGGCACCACGAGCGAGGCGTCCTGCGATTACCCCGACTATGCCATCCCCGCCTGTCTGAAGGTGGCGCACCATGAGGCCGACCGCGCAATCCTCATGTGCGGCTCCGGCATCGGAATGACCATCACGGCAAACAAGGTGGCGGGCATCCGGGCGGCGCTCTGCCACGACGAACTGACGGCCGAGATGAGCCGCCGGCACAATGACGCGAACGTCCTCTGCCTTGCGGCCGACCTGCTGGGCGAGGAACTCATCCGCCGCATGATCGAAGTCTGGCTGACAACCCCGTTCGAGGCTGGGCGCCATGCGCGGCGCGTGAAGAAGATGATGGCGGCCGAGAAGTACCTTTCGCCGACGCCCGAGATCGCCCCGGGCGAGTGCGCCCCCCTGCCCCCGATCAAGACCAAGCCGAAGCCGAAAACCGCCTAAGCGGTAGAACACCGTGTTAACGGACATTCATCCGGCTGGAAAAGATCGAAAACGCAGCGTTCATAAACTTTGCAGGGCACCTGAGAAATGTGGTTGAGGAGTTCTCAGTTTAGATTAGTAGTTTAGTGCGTCGTCGGCAGGGTCCGCACAATTACCAGAACCGGGCCGGACGTCCGAACGGCCCCTTGGGCATCCGTACCGAGCACGGAAAAAACGTGGAATCCGCCCGCCAGGTTCAGGGCCGTAAACTGTGCCGGGGCGGATGTAACCTCGCCCAACTTCCGGGCCTGGTCGTAAAACTCGATCTTCTTCCAATTGGGGAAACTGGAGTCGTCAACTACTATTGTGACGTTTGACCCCGGATACCAGCCGCTCCTCGTTTTGGCAATCGTCAAAGGCCTGTCGTACGTGGCGTAGGCCCGGTAGATAAAGGCAATGTCCTTGTTCAACAGCCAACTGGTCTTGCCAATGTCGCCCTTGAACTCATTGGCCGGAGCGATGGCGGTCACGCCGCTTTTCCAGGACGTATTATCGGCTACCCATCCGGCGGCCGGGTCAAGCACCTTGAGTTTGACCGGACCCTTCCGAACGTCAGCGTCCGCCGGGTAACGCAGCCGTACGGCCGCGTCAAGCATCGGCATTGCCAGTACATCCTGTCCAACCATCGCGTGGCCGGAGCCCTGCACTGTCATCCAGCCGAAGAGCGCGCCTTTGGGACGGTATGTCTCCAGGACGGGTTCCACGAGGGAAGGGGCATTCTTTTCCAGTTCCCCGGTCATCGAGCAAACCGGCGTTGACAGGGCGGCGGCGTTGAGGGGCCCGCGGACCGAGCTGCCGGCGGAAACCATGTCGCGGGGAAGAACAGCGCAGATGGGAACGGAAGCGATCACCCGGTCCGGACAGAAACTTACCAGCCGGCCGGCATATCCCCCGCCATTTGAAAAGCCCGTGGTGGCATACGGCGCGTTAATCAGTTCGGGATGATTGGAACGCTTGGCGATATCCTTCACCGCACTCTGCATCGCCTGAAAACTCTCGATGTGCCCGTCGAAGCAAGCGGTGCCGAGAAACGCGAAATCGTGCAGGTACAGAAATTCGCCGTACTGAAGCTGCTTGTAAGAATCGCGAGTGTCGCCTCCCAGGCCGTTGGCTACCACCAGGATGCCCCGCACCGTTGCAAGGCCTTTGGGAATCGTCACGCGAACCTGCTTGAGCATCTTCTTGGGCGTGGGTGAGTTCTTCACTGCCTGATCGACCGTTTCTTCGTAGTCGTAGGAATCGTACTGCCACGGGATCGTGCCGATGGAAGCGCAGGTGACGGGCGAGGAGACAACCGACCGGCCGGCGGCGTCGGTGACCTTGGCGGTTATCGTGTAATTCAGTTGTGCCTTGCCGGGACGATAGGTTGCCTGGAATGGCGCCCGTGTTGCGACGCCGATTAACGCGTTCCCGTCAAAGAACTCCACTTTGGCGATGGTCCCGCCGGGTGCGTCGGCGTCGGCCGCAAGCGCCAGCGTCGTGTTGGGGTCTGCGCTGACGTTGGCATTCATGCCCGGCGACGTAACCCGGACGCTCAGTTGACCCTGAGCCGCCGTCGCTGTTTGGGACCAGGCTGCCAGGATGGCGATGACGGCCAAGAGTCCATGCACGGTGAAGCCCAATGCCATCCGTACCATTTTCTTTGTTCTTAACCGACATTTCCTATATGACTTCTCGCCGTCGAAACCCACCCGGAGGGCATCCTTTCCGCTTTCACCCATTGGATTCTCCGGACTTCCGTGTCCAGATGCTCAGAAACCCCTGTATTCATGCGGTCGAATGATGCATTATTATAGTCGGAACTGTAGTGTCCATCTGGAAAATCCGGGCTAAGAAGGCAGGCCCGCCAGGCTCTCGGTCGAACCGACCAGCACCAGCACGTCGCCCTCGCGGATGACCGTGTGCGCCAGCGGAAGGTCGACGACCTGCTGTTCGACGGTCTCTTCGCCCTCGGTCGAGCGCGAAACGACCTTTCGCTTGATGGCGACGAGGTTCACTTCGTACTTTCGGCGCAGATCGATCTCGCCGAGCGTCCGGCCCTGCCATTCGGCGGGCGCCCGAATTTGGATGAGGCTGTGCCCCTCCGCCAGTTCCAGGTGCTCCAGAACGTTCGGGTTGGCCAGGTGCGCGGCGAGGCGGTCGGCCACCTCTTCCTCGGGCAGCACTACCTGGTCGGCGCCGATGGCGGCGAGGATGCGTCGCTGGGTTTCTGTCGACGCGCGGCTGATGACGAGGGGCACGCCGAGGGACTTCAGCGTCGCGGTCGCCAGGGCGTTGGACTCGAAGTCCTCGCCGATGCAGACGACCGCGGCATCGAGGTCGTCCGCGCCCTGGGCCTTGAGGGCCTCCGGGTCGGTCGCATCGAGACAGACGGCCAGCGCGACCGCATCGCGAACGTGCTCGACGAGCTCCTCGCGATTGTCGATGGCGATGACTTCGTGGCCGGCCTCCGTCAGCGCCTGCGCGAGGCGCCGGCCGAACCGGCCGAGCCCGATGACCATGAAACGTTTCATTGCCGCCTCCTTTGACCTTACGACGTCGCCACGTTCTCGGTCGGATATGTGTAGCGGGCCGACGCCTTCGCCCGGCGCTGGAGCGTCAGGAGGAGCGCCAGCGGACCGATGCGTCCCAGGAACATCGTCGCAACAATCAGCAGCCGCCCGAAGGTGTTCAGGAGCGGCGTCGCCCCCGTCGACAGGCCCACCGTTCCGAAGGCGGAGGTCGTCTCGAAGAGAACGTCGAGGAACGTGAACCGCGCCCCGTCCCTCAGGCCCCACGCGCAGATCATCATACTGACGGCGGCCACCCAGAGGGCCGCGACGGCCATCAGCGCCAGCGCCCGCGTCACCGTTTCCCACGAAATCGTCCGATTGAACACCTGGACGTGCGGCCGGCCGCGCAGTGCCGACCAGATGCCCAGGCAGATGACCGCGAAGGTAACGGTCTTGATTCCGCCGCCCGTCGAGCCAGGCGAGGCCCCGATGAACATCAGGACCACGACGAGGAACTTCGTGGGCGGCGACAGGCGGTTGGTGTCCGTCGAGTTGAAGCCCGCCGTGCGCGACGAGACCGACAGGAACCACGCGTTCACGAGGCGCTCGGACGCCGTATCGCCCAACGGCGACTTCTCCCCGGTCGGCCCGCCGCCCACGACCGAGAGGCCCGTGCCTGCGTCGTTCGCTTTTTCCTCGGCCATGTAAGCCGTGGCCTGCCAAACGCCCGGCTGGCTCTGGTACGTCTCCAGGAAATAGGCCAGGAGCGTGCCGCCCGCCAGCAGCCCCGCGGTCATCCAGATCGCCAGTTTCGACTGGAGCGTCATGCGGCGCTTCACGAGCGGCGTCAGCCGCTCACGGGAAAACACACCGTACTTGACCATGCGAACCACGTTGTACAGAACGCCGAACCCAAGGCCGCCAAGGATGATCAGGCCCGCGATCACCAGGTTCACCTGCCACGTGCGGCGAAAAGACATGAAGTTGTCCGTGTAAAGGCCGAACCCGGCGTTGCAGAAGGCCGAGACGCTGTGGAAGATGCTGTAGTAGAGACGCTCGCCCCACGTGATAGCCGCGCCCGTGTATGCCACGTCCCACGTTCCGAGCATCAGGAGTGCCCCAAACCCCTCGATGCAGAACGTCGCGATCAGGATGAAGAGGATCACCCGCTTGACTTCCGCCGCAAGGTCGTGGCTGACGACCTCGCGCAGCACCATCGCTTCGCGCACCCGCATGCCGCGCCAGAGGAACAACGCAAAAACCGATCCGAACGTCATCAGCCCCAGCCCGCCCATCTGGATGAGGCCCACGACAACATACTGCCCCAAGGACGTGAAATGCTTGCCGATGTCGACCACCGTCAGGCCCGTGACGCACACGGCGCTGGTGGCGGTGAACAGGGCATCCATGAAGGTCGTTTCGGCCGCGCGCGGCGAGGTTGCGGCCGGCAGCAGCAACATGCCCGTGCCGGCGGCAATCAGCGTGGCAACACTGCCGATAAGAATCAGGGCCGGCCGCACACGCAGCGCCGACAGGAACCGGTGGAACTCCGTCAGCCGGATGATTACGCTGACGACGATGGCAATCTGGACCGTCAACAGCGTCAACTTCCGCGACGACTCAAGGCACGCCGCGTGGTAGATCGCCACCGCCAGCACGAAGGCCACGGCCACCGTGAACTCCACCCAGCGGAACCGCAGCATCGCCCACCTGCGGCGGGCCAGCAGCAAACGCAGCGGAAGATCGAGCATCAGCCCCGCCAGGGCAATCAACTCGATCCAGTGGAGGATGTGGTGGGTGCTCGTGCTTCGTAGCGAAGAAGCATCGCTACTTCGCAGAGTAGCATCGGGAGCAACGCTGAAGCCGTACTCGAGGACGAGGCTGCCCACCGCCAGGACAACAATGGGAACCATCGCCGTCACGAGGTACGGCCGCGCCTTCTCAAGCGCGCCTTGCGGCCCGCTCAACGCAAAGTCTCGCCCTGGCATGGGGCAGGTTCTCTCCGTCCGCGACTTCAGGGCACACGCCGGGCGTAAGTGTTTATCGCTGTCATTCTGAGGCCCCGTTTACGGGGCCGAAGAATCTCGCCGCTCGGCCGGCCGAGATTCTTCACTCGCTTTCGCTCGCTCAGAATGACAACGTTGCCTGGCACGCTAAACACGTACGCCGGGCCGAGGGCACGGCGCCCCGGCCGGCGACATCCGAAGCCGTCGGACAAGGCCGACGCCCCCTCTCGTGCTTCGTAGCGAAGAAGCATCGCTACTTCGCAGAGTAGCACCGGATGCACCCCTAGCGCCTTTCAGGACGGGGGTGAACCAGACATTAGAGGTTTTAAGGGGCCGCATGTCAAGGTATCGCAGCGCGGCCAGCCGTGAAGAACCTCGCGGCATGGTGCGGCAGGGTGGCGCGGGGAAAACCCGGCGACGCAAACCGGGTTCTTCATTGCCCTGGTTTCCCGGTTGCCGTTGCCGCAGCACCCGGCCGCTACGTCTGGCTCTCGGCCGGCCCGCTCGGGGCCGTTGCGAAAGGCGTCGATTCCTCGCCCACGAGGCCCATGTTCTCCAGGGCCAGCGCGAGGCTCGCCTCAACGCCGTCCGCGTTGGGTTGGTGCGAAAGGGCTTTGCGATACTGCCCGACGGCCAGCGGCCAGAGGCCCTGGTCGGCATAGACGAGGCCCAGGCGGTAATGCAGGTCGACGTACTCGGGCTTGAGGTTGACGGCCTTCTCGAGCGCCTTGGTGGCTTCTTCCAAGCGTCCGGCCTCCCACGCCGCAAGGCCGAGCTTCACCAGGGCCTTCACGTAGGTCGGGTTGATCGCCACGGCCGCGCGGAACTGCTCCAGCGCGTCCTCGGTGCGGCCGGCGCTCTTCAGGAGCAGCCCGTAGCGATACCGGCAGTCCGGGAATTCCGGATGCTCCGCGACCGCGCGTGCATGCTCCCGCAGTTCCGACGCCAGCACCTCGGCCGGGTCCAGTTCGTCCACCACCTGGGCCAGCACCGCGCCGGGCACTTTCAGTTCCTGGGCCAGGGCGGCCGAGAGCGACAACCGCAGCGCCAACTGCGACATCTCCTGGTACAGCCGCGCTGAGCCGGGGGCGATCCGAAGGGCCATTTCAATTGCCTCGTCCGCCTGCTGCTCCTGGCCGGTCTGGCGATAGGCAAAGGCCAGCCCCGCGTAGGCCTCCAGGTAGCTGTCGTTCACCTTGCTGGCGCGCTCGTAGCACCGGATGGCTTCCTGGGGCCGACCCAATTCCACCAGCAGCCGCCCGCGCAGGACAAGTGCGTCGAGGTACCTCGGGTTGATCGCCACGGCCTGCTGAACGTGGTAATCGGCCTTCTCGATGTCGCCTGTGGCTGCCAGCAGGCGCGCGGCCCGGAAGTGCAGGTCCGGAAAGTCCGGGTGCGTGTCGAGCGCCCGGAGCACTTCTTCGAGGGCGTTCTCGGCCAGCCCCTCGTTTTCGAGGCACTCGGCGAGGCGGCAATGGGCCTCCCAGTTGTCGGGCTCGATCAGGAGGGCGTCCTGGTACTCGGTGATGGCGCTGCGCATGTCGCCGCAGCGGGTGTTCAGGGATGCCAGGTTCATTCGCGTCTCAAAATCACCGGGGTCCTGGCTTTTGAGCGTCGCGTAGTGGTGGGCCGCGGCATCGAGGTTCCCGGCCACCAGTTCCAGCGCCGCCAGCCGCTGCCGGGCGGGCACATAGGCGGCATCCGCCGCAAGGGCCGAGCGGTAGCTGGCCGTGGCCTTCTCCGTCGAGCTCTGCCGCTCATACAACTGGCCGATGATATAGTAGACCGTGGCGGTCTGGCCGGCGCGTGCGAGAACCGGTTCCAGCAGTGCGACGCCGCCGGCGGCGTTGCCGAGGTCGCTCTCGACGGCCGCCAGGGCAACCCGCGCATCATCAAGCCCGCCGTCCAGACGCAGGGCCGTTTCCAGGGCCTGCTTTGCGGCGGCCATGCGGCCAAGCTCGATTTCCTTCAGCCCCAGCTCCAGGTAAAGGTCCGCCCGTTGCGGGTGCTCCTCGATTTCGTGGCGGACCGATTCCATGGGGGCGTCGGATGCGGGCTTGAGGAACTTGCTCAGGTACCCCGTGAACTCGCCTGCCAGCCCTTTGCCGAGGAGCCTCAGAAGGTAACTCATGCGCGGCCCCCTTCCTGGGCGGGCGGGCCGGGGGGCGCCGCCGTGGCGAGGGCCGACTCAATATCGTCGAGCCTGCGGCGGGCCTCCGCGCATCGCTTGTCGACCTTCAGAGCCTTTCTGTAGGCCGCGGCCGCCTCGTGCGGCCGTCCTTCTTCGCGCAGGAGGTGGCCGAGCCTAAGGTGCACGTCGAGCCATTGCGGTTGCAGTTCCGACACCTTCTGGCACCACTCGGCCGCCTTGGCGCGCCGGCCGCTGCGCTCGTACAGGCGGACGGCCAGGAGGCACGCCTCAACGTAGCGCGGATTCAGGGCGACGGCCTTTTCGGCGGCCTCGATCGCGCGGTCAACTTCGCCTAACTGCTCGGCGATAACGCTCAAGCCGAAATGCAGGTCCGGATAGGTCGGATGCTGGGCCGCCAGGCGGACCAGCGCCCGCCGCGCAGCACGAAGGTTCTCCATCTCCTGGGCCGAGGGCTCCGTGCGGCGCGTGGCCAGGGCCTCGGCTACGCTCGGGTCCCGCGAAACGAGCCGCTCGATGAGAGCAGCTCGGCGCGATGGCTGCGGCGGACGCCGCTCGGGCTTTGCGCCCGATTCCACCAGCGCCTTCTCGCCGACGCGAAACAGCGGCTTCAGGCTCGCGGCCGCGGCGTCGCCTCCGACGCAGATCGCCTGCCGCAACGTCTCCACCGAGTCCGCCAGACGCCCCGCGGCGCCCTGCACCAGCGCCAGATCGCGCAGGAACTCGAACCGCCCGGGCTCATGCTGGGCCGCACGCTCAAGGTGCCGCACGGCGGAGTCAAAATCCCCCGCTCCGGCGAAGACCAGCCCCAGCAGATGGTACAGCCGCGGCGTGCGCGTCGCCTGCGCCAGGCCGGCATTGAGCGCCTCCTTGGCCTGGGCGAGTCGCCCCGCCCGCGACAGCCAGGCGCCCAGTTCGGCGTAGAGCTCGGGCTTGCCGGGCTCGACCGAGACCTTCTGGCGAAGGGCCGATTCCTTCTGATAATCGTGATGGCGCATGGTCATCGGCGCTCCTTTGCAGTTCGCGGCTAAGAAACTGTTTCAAAACCGCGGGTCGCGCGGTGGGCAGTCTTGCCCACCGCGCATACAAGCCAGTCTTTGCGCGGCGGGCAAGACTGCCCGCCGCGCGATCATGCGCTGAAAGCCGGTTCTGAAACAGCCTCTAA
>Ga0209777_10002819_pt1 | contig 22291 bp, 36 predicted proteins | sample FrelakmetHBP12HB_FD_187147 | JGI IMG/M metagenome (GOLD analysis project Ga0209777, IMG submission 187147) | Freshwater lake sediment microbial communities from the University of Notre Dame, USA, for methane emissions studies -HBP12 HB (SPAdes)... | ecosystem: Environmental > Aquatic >...
TCTTCAAGACACCACTATCGTAGATAGAACCTGATGCTGTAATTGTTGTACCAGTCGTGTTGTCCGTTATAATTGGATAAAGTATAAAATTCGGTGCTGCCATTATAAAATCTCCTAAATGATCCTAATTTATAGGATCTTCGAAATGTGGATAGTCTGGGTACCTATATTTGTCCGCGCCAGGTTTGAGTCCAACTGATCTTCCAATATCAGCAACTCTCTTGTAATCGGGGACTAAGTCCTTGGTGACATCCACCTTTAAATCCCAATGAGATCTACCATCAGTTAAAAGAACAATATCAAATGCTCTAGACTGGGTTTTCCCTTTAGATTTATCTACTACATGCTTCGAATCCAAAGTCCATGTAACTTTATAAACATTCTCTTTCTGAGTAATTGGAGGTTGGCCAGCGGCCTTTCTCAGATTATTTGTTTCCAGAAGACTTTGTCGACCCTGAGAATAGAGAGCCAACTGTTCCTGATAAGATCTTGATGTGCAGGTAATCTTATATTTAATTCCTGCCTTTTTCATAGCAAGATCAAATTTTTTATACAATTGCTGCATCTTAGGAGTAAGATCTTTGACAAGTATTGAAGCCATTATTTTCCTAGCTCCTCCATCTCTTTATCAAACTCCACCCCAAGATCGTCTATCTTTTTATTAGCATCCAAGACCATCTGCCTTGCCTTGGTGTAAAAATCATTGACAGTAGATTCAATCATTTCTTCTGGTGTCTGATTAAATCTATCTTGGATATTTACAATCATATTCTCAAATGGATATCTGGATCTAATATACTCCTGACCCATCGTTATTAATAGTTTAGCCTTTCCCTTGACATAATCCGTAAATTCTGGAGGACTCATGTCAATAAAGCCGTTTTCCTTAAGAGAACGTCTAATCTCATTTTTAACTGGAAGTAGTGAGTTTGTTAAAGCTTCCTGATATAATATATATTCTTTGTTTTCTCTAACAACATCGATACCCTTACCAGCAGTCCTATTATTAATGATGTCTTCTCTATAGGTAGATGATAATTGGAAAGCCATTTCCTGAAGTTTCTGTTCCGCATAGTTCATCTGATCTCGAAGGACACAGTTCCTAGCCTTATTGACATCAGCATCAAACCTCATTGTCCTAGTCATAATGAGTTTACGACAGTCACTCCAATTAGAAGACAGAGATCCAACTGGAAGCTTTTCGCCAACTGTTCTTCCAAATGATAATTTATTCCATCCCAATCTAATACTTACTTTTCCTATCAGGCTCATCCCTATAATCACTAAGACTACCGTAATTATTATCGTGAGTTGAATTGGCAATGGTAGGTGGACAAACCACATTTAGAACTCCTTAGTGAAGATCTCCAGATGCATTGACTGGAGTAATAGGATGTAAAAGCCTATTAGGTAACAGTAGTCCTGTCCTGTTAAGATCAATAAATTGATGATTAGTGACGCCACTTCCTTTATAGATATAATCTATAATAGCAGAATATCCAGAAGAGAAGTTAGAAACAGATACAGTAACACTTTCACTAGTGGTGAAAGCAATCTCAGTTGAGACTGAGCTATGAAATGTATAAACACCACTATAAGATCCACTTAATGTAACACTCGGATTAGTTGAACCAAGGTCACTAAGCGGGACATCAATAGTAACAGACTCAATAAAGATCTGTTCATACTTGGGTGGAGTCAGTGTTGCAATAGCTCCAGAGCCAGTTAATAGTTGATTCATTCTTGCTCCTTATTTAACTACTCTAAGTAACATTGAACCTTCTTTTACCTTCTTAGCGAAACTCATTGATTCCTGTGGCAAGTTTCTACTTGTGGTCCTAGTAGGTTTCCTTATGGAAAGACTTTTAGCTTTACCGTCTGCATTTAGAGTAACTGGTTGAGTGTTGATTCTTTTTGGTTGAGGAATTGGTTCATTATAAGCAGCGGGATTAAAAACCGATGTTATATTTGGCCTAACCGTTTGAATATCACTCTTTTTAATTCCAGACGGGGTCTTACCTTCCGTCTTATTTTCATTTCCCATACTACACTCCTATCTTCATGATTAGATAGTCCTCTACTAGAGGTTCATCATATTTGATTACTACCAATCTGTAGCCCTTTTCCTGGGCTAGCTTTGCCTTAAGTGCATCTCGTTCCTGCTGTTCCTTAAAGCGTTTCTTTGTTTTATGGAAGATCTTTGTAAACTCATAATGTTGGATGCCATTATATTCAATAAGAATATGCTTAGTTCTTATATAAATATCATATTCTAGAAGGGCACCTTTCTTAGACTTGGCCCAGATCGGCCTGAAACCAGTAACTATATTCCTCGCACCATAGTACTTTTCAAGTATCTTGGTCAATTCAATTTCATGGGAATGATATTTATCACCAGTATACCGAGTCTCTGAACCATTTCCAGTCTTTTTAATACGAAAACCAAGTAGAGTATAGTCATAGATATAACCCTCCTTGTGTTTCTTACAAAGATCAGACACACCCTTAGCGGGCCGTAGGCATATTTTACACCGTGCCATGAAAGTAGTATAGGGTTATTAAATGAAAAAGGCGCCCAAGAACTGAGCGCCTTCGAAGGAGAGGAGTGCGGAAGTGACGAGTTTCCCCGTCAATATTAGTATAAGCCTTTTACTTAGCTACTGCATCTTCCAACTTAATACCAAGATCTGATGCTTTATCCTTTAATGATACTAGGTTTCTGGAAAGCAGGATTTCCTTGGTTGGGCACTTAGCCTTAAGTTTTGTACTTTCAGCTATAATCTTGTCTACCAAGTCGCCAACTTCTTTATCAACTTCCCGACCCATGAATCTAATCACAGAGTCTTTGCTTTCAACTTCCTGACCAATACCTTTGGCATAAGCTGTATCACTTGAGCAAACTGAACGTCTTTCAACTATACCCTTGTCATCAGCATATTCATACGAACAACTGATGCTGCCAGGGATGTTTTCTCCACTATATTTGCTCTTAAATGGAGCATTTGCAAAGAGACTGATAGAAACAACCTGTTCTTCAGCTGTGCATTCTTTTCCATCCACTATAAGCTTTGTACCTTGGACGGTTCCATCTGTTGAGATCTTTATATTTGCCATATTTATTTCCTTTTATAGATGATACGACTTCGCGTATTAATAGTCTCGTGACTTCTCTAAGAGCCGCCCCAAGTACTGATTGTGCCATGTAGTTCATAAGGTAGTATAGTACTAACTGCTTTGAGTCCCCCAGTTTGGAACAACAAGCCAGCTAGTCTGCATATCTAGGTCATAGGGTGAAACTTTATCCGCAAAACTGGGCGGGTATGCTACTCCATCTATTATAGTCTGTCGATAAAAATATTGTGAACAATAGGCCTTTGATTTGTCATCTTTAACTTCATCTATGACAAACTTCAGAAGTCCTTTAAAATCATAGTCTAATGTATGTCTAAGATCATCAAAGACTCTAGCATTTAATGCCGCTCTCTTAGTGGCATCACTATATACTGTATTTCTCTTAACAGACTTAGGCCAACATGGTTCATTCTTCTTGTTATACTGTTCAAGACTTCTTACTACGAGTCCCTCTGCCTCCATTTCTGCAACTAGGAACTGTCCTTCAACTTGTACAACCATAGCTGTGTGAGTCGGAACAGTGTAGTTATTCCAGTTCTTAAAACCAGATGAAAAGCATCTAATAACCATAGCTATAAAATCTGAACTACAGAATTCCACCATATCTCCTATTTGTAATGCCTGATAGTTAAACTTTGTTATAATTTTTTTCATATCTATTTCTTACCTTTCTTTTTCTTTAACATCATTCTGAATTTTTTACCAAGTTCAGCTAATACTGGAGCTAACTTAGAAATATCTGCGAATTGAAATTCGGCACTAACAATGTCACTTACTATCTCGAGGTCTTCTTCAAAACTAATGGATTTAACAGTAGTAGATGAAGGAACTGGGCCTGATACAACAAATGGGGCAGTATATAAAATACCGCCAGACCCAGTAGGATCAGATCCGTCACTAGTATAATAGATTCCAGCCCCAGAAGTCTGACAAGAAATTGACACAGTTGGAAAAGGTCTTCCTGGGCGATATGTTATACCACCATTAGGAGTTATAACTGGATTTTGAGGAATAAAGTATCCTCCACCAATTCCAAATCTTATATCATCAAATAATCCACTTGTATAAGAAACATTTGCATCTGGCAGACCAGGGTAAACTATCCCATTGTAAGGAACATTACCTGGGTTTGGGGGAGTTGGAATATTCCACAGTCTAATTGCAAATTTCTCTCTGGTATCGTTCCACAAAGGCCAAACAGGAGGAACCCAGTTCTCTACACTATTTGGATGTGTTGAACCAACGGGCATTGCACTAAATGGAAGTGTAAGGGCACATGAATTTATTTCAAATGGTGCATCATTCTGTTGAAGTGATCCAATATCAAGAATAGAATCATAAGCTATGAAATACGTTTCACCTGGGGCTGTAAAATTTTTGAGTTCATTTGTTATAATCGTTGAACCGATTGATATTAACAATGCAGGAACGTAATTCCCTGCTTGTATTCTTGTATTACCTGTACATTTAAAGAAACAATTAATAAAGTAAAATGGATAAGACCAATTGCCAGTAGAAGTATGAAAACTATTACAATAGATTATTCCACCCTCAAATACTCCAACATCTCCATAACTTGCCTCAAAATCAAAAGCGGCTATATTCATTCTCCAAGGTTCATCTGTTCCATTTACATACTTACTGTCAGTCCACTTTTTAATACTCCATGTAGAATAAAGGTTAATAGCTGTTACACCTAAACCATACATTGGATCATTAAGGTTTCCCTTTGCTATAAAATGATTTCCATAAATCGCGTTTGTTTTAAATTCTGCTACACCCATCGGGTATAAAGGATCATTAGTTTTAAAATTAGGAGCAGAAGATACATCAAAATCTACAAAGTATGTTATCATTGAAAAATTAAAAGTTTGTGATGCTATTGTTGAATCTATATAACCTGTTCCTATTCCGATTGCTTTAATTGTTGTATTTCCATAAATGATAAAAGATGATGAATATAAATTTGATGAGCTAGTTGGCGTTGTACCATCAAGAGTATAATAAATTGATACTCCTAATGTTAGACAACTTAAAATTATATTTTTTGATCCATCTGGATTGTCTGTACTTGAAAAGGTTGGTGGTATAATTTGTGGTATATGTTCATCAACACCAATTGAATATAAACCATCTGCAGCTGGTCGTGATGTTCCATAAAATCCTACTGTATTTTCTGGAAATAAACCTGATATTCCATTAGTTGCAAGTATGCCGCTCGATTTTACTTTAAATGCATTAGTAGCACTAATATCCATTGATTCAAATTCATTAGTATAATCTACATTAAGATATGAATTAACAGCCCACGGTTGTTCCCAAGCAGACAAATCTGTTGTACAATTATAAAAATATGCATTGTCATAATATGGTTTGTCGAAGTCTAGTTCATTATTAATAAATGATGTATTGTTAACTGTTATAGCGCAGGGTGGATTTCTAACCATTAGACCAATATTACAATCTTTAAATATTGAATTTTCTATTAATACTGCTTTAACTTGATAGGTATTCATTCCAATATATAAATTATCAAATATCAAATTAAATAGACTTACTGTTGGTTCATCATTATAATAATTAATTATGTTATATAAACCAACATCTACTGCACTTATATTATTGGATTTAGTAAATTTAGAATTTTTAACAATTATTTTTCCAGTAGATGTAGATTGTGGTAATATAGCAAATAAAGCTTTGTTTATTATATCTCCGATTAAATATAAATTTTCAAAAGTAGCAGTACCACTAATTAATGGATTAACGTCAAACATTTCACCATATGAAGTAACTGTGGTAAAAATTGATTTAAACCAATTTCCTGTTTCTGTATAATTATAGCTTGATAAGTTAGGTTTAAACCAACAACCAATATCTGTAATATCATCTAATTGAGTTGCACTCATATCTCCTGTAGCTGTTCCAATATCAGCGTACATATTACTTCTTAATAAATAATGCACACCTGGAACTTCTGGATCGGAACCACCAAATGTAACTGCTCCGATAGTCCAAGCATTATTATCAGAAATGTTTGGTGATCCTAATTCTTGCGATGTTTTTGTTATTAATAATTCAGAGAATGAATTTTCTGTAATTTCTAATGGTTCAACTCTAACATTTTTAGCTAACCAATTATCTCTAACAGAATCAAATATTGATAAATTACTATTTAATAATATTCTACCCATTCTTTGTTTTTCATCAAATACTAATTCACCATCAATATTTTTATGAGGATTACCAATTTCAATTTTTTTATTGACATTATTAGTCTCTATTACATCTTTAATATTTTGAAGTTCTGATCTTGGTAATAACAATGTAGCAAATGCTATTGTATCTTTATTGCTTTCGGAAATAATTGGATAACTGCCATGAGTATTAAACCAATCTAATAAATCAATATAAGATATAGGTTCATTATGACGATAACCACCGTAGGGGATATCTTGATCTCCTTGTTTAAAAAATATCAGTATATTTCCTGACCAATTAGGTTGATTCATTTGATTTTCCTTAAAAATGCCTAGCTCTTTGATAGTTAAGCTCTCGTATCTCTTTTCCCATATAGCCTTTTTGATGTTTAGGAGGAGTAGATGGGATATTTATTGCTATATAATTTGTTCTTGTCTTTGAAGAAGCTGCACTGTTAATACTTAGTGTAACGGTGTAGACTCCAGCCCAAGAGTAGGTGTGTGTTGGATTTTGAGAGGAGCTAGATTGACTATCTCCAAAATTCCAACTCCAAGAAGTGGCCCCAGTAGAATCGTCTGTAAATTGTATAATCTGATTTGGATAAGCTGATAAAGGACTAGCATGGAAGTCTGCAGATGAAGGATTAGCTGGAATTAAGGCTCTATAGGTACTAGGACTATATATCGGAACATAAGTGCCACAATGAATATAAAGTCCACTTTCAATAAAGCCTTTTATATCTGCGATTCCTAGGCCAGTATTTTCAGTAGTCCAAGATGCTCCATTGTTTTGAGAAAGAGATACTCCGCCATATGTGCCAGCAAAGACGTTGACTCCATCGGCTAAGAAGTCCCACACTATCATGTTTGATATGCCTGAATTGGCAGCAGCCCAGCTCGCTCCATTATTAGTAGAAGTAAAGGCACCACCACCATAAGTTCCAGCATACATAGTGGAGGTACCATCATAAGCAAGAGCAAGAGCACTTAGATTAATAAGACCTGTATTAGTAGCAGTCCATGAAGCCCCGTTATTAGTACTCTTAAATACTCCACCACCATAAGTAGCTACATAGATAGCAGAACCGACAACACAAAAATCTTCTACATATAAATTTGTTAGGCCAGTGTTAATCGCGGTCCACAGAACTCCACTATTAACAGAAACATAAACTCCACCACCATAAGTTCCTGCATAGATGCCAGAGCCAAACGTCTGCATTGCCATTATATTAAAATTCGCCAGGCCACCATTCTGTACAGTCCAACTAGCGCCATCATTACTAGTACGCCAGATTCCAGCAGATATATCACCAGCAAACAAATAGACTCCAGTAGTAACCAAGCACTGAATAGTAAGAGAACTTATACCTGTATTAGCTGCTGACCAGCTAACTCCATTATTGGAAGACTTATATACTCCACCTTTGGTACCAGCAAAGATATAACCAGAGTTACTGGCAAAGCAACTGATTGGTCCAGCTAAAGCTCCATTGGTCCAAGTTAGAGACATGATTTAAAGACTCCTCCAGCATAAGTGCCAGCAAATATATCATTATTTTTTACATATATAGAAAAGAGTCTATAATCTGTCATTCCACTGCTTTGATTAGTCCAGGAAGCACCATCATCATTTGAGACGAAGACTCCACCTTCCCAAGCACCAGCAAAGACTCCAGAAGAACTAGTAGATAGTACGACCTGCTTACTGGTAAGGCCGTTGTTTACTTCAGTCCAAGAGTCTCCATTATCAGTAGACTTAAAGACACCGCCACCATCAGTTCCTATGAAAATATTACTGTCTTTTATTACAAGGCTCTGAACATTCCAATTAGTTAGGCCAGCATTAGACTGAATCCAGTTAGAGCAATCGTTATCAGAGATGAATAGTCCACCATTGTCGCCTAGACCATCTATGTCTCCACCAGGAGGAATAATCTTAGATGTTCCTAATAGTATCCTATCATTAATAGTATTTAATGTTCTCACCACATAGTTAGTTAGGCCTGAGTTTGCTGGTGTCCATGTCTCACCATCATCGCCAGATACAAATATTCCTCCACCATATGTACCAATAATTATAAGGTTGTCTTTTACGGTCATCGTTGTTATAAATAAGGTAGTTAGTCCGTTGTTTTTTTGAACCCAAGTGTTTCCATTATCATCTGATTTAAAAACACCCATTCCGCTACTGCCAGCAAAGATACTGGAGCCTTTAACTGTGAGGACAGAAACATTTGGGCACGTTAGACCATTATTAATCTGTTCCCAAGTAGTATCATTACTAGATCTAAAGATTCCTCCATCCCAAGTACTAACGATTAGGTATGGAGCAAGATAATCAAAATCTCTAATATTAAGTGTATCTACAAGACCACTATTTATTGGGATCCACGACAGCATTATTTGCCTTTTCTGAATCAGACTTCTCCATAGGCTTCTGTAGTAGTTTCCAGCCAGCAGCAAATGCCGTGACCGAAGACAAGAAGGAACCCATGGCTAATGTAACATCCATTAGACTTACTGGAGCTGTGACTCCAAGTAAAGGAACAAATGTCATAAACTTGTAAAGGCCAATTAGGCCTATTGCACCAGACATTAGGACAGCGTATATGATAAGAATAAAGACTAAGAGCCTGGTCATGCTAAAGACGCCAGGGCTCTCTTCAAAGAAACCAGTTTTCATTACTTAGACCCCCGTAGAACCAAAACCTCCTTGACGGTCATTACCATCCAAAGAAGCGACTTCTTGTACTTCAGCTATTAGTATAGGGGCAACCACTAGTTGGGCAATTCTCTCACCAAAACTAATTGTTTGGTCTTTTCTTGACTGGTTGATCAAAATAATGCAGATTTCATCACGGTAGGCTTCATCAATGGTTCCTGGGGAATTCAAGACTGTTAGGCCTTTGTTTAAAGCCAAGCCAGATCTGGGTCTAACCTGGATCTCATAGCCTGGTCCCACTGTAGCCTTAAGGCCTGTGCCTATAAGGGCCCTATAAAGGTAAGGTAGTATAATAGATTCCCCATCTAAGAGTTTCTTAAGCTTGTCATTATCTTCAATGCATACTTCTCCATTGCCACCATTATGGGTATAGACCTTCCTTAGACTGTGAAAACATACATCTAAGCCACTATCCGTTGGATTAGATCTCTTTGGAAGTATTGCATCCTTGTCTAATCTCACTACTCTCATTACTGGTGTTACTAATTCGCTCATCTTGCACTCCTTTATTCTTACGTTTAGATCTTCTGTACCATGAGCAATTGTCTTTGCTTGTAGGTACCTTCTTCAATATGTCTAGGAAGCCACAGTCCTGGCTATACTGACATTCTGTCCACTTGCATTTCATCCTCTGATGCCTTTGTAATGCTTGGTGATATATTCTGCGGTGTGATTGACTGTACAATCGGAACAGTCTTTTATCTTAGTCACCCCATCTAAACCTATTATAGTCTTCGGGGTGCCAGAACATTCTGACTTAAAGTACTCTGGACAGTAACAGAGTTCACAGGAAAAACTGTCAGACATGGACTTATGACATGGATGAAATTCACAAATGGGTCTAACCATTAATATCCTCCGCAGTAGCAAGACCATTAAAGCCACGAACAGGGACCTCCCCACCTTCTCCGACTCGACAATCAGAACGGGCTGTGTGAGGAATATATTTAATCTCCAAGATGTCACGCTCACCATCAACCCTTACTGAGATAATCTCTCCAGCTGGTATCTCGGAAGAATGCTGTCTAAGGATTCTATCAAGGGCTTCAAATGTCATAGCTATTTTAAAACGTCTCTTTGGCATGAGTTAAACCCTTGTTATAGTACAGGCACCACCAGCACAAGCTGCTTCACTTTGATGGGCTACCGTGTCTTCTTCTTCGACGATCTTGGACAGATCAATGTCTTTGACTTGGGCCAAGAGGGTCTCATATTGCTCCTTAGTACAATCTTCAAAGGGCATCTGCTTGTATTCAGTCTTGTCATAGGGTAAGACAGTAAGGCCAGCATAGCTGTCCCTATTGGTCCACATCCAGTCTCTAGCTAGATCCCACTCATCATCCTTTATAGTCACTGTAGCAGACACAGAATGGGTATTACTGCCTCGTCTATGGCCAGGCAGGATCCATTCCTTGTGAAGCTTCTTGATGCGCTCTAAGAGGTCTATGGCTGAGCTCTTGTCCCTAGTAATAGCGCCAGCAGGGGCCTTAATGGGTAAGCTAATAACTGCATCTGTATCAGGCTTGAAGAAGTCATCTTCTAGGATACCAGGAACATGCCTATGCAGATATCTATATAAAGGTTCCTTCTTACCGACTCTCATTCTTCTAATATAATACTCATTGTGCCAGTCATGGATGCCAGATGAGCAACCTAGGACACAAGATGTAGTACCTTCAGGCTTTATATTGGTTAATCTGGCTGCTTTATTTATTCCCAGTAATTTTGCAACCCTGGCATTCTCATCACGACATACTTTAGCTCCAGCTTCGAAGTCTATCTGTTTCAAGAGCTTAGAGTTGGCCAGGCCAGTAATAGAGATGCCTAAAAGGGCCTCTTTCTCGGTATTCTCAATCCATGCTTCTCTTAGATAGTGGAAATTGGTATAGCCAGCTTGCAATGTGCCTATGAAGGCAGCAGCCTTGCAGCGACTATTAAAGTCTTCCTGGTCTTTGATATCTGAGCCATTGATAGTAGTTAAGTTACAGAACTCGTTCTGCTTTAAGCTAGCTTCACCACAGGGATTACACAGCATATCTTTATCATTGGATAGGTAGAAGCCAGGTTCCCCAGATCCACTATATCTTACTGCTTCCCATATGTAATTAAAGTCTTTCTCTTTAAGCCTGTGTCTAAGTAGTACCACAGAGTTATTACTACGCCCTCTTTGGGGATTAGTCTCGTACCACTTCCCTGTCTTACAAGACAGCATGGCCTCGTCATCATATGAGAAGAAAGCAATGCATGCCGCACGCCTGATGCCTCCCGAAAGAACAGCGTCGGCTATATAGCACATAATATCGTGGGCCTCTATAGTTGTAAGTTGCGTTCCCTTGCCTCTTTCAGTAAGTGCATTATCGAGGACCTTCTTTATGTTGTGGACGCAGTCTTTTAATGGTTGTGGACCTGGCGCCTTGCCACCCGAGGTCACTAGTCTGGCTCCCTTGGCTCTTATATCTCTATAGTCAAAGTCTATCTCCTGAGTGCCGTTAAAATAGCTTTCAACTAAGACTCTAATAGTCTCCGCCCAGCCTTGAATGCTATCTTCTATTAGGAACTTCTTCTTACGACCCTTGACTATGATTGGACTGTGTAATGGTGGTAGTTTAGCTACATGATGCTGCTGGACACTATAACCCACGCCGCAACCCATTAATAATAAGAACATTGTCTCATTAAAGGCATGAATAGTATCAACAAATACGAGGCTACAGTTGTAGCCTCGCACTTCAGACAGTTCAATAGGTTTGCCACCGAATTGTAGACTTCTCATCGAAGGTAGGACTTGCTTGGCTCTAACAAATTCAAAAGCAGATTTTATCTCATCTGTGAGGGTAGGATATCGCTTGCAGTGCATCCCTATCGCCCTGTCGACTATCTCATCCCATGTCTCTCTTCTCTTTAGCTCTGGCAAGTATTTGGCATATTTCGAGTATACTGTAATATCACTTAAGATTTTACGACTAATATCAGTTTCCTGCATCTTCTCTCCTAAACTACAGAAAAAGAAGGGCCACTTTGCAGCAGCCCTGTACAAGAGTTTCCGCACTCGTTAAATTACTTTTTTCCCTTTTTCTTTCCCTTCTTGCCTTCTCCGACCCCGCCTTGCTGGCCAGGACCGTTGCCCTTTGTCTTAGGACCACCAGCTCCCTTGAACTGATATTTCTTTGAACTAAATAGAGGATTAAGATTGGGTTCACCAGCTCCTGGCTTCACTGTCTTAACGCCCTTTGCGTCTTGTAGTGTCAATGACATATTAATTTCACCTGCCTTCCATTTTTTAAAAAATTAACTTATTACTAAGATTTCCGAAGTTATCGGAATGTTACTTCTTCTTCATTGGCATTTTACCAGCCTTCATTGGCTGCTTCATGCTCATGCTATTGGCTTTCTTGGGCTTTCCAACTACCTTATCGCCAGAACCCCTCTTATTGGCCTTGATGGTCTTGCCTTCAGCATTGCCATCATCACCTTTGCTGCCAGGACCTTGACCATTCTTGCCAGCACCAGTATTCTGGTACTTCTTAGAACTGAAGAGGTCTGGCCATGCTCCCTTAGGCATCGGATCATTGGATTTATTGCCGCCACTATTCTTTGCATCTGCTAATGTAATCGCCATTATATTATAACCTTTCGTTAGGCCGCTTTCCTATTTTTTGGCATTTTAGGAGTAGCCATCTTACGGACTTGAGCCTTTGTTAATTTTAAGCTAGGCAACCTCATAGAAGTTGGCCTAGGCTTCTGGCCCAGCATTAATGCCATAAAGGCACTCGTTTGATCATCACCCTTAGTGACCATATTATACTCTATCTATTATATTATCTGCAGCTAGTTCGAGGGCGCTATATATTTTTACATACATATCGGTCTCTTCTGTTGCAGTAAGCTTAGGAATATCTATCTTCTCTTTAAGATAGTTTACTATTACTGGCTTCTGGTGTTCAAGTTCATCCTTGATCCACTTCTTGATTAGGGGCTTCGCCATATTAAAGGCCCACTGTTGAAATAGCTTCATAAGGACGCTCCTTTGTATTATAATTCAGTTCAAAGGCTTTTGCACCTAAGATTGAAAAAAACTTTACCCTGTATATCAAAGAGTTACAAGGTCAACAAAAGATATTTATATAGGTAGTATAGGTTTTAAATTAGAGCTTCAGCTGTCCTACAATTTGACCTGGTATGATCTTGATGCTTAGCTGCGGAGACAGAGCAACGTCTCTTTCTTTGGTCTTGAAGCTCACATTGAGATTTGGGTCTCTTAACTGTGCCATCCTGTGATCTACTACAAAGAACCTGTTGCTGAGGTAGATATATCATATTGCCCCTTGTGTCTTGTATTGGGATAGCCAGAACTCTTACCAGTACTACACGAAGAACTGGTACTAGTTTGATAACTGTCCCATCTAAAGGTACCAGATTTAGATTGCCTAAAGGCTATGTAGAGGCCAGCAAAGGACTTATATATGGATCTGGATCTAACTCCACACTTACTGACCCTTGGTATGTAGCATGCTTCTCTTGGTACCAGCATATGATCGAATCCTTGCCTTCTTGCGGCTGCAACATACAGACATGGCCCTGGCTATATTCATCTTAAATGGCTTCATAAAGGCTATGCAATGGGACCTGCAACCCCCACTATTAATGCTCTCAGAGGTCCTCCGCGCAACTGGGGCCGAAGTACCACACTTGGACCTTATCTTTAATGATCTAATAGAAAATAACATGATATTACTAGTATATTACTTAGCATCTTCCCACTCCATCCTTGGAGCTCTATTACTAGTCTTCGGCTGCTTAAGGCCCATGCACTTATACAGAGGCTTCTCGAACCATATATAGCCGCACTTGGGACATGTTCTCTTTATAGAGCCATCATAGTAGTCCTCCGCTATTACAGTATCTAAGACAGCTATACAAGATGGACAGACCTGCGTCGATCTGAAGCATGGATAGTAATCTATGTTCTTAAGCTTAGGGGCACACGCGCCAGCAGCAAGTATAACCAGGGCAGACGTCAAAAAACTTCTTCTATTCATTATATAGAGGCCTCCAAGTTCCTCACCATTAGCATAGGTACTCCTAGCGGAAGCACCTTGCTTCGCATAGGAAAAGCAATACGGGACCGATTTAGATAAAAAATTTTAGAAAAATGGCGTTTTGAAAGAAGGGGTGGGGCCTTGCTCGCTAAAGGGGGTCAGAACAGTAAAAAAGTTGATTGACCAGGTATCTTTTGTATTTAAGAGATGCCCCAAACGTTTCGTGCCCAGGGGGGTCGAAGCACAACCAACAATGGAGGATCTATGAAGTTCATTACCATGTTGATTCAACTGATTAGATTTGTTGTTCTTTCAACCATGACCAACAACTATGTTAGCACACGCATACGTGCAAAGGCAAACATGGCATGGTCATATGATGATAACGTTGCATTAGCAGCAGCAAGGGCAAATGAGATTGGTTCATGTCTTAACCCTGCTACTATAGGAGTACAAGCAGGATGGACAAAGGATGATTACATGTGGGTATGGACACGCGTACTAACAGTCATGGCATGCATGGGCAAGACATTCCACTATTACACTGAGGACCAGATTGGCAGTGGTGGATGTCGCAGAGAGCATGATTTGGCAATCACCCTAGGCATGCGCATGGTAGCACACCATACCCCCCCCACTACGAATAACAATCACAACTATACCACCACCAACAAGGGAGTAGCTATGGATACACTCACTATGCAGATCGTTGATGCCCATGAGACTGAACTGCGCAGGCAGACACTTGAGCTGCTTGGAGAAATCGTCCTTGAGAAGAAAGAAACAAAACACCTTATCACAATGGAGGAAGTCATGAACAACATGAAAGACGTCACATACACCACTAACCAGGAGGATGCCATGGATGCAGAGTGGAAGACCAGCAAAGTCGGAGGATTTGACATTGTCGTGCATGTTCGGCCTGCATATGTGCCGCTTGAGGAAATCACCATCGAGGAAGTGCAAGAAAACCTCAGAATCGGAACAGCAGAAGCAGTGAAGACATGTGCACTCTGCGGACACATCGATGATGGTGCCTGTATATCATGCTCATTGATCGGAGTCGTAACTGATCTGCAGATTCGCGAATATCATGAGGAACAGGATCGTCTTGAAGGTGATGCCATTGAGAAGTCTTATCGTGATCTGCAGGCCAACACAGCAAAAGATATAGAGCGATGTGCCAACTGCAACCATATTGGCGAAGGTGATTGCACCAACTGCTCACTTAACTGGGTTTCCAAATTCATCAGTGTGGAAGTGGAGAACTACACTGCAGCTGAACTCGTTGACTAACCTGTCGATGTTGGAGGTTTAGTAGGGTCCTTACAAAACCCTACATTTGTTTCTAAACGTTTCTTCTGGAGGATGCAATGACAGTCTTAATGTACAAACAGTACCCAGATGGCACAATGAGCCATCACATCGCGCGGCACACGACAGAGGTCATGAGGTTAGAGTCAATGGGTTACAAACGTACGCCCGAAAGGGAGCCCAGTTCTCCGACTCCTATGACTAGCTTTCAGATTGGTGATTCGACAGCTGATTTCTTTTGGTCTTTGATGGTGATTCGGAACAATCAGTGCAATTAACCGTTAACTGGAGGTAAACATGAATGCAACATCTGGACTACAGGCTCCTGAAGGTGCCTATTTCTGCAATTCAGAGATTGATTGGATGCAACCCTGTGAGAACTATGGCACAGTTGCTGGTGGTCGGTTCCGTTGGGAGTATGATCCTCTCACTGATACCAATTGGCTGAAATGCCGTCGTTGTGGCGCATATCAGAAGATGACAAAGGAAGAGGATAGCACTGGCTGGTTTGATGCAGATGATCTCTGGCAGCGGAAGGCGTTCTGGAATAATAAGGACGCTGCCAAGGCTCTCGGTGAACTGGATGTCTGGGATATGTATTGGCTGGTACGGAATGCCTGTCATGAGAAGAGCAGGTTCAGCAGACTGTGGAAGGGTAAGAACGCTCATCGTCTCGCAATCACGCCAGCCATGATAGTGCGGAAGCTCAGCAGCTATAACACGAGGAAGTTCTTGACTGCTATTGGAATCAAGGACAATGCTACGTGGATAGCAAAGAAAGACAAGAAGATGTATCTGCTCAGCTGGGCTATCAAGAATGCCAAATCCAGATCAAAGAAGTTGGGTAAGAAACTGGACGATATTCCTGATCAGAAGAGGCTGGATATCCGCAGCACCGTTCGGTTCAATGATTTGAGGTTTGGTACTGAGAGTCCGATCATTGAGTGCATAGAGCAGCCTATCATCCACTATCCTGAGAATAGGAAAGGTGGCTATGATAAGAGGGCTCGTGTGTGGAGAGAGTTCGACAATGATACTGGCATGGATGCTGGTGAACTGCCGAAGCCTCTGGTCAATCCGTTCCATGGTGTGATAATGGGATGCAATGTCAATGCTCAGAAGCACTGCCATCAGAAAGGTCTTGGATTGGACGAGATGTTGCCTCAGGACGATGATTGGATGGCTGATGTTGATGCAATAGATTTGGCCCTCATACAGAACCACCGTGGTCAATTTGAGGAGCTCAAGGGAAAAGTGGGCAGAAGCTATGACGAGCAACTGTTCATTGATCACAGCCAGCACATTGATGACACAGATACGGATGAGTCATTCGAACTCACGGATGATGAAGATAACTCATTCGATGCATTCATCTACAATCTCAAGGCCGCTAGCTAGTTCATAGTTAGAGTTGTCCACGCTGGTATACCGTGGTATATAGTATACCTTTCTTATTAACCTTTAATCTGGAGGAATATCATGGAAGACAAAAGATGCCGTGGGTGTGGTGCAAATGTAGATCTTGGCGAACCTTGTGAATGTCACCTTAATGAAAGAGTCAAGTATCAGCTATTTATCAAAGTATGGGCAGCAACAGGCTTTATGAAGCAAGGCTTTGTATGCTACTATCTGCGTAGAGCTGAGGGTATAATTGGTGGTGGATTTGCTGATCTGTTCAAAGGTGATGACCGCAGTCATACCGTTCAGAAGATCAAGGGAGAAATGAAGAGGATGTACCCTGGAGTAGAGATCATACAAACTATGGCTGATCCCAATGTTGAGAGCTACAAACTGGCCAGAATGAGGGCATTAAACTGGTGTTTCAAGTACAAACAGATAGAAAGGATCTAATATGTCACGGCATGAAATGGCCAAGTACACGAAATCGCAGATACATACGATCAAGCACGCCCTTAAGAAAGGCATAGTTAAGACTACATCAGAATGGGTTATTCATTACGCTTCATCGTTTCGTGAACTATATGTTATTCACCACATACTAGGAAGGTAGCTCCCCTCCCTGGCGGTGCACAGAGATTACACAGTCTTCGGTGCAAAGAGTGCCAAGTAGCCTGGTACATAGTAGTAAGAGGGATTGTACAAGGACGTACATCCTTCTTGTCTCGTTTTAGTTATTTGTTCTCATGTGAGTTTAATTTCACAGAATCCTTCAACTGGAGGTTACTATGGTTCGTTGCGTTAATCTTCCTACTACAGCTGTCAAGACATGGACTCCCTCGCTCAGTCGCAAGCAGCCCGTCTTCAATCTGAATTCGCTGTCCGACAACCAGCCCATCACGCTCAAGGACATCGAGGGCAACACCAGCAGCACACACGAGGCTCTCAAGGCCAACTGCCACAGGGAGCAGATACTCAACGCGATGTTGTCCTATATCATCCTTCGTTCGTAGTCTCGCTTTTAGTTTCTTGTTCAGTTGTGAAAATAGTTTCTTAAACCCGTTTCAAGGAGGTTCTTCATGTCAGTCACATTCAGATTCTGGCGTTCAGACAAACCTGGCAAGTATCTGGGCTCCGTGTTCTTCACACCGCTTGGTTCGAACGATGATCTCGATGGCTCGGTTCTCGAAGGCAATGACGGCACTCCCAACACCAACTGGTTGAAAAAGGCCTATGACAAGGTCAAAATCAACTACGCAGGTCGCGAACACACCGTCAGCGTGCCCAGAATCACCGCAGAGGGCAAACAGGTCTATGCCGATTCCAAGGATCCCGACAGCTTCAAGGCCACGTTCGAGATCAAGCAGATGGCAGATGCCTGTGTCGCCAGCCTTTGGAAGCAGGACGCCACGATCACCAGCGTAACGTGTCACATGGACGATGAAGGCGAAGTCATCATTGACAGCGTCACACATCGGGGTCAGGGTGGCACAAACGGTGGCAATCAGCAGCGTCAGGTGAAATTCGCCAAGAACGCAGGCAACTTCATCGGTGGAGCATCAGCAGCAAGCCAGCAGTCCTCAGCTCCGATGCCTCAGGAAGCAGCTCAGGACGCAGATACCGCAGCAAACGTTGAAGGAACCATCCCCGAGGACGATCTGCCTTACTAACCGCCTTATAAAGGGTGACTAGGGTGTAAAAACTCTAGTTGCCCTTTTCCCATGTGAATAACCTTTTACTGGAGGTGCAATGAGCATTCTTGAAAAACTGTCCAAGTGGTAAAGATGCAACAGTAAAGTTTCCGTTTTTTGTTCTCTTTTGAATGTTTTCCTCCAGCAGAGAGTTGCAAGGTTACCACCTGGGTAGCAATATCCACACAAAACGGTAATCAATCCGTCCTTGCAGCTCTTTGATAATAATAGAGTTACTAGTAGTTTAAAGTTAAAATCGAAGGGTGCCTAAAGAGCACTGGGTAGATCTACTAGTAATTCTTTCGTTTTTTGTTCGTTTTTGAATTATTTCTTCAATATGTATCGGATTCGCAGCTGAGCAAATAGCCAGCCAAGTGAATCAGGTATGTATGAAGAGTCTTAAAGGAGTGTCTCATGGGTGCTCAGAATCTGTTTCTCGACCGCAGTTCAGATTTCGTCGGTGCCGCTGCCAAGTTGGACGAAGTGACCGAAAAGGCCGTCAAGGATCTCAAGAAGTCGATCGAGAACGCACGGAATACCGAAAGGCTCGCAATCGAGGTTCTCACGGGTCTCGTCGACGCTCACCAGGCCATTCCGCTCACCACGCTCATCGATGGTTCAGAGTCCAACGATCCCAGCCGTATTCGCACTGACATCAATGTCCGTACGACGATGCTCGTGAACAATGCAGAGGCCAAAATCAAAGAGCTCTACAAACAGGCTCACGGCACTCCGTCCGAACAGGTTGCACAAAAGGCAGTCGACATCGCCGCAAAGACAGGAACGCAGATCGGCAAGGCTCTGAACGCTCCGACACAGGCTGTCAAAGGCTTGTGGGACGGTATCAAGACCAATGCCAACGCACAGATCAGCACCACCAGCTCGAAAGCGGCGCAGGTTCTCGGTCTCGGCAAGTAATCGTCAGTACACCTCAGCAAAGGGGAGGCAGGCTTAGGGCTTGCTTCCCTTTTTTTGTAACCCAGCTAAAACGCATTTTACTAACTAAGGAGGTACTACATGCTTATGAACATCTTATGCGGAATAGGAATCTTCTTCGCAATGATGCTGTCCAAGTCCCTATATAAAGTATATATAGGGGAACCATTCGAGAAGCTCTTAAAGGCAACAGTCGCATAAATGCTACTCACAATTAACTGGGGAGGACGTATGGCAGTAGTATTAATAATCTGTATCTTCATGGCGCTGTTAAGTGCATATTTCTGGTGCTTAGAGGCCAAATATGGGTCTCTGGCAATCAAAAGCATTCCCAAGGGTACACTTAAAGACAATATACTATTCTTCTTCAGATTCTGTGTTCATATACCAAAATTCACGTATCTGGCATTAGATATAGGAGCAACTATCTTCCTAGTTGGGCAGTTCAGCTTAGGAGGAATGGTTGGAGCATGCATGGGCCTGACCATGAGCAATGTAATAAGTATATTCTTGATGCAATTCTATGGAAAAAGAACAGGTTGGAACCTATTTCACACTCCAGAAGAACTGGGGGCGTGATATGCATTGGCTACTTGAATTCATAATCGCTGTAATAGTAATAGGAATAATAGCATCAGTAATGACCGTAAATACTGTCGTAAGCAGCCCAGTAGTACATAGCATAGGAAATTGGTAGTTTAGCCGAAAAGCTGCCAAATCCAACCAGGAAGGGGTATAAACAGTACTTTTCTCGTCTAGATTTAGTCCAAAAGGGCATATTGTGTGCTCAAATGAGTAGACCAGCGCACAATTCTCATAGGTCGAAATAGGGCCTATTTAACCCCCGACCGAGCGAAGCGAGGGAGGGGTACATATATTTCTTAGGTGCCGATGCTTTCAAAGAACGAAAAGGCATGCCTAGGTAATATGTGTGATAAAAATATTATAAAATATGAGAATACCTGGTATAAATAGGTCTTAATAGCCCTTATTCAAAGGAGTCTACTATAGTTACTATCAATGACATCATAACTCATCCTGATATATCTGTAAGAACAGCCAATGTCATAAGACTCTGGTATATACATAACCCTAAGGCTACTGTACCTGATCTTATAGATAATGCTGTACAAAGATGTGTTCTTCGTAATGAAGGTAAACATACCCAGAATGAGATAATTAATATCCTTGTAAAGATATTAACTAAATCACCTGCAACAAGGTATCTTGAGAACTATGTTGATCAAATAGCCTAAAGGCTTTAACTACTGCAAGTAGCGGCCATCGTTGTAACTCATTGATTCTAAACAAGATAGGAGAATCCCATGGCAAGCTTAATGAAGATCACAGTCTTAGGCCCAGTCACAGCTGAATTCGAGGGCCTTACAGCTCCCGAGATTATGGCCAAGATGAATCAGAATTGTCCCGAAGAACTAGCAACCGTAGGTGGCGGCGTAGTCAGAGTCGAGCTCGATCCCGATCCGAAAGCCGACAGCGATTGCAGCTTAATTGCTCAGGATATGAACGATGATGCTGCTAGAAGCATGCCTCACGCTGAGCTTCACAATGCCTTGGATACTTTAGTAGCTGAGTATATACTAACTACCAAGGGCTTGTCCTCAAAGACCAGTTTGCTTGAGTTCATGCAGTGGTCAGCTGATAAAATGAAAGAAGAACAGAATGGAAAATCATTTGAGAATCCTAATAGCACAGGTGGCCCAAGCCATCTGTGAAGAAGACTGTACAGTTACTGTTACTAAGAACCAAGATGGTTCATTTATGCTGCAGGCCAGATGCGAATCTGGGCCAGGCATAGTAACTGTAAGAAAGCATCCTAATGGTGTCTGGTTCATTAAGGCTGGCCTTTATGACTGGATCCCATTTGATAACGTACCTATTATCTCATATATAAATGGTATAACAGAAGAATATTAATCCCTCCGCCCAAAGTTTGGAGGGCCCCAACAACGTGACCTCACCGCCAACCTGTATGAACAGGGTAAAGGGGTGGGGGGAGAAAGGAAATCATATGAAAGGCTTTATGATTCTTGTTCTAGCTTGTATTGTATTTCTTGTATTTCCTCCATTAGGCATAGTGATGGGCATTGGTGCCTTCATATATGGAGCTTGTTGTGAACATTGGTTCTAAACCAAACTCAAATTCTTTTGTTCTTTTGTGTATTATTCTTTAGAGGAATAGATATGAATAACAATATTAAGCAATTTCCAAAGAAGAGCAAGGCTCAGCGGACAGCTGAGATTAGAGCTCTCTATCAAGAAGAATTGCAAGACAAGACAGATGCAATGAGAAATGAACAATCACAAGTCTTCACGTCAGAAAGGGAGGCTGTATGAATCACGACATGATACCTGAAGAAAACGGAATGTTCAAGAACATCGAAGACTTTCGTATCGGTAACATCGAGATAGGGCAGGATGCCCTTAATCCCGAGATGAAGCGTGAGAGAATCATGACCAAGGCGAGAGCCTTGGAAGGCAATCCAATCACTGATGAGGAGATTCTGGCAAATGCGCAGCAGGCAGCAGCAGATAAGGCATTCAGGGGAATCCCTGATCCTGGACAATTAACCGACTAGTATTACATTCAACTGGAGGATTAAGATGAGTAAAGGAAGAGCATCTCAGCACATGAATCAATTCAGAGAAACATCAAAGAAGTCACGAAATCGCAAAGTTTCAAAGAATACGGCTACCGACAATCGCAGGGCAGAAGGTCAAGGCATTCCAACGACAAGAAGATTCATCTAGTAACTATTAACCAGGAGGCTTGTGATGGTGCGCAGAATCCTGAATTTCTTCGGTAACATTCTCAGAGGAATGTTTCATTTCGTAACT
>Ga0209777_10002820_pt1 | contig 22290 bp, 18 predicted proteins | sample FrelakmetHBP12HB_FD_187147 | JGI IMG/M metagenome (GOLD analysis project Ga0209777, IMG submission 187147) | Freshwater lake sediment microbial communities from the University of Notre Dame, USA, for methane emissions studies -HBP12 HB (SPAdes)... | ecosystem: Environmental > Aquatic >...
GGTATCTATTGCCGCATCGATAGGCCATATTGTTTCTCCTTTATCGATACTTTATCATATCAGCATAGCTATACAAAAAGCTTTCTCTTGCTTTTTTATCTTTTTCTAATATTCTCTTGTCAAAAAATAATTACGACACAGTCTCTTCGCGGGAATGACAAGACGAAGGAAGGATTTTTAAAATACCATTTAAATCAAAGATGATATCCCGGCGGCTAGGAGGAGGCGCCGGAGTCGTCTATGGAAATACGTTGAGGACGACGACGCCAACAAAGATAGCGCTTTAATTTAGATTGGTATAAACATTTTATGGTCTATATATTTCAACAATCCCTCAACGCCCTGCAACTGGGCAGTATCTACGCACTGATTGCCCTGGGCTACACTATGGTCTACGGCATTCTGACGATGATCAACTTCGCCCACGGCGATCTGTTCATGGTCGGCGCTTTTTTTTGTTTTCTAATTGCCGTCTATCTGCACTTATCCTTCGTCCCTACACTGCTTTTATCCATGCTTGGCGTGGCCTGCCTGGGTGTGATCATCGAACGGCTGGCTTACAAACCGCTGCGCAATGCTCCGCGCGTCTCCGCCATCATTACCGCTCTCGGCGTTGGACTTTTTCTGGAAAATTTCACACTGGCGCTTTCCTCCTACCCCCAACATATTCCCCCGCTTCTGGAAAATACAACCTGGACACTCGGCTCACTCTCGATTTCCTCGCTGCAGATTCTGATCATTGTCCTATCGCTGGTTTTGATGTTTATTCTGGATTTTATTGTGCAGAGAACCAAAGCGGGCATGGCCATGCGCGCCATTTCCTGGGACAAGACCATTGTCCCGCTGATGGGTGTGTCGGTGAATAAAATCATCTCACTTACGTTTGCCATCGGCACAGGCCTGGGCGGAGCAGCCGGCGTGATGTACGGTCTGGCTTATCCGGTGATCGATCCTTACATGGGCATCATGGTCGGCTGGAAAGCATTCATTTGCGCCGTGGTCGGCGGCATCGGCAATATCCGCGGCGCAATGATCGGCGGCTTTATTCTGGGCGGAGTGGAAATTCTGGTGGCCGCGTTTTTACCGTCCACCTACCGTGACTTTGTGGCCTTTACGCTGCTTCTTATACTGTTAATTGTCAGACCCTACGGCATCATGGGCAAGCCCCAGCCGCAAAAGGTGTAGCTATGTCCAAACCCTCGAACGCATCATATTCCTCATTGCTTGAACGATGGCATATGCTTACCGGCAGTCGTTTATTCTGGGCAGTCGTCATGATCGCTGGAGTCGCATTTTGCATGGCCGCCTCGACATTTGAATTTCTTGATTTATATCTGCAACTGATTTTAATTTACGTGGGCATCAACATCATCCTGACCGTCAGCCTGAATCTGATCAATGGTTACATGGGTGAGTTCTCTGTAGGCCATGCCGGCTTCATGGCTATCGGCGCCTACGTTGCCTCACTCTTAACGGTTCATGTATTTCCGCCGGGCGCTCAAAACTTGCTTTTCCCGCTGGCTATCCTGGCCGGCGGTCTGGGCGCGGCGCTTGCTGGATTTCTCGTGGCCATCCCCTCTTTTAAAACACGCGGCGATTATCTGGCCATTGTCACGCTGGCCTTCTGCATGATCGTGAAATCCGTTCTGGAAAACATCGACGCAGTCGGCGGGCCGCGTGGGCTCTTGGGCATGGAAAAGCTCACCACGCTGCCGTGGGTTTTTTTCTGGACGGCGCTTTCCGTCTGGGTGATCCGTAACCTTGTTTATTCGAATTTCGGACGCGGCGTTTTGTCCATCCGCGAAGATGAAATCGCGAGCGACCTGATGAGCGTCAACACACGCCAGGTCAAAATCATCGCCTTTGTCGTTTCATCTTTTTTTGCGGGCATTGCCGGGGGCCTGTTTGCCCACGCGCTGCAGTTTATCAACCCGCGCATGTTTGACATTCTCAAATCCACCGATATTCTAATCATGGTTTATCTGGGCGGCATCGCGTCCATTGCCGGATCGATTATCGGCGCGGTCATTTATACCATACTGCTGGAAATCCTGCGTCCCTTGGGCATCTGGCGCATGGTGCTCATGCCGCTGATGCTGGTGCTTTTGATGATCTTCCGTCCACGCGGCATCATGGGCATGAGAGAAGCCCGCCTGTTTATGCCGCTGCGCGATCTCGTGACGGAAAAACTGTGGCGACGCAAGAAAAAGGAGGCCACTGATGCCTCTGCTTGAAATACAAAAACTCACACACCGCTTCGCGGGCCTTTGCGCCGTTTCCGATTTCAATTTCGCTATTGAGCCGCATGAACTTGTCGGCATCATTGGCCCCAACGGCGCGGGCAAAACTACAGTTTTTAATTTAATCACCGGCGTCTATCGCGCCTCTGAGGGCAGCATCAAGCTGGGCGGACAAGAGTTGGTAGGCCTTACGCCGCATGCGATCACCAAGCGGGGCATTGCCCGAACCTTTCAGAACATCCGGCTGTTCAAGGAATTGAGCGTTCTGGATAATGTCCGCATCGCGCACTACAGCCAGATTTCTTACACACCCGCGGAGGCGCTATTGCACATCGGCCGTTTTCGCACCGAAGAAAAACGCATCACCAATCAGGCCCTGGACTTGTTGTCGATCTTTAAGCTCGACGATTCGGCTGGTGAAAAAGCCAAAAACATGCCTTACGGTTTGCAGCGCCGGCTGGAGATAGCCCGCGCGCTCGCCACCGAGCCCAGGCTCCTGCTTCTGGATGAACCGGCTGCCGGAATGAACCCCAATGAAATTATTCAGCTCATGGAATTTATCACGTGGATTCGTAAAACATTTTCAGTAACGATTATTCTGATTGAACACCAGATGCGACTGGTCATGGGCATATGCGAACGCTTGGTAGTGCTGGATTTCGGCGCGACCATCGCGCAAGGATTGTGTTCGGAAATTCAAAATCACCCCAAGGTGCTGGAAGCCTATCTGGGCGAGGAGGTTGTTCAATGACGCCCTCTGAGGTGATTCTTGCCGTTTCTCATTTAAAAGTTTCCTACGACAGCATTCAAGCGGTTGACGATATTTCTTTTGATGTGGGCAAGAGAGAAATTGTCACGCTGATCGGCGCCAACGGCGCGGGAAAATCATCCATCCTGCGCGCGATCTCCGGCCTGATCCCTTACAGCGGCAGTATCACCTATTCAGAAAAAGATTTGAAGAACATTGCCGCCGATCAAATTGTCGCCGCAGGCATCGCCCATGTACCGGAAGGCCGGGGCATCTTCGGCAATCTGACCGTGCTGGAAAATTTAAAGATCGCCACGTGGCAGCGTAAAGATAAAGACAAGATTGCCAAAGATTTCGAAAATGTCTTTTCGCTGTTTCCGCGCCTGCGGGAACGAAAGAAGCAGCAAGGCGGAATGCTCTCCGGCGGAGAACAGCAGATGCTGGCCGTAGGCCGCGCGCTCATGACCGACGCACCAATGCTTCTGCTGGATGAACCTTCGATGGGATTATCGCCGGTTCTCGTCAGAGAAATTTTCAAAATCATTCAAGATATTAACCGGGCGGGGAAAACAATTCTGCTGGTTGAACAAAACGCCAACATGTCATTGCACATCGCTTCGCGCGGCTACGTTCTGGAAACCGGCCGCATTGTCCTTTCCGGCACGGGCAAAGAACTGACAGGAAATCCTCGCGTCAAAGAAGCCTACCTCGGCGGCTAAATGCGCCTCCGTCATTCCGGCATCGAATATTAATTGAAGGCCGAAAACTTATATTTCAAGACCTGACCCTAATTACTGATTATGTTTAGGAAACACTCATATTTTATGGGCGGGGCAGAGCAAATATATATTCTCTAAATAAATAGAAGTTATCTAAATATAATCAATAATTTCTAACAAAAGATCAACATGATCCCATTTTTTTCTTGCATTATCTGATTTGTTATGCTATTTATTCGACATTATCGAACAGTGTTCAGTAAATTTGGGATCGTATGATAACATGGATAAGCAGAAACGACTGATAGGATCTATTAAGAAGGCCTCCGATATCTTATCATTTATCAGTGATGAGAAAAGGCCGCTGGGCATCACCGAACTTACTCATCGGACTGATTTACCCAAGGCCACTATTGCTACGATTGTAAGCACCCTTGAGGCTATTGGATATGTGGAAAAAGACCCCTTCAGCCAGAAATACCGTCTAGGTCCTCAGTTGATGCGGTTAGGATTGCGTTGTGTCGCCAGCTTGGATATTATTACTATCGCAAGGGCATGGATGGAACGTTTCAGTTTCCAGTTCATGGAACCTATAAATGTGGGCATACTTGTTGGCGACAGCGTAACCATTGTTATGCGTTTCGAGCCCGAGAACCGCTACATGGTCTTTCCACAAGCGGGCTCGACAATTCCTCTGCATTCCACCTGTATTGGGAAAGTTCTTTTGGCCTATATGAATCGTTCGGAACGCGATCGAATTTTGGAAGATTATGCGTTCGTTCAACTGACTCAGAACACCATAACATCCAAGGCGCAGTTCTTGAAGGAATTAGCTCAAGTAAAAAAGACCGGTGTAAGTTTCGATCATCAGGAATCCATCAATGGCCTGGCCGGCATCGGCGGACCTATTTTCAATCATGTCGGAGTGGCCATCGCGGGATTTGCCGTCAGCGGAAACGCCGATCGGATCAAAAAATTATCAAATGAAATCATCGAAGCCGTGAAATTCACAACCAGCCAGGTTTCCGCGCAGCTCGGGTATAATACGCCATGAAAAAAATTTTCATTTGAAGTGCAGGAATGAGTGACTCATTAATAATATATGATGATTCAAAAATCACGGGAAACCTCAAAGCAAGCTTTGGAAACAGATTCCGCAACAAGCTGCGGGGTATTATACCCTCCGATTTACGGGATTGTTCAGCTTACCAATTCCGCTGCGCTTCGCTTTCGGAATTGGAGTTTCACGAATAAATGATTGAGGTGACTTTATGAGCGGATCAAAAAAATATTGCGGAGTTTACCCTGTTGTTCCTACTCCTTTAAAAGAAGATGAAAGTTTAGACCTCGCCGGAATCGAACATCTTGTTGAGTATTATATAACTGAAGGTTGTCATGGTCTTCTGATTCTTGGCAGCGGAGGTGAATCACCCTATTTTTCACTCGATGAAAAATGCTGTATCGTTAAAACGGTTGTTGAAAAAGTAAAAGGTCGGATACCGGTAATTATCGGCTGTACATTTCTTAGTCTTACTGAAATACTAACTTTTTTTAAGAAAGTTGACTCGCTTCCCTTCAACGGCTATCTGGTAGCGCTTCCCGCTTATTATCCGTTGCGCTATGCTGATGTGTTTGCTTTCTATTCCCGTATAGTTCAGCATACTAAAAAAATGATTATGTATTATCATTTTCCGCAAATAACCGGATTGTTTTTCGGCTCGCAGGAAATGAACAAGCTTTACAATATCAAGGGCATAATGGGCGCCAAAGAGAGTTCCGTATGCGTAAATGAAATTAAACGGAATATTCAGGCTGTATCCGGCAGAGATTTTTCATTATTCAGCGGAACCAGTCAGCTTCTTCTGACAAATTTAAAATCAGGCGGTGCCGGAGTCATGTGTTCCATACCGTCGGTAGCGCCCCGCGCGGTTGTTGAATGTTATAATTACTGGATGTCCGGCGACTATGCCAAAGCACGTCGATTGGAAGATGCCATTTACAACCACATCGGACTAATGAATACTTTTGATATTCCAACCGCTGTTCAAAAAATTGCTTTTAAGGCCATAAGCCACCTTCCTTTTCCCACCATGATCGGGAGAAATTCCCGGCAAGCGGTTTTCAAAGAAACATTGCGTCAGCTTGGTCACCCGATTACAGCAACCGTCAGGAGTCCACTCCCGCAGATTACAGATGATGAAAGAAAAAAAATAACTGCACTGATACGACGTTCTGACATGCTGCACGGTATATCAAAAAGATAACACATAAAGGAAAAAGGGTATGATAATTGATTGCCATTATCATCTGGAAGAGAGGGTTTATAATGGAAAAGTGGATTTTAATCTGAACAACAAAATCACTATGGTTATTAAGGACAGTACGATGAAGTATTTAAAGGAGGATGTAATATGAAGAAACCACAGAGTTCATCTATTTTTGATGACAGCGATTTCCCGATCAGCATCGTGCGAAAGTCGATCTTTCAAGGCACAGGAGTCGACCTTACCGAGGCGGGCAAAAGGCCTATTATTGCCATTGCCAATTCGCTGACCGAGATCAACCCCGGCCATATGCATTTGGGTATGATCGCGCAAAGAGTCAAGGATGGAGTAAACGCCGCCGGCGGTCTGCCCTTTGAATTCGATGTTCCCGCTCCCTGCGACGGCATGACCGAAGGCCACGCCGGTATGCGCTTCGTTCTGGCTCAACGCGATCTGATTGCCGACATCATCGAGACGCATGTCCGCAGCATGCGCTATGACGGCATAGTCTTCATCGCCAGTTGCGACAAGATCATTCCCGGCATGATCATGGCCTCCGCCCGGCTGGATTTGCCCGCCATCTTCGTTACCGGAGGACCGAATGCCTGGGATATCCGTTTCAAACCGAGTATGTGCGGCGGAGTAGACCATAAATGCTACACCGACCTCTTTGATAAACTGGCAACGGCCACAGCGGCAACGTGCGGCTCGTGCGAATTGATGGGCACAGCCAATACCATGCAGTCTCTCACGGAAGCCCTGGGTATCAGCCTGGCTGGTTCGGCCACTGTCCCGGCTTTTCATTCCGCCAAACTCCTTTACGCCCGCCATGCCGGTCAGCGCATCGTAACCTTGGTCGAGGAAGGAATTTCGATCAGAAAAATCCTTACTCAACAGTCCCTCGAAAACGCGCTGATGGTGAGTCTGGCAATCGGAGGTTCCACTAATATTGCCTTGCACCTGCCTGCCATTGCTCATGAACTTGAACTCGAATTTCCGCTGACGCGTTTCAACGATTACAGTCGCATTATCCCAACCTTGTGCGGAATTTCTCCTAATGGTCCCCACGGCATGATCGATCTCTTCGTGGCCGGCGGCATACCGGCCGTTATGAAAATGCTCGGCGAAAATCTCCATCGCGATCCCTTGACGGTTTCCGGTATGTGCATAGGTGACATCATCGATCAGGCCGAGGTGAAAAACCCCGCCGTTATCCCGGATAAAACCCATGCCTTCCTACCCGAAGGCGGCACGGTCGCGCTGTTTGGTACTCTGGCGCCTGAGGGCGCGGTAGTCAAGCAATCCGCGGTAGCCGAACAAATGCGCGTATTCACCGGACCGGCACGGGTCTTCGACGCCGAGGCCGACGTCCTGCAGGCCATACGGAACAAAACGCTGAACGAAGGCGAGGTAATTGTCATCCGCTACGAAGGACCCAAAGGCGGACCCGGCATGCCCGAAACCCTGGCGGTTACCATGGGCATTGATCTGGCAGGGTTCACCAATGTGGCCTTGATCACTGACGGCCGCTTCTCCGGAGCCACGGCCGGTCCCTGCATCGGTCACATCTCGCCCGAAGCGGCGTGCGGCGGACCGATTGCCATCATCCGGGACGGCGACGTCATTACGATTGACATACCTGCACGCAGGCTGGACGTAGATCTGAAACCGGAGGAAATAGCGCGGCGTCTGGCCGAATGGAAGCCGGTATCGAAGCATATCCCGCCGGGCTACATGCGGCGCTATGTCAAGATGGTAGGCTCGGCGGCCTGCGGAGCTATTCTTAAATGAATCAATATACGAAAGAAAGGAGAAAAGATATGGCCAAGACAGTGCTTTCACTGGCCCCGCTGTCTGCCGAGATCGTGAAGCTTCTTATACGGCAGGTGCCTGATGTTCCTGATTTCGAGGTCATCCCCGGCAATGAAATGCCGGAAGAAGAGATAAAGAAAAAAATTTCAGAGGCTGATGTGGTGCTGGGCGATTACACCTTCAAACAAAAGATTACCGCAGATATTGTATCGGCGGCAATAAATCTGAAGTTCATCCAGCAGCCCAGCGTGGGCTACCAGCACATAGATGTTGATGCATGCACTGCAAGAGGAATCAAAGTGGCAAACACCGCAGGTGCCAATACCATCAGTGTGGCCGAACATACGATCGCCTGGGGACTTTGTCTTCTCAAAAACATGTTCCACGCCCATACAAGCACGAAGTCGGGCGGATGGGAACAGATGAGCATAAAGCCTGCGGAGCTTAAAGGGAAGATATGGGGTATCATGGGGTTTGGACGCATCGGTCAGGCGGTTGCAGAAAGGCTCAAATCTTTTCAGTTGAGCCGGATCATATACCATGACATTTATCGACCGGAGTCATCTGTCGAACAGGCGCTCGGGGTTGAATACACTGAGTTGACCACTCTTCTGAGTCAGTCCGACATCATCAGTCTTCATGCACCACTTACGGATGCAACCCGCGCCATGATCAATAAAGATGCCCTCAATTCCATGAAGCCGGGCGCCTATCTCATCAATGTAGCCCGGGCCGAGCTGGTGGATGAAAAGGCTCTTGCCGAAGCCATCAGGAAGGGGAAGATTGCGGGTGCGGGTATTGATGTCTTCTCCGAAGAGCCGGCAACCAAAGATAATCCGCTGCTGGGTGTGGAAAGTGAAAGACTGCTCTTCTCGCCCCATGTGGCAGGTGTAACAGATGAAGCGGCCGGGAGGATCATCAATATGGCTACAGCAAACATTGCCCGGGTGCTCAAAGGAGAGAAACCGGAATCATTGGTTAATTAAATCATTCCAGAATTCGCAAGCCGAATTCCGGAATTCCGAAATAAATAGTGGAGAATGTTATGAACGGATCTGAATGTATTATAAAATCTGCAAAGGACGCAGGGATAGAGGTATGTTTTGCCAACCCGGGCACGACCGAGCTTCCTCTTGTGGTTGCGCTTGACACAGTGGGAGGCATACGGCCTGTACTGGCTTTGTTTGAAGGCGTGTGTACCGGAGCTGCGGATGGTTATGCAAGGATGCTCCAGAAGCCTGCCATGGTGCTTCTCCATCTCGGGCCCGGCCTGGCCAACGGAATCGCGAATCTGCATAATGCCCGGAGGGCATACAGCAGGATTATAACCGTGGTGGGCGAGCATTCCACCTGGCATCGCGCATCCGACCCACCCCTTGCCATGGATATCGAATCTTTGGCGCAGACGGTCTCTGGATGGCAGCGCACCTGCCGCTCCTCCGATCTCCTCGGGCAAGATATGGCAGATGCAATCAGGGCCGCGGAAAAAGGGCAGATATCAACCCTCATCGTCCCTTTTGATCTCCAGACAAAGATGTGCACCAACAGCGGCGCTGTCATTCCTTATAAAAAAGAAAAACTATCTATAAGCAAGGATGCAGTTAAATCAGCGGCAGCCTTATTGAGAGGCGGCAAAAAGGCCGCCCTTGTTCTCGGCAACAAATATATCGGGAGAAAGGAGTTGATGGTCTCCGCAAGGATAAAACAGGCATGCGGATGTGATCTCATCACTGAGAATTTCCCGGCACGTATCGAGCGGGGTGCCGGACTGCCTGATATACGCCGCATACCCTACCTTCCGGAGATGGCCATAGACATGTTATCGAAGTACGATGTGTTTGTCTTTGCCGGAGCAAAAGAGCCCGTATCCTTCTTCGGCTATGAAGGCATTCCGCCAACTTTCTTAAAAGAAGTGCAGAGGAAGCTTCACCTTTCGGAGCCTAATCAAAACTTGATGGAAGTCTTGGAAATCCTCGCCGATGAACTCGACGCGCCCAAAATTATTAATCCGAACATCCTTGCCTCGTTAAAAAGACCTGAAATACCTGCAGGCGCTCTCAACCCGGAAAAGATTTGCGCGGTCATCGCAGCTCTTCAGCCTGAGGAATCAATTGTGGTTGAGGAGGCAGTCACAACCGGTTTAATGTACTACCCCATTACTTCAGGCGTTGCGCCTTTCAGCCTGCTTACGCTTACAGGAGGAGCAATTGGCCAGGGAGCGCCATGCGCAGTGGGCGCTGCCATTGCCTGCCCCGACAGGCCTGTGATCAACTTCCAGGCGGACGGCGCCGGCATGTATACCCTGCAGGCGTTATGGACAGAGGCAAGAGAAGGGCTGAATGTCACCACGCTCATCTGCTCCAACCGGAGCTATGAAATTCTGAAGGTCGAGTATGGCCGGCTGGGAGTTTCACCAGGCAAGTGTGCATCCCATCTCACCGACCTTGCCGGCATTGACTGGGTTAATCTGGGCAAAGGAATGGGCGTGCCGTCCGTTAAAGTAACCTCTGTAGAGGAGTTGGCCAGAGAGCTCGGCAAGGCACTCCATGAGCAAGGACCCCACCTGATTCAGATGGTGATGTAGTGACACTCGCTGAGAGCAAACGTAGTGCAGCTCGAAGCGTAAGTGGAACTATCCTAGGAGCAAAGCGACGTAGGATAGTGAGACTCTCTGATAGTAAGCCAAGCTGAAAACGAACTAAGTGAAGTTTGAAGCGTAAGGCGAACTATACCCGAAGCATAGCGAATGGGGATTGTGAAGGAGGGAGTTACTTGGTTGAGTATAATCATCTCAGAAGGCATGGCGGCTTGAATTATGAAACACCTTTTGATAAGCGCCAAAAAGTTACCGAATTAGCGAGCTAGTAAAACCGTCCCCAATATACTTCCTGACGGCTTATACCAGGGGCACTCCTGATCGGCGAGTCATCCGCTTCCAAAACCAGGATGACAGGCCAGAGGCAGTCTTTTCGATTTTTTTCATCCGCTCAATCATGGCTTTTTCCTGATTGTCCGACTCCCTGAATGCTCCGTGAGAAATTTCAGTCAATAGCGAATCTGCGCTGTCCCACGCATGAGCGGGAAGCCTGGCCGTCCACTGAGCTTCTCCTTCCAGAATATATTTTTGAACCATGGGCAAAACGTTTTCATAGCGCAGGATCGCGGTCGCGTGAAAGGCCTCATGCCTCCACCAGAATGATTGATCGGAATAATAACCGGCTCCGACGCTGAGATCCCGAATGGGCGCGGCGGGTATAAATGGTTTGAACGCGGTCAAGCACGGGGCAGACCCTCCGGTAACAAATATCCTGAACTTGTCAGCCGGGTGCAATTCCACAACCAGGGAGCCCGTAGTCTGAGACTTTCTGATCAGCGGGTCGGACGCGTGCATACACACATCGCGGTTGAAGCCCTTGGCTGGCACGTGAGCATTGTGGTCCCTCAACATGGCAAAAAAATCGGTTGCTCCGATGGCGCCTTTTGCCTTGAGGATGGAAGCCTGAATGTGGTCTTTGCGAAAAGCGCTTCCCGCAAAATAAGTGATCAAGGGATCGCCGAATTTGCTGAAATCAGAACCTGCCGCCAGTGATGACGCATCCCAGTCTTTGGCGATGGTGATCCCATTGGAAATCACGGCATGATCACCAAGGCGCTGAAGCGCGTAATCCCTCCCTGCTGTTTCCAGCTTGATGATGCCTTGCCTGTCCATGATGATAAATGAGTTCATGTAGCTAAACTTCTTGTCGCGGTATCCGCACGCGCCTGCCTGTCCGTACTTCTTCAAAAGCTCGATGACCATTTGTGCCGCTTCCCCGGCGTTGGCGCTCCTCTCCAGAGCCAGCCGTAAAAGATCCATGCCGATGAGCCCCGGAGTCTTCTCCGGTTTGACCTTGGTGAATAAGGCTTCGTTTCCGATAACCACACCTTTTTCGTTTACGCCCATCTCGGCACCCCACATCCAGAAAGGTTTGGACAGGACCATAGCGAAAGTCTCGCCGGCCTGGGGAATGGTGATGTAGGTGCATTGCAGTTCTTCTTTTGAAGGGTAGGTTTTGGCTGGCACGGACAGGACAAGCTGAGTTTCGTCAGCCTCCCGGTCCGAGTTCTTGCCAAAGATGCTGATGCCGGAGCCGGTAAGTTCCGGACCGATTCCACAGGTATCACACATAAAAACCTCCTATCAATAAGCTAATACCACAAGGATCTGAATATCACACACATTTGTATAAGTCGGACCCGTCTTAAAAAGATTCCCTGTATCCTGAAAGAAATTATACGAGTCGTTTTCCATAAGGCATGCCGCGGCCTGAGCCGAGATCGTTTTCATCTTCTCCATGAGCGCCGGCGTAACAAAGGCGCCTGCCGCGTCCGTGGGCCCGTCACTGCCGTCAGTACCCGCGGACAGAAAGAAAATGTTTGAAGAACCCGGAAATATCCGGTGCAGTTCAATGGCATAAGCAAGAACCATCTCCTGATTCCTTCCGCCCTTTCCTTTTCCCCTGATAGTCACCGTCGTCTCTCCTCCGGCGATAATCGCGGCCGGTCTTGCAATTCCGGATTTGCCCGAGTCAATTACTTTGGCAAGCTGCGCAAAATATGATCCTGCCTCGGATGCCTCACCGGCCAGAGTCGTACTGAGGATGCGCGCATTATATCCCAGCCGTTGCGCGGTTGTGCGCGCTGCGTTTACGGCCAGCGTGTTGTTCCCCAGTATGATATTGACGGCATTGCGAAATACCGGGTTGCCAGCTTTAGGCGTCTCAGGAATTTTCCCTTGCACCCCCTGAACAAGGTGGTCTTTTACGGTTTGCGGCAACTTGTCTTCAAGAGCGTATTTCCGAACGATCGAGAGGGCATCCTGAAACGTTGTGTGATCGGGGGCGGTAATACCTGACGCGATGGTGTCGATTCTGTCGCCAATCACATCCGATAAAATAAGGTTAATGAGTCTTGCGGGGCTGGCGATCTTTGCCAGGCCTCCGCCTTTTACTTTCGAAATATGCTTCCGAATGCAGTTCATCTCATCAATGTCCGCGCCGGATGCAAGCAAGACCCGGGTTGTTTGCCGCGTATCTTCAAGGCTTATTCCGTCCGCAGGCAGGCAGAACAAAGACGATCCTCCACCGGAAATGAGGTTAATGATGAGCGTGTTAACATCTGCCGCACCCGCCATCTGTGACAGAATTAGCGCCCCTTCCAGGCTGTTTTCATCGGGTACGGGATGGCCCGTTTCCATGACTTGAATTTTCCGTAGTTGCAGTCCGTGGCCGTATTTTGTGACGACGAATCCCGCGAAAAGTTCACCTTCCAGGATACTCTCCATGGCGGATGCCATACGGGCCGATGCCTTACCGATGCCCAGGACAATCACCTGTTTATAGCGGGAAAGGTCTTCTGAAATCTTTGTGTCCTGGCCATGGATCAGCAGTGTCCGGCCGTCCTTCTTTACGCGAGATTGAATAAGACCTGCCGGATCAACCTCACGAACGGCATCCCGGTAAATATTTTCCATGTCTTTAACAGGGTTCACGGTATTCTTTCTCCGTGCAAAGTGTTCGTATAACTACCATCAATTGGTCTGGAAATGTCAAGGATAAAGATGCGGGCCTGTTGAAAAACCATATGTTTGGGGGCTGTTCAAAAATGTTCAGATGCAAGGCGCGCAAAAAACGAACCGCGAGGCGTATATGGATATACGTTGAGCGGTGCGGTTTGCAGCGCAACACAGCAGACCATGTGCCCTTCAGGGTATGAGCGTTTTTCAACAGCCCCAACTGCTACTCAAACAGCCTCTCCATTACTGCCGGAACCGGTGTTTCAAAATGCATGCATTTACCGGTTGCCGGGTGGAAAAATTCCAGTATCCCTGCATGAAGCCCGAGACGGCCCAGAGGATTGGTTGCCGCCCCGTATTTTTTATCTCCGGCAATGCTATGACCTATGTCCTGAAGATGAACCCGTATCTGATTTTTTCTGCCGGTCTGTAAAGAAACTTCCAGCAGCGAATACCGAGCATTACTTTTCAAAACGCGGTATCGGGTAACAGCTTTTTGTCCGTCTCCCGGAGTTTTTGATGAATACACCATCAATAATTTATTTTCTTTAAGGCACGAAACAATTTCCCCTGCCGCATTTTTGACATGGCCTTCGACCACCGCATAGTAGATACGTTTTGTAACGGCATTCTTCCAATTGTCCTGCAATTTCTGCTGAATCTCTTTACTCTTTGCAAACATCATGATGCCGGAGGTGTCGCGATCAAGACGATGTATGATATACAGCTCTGCACGATGGCGGCTTTTTCTGACATAGCTTTTTAAAATGCTGAAGGCCGTTTCTTCAATTTCCTTTGCAGTTGTAACCGAGAGAAGTCCAGCAGACTTCTCTATGACCAAAAGATGCTCGTCTTCATAAAGCAGATTCAATTTCCTCAGCGTCATGTTCTGCGAAGGTTTCTTTTTCAGGATGATGACATCCATCCCCGGCTGGAGCTGATAATCGAATCGGGTGACAATCTGATTCAGAATCATTATCTGTTTTTGTTCAAGAAGCGATTTTATCGATTTTCTGCTCCGGTCGGGAAAGGACTCGTAGAGAAATTCAAGAAGCCTAGCCTCGTGCGTTGCGCGTAAAATGCTTTGGTAAGAACCTTTTTTGATTATTTCACTCATTTTTGTTTCCGTTGTCATTCCCGCGCAGGCGGGAATCCAGAAAATAAATTATTCGTCCTGTCATTACGATTAAGATAGCGACCGTAGTTATCCATATCTAAACATTGAACCTTGAACGTAGAACATTGAACATTTTTTGTGAAACTCCATTTTAATGAGACTCGCTGAAAACGAGCTTTGCAAAGTTTGAAGCGTTAGCCGAATTATCCAATAGCCTTTGGCTATTGGAATTTATCAAGCTTCTTTAAGATCGGGTCGTCATGCCGGAATATATTGGTGGTTTCCATCTCGTCATCATAAATAAGAACGGCCAATCTAATGAGACTCGCTGACGATAGGAATCGTTAGTCGAATTATCCCAGGAGCGAAGCGACGCGGGACTATCCCGCACCGTGATCAACTGGAATTATATGGATCGGCATTTTAATCTGTTCTTTGCGATAATTTAGAATTTGTACAACAGTTCGCGGATAAAGAACTAAGCTACTTCTTCTTATAGATATTCAAACCGATCTTGATGTTTTCCTTGTCAGGAATAGAAATATTCCCTTCCGTTGAGGCAATGATAATGGTTTTCCCCGATGCTGAAGGACCAAATTCTTTGGTTAGATCAACCTTAATTATCAGGATATTGTCTTCTATTTTCATCTCTACATTTTTCATCTTTTGTCCTCCTTATAAAATGAAATTAATCTCCTTCATTATTTCTCATAAATTGCCGGATAAGGCCATTTATATTATGGCCTCTGATGCAAAAAAAAGATGATAATCTGCTACCAGTTCCGTTGCAAGCATCTTTCCCACATTAAAATGAAAACCGTAAGCTGCGCATGCCCCATATGGGTATAAACCGGTTGCGAACTGTCAAGGGTAAAGATTCAACCCCGATCCCTTACCTGAATATTCCCTTGATTATGATTAAGTTTAGGAAATTAGTGTTGCATAGTTCTATAATTTTTATTAGTTATATAAACATTCCAATCGCACCCAGATGAACAGGATGATCACATGGCAGGAAACAGCCTTCTAAGCCTCATTGAAAATATACAAACTTGGGACAAACTCGAAAGAAAAATAGCAGAACTGCCTACTGAAATGCAAAGAGGCAACGCTTTTGAAGAATTCTGCCATGCTTTTTTTCTTCTTGATCCTGTCTTTCAATTCAAGGAAGTTTATCGTCACAATGCAATACCACCTTCAGTTCGACAACGTTTGGGCTATCCGGGCATTCAAGACATTGGCATAGACGGGGTAGGAATTACTGATGATGATAGGATATTTGCATATCAGGCAAAATTCAGAAGCGACAGAAAAGTAACGCCTACCCTCAGGGAACTCTCAACCTTCTTTACCTTGTCCGACAAGGCAGATTGGCGCATTACGATATCCAACTCCAACAAGCTCCCTTCCTCAATTGATGACAGAGTCCGTCAAAGCCGTATCCTCGCGGACAGATTTGACAGTCTGGATTCGGATTTCTTTGATCGTCTTGCAAACTACTTAAAGACACAACGTATAGCTCCACCTGTAAAGAAATCACCTCATATAACTCAAAAGGAAGCAATTGAAGCGGCTGTATCGTATTACGAAAAAAATAAAAGAGGTCAGTTGATACTTCCCTGCGGTGCTGGGAAGACCCTTGCCTCGATCTGGATCAGTGAAAAGCTTGGCGCGCAAAAGATATTAGTCATGCTTCCAAGCCTTTCCTTGTTGAGTCAGACATTGAGAGAATGGGCAACCAACGCATCAATCAATTTCCGTTATCTTTGCATATGCAGCGATACAACGGTTGACCTTGGTAACGATTCACCGATAGAAAAAATTTCCGATATGGATGTGCCGGTTACTACCGAAGCTGAAGCAATACGGGAATTTCTTAAGGGCACTACTTCCAAGACTTCAATAATCTTCTCCACCTATCAGTCATCCAGAGTCCTTTCAGAAGCAGTCCGCAAGTCAGGAACAACCTTCGACATCGGAATTTTCGATGAGGCTCACAGGACAGCAGGAACAAAAATAGGGGCATGGGGGATTGCACTTGATGATGACAACATTCCCATCAATAAAAGAATCTTTATGACGGCAACGCCAAAGATTTATTCACCTCATATAACCAAGAAGGCAAAAGAAGAGGATGTCCCGATATGCAGCATGGATGATGCTGATATGTATGGGCATCCATTTTATGAAATAGGCTTTGCCGAAGCAGTCAAGAGAGGCCACATAACTGATTACAAAGTAATCGTCATCTGCGTGACGGATGCTGAAGTAAAGAAACTAATAGAAAAAGGCGGAAGAGTTATTACTGATCAGGATCACGAATGGGATGCGAAAGCATTGGCAAAGAGGATTGCTCTTGTAAAAGGAATTCGTGCCTATGGATTGAGGAAAGCATTCACCTTCCATGGGCGGGTTGATTCGGCAAAGGTATTTACAGATACAAACAAACCTTATGGAATTGATAAAATTTTCGACCTCATCGAACCAGAAAAGGAAATGCAAAAGAGTGTGGGGTTTTTCCATGTAAACGGAACGATGTCATCCGGAACAAGAAGTAACATATTGAAAGAATTTGAAAGCGTTGACATCGGCGTAATGAGCAATGCCAGATGCCTTGTGGAAGGTGTAAATATTCCTGCCGTAGATACGGTTGCCTTTATTGATCCGAAAAGAAGCCTGATTGACATTGTCCAAGCCACGGGCAGGGCAATGAGAAAGGCTGTTTGGAAGGAAAACGGATATATTTTCATACCGGTATTTTTAGAAGAAGATTCAGACCCAGAACAGATCATCAAGAATTCAGACTTCGATACCGTGTGGGAAGTCCTGCAAGCCATGCTTGATCAGGATCAGCGGATGCAGGGTATAGTTTCCAAAATGAGAATCCTTCAAGGGAAAGGTGAAGAAGAGACTCAGGCGTGGAAAGATGCAATGAATGAATATGCTGAAAAGATTGAATTCCATGATCTGCCTATTAAGATTGACAAGAACCGTTTCATTGAAAGACTTAATACCAGAATAGTCGAAATCATAGGGCGATCGTGGGATTTCTGGTACGGACTTACTTTAAGATATAAAGATGAGTTCGATAATCCCAATGCACCGCAACGTTACATGACAGATGAAGGTTTCCTGCTCGGTAGATGGCAAGGTCATCAAAGGGTCAATTTCAAGAAAGGAGAATTATCTTCAGATAGAATAGAGCAGCTCGAAAATATTGGTTTTACATGGGAGATACTTGAAGAGAAGTTTGAAAAGGGATTTCAGGAAACATTGCGTTATAAAAAAAGCACAGGCGATCCCAATGCCCCTCTACGTTATAAGACAGATGAAGGTTACGGACTTGGCACTTGGCAAAGTTCTCAAAAGTTCAATTACAAAAAAGGAGATTTATCTTCAGATCGGATAGAACGACTCGAAAAAATTGGTTTCATATGGGACATGACGGAAGAACAGTTTGAAAGAGGTTTCCAACAGACGTTACTTTATAAAGAAAGAACGGGCAATACCAATGCACCAACAGGTTACAAGACAGCCGAGGGATACTGGCTTGGTAGTTGGCAACGCAATCAAATGAAACTTTACAAAATAGGAAAAATATCTCCAGATCGGATAGAACGCCTCGAAGAAATCGGTTTCACTTGGGAAATACTTGAAGAAAAGTTTGAAAAGGGTTTCCAACAGACTTTGCTTTATAAAGAAAGGACTGGCAATCCTAATGTGCCAGATAGATACAAGACAGCGGAAGGATACCGTCTTGGTACTTGGCAAAGTAATCAAAGGAAAAATTACAAGAAAGGCACAATATCTCCAGCGCGGATCAAGCGACTTGAGGAAATCGGGTTCATGTGGGAAATGCTAAAAGAACAGCGTGAGGAACAGTTTGAAAAGGGATTTCAGGAAACATTGTGTTATAAAGAGAGTACAGGAAATTCAAATGCATCAATAATTTATCAGACCCTTGAAGGATATAGGCTTGGTACTTGGCAACGTAATCAAAGGGACAATTACAAAAAAGGGGAAATATCACCAGATCGGATAGAACGACTCGAAGAAATCGGTTTCACATGGGAAATATTTGAAGAGAAGTTTGAAAAGGGATTTCAGGAAACATTGCTTTATAAAAAAAGCGCAGGAAATCTCAATGCACCTCTACGTTACAAGACAGCTGAAGATTTCCGACTTGGTCTTTGGCAACAACATCAAAGGATATCTTATAAGAAAGAGAATTTATCTTCAGATCGGATAAGAAGACTCGAAAAAATTGGTTTCACATGGCAAATACTTGAAGAGAAGTTTGAAAAAGGTTTCCAAGAGACTTTACTTTATAAAGAAAGAACGGGTAATCCCAATACGCCAAGGAATTACAGTAAATCTGGTTTCTGGCTTGGCGATTGGCAATCTAATCAAAGGGAGCGCTATAAAATAGGAAAATTATCTTCAGAAAGAATCAAGCGGCTTGAGGATATTGGTTTTAAATGGGAAAAGTGAAAATACAGTATTTAAGATGCTGTGTACTAGTCTATTTAAATAAATTTTAAACGAAACAAAAGTATTTTTAAAATAATATGACTGATAATATGAAAAAAGATTTATACATTCAAACAAAAATTATCAGTCATCATCACATACTAGATAAAGACTCCTTTGAATATTTCATGACAGGAGAAACTTTAATTGAAGTATCGAATGTTGAAGAAAGGTCTTTTTTGATCTCATTCTATAAAACGACAGAAGATACAAATACAATGGCTTTTTATAGTAAATGTCATGACATATTCTCATATTTTATCATTGCTATTAATGTGGCTACACTAGGGCATTTTACTTGGGATTTTAATTTTATTTCACCAATGTCATATAAATTAGTCGATAAATCAAAAAAAACGTCGCATTTAATATACCCACAGAAAGTAAGATATTTTAATAATGATATAACTTTAAAAATTGAAAAACATCTCATTTGGAGAACATTACAGCTATTATTGGCGCTTGGTACAGAAAGAGATGATAATTTCAAAAAGGAGTATGTAAAAGGACTATATAATTTACATCACAGTTTTTTTGACATTCAATTCTTAAATGAATCATTCAGTAATTTTTATAAAGCTTTTGAGTATTTTTGCACAAAAAAAATGCTAAAATTAGATAAGTTAACAAATGAAAAAAAACAATTAAGAAAAGTATTGTCAGATTTTGGTTTTGAGGAGGACATATTAGAAAATTTCGACAAAATATATATAATTCGATGCAATGAGGCAATGCATGCTCAAAAAGATCTAGCCTCAATTGACAAAGAAGCGTTGATTAGAATAAAAATATTTCTTGATTCCATAATGCACAAATACTACGAACCTGTTTGGGAAAAAGTATTAAAAAAGAGATAACAACAAAGTGCGAGGAAGACTGGTCAAGTCTTTTCTTGGCTCATTAGCGCCATCGGATACGACAATTCAAATTGTTAAGCCTCTTTTTACTTTTTATCTTTCATTTCATTTTCGAAAGCCAGAAGTGCGGAAGGGAATGGCGCAAGGCTGCGCTTGATTACGCCCTGCAGGAAAGATATCGCCACGCCATAGTTGGTTACAGGAATGCCTGCTTCTTGCGCTTTGCGCAAGCGGTTGAGCATTTCCCGGCAATTAATCATGCAGGCGCCACAATGTAGGATCAGCTTATACTTTTTTAAATCATCAGGATAATCCCGCCCCGAAGATATATCTATCTGGAGATCGCCGCCTATATATTGCCTGAGCCAGCGAGGGATTTTTATTCGTCCGATGTCATCTTCCAGAAATAATGGGGACGGTTCTATTAAATTATAATGATTGGCCCATGTTGGTTTGAAGGTCCAGCACCCGTGTTGCTTGTTCGAAGCTTTCAGGGTCCCAGTGCGGACAGTCATCTTTGTCGATGAGTCGAGTGCGTACGCCTTCGCGGAAATCATGTTGGGTCATGAGAAAGCGGGCAACCGACAGGTCGGATTTGTAGACCTCAGCCAGATCTTTGTGTTCATCACGGCGAAGACATTTCAAAGTTGTCACTACAGCCAGGGGTGAGCGTTCCGAAAGCCTGGCGAATATTCCCTCGCACAAATTGTTTTCGTCGCTGCAAGCCTTTAAATCCTTAAGCAGGTCGAGCACCGAAGTCTTATCGGCGAAGTACGTTTCAATCCAGCGGTCCATTTCTTTTTTGGCAGGAATATCCGGCTGTATGAAAGGGCCGAGGATTTCCGTCAGTACTGCGGCGGCGGCCTTGCGGCCGGTTGGCAATTCTGAGGAACGTTCGATGACAGCATCGAGCGCCCTATCAAAGCGAGTGGAAGGAATCAGACAATCAGCCAGGCCTATACGCACACATTCCGGGCCCAGAAGCTCATATCCGGTAAGCCCCAGGAATTCGGGATAACCTCGTCCACATTTTTGGAACAGCCAACCGGTGGAACCCACATCAGGGAAAAAACCGATCCGGGTTTCCGGCATGGCCATGCGAGTGGTTTCGTTTGCCGCCACGATATCCGCGCCGGCGGACAGACCGAGACCGCCGCCCATGGTAATCCCGTGGGCAAAGACTACAACCGGTTTACGGAAACGATGAATGGCCAGATCAAGATCGTTTTCGACTTTTAAAAAACGCATTGCCGGTTCGATATCATTTTCCATAACAGCCTGTGCCATAATTTTTATGTCGCCTCCCGCGCAAAAACCTTTTGCACCGCTTCCGCTGAAGATGATAAGCTTCACGGTATTATCAGACCCGGTCTTATCAATTTCGGCGGCAATAATCCGTAACATCTCCAATGTCAGGCTGTTAATCGTTTCGGGACGATTGAGAATAAGATGAAGAACTGCTTTTGTGCGCCGGATGAGCACAACCGGTGATTTTGAGTCGTTACCTATATCCATTCACGTTTCCCCCAGAACATTGATGTCGGTATTTTCAAGCACACGCTTAGAATATCCGTTCGCCGCCACTCGGATCATGGCCCGGCCGAGATTTTCCGTAGTAGTCACGTGTTTCGGAAACAGCCGTTTGAGCAACGGGAAGAGCGGCCCGAGCATGGAGTAGAATGCCCGGTACAGCTTCGTCTTTGAGCGGACCCCTGTTAGAGGTTGAATTAAACCGGGCCGGAACATGTACGCATTGAAGGGCATTCGCAGGAGATAGTTCTCCGTCTTTCCTTTCACCCGCGCCCACATGAAGTGCCCGCGCTCCGTGCTGTCGGTCCCCTCGCCGGAGACATAGCAGAAGGTAAGCTTAGGGTTAATTTCTGTTAGGGCACCGGCAACCGATATGGTCAGATCGTAGGTTAAACGATAATAAACGGCCTCGGTCATCCCGGCTGCGGACACACCCAGGCAGAAGAAGCAGGCATTGTAGCCCTTCAGATCGGCCCTGGCATCGCTGTAGTCGAAGAAATCCGAACGGATGAGTTCGCGTAGTTTCGGATGGGCAACGCCGCATGGATTTCGCCCCACCGCCAGCACTGATTGGACCTGCGGTTCCTTTATGCACTCAGCCAGAACCCCGGAGCCAACCATTCCTGTTGCTCCAAATACAATAACATTCATGCTGTACTGAACTCCCCTGATTAATTATACAACAAAGTTGTAGTCATATTCTAACAATGATATAAGTGACAGCGCCCTATTTACCAGTTTGAAAGAAATACTAGCAACTGGATTCCCGCCTTCGAGACTGTGTCGTAATTATTTTTTGACAAGAGAATATTAGAAAAAGATAAAAAAGCAAGAGAAAGCTTTTTGTATAGCTATGCTGATATGATAAAGTATCGATAAAGGAGAAACAATATGGCCTATCGATGCGGCAATAGATACC
>Ga0209777_10002821_pt1 | contig 22290 bp, 15 predicted proteins | sample FrelakmetHBP12HB_FD_187147 | JGI IMG/M metagenome (GOLD analysis project Ga0209777, IMG submission 187147) | Freshwater lake sediment microbial communities from the University of Notre Dame, USA, for methane emissions studies -HBP12 HB (SPAdes)... | ecosystem: Environmental > Aquatic >...
TGCTTGTGTGCACAAACTTATGACGAAGAATACCAGCAATAATCCTGTGTTGAAATTTCTCCAGGACATCCAGACAGAGCTGAAGAGCCTTGTGCCTGTTGATTTTCCCGAGCTTTATACATTTGACAGCATGAAAGATTTGCCGCGCTATAGCAAAGCCCTTGCTCTACGGGCCGAGCGGGGAAGTTTTAATCTTGCCTTGGCGCAAAATAAAATGCAGCAAGTTTTGATTTATTCCCGGCAGCTACAGAAAATGATCATTGAGGCAAAAACCAGTGCCATTCCCGCCCGGCGTGCGCCGGGTTTCACTCCGGCGGCTGCCGGAGAAATCCAGGAAATCAGCCGGTTTAAGGACGATATTTCAGTGGATTATCCGGAAGAGAAAAAGAAAATGATTGAAGAATTATTCTGGATGATTGAAGAATACAAAGTATCGCTGTTCGCGCAGGAACTCAAAACCCCTTACCCTGTCTCACCAAAAAAGTTGAACCAGTTGATTGAGGAGATTGAAAAACTATAAACGCCGGCGGCGCGACCGTTAAGAATCCAATATCCTGATGCTTGATATCACGTTATGAATCGGGGTCGGAACAGAGCGAAGATATTTTGTTCGCGGGAAGATTACGTTGCGTTTATTGAACTATTGAAAGACGCATCTTCTTTGTGGAAGGTTCGGATTGCGGCCTATTGCCTGATGTCGAACCATTATCATCTGCTTGTTCAAACACCGGAAGCCAATCTATCCCGCTACATGCGTCATATTAACGGCCTTTATACGCAATATTTCAACAGAACGTATAAAAGTTGTTGGGAGCAAAGGATTTCATAGATGACATCAGACAGAAGTATTATGATAAGACGAACATAAAGGAAGTGCCTCAAGTCAAAGAATTGTTTTTAGACAAATGCCAGATAGAAAAAGCCGTATGCGGCGTTTATCAGATTGAAGTTGCTGACCTTTTGAAACCACGGCGTGGCAACTATAACGAGGCTCGCAACGTAGCAATATATCTTATACGGAAATATGCTGGAGCATTAAACAAACAAAAAAATAAAAATAAAATGGCAAGAAGAAAGAAGAAGTCTACTACTGCTTCTGCTGGTTATATCGGAATAATAATATCACAGAACTTTCATAAGTATTCTGGAGAAAGAGATCTTTATTGATGAATATTTTGGGGAGGATGTTTCTTTCGCCTTCAAGTTCTAGTATTAAATATCTATTTTTTTCTTGAGGATTACTGGTGTAAAGAGATTAACGTTTAAAATAGCTTGATGCGTCAACAGTGGCTGATTTTTAGTTTTTATTGATTGGTTCTTTTTTACTTAAGAATAGTGTGGTTTCAATATACTCTTGAACTTGAATAATAATATCTTCAGAAGTTGGTAAAGAAGTTATCTTACCTTGATCATCAACTTTTGTAAGTGCATTCCTATATTGCTGTTTGAGATTTCTAACATTGCTTAATAGTGAACTCCATTCAATGAGGTGCTTGCTTGATATGCTTGCAGCGACCGGAGATAAAGCTAAAAGGGTATCGTAATTTTGGTCACAAGACTCGAGAAGCATTTTTATCTGAAGGATATTTATTTTATTCTCTGATTTAGGTTTTGCTATATCTATATATGCCTGTCTTAAAAATTCCTCTAATTCATCTATCGGAGCACTATATTTTGCGTGCTTATCCCATGAAAAAGGATTTCCTGTTTTAAAAGATTCCATGATCAAGCATGCGTGCATTTCAAGACTTTTTCTAAGTTCCTCTTTATGCAGTTTTTCTCTTTGTTGTTCCAGCTCCGAAATATAATCATTTCTTTTGTTCGACAGTGCATTTAGAAAGAGTCCAATTATAAATATTCCCATGAGGGGTTCAAAACATACTACTATTTTCCCAATGTCTTTAGTTGGTGTGATGTCGCCATAACCCAATGTGGTAATTGTAGCCAAGCTGAAATACAAAGAATCTACTAATGAATCTTTCAAACCTAAACTTTCAGAGAAAAAATAAAACAAGACTGCAAATAATGGAATAAGAGCTAAGTATATCAATCCATATATCTTAGGAGATAAGTCAAACAATTCTTTTAATGTCCATTTTTTCATAGAAGGCATCATTTATACGCGAAAGAAAAAGATTTCAACACACATTGCATTGGTCATTCCTTTTCTTACATCAATGTTTGACATATATATTCCCCTCCCCTCTAACAATTAGGATTCGAAGTTCACTATTCAAAACGCCTTGTTTCTAAATTGTACGTCCAACCGCTAACTTCTCTTTCATTATATCTTTGTTGAATAAAAACAATTTTTTCAACTCCTAATTCTTTAAGTTCGTCCTCTATTTTCCAATCGGGATAATTTCCTGTCTTCCGATTGTCTACCAGCATATATCCCCACGTCCGATCCAACCTAATAGACTCTACTATTAAAAATGTGTTATTGGGACCTCCAAATTTTATGATGGGTTTATAATGAAAGAACTTCTGACATCTACTTTCCATACGTTGGATCACGTCAATTCTTTTATTATTTATTCCTTCTTGATCTATAGTGGATTCAGACGATGATTTTATTCCCCATTCCATCTCTCGATTAAGAAATGCAAGACCAACAAAAACAATTGAAACAATTATCAAGACTAATAAAATAGCTTTAGATTTTTTCTTGCTGCCGACTTTCGTTTCAGGATTTTTATTGCTTACGTTCTCTAATGCATGATCTTCAGCAGTGAGTGGTTTCCAGTTGCTAATCGATTTCATTGGGGGGGCATCAGTTAGATTTTCTTTATCAAGCCATTCACCGCAGTAACGACATTTTACAGATGTATCCTGAATCTCTTCCTGACAAAAGGGACATTTCTTCATTTCTGCCTTCAAAATTGAAACACTGCTAGGTCAGCGAAGGGGTCAAGTCTACTCTTGACTCATGTTAATGCTAGGCATATTAAGCAAGTATTCAATTATCTTGTTTTTGCAACCGTTTTACGCTTCTTCACTTGCGGCTTTGCCGGTTTTTTCCAGTTGCCATTTTCCAGAGCCAGTTTTACCACTTCCAACATATCGCTTACAAAATGAAACTTGATGCTCTTTTGTACATTGGCTGGAATGTCTTCGAGATCCTTCTTATTCCAGGCAGGCAAAATGATAGTTTTAATACCGGCGCGGTAAGCCGCCAGCACCTTTTCTTTAATCCCGCCTACCGGCAGCACAGCTCCGCGCAAGGTGATTTCTCCCGTCATGGCCAGATTCTTCTTAATCTTGCGGTTGGTCAAAAGAGAAGTCATGGCCGTAAGCATTGTCACACCCGCCGATGGGCCATCCTTGGGAATAGCTCCGGCCGGCACGTGGATATGAATATCCCGGTCATCGAAGAAATCCGGTTTCACTCCTAAATCCTTCGCATTGGTGCGAATAAAACTCAGTGCCGCGGACACTGACTCTTTCATCACATCTCCCAGTTGTCCGGTCAGAGTCAATCCTTTTTTCCCCTTCATGGCCGTAGCTTCGATGAAGAGCAAATCGCCGCCAACCGGTGTCCAGGCAAGGCCTATGGCAATACCGGGTTTGGCAATACGCGCATCTATATCCGTTATGACGCGCACCGGACCAAGGTACTTGCGAATATCTCCAATCTTGATAGTTTTTGATATGATGTTCCCTTCCGCAATCTGTGCGGCAACACCGCGGCAGACGTTGGCAACTTCTCTTTCGAGATTCCGCACGCCGGCTTCTCTTGTGTAGCCTGATATTATCTCATTGAGCGCTTTGGTTGTGATCTTGAATTGTTCTGCGGTCAAGCCGTTTTCGTTTAATTGCCGGGGGATCAAATACCGCTCGGCAATTTTGATTTTTTCCTCCTGAGTGTAGCCCATCAGCTCGATCACCTCCAGGCGATCCAGTAGCGCCGGTGGAATAGTGTCCAGAATATTCGCCGTAGTAATAAACATAACGTGCGAAAGATCAAACGGTACATCCAGATAATGATCGGCAAAGGTATTATTCTGCTGCGGATCTAAAACTTCCAGCAAGGCTGATGATGGATCGCCGCGAAAATCGCTGCCTACTTTATCAATTTCATCAAGCATGAAAACTGGATTATTCGATTCCGCCCGCCTCAGTCCCTGGATAATGCGTCCGGGCAGAGCGCCGATGTAGGTGCGGCGATGGCCGCGTATTTCCGCTTCATCACGCACCCCGCCGAGCGACATGCGTACAAATTTGCGCTCAAGCGCTCGCGCGATGGAATGGCCAAGCGATGTTTTGCCGGTGCCCGGAGGCCCCACAAAGCATAAGATCGGCCCTTTGGAATCCGGTTTAAGTTTGCGCACGGCCAGATATTCAATGATGCGTTTTTTAGCCTTGGCCAACCCGTAGTGATCTTCATCCAGAATATTGCGGGCCTTTTTTATATCCAGGTTATCCGTGGTTGATTCATTCCACGGCAGGGCGGTGATCCAGTCCAGATATGTCGAGGCAACCGTGTATTCTGCAGAGGAGGGATGCATGCGGGAAAGGCGTTCCAGTTCCCTCTCGGCTTCTTTTTTTGCTTCCTCCGGAAGATCTTTCGCCTCAATCTTTTTGCGATATTCGTCGGTCTCAACAACATTTTCTTCCGTTTCGCCAAGCTCCTGCTTTATGGCCTTCAATTGCTGGCGCAGATAATAATCGCGCTGACTTTTATCAATATCATCTTTAACCTTGGTTTGAATTTTATTGCCCAGTTCAAGGATTTCCATCTGGTGGTTAACCATGCGGGTCAATTCTTTCAGGCGCTGCTTGGCATCGGCAATATCCAGTATCTTTTGTTTTTCTTCAACCGGCGCATTGATAATCGACGCAATCAGGTCGGCCAGAATTCCAGCATCGGTAATGTTTTTGGCCATTGGACCGAATTCCGGCGGCAAAAAAGGAGATAGCTTCAGAATACGGTCAAACAGCACCAGCAAGTTGGACATGAGCGCTTCTGTTTCAATATCTTTGATTTCCTTTTCTTCAATTAATTTAATACGCGCCTGCTGATAAGGCTTGCCTTCCAGCAGTTCCACTATCGTAAAACGGCTGATTCCCTGCAAAAGCATCTGGGTTCTGTTTTCTAACGTCTTAGCCATTTTCAGGATGGCTGCGCAGGTGCCCACATCATGTAACCCCTCCAGCGTGTAAATACCGCTTTGATTATCCGGCTCTTGTTTGGTCATAATCAGACCAACCAGCCTGTCCTTCATCATCGCTTCGTCAATCAGCTGCGCTGCGCTTCCTGATACTTCCAGGGGAATCATCGTCTTGGGAAACACCAATGCATTATGCAAAGGAAGAATAGGAATCACTTCCGGGATAGAAAATTTATTATTATCTTCAAATATTTTTTGTTCAGTCATTAAACCCTCCAAATTCGCAATCGAAAAGAATTACAACATCCGGCTATTGTCCAGTCTTAACGGAAATACGATGCGTTTTGTTTGCCGGCAACTTATTGATCCTTACCATCAAAATTCCATCGGCATAAGAGGCAACCGCTGATCGAGCATCCACCGGTGCAGGAAGGAGCACGTTTTTTTCGAAATAACCATGCGGTATTTCTGCCTGGCAGTAACGCGCATTTTTCAAAAGCTGGATGGCTTTGCGCACTCCGGCGATTTTTATTTTTTTCCGGTCGAGTTCAATATGCAGTTCTTCCTTATTTAATCCCGCCATGTCGGCCAGAACAATTATTTCTTCCAGCGATTCATAAACATCGACATTGGGCCTCCAGATACATTCAAAATGTCTGTATGACGGGAGGACAAGATGAAACACCTCGTCAACGGCCTTCTGGAATTCATCTTCAAAATTATTGCCGAACCTGATTTTTATGAAGTTCATATCTCTCACCTGTTTTTTTTAAGCGGCTACGTTGTAAATATAGTAATCCGCTGCCGATTTGTAAATGGCTGACGCACACTATAAACCTTTTTTAAATAGAAGTTAAATAAAATTGTTATCATACATATAGAGGCGTAAATATTTTTTCAGATAATATTTTTGGTTCGTCCGGAAAAATGGAGAATCGGCAGGGGCAAGCAGATGACGTAGTGTCTTTTTGCATCATCTGCCTGAATGATCTGATTAAGTTGAAATTTCTTTTCTATTGTTTGTGTAAAGTGCCGGATATCATTTTATCTCGGAGGTGGCCCCACTAGAGCGTTAACCATTCTTGTGTTTCTTCCGCGGCTGATGGGTTTTGTGCCGTTTATTCGTGCGCGAGCTATTCTTGTTCCGTTTAAATTTGGTGACAAATTCTTTTGAAGCAAGATATTTATCCGCAAAAGAAACAATAAAGGATTCCTTATATTTCGGTGGAACCAGTGTAAGCGGCCACATGTGCTTTATGATAATATCCTTTTCGATATCGTTCAGAGTAAAATGTTTTTCGGCATTGGCAAGGGCGATTTTGGGATGTTCGATGCCATGAAATTTATCATCGGGAAGATCAGGAACATCATGATCTCTCCAGTCGTACAGGAAAAAATCATGAAGGAGCGCGCCTCGAGCGGCGGATTGATAATCAAGTTTTAGAAACTTGCATGCACTATATGAAAAATAGGACACATCCATCACGTGTTCGTAAATTGAAGAATTATGATGATGATGCAGTTTGAGTTTCAAAAATTCATCATGTTCGTAAATGTCGTTGATTATGCCGTAAAATTCATTTTCAAAAGGCTTCCGTCCTTCTATGTTCAGGCTGATTTTGCTCAGAATGGATTTTAAAAACGTGCTAATCCTGTTCTTGATCTCCATGTCGATGTTGTTATCGATATACCTTCTCAGATTGGGGTACGCGGAGCGTAGCCGTTGGAAAGAACTAAATATCTTATCAATTTCAGCGTCACTCAGATTAAAATATTCAGAATACAGATAGGAGATCTTTCTCCTGAAAGCGGTAATCGTAGCAATAGAAAAAACGAAGTCCGTAACGCCATAAACCAGTAAGACAATAGAAACGATGCGGAGAAAGTATCCGTCTTGCGATTGCACATACCGCAAAACAGCCGGATGGATGAAGGTGATAAATATTAGAGCCAGGGCTGCCCAGCACAGTGAAAAAAGCAGAGAGACTCTTCCATGGATATTAAACTTACTATCCGAATAGTCCCACAATTTTAATTTGAATACTTTTTCGAATATGAAACCGGTAAAATATTCGGTTATGGTCAAAACAATGCCGTACACGATCAGTTTGATTGGAAGTGGCCAGTGATGGATCAGAAATTCCAAGATGATAATAAAAGCGGCCCCGAAACCGTAGATGGGAATGAACGGCCCGTATACAAAACCGGGGTTGATAAATTCGCGTTCGGAGATTGACCTGTACACGACTTCTATGATCCACCCCATGAACGAGTAGATCGCAAAAAGGATTATAGCTTGGAATATGCTTATATTATCAAATATCATTATGATATATTCATCACATCTTTAGAATTTAATATCAAGGTCTTGTCTGTAACCTGAAGTTTAGTGTTCTGAGTAAAAATCATTTATTACCCGGGTTGGCTGAAATATCTATAATATTAAGCATCTGTTGTCAATGAATCTCTATTACGTCAATTCTGCTGGAAGCGAAGGTGCGTTAGCCGGATTTATTTAAAATAAAAAACGGTGTGTGACTGGAAGAAAAGAATTCCGGTTTGCGCCCGAGTATTAGAGCTGTTGCCGGATGTTTCTTGAAATTTTTCTCCGAGAAATTATGTACATCAGCCTCCTACAAGATTACGAATATTTATTTTTCATAACTTGCAGTTTTTTAGCCTTATGACATTTTTTTATTGACAAGAAAGGCATACCACTAGATAATATTTAAGTAAAAGTACCTGATTAACATCAACGGGATCAGTCATTATTACTTAAAAGCATAAAATGGTTAATGATAAGGAGGCGAGGCAAAAGATGACTATGGCAAATATTACTATTAATGGCCAGAAAATCAGCACAAAGGCGGGAATTACTGTTCTGCAGGCCGCAAGGGAAGCGGGCATTGATATCCCCACGCTTTGTGACCATCCCGCGCTGTCTGCGGTTGGGGCTTGCCGAATGTGTTTAGTAGAAATAAGAGGGCAGCGTGCTTTGCAGACGTCATGTACATTTCCTGTAACCGAGGGAATGGAAATACAGACAGATTCCAAAATGGTGACTGATGCCCGCAAGCTTGTTCTTGATATGATCTTTTCGGAAAGAAATCATTTTTGTCCATATTGTGAAATGAGCGGCAGTTGCGAGTTGCAGGATCTCGGCTATCGTTATCATGTAGATCACTGGGTATTCTCCACTTATACAAAAGCATTTCCACTGGACGCCACGCATAAATACTACCTGATGGAACACAACAGGTGTGTTCTTTGCGGAAGATGCATTCGCGCCTGCGATGAGCTTGTGGCCAATCACACCTTGGGTTTAGGGCAGCGCGGAAGCGAGAGTATGGTTCGCGCGGATGCCAATATTCCGCTTGGTGAATCTTCCTGTATTTCCTGCGGCACCTGTACTCAGGTTTGTCCAACGGGAGCGCTGTTTTATAAAAGAAGCGCTTTTATGGGCAAAGACAGCCTGACTACAAAAGTAAAAAGCACCTGCAATCAGTGCGGCATCGGCTGTGGTACGGAAGTTGTAACACGCGGCGGAAATGTTCTGTGTGTTTTGGGTGATTGGGATGCTCCGGTCAATAAAGGACTGCTCTGCAAAATGGGCCGTTTTGAACCATTATATGATAACCGCCAGAGACTTACCGCTCCTCTTTTACGCACTAAAGGAAAGTTCAAAGAAGTAAGCTGGGAAGAAGCAATCCAGACTCTGGCTAAACAGATTAACACAGTCAAGGCTTCGGAAATAGGCGTGCTTACGAGCAGTTATTCTTCTAATGAAGCCCTGTATTTAATTAAAAAATTATTCAATGAGAAATTGAAGGTCTCCAATATCGGCCTCACCAATACTGTGGCTCCCAGGATTTTCGACAAGGTTCAGAGCAAGCTGGAGGATATTGCCAAAAGCGATATTATTCTTGTTGTCGGGTGCGATCCTTTAAACGACCAGCCGGTTGCTTCCTTCATTATTAAACGCGCCGTGGACAAAGGAGCAAGACTGATTGTGGTTGATAATAAGAAAAATGGTCTGGCTCCGTTTGCCTTCATGAATGTCAATATGGCTGATATAAATAAAGCCATTGAAGTTGCCAAAAGAGCCAATAATCCGTTTATTCTCTACGGCACCGGTATTACCAAAACTGCCATGGCCGAGCTTAAGAAACTGAAAGATAAAGCAAACTACATTACAGTTGAATCAGGTGTCAACACTGTAGCCGCTGCGGCGTTAGGATTAAATAACGGTTATAATCCGGCCGGCCTCAAACTTTTATATGTCTTAATGGGTGAGCAAAATTACGAGATCGATGATTTATTCAAGGTGCTTCCCAAGAATGCGTTTATCGTGGTGCAGGCAAGTTACTTGACGCCTCTCGCGGAGCTGGCGGATCTGGTTTTGCCCGCGGCAATCTGGTCGGAACAAAACAGCAGCCTGACCAATATCGAAGGAAGGATACAGAAGATCAATAAAGCAGTGGAACCTGCCGGAGAGGCTAAGCCGGACTGGGAAGCATTGCAATTGTTATCAGCAGAACTGGGCAAGAATATTGCCGTGTCCATAGATAAAGTTTCAGCCGAAGTGACGAAGTCACTTAAATGAAAGGAGAACCTGGATGGCAAAAGTCAAGGTAGCGACAGACTGGTTGGCAGGATGCGCAGGATGTCATATGTCGTTTCTGGATATTGATGAGCGTATTGTAAGGCTGGCGGAATTGGTTGAATTTACATCAAGCCCGATAACAGACCTCAAACATCCGCCTAAAGAAGGCGTAACTGTGGGCATTCTGGAAGGAGCTATCTGCAATACTCATAATGTTGAAGTCGCCAAACAAATGCGTGAGCGCTGCGATATCCTCATTGCCGTTGGCGATTGCGCAACATTTGGCGGTGTTCCGGCCATGCGTAATCTGGTGGGTACCGATGCGGCCTTAAGGCGCGCGTACCTGGAAACGGAAAGCACAGTTGATGGAATTATTCCGGATTCCGATGAATTGGGAAAGCCTTTGGATATGGTTGTTGGGGTAGATAAAGTTGTCAAGGTTGATCTGTTCATTCCAGGTTGTCCGCCGAGGGCGGATGCATTTTATTACGCATTAACGGAGTTGCTTGCGGGACGCACACCGGTAATTTTGCCGCCCGAATTGTTTACATACGATTAGAGGAGAACTTTTATGGGTCGGAAGATAACTATTGAGCCTGTAACACGTATTGAAGGTCATGGACGTGTAACAATACATCTGGATGATCAAGGCGTGGTAGAACAAACTTTTTTCCACGTAGATGAATTCCGTGGTTTGGAAAAATTCTGTGAAGGTCGTCCGCATTATGAAATGCCGCAAATCACACAGCGCATATGCGGAATCTGTCCAATCAGCCATCATCTGGCGGCATCCAAGGCATGCGATGCTGTTTCTCGTGTGGAGCCTACGCGCACTGCCAAACTATTGCGCGAATTGATGCACATGGGACAGACAGTTCAGTCACACGGTATGCATTTTTTCCATCTGGCGGCGCCTGATCTGCTCTTCGGCTTTGATTCTGATCCCGCAACGCGCAACGTTTTCAGAATAATAAAAGAAAATCCGAAACTGGCGCTGAAAGCGGTTAACTTGCGCCGTTATGGTCAGCAGATAATCGAGAAGCTGGGCGGAAAACGCGTTCATGCAAATTTTGCTGTTGCGGGCGGAGTTAATGCTCCGTTGACCAAGGAAGATCGTAAAACCATGGCGTCAGAGCTAAAAGCAATGACCGCAATAGCTCAGGAGGCGATCAGAATTGCTAAAGGCTGGCTTGAAGCCAATAAGGAGACCGCCTCATCTTTTGCTTCTTTCCCCTCCAGTTATATGGGGCTGGTGGATGCGGAAGGAGGACTTCAACTATATGACGGTGAAATTCGTGTGAAAGGCGCGCAGGGCAATTTTCTGGCTCAGTTTAAACCGGAGCATTATCTGTCTTTTATTGCCGAGCATGTCGAGCCGTGGTCATTCTTGAAGCATCCCTACCTGCGTAAAATGGGCTTTCCCCAGGGCTTCTATCGCGTCGGCCCGTTGGGAAGACTTAATGTCATCGATAAAATCGGCACACCGCTGGCTCAGGAAGAATTCAAACTGTTCAGGCAAATAAATGGCGGCCTGCCTGTGGAAGGTTCTTTGTATTATCACTACGCGCGAATGATTGAGGCTCTTTATGGTTTGGAACGCATTGGCCAGTTGCTTGATGATCCGGATATCATGTCCACTAATGTTCGCAATTATCCACCGCTTTCGAATGTTCCCAGTCAGGGTGTGGGCGTTGTTGAAGCGCCTCGCGGAACTCTGTTCCATGACTACGGCACGGATGAGAACGGTATTTTGACCAGAGTTAATCTCATTGTGGCCACCGGAAATAACAATTGGGCCATGCATACAGCGGCCGGAGCTGTGGCTAAGGCTTATATTGACGGCACAAAGCTGACTGAAGGAATGTTGAACAGAGTAGAGGCGGCTATTCGTTGCTATGACCCCTGTTTGTCATGTTCCACGCATGCCATCGGCAAAATGCCGCTGGAAGTTACATTGATCGCTGCTGATGGCACCGTTCTTGACCGCATCAGCCGTTAACCGATACACATAATTTTTCAGGTGGATAAGAGTGATGCTTACCCGCCTGTTTTTTTCTGAAAACAAATGAATTCCAAAACAATTATTATTGGATATGGCAATATATACCGTGCGGACGATGGCGTCGCCTTTGCTATAATAAACGAGTTGCGCCGGCAACTGGGGCAGAAACTGCTGGAAGAAGGTGATACCGGTCTGGATGAACTGGGTGGTGAAAATGATTCGATCTTTCTACTCCAGCTTGTACCGGAAATCATGGAACTGCTCGCGGGCTATGATAAAATAATTTTTGTTGATGCACATGTCGGTTCCGATCTGGAAGCTCTCAACTGCTCGCCGGTTTTAGCACAATATATTTCTTCTTCATTTACCCATCACATGACGCCTGCGGCAATTTTGGCATTTCTCAAAACTATGTATCATTGCGAACCCAAGGCGCATTTGGTCTCCATCCGCGGTTACGATTTTGATTTTAAGCGAACCATCTCGCTTCAGGTGCAAGCGCTTGTGCCGCCAGCTGTGGCGGCCATTTTAAAAGTGATAGATCAATCACGGTTATGAACAAGCAAGCATTTCTTCCTGTAATGTTGTTTTTCTGATTCAGACAATCAATACAACATTTCAATAGGAAATCTTCAAATTTAAATAACAAAAAAGGCAGAACCATTTGACAAGATATAATCAAAGGTTGTGTTTATGGATAGAGGTCAGAGAAGAGCACCATAACGTACTTGCTTACTTGATCTGTGATTGTTTTGTGGGAGATCCAATGGCAGGGGAAATAGTTATTTTAGCTTTTTTTACCACTGCATGACCACATTCATTACAATACTCAAATTGAGCAGGGTTGATAAAATTGCATTGGGGGCAGACTTGTTCCAGCTTTGTTCCACATTTGCCACAGAACTTGATTCCCCTTCTGGATTCTCAAATTGACAACTAAGACATTGCATATTCTATCTCCTCCGATGAGCTAAAGTACCCGATAGCTGGCCAAATCATCCATACAACGCCTGAATTCCGGATTGCAGGCCAAATGCTGCTGGACAATAGCTATTGGTATGCCAAGTACAAATGCGTTACCCACGACTGTTGCACTGGCTATGCCTTCGCTCAGTGCGGACATTTCTCCAAGAATGCTTCCGGCTGATGATACAACCGGAGCATTATTCCGATCATGCAAACGCTTACCACGAAGATATATACTTAATTGTCCACTCAAGACCAGGTAGACGTTTGGATTCTTTGTTTCCTCGATAATCAGTGGTTGCTCAGAACTAACTTTCTGCAGCTGCATCTGTTCAGGAATATTCCTTGCGAGGTCCAACATAAGTCTGGCGAGTTTTCTTTCAGCAGCCTTGCAATCTATTATGGTTGATTGCTGTTTGCCGGTCTGCCATGTCTGCACCTTTTCGAGTAATTCAGCAATGGGAGAAGTTCCTTCCTCGAGGCGCTGCCTTTCGCGCTTGAGATCGCCGCTGAATGTCCTTTCCATGAGCTGAATTGTGCCGGGGACGTCACCTTCCACCAAAGTAGTCTCATACTCAGTTCGAGAATATGGCAGGAATTCAAGACACACCTTATGCTGTTGCCGCGATCCATCCAGATGCAGCACCATTCTGCTCCCTGCGCAGATCAATCCATTGTTGGTGTATATTTCTTCCATTTTAACGGGGCCTGAGCCAAATTTGTAAGGACTGTCAAAGAGCCTTTCATTATAGAAGCCATCACAAAACTCCATGGTCTTCTGTTGTTCATCATAAAGGAACGTCAAGGCATGCTCTTCAACGAGGTTTAGCAACCGTATGGAGCGGATATTTTCATAACTGGCGCCAGAATTGGGAATTAGGGGTATTCCGCCGCCACCTGGAACCGTTGTATGGCTGATGGGCTGCCACTTTCCCGTAATCGGATCTTTGGGTTCGATCCATGCAGTGGATCCGTCGGTATATGTCACTTCTATCTTTGAATTTTCAAGCTCGTAGCGAGTCAATGGCTGCCTGGAACGAAGTTCAGCAACACCATAAAGCCTATGTACGGCAGTTGCATCACTGGCACATACCCGCTCACACTGGTATTTATTACGCATGGCAATTGAATCGACATATACCCGAAACTGTCCGCCGCGTAGCTGATAGCGCATGAGTTTTGCGATTTCGTTATGAACGATTGAATTGAACCCCTCCTGAAAGTCCAGCTCAAGGCAGAGCATAGCATCAGTGATGCGCCTTTTCACTTGCATCTGCTGCCAGCAGGCGAAAAGTATGCCATTGAGGTACATGGTCTCCCTGCAATCACCATTTTGCATTAAAAGTGTAGCGGTTAAATCAGTACCTGACCGTGTTTTTAGACGCATATCAGAGTCAATACCCGATAGTGTGATCAATCCATCGGATCGGATGTCGAAAGCAGAATGGGTTGGTGAGTGGAGATCCTGGAGATTGCTGATTTTAAGACCATCGCCCACAACCTTTTGTAGACGCGCAATCACCGCCTTTGGATTTTCCCTGTCCTCCAAAGGTAATGACTGCATAATCCTGGTCTCCACCAGATCGGCAAGATCATCCTGGACCCTGCGATTGATCAGCAAATCCGGTACACGCGAACCCGCGCGGCCAAGACCACCGCTGATGTATAGAGGTTTGAGATTAGAGGTCAATGCCATAAAATTGACTGTCTTGCAAAGAAATGCCGTGAGAGGATTGGGTGAGTCGCAAGTGATTGCTTTGCGGTATTCCTCTTTCAGTGTTTGTGCTTTATCATGTCCCGCTTCTCTGAAACGGCTATGTACCGCATTACATTCGGTGATAGCAAACTGAGCACATTCGATCTGTGACTCCAGTGCAACAACGTCATCATTATGTTCGTGTCTGACACTCCTCATAGCTGAGAAATTGTTCTTAATGCGCTGCAATTCGGAGACAGTAATGGCAAGCTCGAATTCTGCATCTACGGTGGCAAAGAGATTGGCGAGTAAATTACGGATTGTAGATAGACCAGCACCCTGAATTACAGCCAACAGCAGCCTACCAGCATGCGTCCAATAATCTAGGGATTCACTGCCGCCCTGTAGTTCCAGGGCAATGTTGATGAGGATGGCCTGACTCTTTAGTTCGTTCTCAACGACTTTCATCTCTCCGTCGATGACCATGAGACGAGTTTCTTCACTGGCTCTTAATCGGTATGCCCCGCGATTTTGCAGGAGTTGATCACGCTCGACAAGCAGGTCAGCTTGATAATCCAAGGTGCGCAACATCCAGCCAAGACCAGGGAAGGAGGAACCGCTCTCACGGAAACCGCGGCGGAAGATTCTGGTGGCCAATCGAAGATTCTTGCTGCGCAGTGCCTGAGCACGGGCAACAGTCATATCTTTTAAATCTACCTCAGGGAAATAGTTGGGGAGTAAATTGATCAACTCACTATCGATGGTGTTGGTGTTATTACCCGACGCTTTCAATGCCTGGATCAATTGCTCTGCAAAGAGCATTTTTGCCGTGTAGGATTCTCCAAGCGTTGCCCAGACAAGGGCGTTATGCCCGCCTTCGGCAATGATCCTTGAACCCTCCCGAATGGCTTCCGTAGGCCGTTTAGCCTTATTCAAGGCCAGCAGATAGAACTCACGTACCCGTGGCGTATTGCGAAAAGTCTCATTCTGGCATTCACGGTAGAGCCGGATTTCGTTCTCCGGCGAACTGAGCAGGCGAAAGTGGTTGGTAATTTCGATAAGCTCTTTGACTGACCACTCGCTCACCCATCGTTCCTTTGAATAGGCCAGCCTTTCCAGCTTTTCGATAGTATTAGTGCATGCCAGCAGAATTCTGAAAGCATGGTCGCGCAGCACTTCCTCCTTGCCTTGCTCGTATACTTGATCGAGATTAGCATCGCGAAGAGCATCAAAAGTGGGGTCAGTTGACCATGATTCGTTCATGCACTTACCTTTCGTCTTAAGTTTAACCTTATTAAACTCCCAATTTTTTCATTGTATCTTTAATACGGGTCAGCCAATAGCTCTGGGGTGAAACCTGCATTTTCAAATACAGGGATTCTGTCTTTTTAAGGGTTTCACGGGCTTCTGTATGTCTGCCGGCATCTGCGTAGAGTTCGCCCAGGAAAAGGTAACCGATGGCAAACGACGGCATTAGCTGTAGTTCTTCGAGGATCGAAAGCCCTTGCTGGATAGTGCTCCGTGCTTCCTCGCAGCAGGATCGGTCTTCTTTTCCGGCAATTGCACCAAGCAGTATGAATGCTGACCCTTCAATGTGCCTGGCCCTTACCTCCTGCGCAAGTCTCAAAGACTCTTCGCAATTTTTCCTGGCAGGTCTGAGGTCGCCTATCCCCAAGAGGATGAAGGACAGGAACCAGTCGCTCCATGCCGCAAAAAGGTTCATGCCGGACTCCTTCTGCATCGAGAGCCCCTTTTCTGCATATTCTTTGGCAATCTCATGCTCACCCTGAAGAAAATACCCGAACCCGAGCAGAGACCAGCCGAGCCCGAGGGAAATCGCGATCTCCCCTTTTTCATAGTACTTAACAACTTCTCTGGCATGGGCAATCGTACCGGCGCTGTCTCCTTTAAGGAAATCGATGAGACCGAGGTACATCATACCCATCCCGATCTGGAACCAGTCATTGAATTCATGGGCATTGCTTATTCCCTTTTCGAGTACTGACCTCGCTTCCTCGAAGCGTCCCAAGTGCGCCAAAGAGCTTCCGAGCCATGAACAGAGCAGCGAGTAGACGTGCAGTCCGCCGGTGGTGAGGCCTTTGTCAAGCTCATGTCTTTCAAAGAGATCCAGCGCCCTTTGCGACACATCGGCTGCGCGAACATTATCGCCCTGCATGAAGTACGCAAAGCAGAGCTGGTCAGCGCTCTGGACCACTAGGTCCATATCTTCGATCAGCTCCGCCTCCTTGAAGCACTTCTCCGCATACTGCATACCCAGGGTAAGATCGCCCTTTAACGTATGACACAAGCTCAGACCACGGTGGAACTGTGCAAGGGCCCTCTGGTCGCCCAGTTCCTGGACGAACGACTCGGCGCCGTGCAGGATCTCGATGCTGTCTTGGGGATAGCCCAGCAGGAACATGGGGACCTGGAACCCGAGGAGAAGCTCGACCTTCTCTCTCTTGAGGGCATCGTCCTTAGGCCTTGCGTCCAGCATTTGCAGCGCCTCTTTGTAGAACCGCATCGCCTCCCAGTTGGCATTGTTCCGGGTAGCCTTGTCCGCAGAGAGCTTGAGATACTGATACGCCTTGCCGGAGTCGTTGCTCAGGGAATAGTGGTAGGCCAGTGTCTCATAGAACTCACTGAGGCGCTCATGAAAGAGTTCCTCCATGACCTGGGCAATTTTCTCGTGCAGTTTCCTGCGTTCTTTTATAAGTAGTCCATTGTAAACCACTTCTTGGGTCAGAGCGTGCTTGAAGATGTATTCCAGTTCGGGCTGCATGGATATGGTCTTGATGAGATCAAGTCTCTCCATGTTGATGAGACTCTTGTCAATATACTCCTTCAGATCACTGATCCTTTTCAGAATCTCATAAAGGAATGTCCGTCCGATAACCGATGCTTCCTGGAGAATCCTCTTGCTCTCCCGCTCCAGACGGTCCAGCCTTGCCGAGATAACTCCCTGTACCGTGGAGGGAATATCTTTTTCTGTTAGATTTCTGGTGAGCTTCCAGGAATCATTTTCTTGAACAAGAGTGTCAGTTTCAATCAGGGAGTTAATGACTTCCTCCAGGTAGAAGGGATTTCCTTCCGCCTTATCCCGAACAAACATTTGCAACTGTTTAGGAATAGTTTTGGTCTTCAGGAGAGACTCCACCATGCTCTGGGCATCGGTAGGTGACAGTTGCTGAAGTCTGACCTCATGGTATGACCTGATGCTGGTTGCCTGATGGCTGGTATATAGATTAAAGCTGGGGCGATACAGGCAAAGAAAGATAACAGGATATTTGACGTCCATGAGAATATTGCGCAAAAATTCCACCGATGAGGGATCAGCCCAGTGCAGGTCTTCAATGCAGATAATGGTTGGTGCATGTTGGCAAAGGTTGTTCAGAATCAATTTGATGGCTTCGTGGAGTTTTGCCTTAAATTGCTCCGGAGATACCTGTTCCATTTCTTTGTAAGTGAGTGAATAAAGATTGCCGATATATGGAATCAGGTCTTTTCTGTCTCCCAGAGTCGCTTGTGCTCCCTTTTCTACTTTCTGCCGTATCTGATCTTGGGGCTCTCCCTCCTTGATTTGCCAGGCACGGGAAAGAAGATCCATAAGAGGAAAATAAGGAATGTTTTGGGAGTAGCCATAGGAATGGCCCTCTCTCCACTGAATGGTGTTCAGGTCAAGTGATTTCCTGAACTCTTCCACCAAACGGCTCTTTCCGGTACCGGCATCTCCGATAATGGAGAAGCTGTAGGATTTACCCTGTTGGAGATTGTCAACTGCTTCTTTGAGTTGGTCCATTTCCACTCGTCGGCCAATCAATTCTGCCCTCAAGCCGGATAGACGATGGGTCTTGGAAATGGCTTCTTTGGGTGATGAGACTTTGTAGATTTGAATGGGTTCTTCCTTGCCTTTAACCTTGACGGATTTTTTCTTCTTGAACTCAAAATATCCTTCCGCTTGATGATATGTTTCGAGGCCCACAATGATCTCATCGGTTTTTGCCAGGCCGGAAATTCGGGACGCTACGTTAATGGTATCCCCAAGGACTCCATGGGTGCCCTTATCAAAATCTATTTCCTTCGCCACCACCAGGCCCGTATTGATTCCCGTGTGCATATAGAGTGGCCTGCCGATGGTTTTCGCTAGAGTTGGACTTATTTCTTTTACCAGGTTGTGAATCTCCCGTGCTGCCCGTATCGCCCTCACAGGATCGTCCTCGTGAGTCTTGGGGACACCGAAGATCGCCATCACGGCATCCCCAACAAACTTCTCTATGAAACCTTCATACTTCACAACCACCTGGGATATCTTCCCGAAGATCCTGTCCATGATCTCCTTTACTTCTTCAGGGTCCAATTTCTCGGTCATGGCCGTATAACCGGAGAGGTCACTGAACATGACTGTGACGTGCTTGCGTTCTTGATCTGTAATAGTTGGCTTAGATGGAGTTTCAATAGGCTGGGGAGTTATTGCAGATGTCTTCGTAAAATCGTAACCACATTCGCGGCAAAACTTGTAGCTCGGAGAATTACTAAAGCCGCACTTAGGACAAAGCAATTCCAATTTACTTCCACACTCAACGCAGAACTTTGTTCCGTTGGGATTTTCAAACTGGCATTGTGGGCATTTCATGGTTCATATCTCCCCGGCGTCAAAGTCGGAGTAAAAATCAGTCATCTTGTGGCGATCAGGTTAAATCTTGATGAGGAATTAGTAAGAGTTAACTGCGGAATTAATAAAACGCTCAAAAGAAAAATTATTCAAGAAATATTTTAAAAATGAGACCCCTTTACCCCCGCATTAAGCCTCTATTTTAAAATTCTCTGAGCGATTCATGAATTCCTTTGTGTATATCGTACCAAAAATCCAACGCTGCTTTATACTTGTCATCGCTAAACCGTTTTAACCAATCGCGCAGGCTTGGGTCATCTACACCATCCTCGTTTTGTTTTTTAAGAAGGAATGAATGGATAAAATCAATATTCCTCTCACTTTCCCAGAATGTTGATGCATTTCGGCTATTGATACGACTTGCCGTAAGTTTTAAAGATGCTAAAAATTCTTCCTTAATGCCAAATAGTTGTTCAATAATCTCGGGCATAATATCCTCTGCCCATGCCCGATGGAATCGACATATACCCATGTTATCCATCATCAACTCCATAATCATTCTTTTGGCATCCTCTCGACCCAACTCACGAGGTTCAATAAAGTCCTTACTATAGTTCATGTAGTATTTCCCCATAATCGCCATAGGAGAAAGCACACCAGGACTCCAGTACTGATTTGGAACGATCCATCCATGACGGGCAAAACCGACATATACAAATTTGTCGAGTACATTCTTCCCTTTCTCCCGTGCTAGATGACGGGCAAACTTTCGAGCGCCCTCATTAAGATTTATCTTTCCGTTATCGGTAATGATCTGGTTGAGTATCTGCATCCCGATTTGACCATTATGCAGAGAATCTTCAACCACCCTGAAGTTTTCTGCTGTAAACACAGGTATTCCATCAATACCAATCTCTTCGGGTTTTAAATCTCCTTCGGCTAAACATTCCATAAGCCATGATATGATTCCACCTACGGAAATTGCATCGAATCCAAGTGTATCTGCATGATGGACTAGTAATTCGGCAGCCCGTTGATCAAAAACTCCACAAAGTGGCCCCATTGCTTGATATGGTTCGTAGTCCTTTTTAAACTCTCCTCGCATTTTTTTACAAACAGCGGCACATGGTTCACCGCATGTTTTCTGTTGCTTGGCCTTAATGGTTTCTTCGTTAAACTGTTTCAAGTAATGGTCAACGATAAGATTTTTATGGATTGCCAATCGCTCTTCCTTCGGCATGAATATAGTCCGATAGTTAAATGCAATAATTCTCTCCTCTAATGTTGTGTAGTTAACCCCGAATGTCCCTCCGGTATCAAATTTAGGATCAAAGCGGTACTTTGTTGTTGCCTCAAAATCCTTTGAAGCAAGTTTCTGCTTATACTTATCCTGAAACCACGAGTCGGCCACAGTGCGATCGCAAAAATCCTCATCGATATATGTGCCACCATAAATAATTCCAATTATTCCGTGTTCCATTAGCATCTTTGTGCCAAAGCCACCTCTGCCAGCCCAAGTATCAACATGTGTTAGTTCTCCCTTATGAACAGTCACTGAAGCGATTGCTCCAAAATCGGTGTAATAAGAAGCAGGCCCAACTGAAAGTACTCGGGGATCGTTCTCATAACGATTTGCAAACTTATCGAGGGCATACTCCATAACGGCATAAACTCCTTTACGACCTGAGCTCCAAATTTCACGTGGTCTTACGGGGATCAGTTCAATCTCTATCTCCTCACCATGAATACGATTGAGATAAAGTAATGATGGTCTGGATGATTTACCAACGATGCTGAGCATGTTTATTCCAAGGTTTTCGAAGATAAGACCAGCACCACCCATAGATGATATAAAAAAGCCATGCCAGCATGGTGATATCCCATTTACAATCAATCGGTTTGAGCCAGGAAATATTGAACCCGCAAGTAAACCCACACCGATGTTTAGACTATTGTGCTTGTGTGCTAAATGGATTCCTAAATCAACCGGGCCAAAGAATATACCTATCGGGTAGTGGTCCATGTGGTAGAAGCCACTACTGGCATCAATTATAATGACTTTAAGCGAGCGTTGATTTTTATTCATAGGGTTATATGATATAAAACTTGGTTAAGAAGCAACTGATCAACTGTCTTTCTATTCGTCGCCTTACTTGGTGATCGGACTAGGGGCTCAGCGCGACCATGATCTGCATAATCGCCCAGAGCATGACCGCGACAATCAAAAAGTCCAGGCTATAACGGATGCGGATGAATTTCTGGCGTGCCAGTCGAGCGGTCATATGCACCTCAGTCAGGAGAGAATTACGCAATTCCGCAGAGGACTGACTGGAGAATTGTTTGACGAAATCCTGAACACTCATTTGAGAGATCCGGTCGAAGAAGAAGAGTGAGCTGCTTGCCTCCCCACCTGACAAAATTATCGGACGAGCAACCAGCAGCACGAAGATTGAAGAGAGCAGCAGAGCGGCAAAGGTCAGAATGGCGAGCAAGCCAATGAAACGACTTGCAAAGACCGCTGAATTATCCAGTAGATTCACGATTGCCCCTTTGCTTAGCACGATCAGCACAGCAGCAAACACTGTATCCGCCGCCAGAATCAAGCCGGCTTTGGTATCGGCACGCGTAATCAGGTTTTCGATAAGAGCATAGAGAAAAGCAGCAAGATTTGTGATCTCATCCGCGTTTGTTCTTTCTATATCCTTTAGCTCAAACGGCTCCATAGCTTTTCTCCTTTCCTGCAAATTATTTTATCCTAAAACCGCCTCTTGTTTCATCCCATCATCTGTCCACTTTCCTTTGACCTGCTACATTTAAGGAAGCCAGTTCCTCCCGGGATTGTTTCAGAAAGACACCGGCTTCGCATTCCTCAAAAAGCCGGACAGCATCGGAGATGCATTTTCTGGCCTCATCAGTTCTTCCTTTGATCTTATGCAGGAGGCCTAACTCAAGTGTCACTTGCCCTAGAAGACTCTTAGCTCCGATATCCTGAGCCAGTTTTATCGCCTTCTGAAAATGATTTTCCGCCTTTTTTGCAGCGAAGGGCACATTTTTCATTAAGAACCCGATGTTTTTTGTGATTGTGATCAGACTTGTGGGACCCGTCCCTTCCGCTATCTGCTTGTGGATCTTTCCGAGAAAAAGGTATGAAAACGTAAGTACATATTTCGCCCCAGTTTCCTCGCTGAGGCGCATTGCTTCCTCAATCATAGCCATACCGCGTGCCATATCCCCTTGCGAAAGATAAATAGCCCCTAAAGTTTGGTTCGACCATAGTTCAATGTACTCGACACCATATTC
>Ga0209777_10002822_pt1 | contig 22265 bp, 14 predicted proteins | sample FrelakmetHBP12HB_FD_187147 | JGI IMG/M metagenome (GOLD analysis project Ga0209777, IMG submission 187147) | Freshwater lake sediment microbial communities from the University of Notre Dame, USA, for methane emissions studies -HBP12 HB (SPAdes)... | ecosystem: Environmental > Aquatic >...
CTTTCCGGCTTTCGGTAAAAAACATCAGCGGACGGGCAATCATGCTGCCAGCCAGTTTGAGAGCCTTCAGGACGTAGTCCGACAGGCTGTACCACAGCCAGCGCCCTCCCAAATAGGTGACGGCCATAAGACCCATCGATCCGAGAGTGAAGGTAAACGACAAGAACATGCTCATCGGTTCCAGGCGGATGAAGGTTATGACCGCAAAGAACAGGATTGGTACCAGCAGGAGCAGCGTCTTCCAGGACGTTTTGATACCGTTGAGTCCCAGCACCAGTAGCCCCCCAGTCAGGCAGAGAACGACATAGATGGCAAAATTGATCCCCCAGGGATGACCCCAGAAAAGGAAGTCGAAAAGCCACCCCAGGGCCAGTACCGTGATCCAAAGAATATTCGTGCGGTTCATGTACAACTCCTCCATAAGAATTTCATAATAATATAGTCTCACCGGTCTGGCAGGAACTAACACGAGACTATCAAAATATATCAGAGTTGCTCAGCCTCTGAAAACGGAATATTGACATCTAAATCGATTTGTGTAATACTACTCCCAACGCAGGTGCCCTGGGGGCTGACCTGCCCTAAATCCGCCATCCTTATAGAAGAGGAGGTGGTGCCCAAAATGGATAGTAGTATGAACCGAAGCGCTGTGGCATCCCTCCTCGCTATGCGATAAAGGTGCCACAGCGCGAAAAGGAAGACCGCCGAAAGGCGGCCTTCCACTTTTAATTACTCATCTCCGAAAGAGATCCCCAAGCCGCGCGCCGTCAGAACGTCATCCCCGTTCAGGTCTATCCGTTTGGGGATGGCCAGTGCCTCGCTCAACGGGATATCAATCACCTTTGCATTGTGCAGCGCCACCATGCGCCCGAAACCGCCAGCCGCGGCGGTCCGCACGGCTGCCGCCCCATAACGAGTCGCCAGCCAGCGGTCAAAGGCAGTTGGCGAGCCACCCCGCTGGACATGTCCGAGCACCGTGACGCGCGTTTCGTAGCCCTGTGTCTCCATATATTGGCCCACTTCCTGCCCAATGCCACCCAATCGGGGTACATAGACATCATCACCCGCGCGCCGGTACACCGCCTGCCCGCCCAGCGGCCTGGCCCCTTCCGAAACCGCCAGCAAGCTGAAATGGGAACCACCCTCGGCCCGCTCGCACACTTTCCGGATGATCGCTTCGAATTTGAAGGGGATTTCGGGGATCAGGATCACGTCTGCACCACCGGAAACTCCTGCATGAAGGGTGATGAAACCTGCGTCCCGCCCCATGAGTTCCAGTACCATCACCCGGTGATGCGCCTCGGCAGTGGTATGCAGACGGTCGAGTGCTTCAGTGGCGATCATCAGGGCAGTATCAAAACCAAAGGTCACTTCTGTTCCGCCGATGTCGTTGTCGATCGTTTTGGGGACCCCCACTACTGGTACGCCTTTGGCCGCCAATTCCATAGCAATGCGTAGCGTCCCATCCCCGCCAATGACGATTAGTGCGTCCAATTTCAAGTTCTGGATGGCGGCAACGACCTCGTCGGAAACGTCTACAACCACTTCCTTGCCATCCTGTAAGACCTTACGGGCAAACGGGTTGCCGCGGTTGGCCGTGCCCAGGATTGTTCCGCCAAGCGGCAGGATTCCCCGCACCGCTGCCAGGTTCAGTGGGTTGACGCCGTTGGTGGTGATAAATCCATCGTATCCATCGCGCACCCCCAGCACCTCACAGCCATAATCGTTAATCGCCGTCTTAACGACCGCCCGGATGACCGCATTCAGGCCAGGTGCATCGCCGCCACCTGTCAACACTGCAATTCGTTTCATTCCCAACTCCTTTTCGACAACTCTATTATAAACAAAAGCCGGGGCATGTGGGTATGCCCCGGCGGTAATTCATAATGACTCTTCCAACGCAGTGGAATTTATGGCATGAAGTGGATGAACTGGTCTCCCTGGGTTATTTGCTTGACCTGGGAGCCCATCCCGACCACCTCGAACCAGGTGGTGCCGGGTTTGAAGGGGAAGGGTGTACCGTCCGGGTTGGTCAGCGTGACCACATCGGTATCATTACGCTGCCATCTAACCTTGTACATCATCCCATCCCGGAATGCATACGCGTCTCCTGATCCGCTGAGGAGAATATCGTAAATTCCCGGACCGTAAAGCTCGTGGTTGACGAAGAGGACAACCACATTATCGAAGGCAATCAGCTGGTTGGTCAGCCGGTCGGTCGCTTGAGTGTATTGCTCATTGCTATTATTGAAATCGTCAGCCTTGTCGGCAAACCGCAGGTATATGCCGCTGGATGGGTCATAATCCCAGCGGTTGTAGATCGAGCCTGAATAACGCACGTAAACCTGGGCTCCGGGTTGGCCACCAGCAGGCACTTCAGTCTTGAAGGTCATGCCGTCCAGGTTTTGCCGCACATTCTGCAAGCCCTTTTTAGTGGCATAAGCGCTCAGGTCAGCTGTATTCACCATTAGATAAGCGAGCCCGTTCGGGTCATATCGAAACAGCGGGGTACTTGCACCTTCGATCACCAAGCGGTTGGCAAATTCCGAATTCAGGAAGCGATCCATCTCGGCCTCAAAGGCCGAACCGAAGGCGAAAACGGCTTGGTAGCCACGCACAATGTCTGCATCGATGAAGCGTCCCGAGCGGATCGGACCCACCATTTTGGCATCGTTGCCGTAAAATACCGCCGCAAAGCGGGTGGAGCCCTCCTCGGTGTAATATTCAAAAACGATGTCAGCCAGCGAAAGCCCCCACTGCGGCCGGACGGTGCGCGGCAGGTTCGAGACCTTGATCACCATCGGACGGCGATCCAGCAGAGCTGGGTCGGCAACCATCAAACCCGTAAGCGGATTGACACCTGCCGGGAAATTGGACGGGCCGTTGACTGTAGACGGTTGGGTAGCCGTGGCAGTCGCCTGCGGAGGCGGGGTCACGGTGGGCAGTTGCGGGGTCGCCGAGGCGACTGATGTTTCGGTCGGGGTGGGAACCGTCACCGTAGCCACCGGCCCACAGGCGGCCAGCAGTACCGACAGGGATGCGAATAAATAGAATAGTTTCTTCATACAATGAAACCTCCTTAACCAAGACGCTATCATACCGCATTTGTTCCATTATGACGGTATGCTGCTGGCAGGTCTAACCGAAGACTAATAATACTCCTCGACCGTCTTTCTAAAAGATCCAGACGGCTGATTACAGCCGTCTGGAAAACGGGAGTGTTTGTACAAGCAGGAGAGGCTAATAGGACGAATTGGAGAGCGATATCTCCAGGTCATTCACCTTTACGAACTCCGGGACAATGATCGCCGTGGGATTGCGGGCGCCATAACTTTGGGATGTATTGTAGGGGACGGTTTTTTCCGAAAGCCAGGCCACTTTCTCACCAAAAATATCAAGCAGGCTCTGGGTGAGACGCACGTTATAAGGTACCACCACGGATCCATCCTTCTTGAGCAACAGGGCGCCAAAGCGTGAACTTCCGGTGATGATGGCCTTAGAAGGGTTTACGATATTCGTGTAGTGCAGGAAGGGGATGTAGAGCGTATCTTTTTTCCGCGGCATCGCCACCAGTTCCTCCAGGGAGTTAATCTTCTTATCACCGCCGCTCAGCACCAGGCTCTTATGCCCCACGGTGTGGCCAGTGGCCCTGGCGCCGAACTCATCGGCGTCATCCTGGAACCAGGCAAACCCCCGGAACACGCCGTCCTCAAAGAACGGGGTTGGCTTGCGCTGGATGCCGGTGAAATCCCGCTTGAATGGGAAGGTTTCCGGCCGATCGGGGTCGTCAGTGAGGGTGATCTTGTCTGAGAACACCTTCTGGCCCACTTTGTCTTCACCCAAGAACGAGAAGCCGCGCTTCATCGACCCGCCATTGAAGCCAATCCAGTTCATGAAATTAAGCATTTCGGCTGTGGCGGCAGAACCAAAAATGATGTCGTACCTGCCAAGAGGGATCTGTTGGGGATTATCGTGCTGGTAGTGTTCCAGCAGGAAAGCCAGATCCTTTCGCAGGGCAGACGGGTCCAGGTCCGCCTTCTTTTGGGCGGATTGTTCAGCGGTCACTTCCCATTTGAGGGAGGCATGGGAGAGGACGATCGTTACCTGGGCGTCGGAGGTTTTAAAATACTGCGTATGCTCCGAGCGGGTATTAATCTGGGCGATCGTGTTCACACCACACGAGAAGATACCCGATAGCTTGATCTCTTCTGTTTCCAGGCCTTTGGATGCCCGATTGAAATATTGCAGCCTCGCCTCGTTGCTGATTCTAGCCAGTGCGGCATCATACCCACTCTCGTCAGCGAATGACTCCGTGAAGAGAGGGATGGTCGGCTGGTAGGACAGCGGTTGGGCATGCTGGACCATATCGGCAGCGATGTCCACACCCTTTTTCATCTCCTCGAGCTTGCCCAGGTCAGTGATGAGTTCGTGACTGGCGCGCTTGCTACCCGAATAGGCCGTGATGTCCAGTCGGATCAGATGCTCGTTGGTATTCAGGGAGATGGCCGAGTTGGCGAAACGCATCAGGTAACTGTCTTCTTCATGGAAGAAAAGCGTCACAACATATCCTTTTTTCAAGGCATATTGACGCAAATCCAGCAGGGTTTGCAAGATTCGTTCCTTCACGGCTATTCTCCTATTCTCACATTATCGAAACGGCAAACCGGTACCCCGTGTCCCAGTTGCATGATCTGGTTGGGTTGACCCTTGCCACAATTGTCCACGTACTTGACCTGCCAGGTGGATGAATCGCCAACGGCAGAAAGCGAGTTCCAGAATTTGAGGGTGGCTCCCTTGTAGGTGGGGTTCCTGACCACCTTGGTGATCTTACCGTCCTCAACAAGCCAGCCAATCTCGGTCCCAAAATGAAATTGTTCCCGGTTCGAGCCGATGGACCAGCTCCGTTCGCTATCCAGGAGGATGCCTTTTTCGGTCGTTTTTACAATGTCATCCAGGGTGCCATCCTGGCCGGGATCAATGTTAATGTTTGTCATCCGTTCAATCGGCACGCGGTAGAAGGTGGTGGCCCGGTTAGCTCCGCCGCTACCCTTGAAGATCTGCCGTTTGGCTTTGGCATTGGCTTCTTCCACCATCTGGCGCCCGGTGATGGCTCCCACCAGAATGCCTTTGTCGATCAGTACCGTGTTCTGGGCAGGGATACCATCATCGTCGTAGCCGAAACTGCCGGGGGAATTGGGCAGGGTCGCGTCGGCACGGGCGGTCAGCCTGGGAGAGCCATAGCGCAGTTTGCCAAAGTCTTCCAGGGTCACGAAGGAACCGCCGGCGAAGGCCAATTCGTAGCCAAGGATGCGGTCCAGTTCCAGGGCATGGCCAATCGTTTCGTGCGTCTGCAGGTACATGATGTTCGGTAAAAGAATAACGGAGCGGTCCTCCTTTGGACATTCGTCGGCTACGCGGACCTGGTTCATTTCCTTGACGATCCGTTCGGCATTTTCGCTGAAGAGTTTCCGGTCGATCGTTTCCCAGCCGCGCGTCTCCCCGCTCCGGGCAGGGCGGAAGGTGCGTTCATAGGTGGTTCCCTGCTCATCCAAGCCGGAGACCTGCATGGTGGCGAACACTTCGGTGATCAGCTTTTCAATTTCGCTGCCTTCGGAATCCACAAAAATGATCTGCTTACGCACGAAGGACAGGTCGCAGACCCGCTGGAATATACCCTCCTGGTTGAGTTTTCCATCCATATCCTTCAGGAAGGCAACTTTCTCGGCCAGTGGGACTTCGAAGGGGTTGATCCCACAGGGGCTTTCGAATTTGGCCTGGATGGCATCCTTTTCCGCCAAGCGGACGGGGAAGGTGACCCGTTCGGCAGCCACGCGGGCATTGTCGAAGGCCTTATCGAACAGGGCTGACAGGTCACTTAAATCAGAGGAGGCAGAAAACCCCCAGGCGCCCTTGTAGAGCACCCGGATGCCCACCCCGCTTTCGCGGGCGGAGGTGGCGCTTTTCAGGTTGCCGTTCCACATCATCAAGTAGTTGGATTCCTCAAAGGGATACCAGCGGGTATCCACGTAGGTTGCGCCAAGACTTTTAATACGTTCGATCTGTTGTTTGATCTGGTCAAGCATTCCTTCACTCCTTATTCTATCGTCTTGATCCATTCGTAAAAACCTACTTCCCCAACGGTATAATCCAGAGCAATATTATACATTAGACTGCTTTTTTATATTAACCCTCCATGGGATGGGGTTTCAAAGTAAAATCAGTACGATAAAAATTATTGACAGTCATGCTCTTTGGTGTATAATACCCGCCGCACGGCCGACTAGCTCAATGGCAGAGCAGTTGACTCTTAATCAATTGGTTCGGGGTTCAAGTCCCCGGTCGGTCACCTCAAATACCGTATATATACGGTATTTTTGTTTGTATACCGCCAGATCTGGGGGTGCCTGACGATCTTAATTGTTCGAGTTCCGAAATCGGGTGCAATCGGGTGCATCAGATTTTTATTCCCTGGGTATCTGAACCTTTATTTCTGCACCTTGCAAATCGACCGGTATGGGGGTGACAATTTCATCCATCAGGCTGGCAGCTTCCTCCTGCATGTCCACCGTCGTATGAGCATAGATAGTCAAGGTGACGCTTGGGTTCGCGTGACCCAGCCGTCTGGAGACAACCACCACGGGAATGCCGTGGTTCAGCATCAAGCTCGCGGCAGTATGACGTAGATCATGGAAACGGATCCTGGGCAGTCCAGCTGCCTCCAATATGCTGCGAAAGTCCTTATGAACGTTCGATTGGCTGAAGGGTGTTCCATGGATGGATGGGAAGATCAAGTCATACTCTTGCCAATTCGCGCCGGCAAGAAGTTTATCCTCTTCCAGTCTACTACGATGCTTCTGAAGTTCGCCTAAGGTCGTTCCGCCAATCTTAATGGTTCGATAGCCGGCATGAGTTTTCGGTTCCGAGAAGGATGTCCCATCTCCGGTGTCTTCCTGGAGCTGGCGGCTAACCGAGATGGTTCCTTTTATCCAGTTGACATCGGACCATCTCAGCCCTCTCAATTCCGAGATCCGCATTCCGGTAATCACCGCCAGGTAATAGAGGGTTTGATATCGTGATGCACTTGCCGCGATCAGGAACTGGCTTATCTGCTGTTCGGTTAGGATTTCCATTTCCTTATGGTGCTGGCGTGGCAAAGTTGCATAATGAGCCGGGTTTCTTCCCAAAATACCGGTTTTAACCCCATATTCGAGTCCCGCGTGCAGCACTCGGTGGAGATGTCGAACGGTCGATATCCCGATGCCCTTTTCGATCAACTTTTGGTAGAAATGGTTTATACCGTTTATGTTTAATTCTTTGACCTTCATCTCCCCAAGCGTAGGTTTAACATATAAGTTGATCAGGCGTTCGTATTCCCTGCCCACTAAGGGGCGCAAGGTGCTTTTCTTAAGCACAATCCAGTCATCGAGATAAGCGTTCAAAGATCGATTCAGAACATTGAAGGTCATCCCTTGATCGATCTGGGTCTGCATCTTGCGTAACCAATCATAGGCCTCAGCGCGAGTTCTTGCAGAATAACTTTCCCGTTTCCCATCGAGCGAAACCTGTGCCCGCCAGGTGCCATTGGGTCTTTGATGGATAGTGCCTTCTTTCCTTCCTCGTCGCGCCATTTCCTTTACTCCTTTCTAATGAGTTTCAGGAAAGGCGACTCTGATTTTTTCCATTGAGCTATTCGGCTGTTAATGTCCCGTTTCCCCCACCACAATTGAACACCGTTATGTGGGGGTTTTATACACCGAATAGACAAGCTAGACAAGGGTTTTACCATCCAATTATCCAGAGCATAAGTGTTTATTAGTCAGCAGGGAAAGTGGGCTATTTCTCCTGCCGGCATTTTTCGATGAAATCCTGCAGATCAGCTGACCTGACCCGGACTGTACGGTTGAACTTGATTACGGGTATTTCCCTCTGCTGTAAAAGCCGGTAAGCAAGGGCGCGACTTATACCAAGGATCCGGGCGATATCTGTAGCTTTCAACAGTCTTTCTTCGGCTATAAGGTTTAAATTGTCCATTTTAGTTTCCCTTTCTAAATAAAATTGTTTTCGTTATTGGAGCTCTTTCCTCTTAACCATCATCAACAATTATGTTGCTTATAGTACATAGGGGTTCAATCATTGTTGACATGACAGCTCATTATTTATTTCTCTATGTGAGATGAAAAGCCAATAGTAGCAAATACCAGAACAATATCTCGGAATAGAGTAATTACGATCCTCTATTTTTTCCTCTTTTTTCCAAAGTAGACTTCATCGAGGATGGCTCTGCACTCACGCGACCATTCTTCACGGTTTTTATACTCTGGGATCTGGAAATCTTCATCTACACCGCCTCCGTAAACTATTTGGAGGTTCCGATAATATTCCCTTATGCCCTTCATAAAGTCCCCCTTTTCTTCCTTTGATTTTTCTAACTTCTCAATACGATGAGTAATCCTATCCATTGAATGCCGCCTCCAGTGCGGTTAATCGTTTCTCAATATTCCGTAGTTCGCGCATCTTGATGAGGTGAGTGAGCCAATCACTGGCTGCCTGTCTCCGAACAGATTCGCTTTCAGCTTTGACCATTAGATCTGCCAATGTATCTAATGCAACATCGTTACCGCCGATGAGCCGGCGCGTCGCCACATCTACTGCCAGGCCTTCTGCCTCCAGGAGTGCGTTCCGGAACTCATTGGATTCCATCCAACGATATATTGTCCTAGACGTGATCGCAATAGCCTTTGCTGCATCTTCAATTGTTCGTGAGGATAAAAGGGCTGCGATCGCTTTGCGTTGTTTACTGGAAAGACCGTCAATTTGTGACATTTTCTGACAACTCCATTTGAAAAACAATCTTGTTGATTACAAAATCACCGATCAAGCCAGAGGGTTGTATATACCAGTGTAACAATTTGCCCGTTGCCTGGGCACCCCAGACACTAAAACAAGGTGTAAGTGTCCTGTTATCATCAATGGTGCGTTTTTTATTGAGGGGTGCGCATATTTGGCCATTTTAAGAGTTTATATAAAAATGATTCTTTAAGAGTAACTTCAATATAGCATTTAAAACGCACCCAAGCGGTCATAAGCGCACCCTACGCCTCATCTTCATCTTCTTGATCTGATTCCACCTGGAATGAGCTCAGTTTCAGCCCCCGGAATTGATTCCGGCCATGACCACAAAGTTCATATCCCTTCTTGACAATTTCTCGGGTGAACGCTGCCCGACTTTCCGGGTTTTCGTTGCTCTCTTTACACCAATCCTTGTAGTTGTTATATAGATCAACTTTCAAAATGGTGTGGTCGTCATGGAACTCACACCGCTCTCCAAGGAAACGCTGTATCACATCCTGTTCGGTTTCATATTCCCGCCGGGCAGCTGCCACATCTACTGTGTCACGCAACCCATCTTCTAAATAGTTCATGTATCCCTGGACGATCCAGTTCAGGATCCCAGAACGCTCTTCCATAAAGATAGCGATTACATCCAGCATGTCTTTTCGTGCTTCCGGCGGGATGATTACATTAAAGCCAACGATTGCTATTCTATTTGCAGTAGCTCCTGAAAGGTCCTTGAACTTTGGCTTTTCATTGCCATAAAGCACCAGACAGTGCGTTGGTCGGTCGGTGACTGGTGCTTCGTGGAGCCCGCGGGCTATGAAACTGTCTCCACCTGATAGATCCTTGAATATACCGTCGTTGACTGTCCGACCTTTCGGGATTTCCGAAGCGATCACCATCCTGGCGCCGAACAGCTGGCGCAGCAGAGGCGTTGGCCCTTCACCGGATCCACCATATCGACTTGCCAAGATCAACTCAATGCTGGTCTTCTGGCAGTAGTCACCAGCTACCTGTTTTATCGTTTCCAAGAATGTGCTCTTGCCAGTGTCCGGTGATCCGAAGATGAATGGTACGCGTTTGCCATCGCTTCGTCCTGACAATGCATATCCGATAATTCGTTGCAGATATTCTCGGTTCTCCTGTTTTGGCACCCGCTCTGCCAGAAACGCATCCCAATTTGGACATTCGTCGGTCCAATGGTATTCAACGGGCAATAGCTTGGTTATGTACCTGGAGGGATCATGAGGCGTCAGTTCACCGGTGGCCATGTTCAGGATCCCGTTTACCACATTAAGGTAGCCGGTAGCCTTGTCTAACTCTTCCGGCCGGATCGCCAATAAGCTCCTGGCCAACCTAAGGAATGATTCAATATTCCAGACATCCTTGGCTGCTACCCATCCTTTTGCGAGTAGCTGTCTGGCTGAAGGATCGGTGGCAGCTTCCGCCTCATCCCGGATTACGTCCGCCACCTTCAAAGCTAGTTCAATTACCTGGTATGTGTCATCTTTGCACCAGCGTTTTCCATCCCAAATCAGCCATGTATCCAGACCTTTACAAAAACGGACCTGGCCCCTGTACAAGTTCTCAAACCGATAAGCATTTGCCACATCGGTTGTGTCAGGCATGCCACTGGTATATTTGGCGGTACTGGCCACTATTGCTTTGACCTCTTCTTCTGGCAGCGGGGGGTCACACCGCTGGTTAACAGCTGACACAGCTGCTTCAATCTCTGCTTCCGTCAAGTCCTTCCTGCGGAAAGAACAGGCTAATCGGAAAAGCCGATCGTTGCGTGTTCCTTCTGGAATGCTTTGTGGCAGCTTTTTGGATGAAGTAACAACCCGCTCTTTTTTGGGGTGTCCGTCCAGAACGGCAAGCAGCCAATCCGGGATCATTTGGAGCTTAACATCATTTGGTGAAAATTCCCACTCGTAGGACTTCTGTGTAATGCTTGGAGGTGCCAGAACATAACCGCCGGCGCTTTTACAGTCAATTCCTGGCCACACTTCAGTCCTGGATCGGATGACATGACTTGGTGGGACCGCAAAATAAATATGTAGACCATTACCGCCTGTTTTTACCTGAACGGTTTCAATTGAGTCTGGGTGTTCGGTTCTAACCATTTCCCACGAATCAAATCCATTTGCTTGATGGGTGTCCAGATCGATCACAGCCAAATTGGCAGCGCCGGTGGCAATTGCCCAGTTCGCCGCCGGCCATCGCGAATGCCAGCCCTTAACTATCTTGGGGTCAATACTGGCATCCAGATATCCATGATCAGTTAGCGGTCTTTTGCCACCTGGCTCAATCGGGAATATTGGCCAACCCTGGGCTAAAAGAAGTACCAAACTTTTTAGTTTGTCATCCATGGTATGTCGGGTGGCAGGGTAACAGTTAAGTTACGCTGCCACCATCTACAGGTTATGCCTTTATAGAAGGGTTAATCGTTAGTGGGTCAGGAATAACCGGCTATTCCATTTCGTTCATGATCTGCTGCTCAGTCTTCTTAGTTTCTGCAGCCTTAACTAGGGTCAAACGGATGGCATCCACAGTCTCACCGAACGCGACCACAGGGATGGTCACCATTGTGATCTGTTTGCCTTTCCAAAAATCCGTATCATCACCGAACAACTTGATTAACATTTTCCAGTTAGTCTTGTTGGTCACTAATGACTTTGGCATTTCTAGAAACCTGACGACCGGCTTCTCGATCTCTTTGCCAGTTTTATCGTGCATTTTTTCCAGGCCCACACTTTCAATTGTCACTATCATTTGTCCGTGGATTTCTTCAGCCTTCAAGTAATTGCTGGGGTATACATCATTTGCGTTCATTTAGTTGCTCCTTATACGACCTGAGATGAGAAGAATATGATTAACCTTGATTGAGTGAAGTACAAAATGGGGATGTGTTAAAAATAATATGGTCATATACAACTCCTTCATTAAATTATTGGATTTCGGATTTTTCCTCTCAACTACAATTGTTGAGGTGTTTTCGTTTCCTTTCCTACCGAGTGCGAAATTGCATATTATGTCCATCCAAGCAACGGCCAGCCGGGTGAATCGCTTGGGGTGTACTAGGCTAGTTCTGTGATGTATGTGTTCTAGGGATATCAGCATGATTCTATCCACTGGAATGGAGGGGGATATCACTAACATTGTCGACCATTTATTTTGGATGGATGGATTAGCATGTGTCATTCTGTACTCTCTGGGTTTGAGTGTTTAAGGTATTGGCAGAGCGACCAACATGGGTTAACTGTCGTACTGCTTCGATCACTATAAAACGAACTGCATCACTTTGGGAACCTTGCAGGCGGATTGCTAATTCTGTAATTGCCTGACGTTCTATTGAATCACACATAAAAGTAAACCGCTCATATCTAGCCATAAAATACACTCACGATGTAGGGTATCGTGAGTGTATGATAAACTTGTTAGGTTTCTTTGGTAACAACCAAACGGTTAGATTTGGTTAGGTCTTTTGGTAAGTTTTAGCAGTGAAAATGATATGCTTTTGCTTTATATAGCCTAAACTATAGCCACTATTCTCCGCTACCATCTCCAAAGTGCACTTAAAACCGTTATCGAGCATTTCGTGATACCATATAAACCAATCATCAATATTTCCCCCCTCCTTTTTTGGTAGAGGCGGTTTAGGCCTTGGTAATTTTTTTATTCTGGGGTCAAGGGCTGATTGAGAGACCAATTTTAATTCGCCCAAGATTCCGTAGCATATTTGCTTTTTTGCTTCGTCGAATGGGTTATCGAAAATTGGGACTGGTCCAGCATTTATGTACCGGATGGCACCACCAAACAAAGGTACTCGATCCACTTTAAAATTTGGTATATTAATGGGGAAATTAATATGTGTTATCTCACTATCCAATTGATATAACATAATTTTCCATGGTTTAGTACTTTGATTTTGAAAGTTCACTGTATATACTAACTTTGGTGGATTTTTATATAACCTTCGTCTATACGTGATATCAGAACGGACGCAAAGAGACGCATCAATAAGGTTGTCGACAACTTCTAACGATAGATTGATATCCATAGCGTACCTCATATAAACAAAATCCACCCGCTTTTTGCGGGTGGCATAATATGTTACAATAGTTACGCCAGCCACATGCATCGGCTTGGTCATCGCCCTGGGTGTTCCTGCACTGCAGGGCGGTTTATTAATACCCACCTGATAATAACCTTACTTGGGTGGTGGCACAAGTGCCTACGGTAAAGATAAAAAAACAATAACCTGTTCAATTATTGGAATTTATTTACACCCTACAAATCCCAATTTACCTCGATTAATATATAACTTTCATTTTCATATTGATATTCAGTTAATGATCAGAACCAGATCATTCGACTGGAAAGTAAATTGATCTTTATCCCCCATATTCTCATGTCGGGTACCTCATGATCCAACATAAAACAATTGAAGCAGCTATTTCGTTTCATCAATAGAGGAAGCCGTGTCAGAAACCTCCTCATTATTCTGCAATCGACTAAGCTTTTCTATCTTTTCCTTCACCTCCTGGTAGTTCGGATCATCTGGCCACCAGATTTTTATTACCTCTGCTCCTTTCATAACTTGCCTCAATTGCAAGTGTCTTAATGTATCAGGCTGAACCATTTTCAGTAATGGGTATTCGGGTTCATCCGATTGTGTAAATTTTAGGGGAAGTATTCCTGAATTTTGTTCAAATTCTAGTGAGGATTGCAAAGCATCATTGTTTTTGTTTTTTCCACCTGGTTCGTAGACATATGTTCTCCTGAGCTTTTTTTCAAAATTACATGAGAAGGGTTTTCTTTAATTATTGTGGCTGATTCATTGGCAAGGGAATGGGACAACCTTTCAAGCATAGAATAACACAAAAGAAGAAATAAGTGTGAGAATGGATGTAAGACTCGCCATTGTCTATACTTGTTATATATATAGTAAATAAATAATCGGGGGTAACCATGTTGCGGGGAATTATATGAGGGGTATATAATGATATTGAGTTTAGGAATATAATAATTATTATGGGAGGAAGAAAGGAATCATTTCATTAACTTTTTAAGGATTTCCCACATCGAACAAAGTAAATTTTTTAGCTGAACAACTGGATATAAATGTAATGCCGGGGGCGGATGTAAGACTTTGGTTCGGTCAAGCCTATCAATACATGGCTTCAGGGGATTTTGCGTCCGCGGCAAAATACTTTGAAAAGGTAATAAACGATGGAAGCGATCCATATGCTTCATCACTTGCAGAACAACGGTTGCGATGGTATTGTTTGCCCCTTGATGCCATTTTAAAAAAGATGGACGAATGCCACAATCCTATCGATGTGCATAGTGTCCTCGCAGATCTTTTCACAACAGATTCTCAGTATGTTGAATCTGACCAAATGCCGATTATCCAAGCCATTGAAGAAGGACTAGGGAAACTTACTTCTGTCATTCAACTAGGTTATAAGGTTTGGGCCAAAAAAGAAATTTTCAATGCCCTCCTCGAAAAACTTGCCCGGGAAATACAACAATCACAAAAACCAATTACCATATCAATTTGGATAAAGGATCAGTTCATAAATTGCGATGCCCCCGATAATTTTCCCGATCACATTACGCTGGGAGCTTTCGAATCGGGACTTAAAGAATTTCCTATTGTAATTTTTGCTCAAGAATACGCAATAACCAAAACAGCTTTATCTAGTCAGATCGACTTGCTAGCCCAATGCATTCGAAGTATTGGAAAACTAGTTCCCATTTCTACCCTAATAGAAACACTGTTCCCAGGGGGGTCCCATGAACTTGAGACAAAAATAACTCCTTCTTTTTGTAATCATTTGGATGCGAGATTTATAGAAGTTACGCAAGGAAACATATTTCTAACTGAATTGTTTAAATTAAATAGTGACACATTTGAAAACCTATTTGTGCTATCTCCGAACCCTCATTCTACAGACATCCTCGCGTGTTATAGCCTTTATTCCGAAAAAGTCAGCAAAACACTAACCCAACGATTCCATTTACTCGCCGAACAGCAGCTCGCTCAAAATAAAAATCTTCAAAAAGCAGGGCAATCCAAATGGGTCACTAAGAAACTAGCGCAAGACCTTTATTCCAAGGCAGAGAAATATTTGGTTGAAAATGGAAATTTACAGAAAAGCCAAACCATACTTGACGCTATATGGCAAATTGATTCAATCAGCTTCGAAACTCGTAATCTTCTCATTGACTTATTAGAAGATCTCTTAAGAAATTCTAAAGATGTTATTAGCTTAGGATCTCAAATATGGATCCATTTAACTATACTGAGGCAAGCAATAGATAAATCCTATCAGCATCTGCTTCATTCAAAAAAGACATTATCAACAGATGAATTGATTAAATACTGCCTGAATCTGAAAACGCACCATATTACTCAAGTCTTGATCCTCAATTTTGAGAACATTCTACAAAAGGATGGTAGGTTTATCCTCGAATCTTGGCAAACTCCCCACCAATGGCGAGCTATTGACCCACTAAAAAGAGATAATCAAAAAGCCCAAGAGATTCTCGAAAAATCGCATAAAATCTTTACGCTAGAGGAAATAAAATCAATACTGATAAGTGACTATGGTATTCCCAGCCCTGTAATCAATTTAAAAAATGATGACCGCTTCAAGATTTTTCCTCCAGATCATTGGGGACTAAATGAATGGGTACTTATTAACGACAAGGCTTATGAATATTTATTAACATTACGCCATGGATTGCACGAGATCGCAATCATCGGTTCCATTTCCAGAATGCTTGAAATAAAAGAGGAATTTGCAATTTTTATACCAACAGAGGATACCCGTTTTGCGAAGGACACAATCAACCGCTGGTTTTGCCGATATATGATAACCGATGCTGAAATGGACTTATTTCACGAAGAATTGGTCAAGTATGGAGGTACAGGACGGAAGATCGATTATTTGACTAGTAAGTTATTGCACAAAGATGCTAATGCCACAGACGCTGAAAACTGTTTACAAAAAGATAAACGTTTTATATGTCTTGACAATCTTTGGTTCGCGCGATGTGCCGCGTTTTATGCAATAACCATTGAGGATATAGAAAAGATTTATAACACCCTAACCAAATTAGCTGATTCTAGAGGTGCTGTTTCTGTTAAGGAACTTGTTCAACGAGCGATTGGGCATGATGGACGCCTAACCGATGCTGCTACACTGCTTAAAAAAGACTCGAGATTCATCAATGTTCACGATGATTTTTGGGCATTAACTAATGCGGCTATCCCCGATTTTAGTCGCTCGGGGGTAGGAGGAGTTGCAATCCCAAATCAAGAAAGTGATCAACCTATAATGGGTGGGGATGGAGACATTGGTAAGGAAAAACTAACCCTAAGAAAAGGAAAACAACCAAAAAGTGAAGCTAAGCCGGAACTGATTAAAAAAATCTATATTACCCTTAAAACCCTGGACATCAGGCATGGAAATTTGCATATTGCAGGAATACTCAAAGAATGGATTCCCAATGGAGCAAAAAACATTCATTTCAAAGATGAAGAGGATTATGAATTTATTGCTTTCATCGATGAAACTGGGTTGATTTTCAACATCGACGAATGGCTCAAGAAACGCAATTTAACATACGGCGACAAAATTTCTATCCAGCCAATTTTCCATGAGGGTGAATTATTTATCCAACCATATGGTAAACGGGATGAAGGTGCCTATCAAGAAGCATTAAACCACCAAAAAATAATCGATAAACTAATCGAAGAGGCGCGCGAAGTCAATAAAAGCTTTCATGACCTTATGATTGAGGTGATGGAAGAGTTTAATTGTCCGCTACACAGGGAAGATATCTACCAACTGGTTAATTATCAACGCACAGCAAGCCGGAATACGATTTCCGAGATTCTCAGCATACCGGATTGTCCTTTTGAGGAACTACGATATTTCAGACCGGTAGGTGAAGGAACATGGATATTTAGTCGAAAACGGAAAGAGGCATACGATATGAAAATGCAAGAGCTTCTGACAGAAAATGGCGAACTTCAAACCAAGTTGATTGCCTTACAAACCCAATTAGAAAGTCAAAAAGGGGCAGTTGAAAAAAAGCCAATTTTTTCAGTTCAACTTGAACAGCTACAGCAAGTGATTGCGGAAACAAATGACGAGGTTGAACGACTCCAAAAAGAAAAAATAGAATTTGAACGAGATAATGGTGTATTACGAGGTCAATTGGATACTATGCAGGCGCAAATGGCAAAAGACCAAACAGATTATGAAGGAAAGCTGGCTGCAAGGCAACAGGAAGAAGATCGATATGACCAGGAGAAGGCACAACTAGAGGAGACGATCAAATCACTTAAAGATCAGGTAGAGAGTCTAAATAACCAAATAAATGAATTAGAACAACAATCAATTAGAAAAAGGGACTTGGAATCTGAACTAGAAGAAGTGAAAAAGAGTAAAGATAATACAGATAAGGAGATTAACCGCCTTAGAAAAGAAAGTGCTGCCCAGGTCGAAAAGTCCAAAGTTGATCTAGAAGCAGCACGGGCTATAAACGAACAATTGCTGATAGAGATTGATAATGCGAGGGGTGAAATCGAAACCAACACGGGAAAATTGAATATCGAAATAGAAGCGGCCAAATTCAAGGAAAAAACCTTGGAGCTGGAAATTAAGAAATTAACAAAAGAAAATGCTGAAGTTACAGAGAAACTCGAAGCAGATCGTAAAACTTCGCAAGATATCAAGATTAATTTGGAGATAGAGACTGAGAAATTAAGGCAAGAAAGCACAACGAAAATAAACCAACTTGAAGCAGAATTAGCTATAGCGCAGACCAAAATCAACCAGGCAGCGGAAAGTGAAAGGATTTCTAAGCCAATGTCATTTAAGGAAATCCTGCAAGCTTTATCCACTCTGCTTTTTCATAAAAAATCATAATACAAGGATTCGATAAAGGTCATTGATAATATGACAACACCTTATAAACCAGTTCAAATCACAATGGTAATCATCCAAATCTTTGAAGACCTGGGACATGCAATTACTCATAAGGAACTGGCCGAAGAAGTCAATAAGCGGTTGAAGAGTACTTTTACCGCTGATATGATCGAACGAGTATTCCTGCGTGCCAACTCAGGGATATTCCGTCTAAACCTGGATGGTCGGTGGGCATTAACAGAGTGGCCGGAGGACACATCGACCCCTTCCGAAATGGGAGTATCAATTCCAATTTCCGAAGCCGCACCTATATTCTCCAGAGGAATTCCACTAACCCCGAACCAAGCTTTTGAGCATATCAAAGAATCTGCTGTTCAATATCTCGAAACAGCTTATCGAATTTCCAACCCGACAATCTATGCAGAACGCGGGGAGATCCTTCGAAGAGTCGGCTCAGTAGCTCAAAATCCATTTATTGAAGCCACCCCTGCATTTCCAACCGCAAGAAAGCTTTCTGAATTGGAAAATACTTATGATTTCATCCCTAATGGGATATCTGAGTTGGTTCAATATGGAGTACCGATCGACCGATTCGCATTATATAAACACCAGGAAGAAGCATTACTCGGGGCTTTTAGTGAAAAACCTAGCCTTCTAGTAGCAAGTGGAACGGGATCGGGTAAGACCGAAGCTTTCTTATTGCCCATTCTGGCAGATATTCTGAATGATGCCCAAAAATGGACAAAAACCAAAGGAAGTCCCAAGCGAGGTGAATATAACGAGAAGGCACAAGTTTGGCTCCATTCGCGCCTGCATGAAACCCGCCCTGCGGCATTAAAGGCGATCATCCTGTTCCCGATGAATGCACTTGTCAACGACCAATTATCACGCCTGAGAAGGATTTTGGCACGTGGAGACTCTCCGGAATGGCAGGCACGCAATCTTAAAGGTAATGTTGTCCATTTCGGCATGTATACTAGCCTATGTCCGCAAACGGGGTCAGTACAAGAAGAATGGCGACGTAAAAAATTGGAAGAATATCATGAAAATATAGAAAAGGATTGGGCAAAATTACGTGACGACCTGAAAGAGAGCGGGTTCTGGCCGAGACCAGATTCCCCAGAAATGCTAAACCGTTGGGATATGCAAGCTGCACCTCCAGATATCATGGTCACTAACTATTCCATGCTTGAATATATGCTTGTCCGGCCAATTGAAGATCCAATCTTCCGAAAAACCCGACAATGGTTAGATAGCGGGGAAAATAACCGTTTCACCTTAGTGCTAGACGAAGCCCATACATATTCCGGTGCAGCAGGGACAGAAGTAGCCCACCTGGTACGGAGATTGAAGGAACGGTTAGGTCTGGAGCCCGGTTCGAACAAATTCAGAGCAATCGCGACAACCGCCTCTTTGCCAAGTGAACCAAGTGCCGCCGGCCAATTGCTGGCTTTTGTATCAGATTTATTTGGAGAACCTTCCAACCGCTTCACTGTGATAACCCTCAGTTCTCCACAAAGCACATTAAAAGAACGCATTGCGAAACTTACAACGATGAAAGCCTTCAGCGAATTTCAAATGAAGTTCGATTTAGCCAACCCAATTCCTGCCATCGAGCAACTAGCACAGGATCTTGCACTTGGCGAAGTCAATAAAGGAGTACATCCACAAGTTGCACTTTATTCTGTCCTTGAAAAGAATGATGATATCGCCTGGGTGCGCCAACGGACTGCCAGAAATGCAACCCTTCTTGACCAACTTGCAGAAGAATCCTGGCCAAACTTGGGTTCTCAGGGAGAACGTCAACGGGCAACGGCAGGTTTATTGAGTGCAGGCAGTTTCGCCAGACCGGATGATTCCACAGATGTACCTCCATTGCTATCAGTGCGAATCCATGCGTTCTTTCGGGGAATTGCTGGATTTTGGGCATGCATGGACCCAAATTGCTCCCAAGTACCTGCAGAGCAAAAAGACTCCAATCAACCACGTCCCTTCGGCAAGTTATATACAGAACCCCGTATCTGGTGTGAATGTGGGGCTCGGGTGCTGGAAGTATTCTCTTGCCGGCATTGTGGATTACTCTTCCTGGGTGGGATTCCAGATCAGACAAGTGGTAGTTTATGGCCATGGTCGGATGACCTAATGGGTAACAGGCAAGATCCCAAAGAATTCCATATATTTGGTGTCGAACTACCACATCCTAATTTTGACAAGGACGAAATTCGTTACCGATCTCTTCGAACCACTTTAGCTGGACACCAAAATGATTCATTTGTTCGTGAAGTTTACGAGGTGGAACCCGCCAAAGACCGTGATACTGAAAAACTTATCAGTAATTTCCCCATAAAATGCCCACGTTGCCAAAATTGGCGAATGCCAGGTGCAGATGGCCGGGAAGTTATCGAAAACTTGCGGACAAAAGGACCGCAAACGTTTGCCTTGATCGTGGAAGATGGTTTTCGGATACAACCACGAAGTTCAAAGGGGAAAATGCCCAACTATGGGCGGAAGGCGTTGCTTTTTAGCGATTCGCGCCAAGAAGCTGCTAAGCTTGCTGGGGATATGAACCAAAACCACCATCTCGACCTATTTCGTCAGTTACTGATATTGGCACTATACAGCTGCTCAAAATGTGACGGGGTTGGAGAAATTCCAGAGCAATTACCGTTCACCATAGGCGAGGAAATAAAAATCGTTAATAAAAAGTGCGATCATTGTAATGGTAGTGGAAGAATTAATCTGCCAGCCTCCATTGATTTTACAACTTTGCGCCGCCGGGTAGTTGAGTTACAAATACGATTGGGAATCAATCCAACCAGAAATGATACACAGGACTTCTTTGCCCTGTTAGGTAAGGGAGATCAAGAAGTTTATGGAAAAGCGGAGGAAGCATTCGACATAGCCTTGCGACGCGAAATCGCAGAAGACGAATTTGCTCTGGAACCTCTGGGCTTAGCCAGCTGGCATATTGGTAACCTTGGCTCCGGAGCCTTCCCTCCATTGACTGAAGATGAAACAAAGGTCTTTTTGCGAGCAGTTACACGTATCCTGGCAACTGAAAAGATATTATTGCCCCCTGAACCAGCTGCTCCTTGGGAATGGCCAAGAGACAAAATCCGTTTTTTTGATCGAAAACGGATTTTCTGGGGTAATGGTTCAATAGGACAAAATAATATTCCATACAATTTGATGGCAACTCGGAAATTAGGACGGTATGCCATAGCAGTATCACGGGCTCTTGTCAATGCCCGCCGATTTAAGAATAAATCCCAAGCTGATCAATGGCTAAGTAAATTACGGCAACCTTTGTGGGAAGCCTTAAGGGGACTAAAAATATTAATCCCTGCTGGAAAAAAACTTGAAAACCAGCAAGTACCGCACGGAATCCGCTTGAACAGGTTCGAATTACACCCAGTGGGGGCGGAATTGCATAAATGCCAAGCTTGCGGTTACATTATGAGTGAGACGGTTCTCAATGTTTGCCTTAGATGTGGGCAACAAACACAGGTCATACAAGCCGCATCAATCAATAACTATTACCGTCGAGCTGTTCAATATATCGAACCGTCATCTCCCTTTGATGATCCCTATCCTTTACAAGCTAATGAACATACCGCACAAATACGCGGTATAGAGGCCAGGGATTATGAACGTAGGTTCCAGGATTTATTCCATGATGACCAAAACCCGTTAGATATGCGAGTGGATGTCCTATCAGTTACAACTACTATGGAGATGGGTATAGATATAGGCAGCTTACTTTGTGTAGCGATGCGTAACATTCCACCCGCGGTTACTAATTATCAACAGCGCGCGGGACGAGCAGGCAGGAGAGGATCAGCGATCGCAACCGTCTTAGCATTTGCAAACCAACGAAGTCACGACCAGTACTATTTCAGCAGACCACCTGAAATCGTTAGCCGTCCGCCACGGATCCCAGCCCTTTATATTAGCAATACCGAAATTGCACGCCGACATTTTCGGGCGCTGATTCTTCAAGATTTCTTTTTCAATAATAATCCCAGGACGGGCAATGGGGCGGGGCTTTTCAAGGAATGGGGATTGGTTGGTGATTTTGCTAACAAACAAACCGCCAATCAATTGCATCAATATCTAGCTACAAATAAAGCTCCCCTACTAAAAAGAGCAGAAATCATTATTCATCCAAGCCTGCATGCTGCAATGGAGGGGTGGGTCAATTCAATTGTGGCAGAAGTGCAGGAGGTGGTCAATTCCTCTCAAATAAACGACGACTTATTCACTGAGCTAATCAATAGCGGTCTATTACCAAAATATGCTTTCCCAATAGATGTAGTAGCCCTATCCATCCCTTCCTTCCGGAGTGAATATGCTGCCTGGGGTGAAACGGTGCAAGATGATGCAATGCAACGAGAACTGCAGATCGCGCTGGCTGAATACGCCCCGGGCTCACAAGTTGTGCGGATGGAATCATCAAAGACCTATATATTTACAAGCGTCGGCCTG
>Ga0209777_10002823_pt1 | contig 22253 bp, 24 predicted proteins | sample FrelakmetHBP12HB_FD_187147 | JGI IMG/M metagenome (GOLD analysis project Ga0209777, IMG submission 187147) | Freshwater lake sediment microbial communities from the University of Notre Dame, USA, for methane emissions studies -HBP12 HB (SPAdes)... | ecosystem: Environmental > Aquatic >...
GATGGTTGTCTGATAATATTGGGAATATCGGGGATAAATAGAGGTTGCAGGGTACTCCTGTTTGTGTTAAGGTTTTCATGGCTTCGAATCTTTTCTTGTTGGATGGTGCTTGTGGTTCCATTTTTCTGAGAAGTTTGGCTTTAACTGGTGTTATAGTGAAGTTTACTGCTGTTAGGTTGCGTTTAGCTAAGGAAGATAGTACATCTTTGTCTCTTGCAACCAGATTTGATTTGGTCACTATGAAAACTGGGTAGGATAATTCGTTGCAAACTTCCAGCATTTTTCTAGTTATCTGGTACTTTCTTTCTATTGCTTGATAGGGGTCAGGGTCCAGAAAATATTATGATTATTCTATTTAGCCCTTCTTTCTAATAGCACGTTCGACCATTCTATAGAGTTTTTCTGAAAGTTGAGCATCTGCAAAAATCTTTCCATTATCAGAATAATCAGCGTATGTTTGACCAGAAATGTCAGACGGAGGTGGAGAACATTTTTCATTTTTTATTAAGAGCACTCTTGAACCCCAAGTCAACGCGACACCAATTTCTATAAACACATTAGGAGCTTTGTCAGAAATTTCAAAAACGGAGATATCTGAAGATATTATGTCCCTTGCAATTTCGTTAAAAAGATGTTCTCCCAATCCTGCATGAAGTGGTTCATATTTTAGTTGAATACTTTCTCCTGGATTTTCTGAATTGTATCGTTCTACAGCTTCTTTGAACCTACATTTAATATTCTCATTTAGTGCGGTATAATCGCAATAATCTGAATCAAATTTGCAGCCAAACACTATGTAAAGGACCTTCTTGTTTGCTTTCCAAGAAGAAACATCTTCCCAGTCTTTATCGGTGAAGCCGTAGGGTGAACCTATTGGACTTGGTGGTCGTTGCTTAGTCAGAAGTGACAATAACTCCTGCATAGGTGATTCTTGTCCGTCCTTGTTTATGAACACACTATCTTTGTTCTTCTGAGCATCTTGTCTTCTTTGAAATTCATATGCACCTCGCGCCGTTAATCTAATACAAAAAAATGTGTACGGTGAAGAACCTAACGTCAATAGCCAATCTATCAACCCGTTCGATTTTAGTAGCTCGACAGCCTGATTAATTTGCAATGGGTCGAGACCTGTGCCTTGATGAATCTCTGCAGCAGGAATGTAATCATGCACTTTCGAGTCAAGTGCTTTAGTGTACAAATACCTCAATATTGAATCTTGGTTTACTTCTATCTCGGTTGGCATTATCGATTTATTCATTTTCCTAAGATATTTAATTTACTATTTCATTTTGAACAGAGAAGATTAACCCCGAGAGATGATGCCATCCTTGTTAGCCATTATTTCTTTTCTCTTCTAAGATATCTACAATTACAGTGTACTTGATTCCTACTATTCTTTTTGTTAGGACAAGTTTTCTCTTTTTTTTCCGATATAACCATTGTTTGCTCTTTGTTGAGGGGTAAGTTTTCTATTCTTTTTTACCCCTAATACCATTATATTATTTGTATTAACGAGGGGTAACTTTTCTAACATTTCTTACCCCTCATACCGTTAGTATCTATTACCATCCTCCACAAACCAGACAAACCCAGTAACCGTCCGTTATCCGTGTGTGTGTGTGGGATGAAACTTTAGTGCTAAAGAGTTCCCAGATTGTGGGAGCCACGCTTTCTAAGGTTTCAATGCTGATAAAATTAGGAAAATTGTCGTGGGATCAACCTCTTTTTGATTATGTCATAGTTGACGAAAGTTCTATGGCAACAATACCACTTACATTAATCGGTATCTTATGTGGTAAGAGATTTATTTTGGTTGGGGACCATAAGCAGTTACCACCTATAACAACACCTGCGGCATCCAAATATGTTAAGGAGAACTGGGAGAGTCTTTTCAGACTTCTTTATGATAAATATCCCCAGAAACATACGCTTTTAGATGTGCAGTATCGTAGCAATCCAGTGATAATGGGTTTCTCATCTTCTTGTTTTTATGGTGGTGAAATTCTTAGTGCTCCTGGTTGTGAGAATAAAAATCTGGGGCTTAGTTTCGGTGGCAGGCAATCTATTGTTGAAGTCATCAATAATCAACCAATGATTTGTGTCGACACATATTCAGCAAGTGATCTTCGGCCAATGGGCAGGGTGCAATCTTCTGATCCCAACAGGTCTGCATCTTATTTTAATGAGTATGAAGCCGCAGTTGCTGTGAGTGTTTGGTCGGATCTTCTCAGTTCTGGGGTAAATGCCAATAATATTTGTGTTATTACTCCGTTTAAACTTCAGGCCCAAGTTTTGAGGGGGGCAATGAAAAAAGTTGCGAAGGAATTGGGAAAAGACCGTGATGTTACTGATTGGCATTTGGCAGCGTCTACTGTGCATTCTTTTCAAGGAAAAGAAAAGGAAGTAGTGATCTACTGCTTTACATGGTCTCCAACATATGATGGCGAGCGTTTGCATATTGCTTTAAGAGATTTTCGCGAGTTGAATGTGGCACTTACAAGGGCAAGTGAGAAATTGATATTGGTTGGATCTATCTCGACGTTGAATGAATTTCCATATTCTGCTTTAGCACAATATTGCAAGAAGGGTTCCCTAACTATTCAATGCCCAAAGATTGAGAAAGATAACAAATTTCTAAGATTGGTCAACGATTGCTTCCGGGATAGGGGCAGATTACAGGCAGAAGAAATGCGGGAGGATAGTTTTGCAAAGAAAAAACCCGTGAAAATAAAAAGTGAAACTCCTGCCAAAACAAGAAATGCAGATTTTGAAATGAGTATAGTTACCTATTATTTGAAAATGGGCATGTGCGCAAGTGAAATTGCTGAGAAGAAAGGAATCCCAATAGAACGTGTTAAGGAATTAAAGGACAAAATAGAAGGTGCAAAAAAACCAGTTTTCAATAGAGTTAGAGAACCTGAAAAAACTAAAGCACGATCAGTTATTAGTCACGATTTTCAAGCGAAACGGCATAATAGGGAACAAGAAATTAGGCTAAATAAAGCGAAAAGTTTCATGATAAATTATAAAACGGCTACTGATCTTCAAGTGGCAGCCGAAACAGGGTTTACAACGGAGGAAATAAAACAGCTTCGACAAAAATTGCAAAACGAAGGTTTGATTGAAAATTCTGAAAACGAACAAAATAATACTAGCATAGATGAAAGACAAACTGTTGGCTATGCTACTTGTCCCTATTGTGACTTGAAGGTACGAGAAGCACAATTAGAAAAACATATCCGAAGTAACCATATTTAAAGAGATTCTACGTAGCAAAACTATTTTTTAATAAGGTTTTCCACGGTACCACATCAATCAGCAAAGTCTTTTATTGACATAAGTAGGATTGACATTGAGGCAACCATATGTCACAAAGAACTCCTCTAATGCAAACGGATGAAGAACTTCAGATGCTTCTTGAAGTTGCTGAGAAGTTCGAGAGCATTAAAAAACTTAAAGGAAGGGCATTAACCCGGACGGAAAAGTCTGAGCTGTCTGGAAAAGAAACGGAAAATATTATTCGTGCACATCTTCTTAAAAGGGGTTTTAATCTTTCGCGGACTAGAGAGTTTTTGATTGATGATGATGTTGGCAGCATGGAAATCGACTTAATGCTTCTGAGCAAGGGAGTTAATCCGGAAGACCCGCCCTATCAACCCAAAGATGTCCGAACAGTCTTTGAAATAAAAAACAATGCCGTAACGGATCAAACAACAAGAACACAGGCTAACTTTGACAGAATTAAGAAGCGCATGAATGTTGGATTTGCTTTTGTGTGCCTCTCTGAACGTACAAGCTATAAGCACCGCGTTACCCAAGAAGCCTTAGGCTACCCCGTTTTTGAACTGGTTTCCAGAATTCGCAGTCGAGACGTGTGGATGGAATCTAAGGCTGAAATATTGGCTGAGGCTCAAAGAATTGGGCGGTCAGGTGGTCCGGTGATGTGGAAAACTGGAAGTTGGGATGCGCTTCTTAAGTATCTGGGAAGTCAGCAGTAACCATAAATCCCCTACCGTCGGATGGCCAGATGTAGCCTTAATACACAAATCTATTATGCTAAAAGGACTCAAACAATCAAGCGGCAACCAACATGTCTGATAAGAGCGCATTAATTGAAAAAATCCTTAGTACCCCAAAGCGGTTGTCTGAGGACCAAAGAAAAGCTGTTTTATCCGAATCAAGATACAATCGTATTATCGCTGGTGCCGGTGCGGGAAAAACTGAAACGTTGACTAGGCGTATAGCCTATCTTCTTGCCGTAAAAGATGTGCCACCGGCCGCGATTGTTGCGTTTACGTTTACTGAAAAAGCGGCTCAGAGTATGAAAAGCCGTGTCTACCAGCGTGTTGGTGAGATTTCTGGTGAAAAAGCTACCGTCAATCTGGGCGAGATGTACATCGGGACTATTCATGCCTTCGCTAAACGGGTTTTAGAGGACCACTTCCGATTTGGAAATTACACTGTGCTTGATGACAATCAAGAAATCGCTTTCCTAATGCGCCATGGCTGGGGAATGGGTCTACATTTGGATGGCGGGTCCTACTCTAATAATTGCCGTGACTTCTTGCGAACAGTTAGCATGGCTTGGGATGAGCTTCTGGATGAGAAAGAACTAAACAAACGGGCGCCCGAATTCTTCAGAAGGATGAAGAAATATGAAGACTTATTGAAACAACATCGCTTATTGACATTTGGCCGCATAATTTACGAAGCTGTTTTGAAGCTAAGGCAAGCACCTGACACTCTAAGTAATGTCAAGTACCTTCTTGTTGATGAGTATCAAGACATTAACCGCGCACAAGCAGAATTAATAGAATTCGTCGGGAGAAACGCTGACGTTTTTGTTGTGGGTGATCCAAGGCAGAGCATTTATCAGTGGCGAGGCTCAGATGAGCGTTTCTTTTCCTCTTTTGCAGAAAAGTTTCCAGATACTCAGCAAATTAGTATTAATGAAAATAGACGTAGCGGAAAGCGCATTGTTAGGAATGCTAACAAATTTTCGAGCACCTTTGAGAGAGGGCACTATGAAGCAATGGATCCAACCCGGTCAGAAGATGGATTTGTTTCTGTTGCAGCCAACGAAACGCCTGAGAAAGAGGCATTATGGATTGTTGACCAAATTCAAGCCCTGATGAAAGGTAACGAAGGCTTGAAGTTCTCTGATTTTGGAATTCTTACGAGAAGCGTTAGCACTTCAGCCGGTCCATTGATTGATGTGTTAAAAGACAGGCGCATCCCCTATATTGTCGGCGGCAAGGTTGGTCTTTTCAAACGAGACGAGGCTCAAGCGGTAGGCAGAATATTCGCATGGTTTTCTGATGAAGGCTTCTGGACCCAAGACCCATACAAATGGGGCGAAAAAATCACCGGGGTCGATTTGTTGATTTCTGCATTAGTTTATTGGAATACCGCAACCGGGCATACCCCCCCTGGAAATACTGAGCAAAGATTAAGGGAAATCAAAGCAGACTTAAATTCAGCTAAATCAACGTACAGTAACTTCACCAAAATCTATTACGATGTCGTTGTTGCTTTAGGTTTTGAATCCTTAGACTACACTGACCGCAATGATGCCGCCGTTATGGCTAACTTGGGGCGATTTAATAATTTGTTAACTGACTTTGAATCCGCTAACCGCATGGGAGGACATAGCCCGCATTGGGCAAAAGACCTCAAAGACCTCTGCTGGTTCATGAGTACTTATGCAATCACAGCATACGAGGAACAACCATCTGACGATATTCGCGGCGTCGATGCAGTGCAGGTCATGACAGTTCACCAAGCTAAAGGTTTGGAATGGCCAACAGTTTTTCTCTTCGCAACAGTTACAAGACGATTTCCATCCAGTATGGTTGGACACGTACAAAACTGGGGCGGTATACCCAGAGACATGTTTGACGTCGCAAGATATGAAAGCGACAAAGATGACGAACGCCGTCTTTTTTATGTTGCCATCACAAGAGCCAAAGATGCTCTAATCGTAAGCCACTTCTTAAAAATAACAAGAGATTGTTCAAGAAGCGAGTTCATCGAAGGCATGGATTTAGCTTATACAGTGCCGTTAAACAACGGCGAACTTGCCCCCCCAATCGACTTACATTCTGGAACAGCAACAGATGAAATTCAATCTTTCACTGCCTCCGAAATAATCACTTATGGAGTTTGCCCTCACATGTATCTTCTAAGGGATCTCTGGGGCTACCAGCCGCAACTCAACCCTGCTATAGGTTATGGAAATGGCATGCACTATTGCTTGAAGCGAGCAGGCGAATTGGTAAAAGAAGGCTATAGCCCTGTTAGCGCCGTCGCCACAAGTGTTGAAGAGGATTTCCACATGCCATTTGTTGGCGGTAGTGTGCTTGAGAACTTCAAGAACAGTGTTAAAAAAAGGCTCGTCGCCTTTACACAAAAATACGGAGACGACTTGAAACGCATTGAAGAGGTAGAGTACCGCCTGGAATTCCCCCTGCATGAAGCCGGTGTAACCAGTGCAACTATAATGGGAAAGGTTGATGTTATACTAAGAAACGAAGGCGAATTAGAAGTCAGAGACTACAAGAGCTCAGAAGAAGCAAGAACCCTGGAAGAAGTCTCAACTCAAATCCGACTCTATACCACAGGTCTAAAGACAATGGGCAGACCGGTGTCAAGCGGTTCCGTGGCATATCTTGATGATGCAGATGTAAAATCAGTGGATGTATCTGAAGAATGCTTAACTGAAGCTAAGCAAAACGCTCAAAAGGTTGTAGAGCGAATAACAAAGCGCAAGTTTAAGGCCACCCCAGGAGCGCCATGCAAACGGTGCGACCAAAACCAGATTTGCCGATGGAGAAAGTAAAAATGGTACAGATTGAAGAGGACGTCAGAAGAAAAGTCAAGGGTCTTTTAACCGAAATTTTCCAATTTGATAATCAGGACCTTAATTTAGCCCGCAAAGTTACGGGTTTTCCGAGATTTAGTTTAAACTCTCACTACTTAAGAATAAGCTGTTCTGACATAAATGACCTTCGCTTAATTGCTGGCTGTGTCTTGCTTTTGAACACCAGCTTTTCAATTCTTATGACCTATTCCAACAGTTCCAGATACTCTTTCGGGTGCTATTGCCATCAGCAATAATAGGCTGCCAATTATGAAAAACACTGAATATGCAGCAACAATCTGAACGCTTGCTGTTTCCTTAAGCAAAATCATTAAGACCGTACCAACTAATAGCAAACAAATTCCAGAAAATCCTGAAATATACCTCATCCTTACAGAGAGAGTTGTTACTTTAGTTCTTGCATCATGTTCGGTGCTCAGACTACTTTTGAGGCTGTCTTGAACATCTTTCATTTCGCTAACCGCAGTTTTTAGAGTAGTGGTTTCCTTTTCTTTCTTAGCCAGCTCATCTTGAACACTTGATATTTTTCTACCAGATATTTCGCCTATCAGTCTGCTGAAAGATAAGTGGAATTCACGCCGCAACTCTTCTATTGCTTGCGTATTTCCAGCCTTTGTGAGTTCCTCTGCTTGAGACAAATATTGTATGATAAATTTCTTATTTGTTATCTCCTGCAATTCGTGATATTCGAGCCAATCATACTCGCTCCAATCAATTTCAAGTTTAGCCAGTATGCCTGCATTAATACCGTCAGACATGGGCGTGAAATCCGATGAGATAAACGATTTGAATACTTCAACCAAGTCTTTTTGCGTAACAATTCCAATGAGGAATGGCGATATGATTTCGTTCCAAATACTTGGTATCATTACAGGTGAAGTTGAGTCTGTGAAATTGAACTCATTCCGAATAAATTTTTCTGTAGAAGGTAAAGTTAAGTCACAAGTCAGAAACCAATTGCTTGGACCTAATGCCGATGGTTGTTCTGACTCTCTTAAAGTCTTTATGAGTAATAGGTGAAAGGCATCATGGTCAGCGACATCTATTGACTTCGGTTTGTCTCTTTGTCTGAAAAAAACTGTCTGAACTTCTTTAGCAAGACCGTCATATTGAGGTAGTTTCTCAATTTCGTTATGCTCATCTTCAAGTACCTTAACTCCCAAACCCTCTAACACTTTAGACACATCAGAAAAACCATCCATGAAACTATCGGACGAAATTGATTCTCCGTTGAGACGGAGCTTGCCATAAGTTCTTATGAATGGATTAGTAACTTCAGAGTACTGCTTAGGTGTGGCTTTAAGGTTTTTCAGCGTTTCTCTTGTTTTCCCAAATAAAGTATTATATTCGGTAATAGTTCGTTTTGTGACAAGAATTTTACACCCTAATAGTTGGGAATTTTCGACCAACTTTCTAGTTTGTGAATTTGAATCGTATGGCACTAGCAAATCTAAAAGAACATTGGTGTCTAAAAACAAAGTCTTTTTTGAAAAATCGTCTCTTTGTATTAATCGGCAATCTGGGTCGAGATTAAGAACTTCAATACAAAGAAAATTCTGTCAGTCGGTAAATTCAATATTATAGCCCCAATCGGAATATAGAACTACCTATCTGAAGTAATTTGCATATAACATTTGCGAATTATTACGAAGCATAAAAAAACAAATAATATTCAAGTGCCCTGTTTCTATATGGTCAATCCGCAGAGATAAAAAAAAGAATCTGAGGGCAGAAGAGAATATTGGTAGATGGCTGAAGCTCTTCTCAGTCCTTTTTAGAACCATGTCAAACCGCATTTTCCGTGATTTTCTATTTTATTAATAGATGATTTATTTGGTGATGAGTTAACTACAGAGTGAGATAATTTGGATGAACTATTAAAATAAAGGCAGACACTGGATAAATTACCTGGCAATCCTATAGAGAAAGATAAGCAAATTTTATTTTTTCACTATATAATAACTTTAAAGATTGGAGATAACTGAGATTACTGATGTTTTTGAGGTTACGATAAGTGGTGTAATTGTATACTCTATATAACAATAAACCAAAAATCTTGTAAAGTTGTGGTTTTAGTTTTTCGTGTAGAGTATTTAGCCATTGAACTTGGGCTAGATGTGATTGCGTTTCATCGAGGGTAATTTGCATTCCAGTTTCAATTACGTTAATTTTGTTGTTGGCCAGTAGATGTTTTATTCTCCTTGTTGTTTTGAGTTTTGAGATTATCAGAAACCATGTTGCTTTGTGTTTTGGATCTCCATTCTGCATTTCTTTCATTAGGTTTTTGAAGTTCTCAATTGAAAAAGCCCAGTTCCGCCAATTCTTGATACTAACAAGAGCTACGGTCCCGCCTTTACTGAGCACTTCTTCTACTAATTCGTCCGCTTTCCATTTTTTGTCTTCAACCGGAATATCAAAGAAAATCCCATCTACATCCCCGTTCTTAATTGTCCTAACATTTGGGGCATAGGAGATTTTGTTACCCACAAATGCTCTTTCAACAAAATATGTAACAGTCTCTTCTGATATCCGAGCCTTCTCTTTGTTTTCTGCTTGAAAACTTTCCTCGAGAAGATAGTGTGCAGGTTCATAATTTAATAATACAGGAAAAGCTGTCATAGGTTTGCTGAGAATAAGGGTTACCCTAAATCCTTCAGCCCCAGAAGCCTAACTTGCCGGTTTTCCAAAAAAAAACGTTTACTCGCTGTCTTCCTCCTTGTCTAACGGAACATCGTGGCGGGCATCGAACACGCTCTTTTCTCGAATCAACTCTTGCGTTTGTTTTTCCAAATCTGCACCAGTCGCATCCCCTTCGTCCGTTGGCATTTTGTATCGGATGTTTTCTTCAGTGTCCTCTGTTCTTTTTTTCTTTCTTTGCTCTAAAAACTTCTCTAGTTGTTTGCTTTCTTGTTTCATTGCTGGAGATATCCCGTCTGATTTTTTATCCAAAATATTTTTGCCAATTTTCATTCTAACTGCACCTCCCTTGGACTCTTTTGTAAATTTGTGCTCGTGCTAACTGTTTCGGAAATGATTGTAGGGCAGTCTTCAAGCCTTTGGAGGAATAATTTCAACGTATTTTCACAAATCTTAGAAATGTTTAAGCCGTAATCACGAGCTTTCTCACGAACCTCTGAGTCGAGATAAATGCTGTACACTGCCCGGTTAACCATCCCAAAAAACCTCTTGACTACTAATAGTCTTCAATAGAGTATACAAGTAAGAGAGTAATAAGAGTTCAGATGGGTGTGCTTGAGGAATGTATGGCTACATCCACGATGCAGGAAAATGGTCTGCTGACCGTTTATTACACGTGGGATATTATTACACGTGTAATAATCAAGCTGTTGGTTGAGTTTAGAGTTTTTAGTTCGTAGGTAAAAATTGCAATTTTCCCTTTTTCATCCAAACTTCGCCCTTTTCAGTCTTATTTAATTCAACAGAGTCGCCAGCCTCAAAACCCAATTCTCTCATGACAGGTGAAGGAATAACTAATCTGCCGCTTGGACCAATCTCAATAACTGGCTTACCGGAATAGTATTTGACTGCTGCCTCTTTTTCTTTAACAGGTTCTTTTTTTTCCAAACTTTTAACTTCATCTTCTGTTGCCATACGATATGACTTTGTACTTTCGTTGAACCACAGAAATTTCTGCATACGTGGATAATGATGGGTGGAGCCGTGGTTTATGCTGGAACCAATGATATCTGCCCTATAGGTTTCTTTGTTAAGACTCTCTTTTTCTTCCGGATAATTAGCTTTAATCCATTGGATAATTTCTGTAGGTTTAACTTCTTTGTTGAGGCTTGCTACAGCGTCTTTAATTTTCATCTGATGTGTTTTCATAATCTTGAGCACCCATTAGGACATTAAGTTAGTGTAGTATTTCACTAATTTATAGTTTTATAGTTCATTACTAATAGTAATTTGGCTTCAGAAATAGCCAGTTCTTTACATCATTAAAAACATAGTAAATCATAGTTTTATGAGTTTATACTAATAGTACAATTTGAGGCAGTTCGGTTCATTGGAATTTAATAATACATTACTGCAAAGTTAAAAACTATGTGTACTACTACTACGTATGGTAATCTAAAATGTTAAGGCAATTAGAAATTGAAAAACCTCCAAACGGGTTAAAGCCGTTTCAACAATCCAGAACCCAACTAAAGAAAACCTTTGAGAATTGATGAAAAATGACTGAACTAGAAAACATAAGGAAAAAAACAAGTTATGGAATGGTGGAAAAGCCATTACGTTTCTTCAAAGGTGAACCAAAAACATCTGCAGCTATTTTCACCAAATTTTCAGGTGGAAGCAAGATGGAAAATATCGAATTTGAGAGAGATGGCCCCTTCTTTGAGCTTCACAATAAAGACACGGATAAGACGCTAATCGGAGCTTTTGAAGTAGTTGGACCCTGCGTTGAGCTGGCGGAAGGAGCAACCAAAGATGAGGCTGTCAAGAACTTTAACAATAGAGTGGAAGCCAACGAAGTATTCACCGAGGCAGGGGACTTCTACTTCGGGTTGGTTAAGATGATTCGGGAAGAACCTGCCTTGTTTAGCGCATTTGAGTTTGCAGCCAGTACTATTGGATGCGAAATAAAAGATGAAACAAGTCTACGAACAAATCTTGTTTCGGTGTGCGTCCGCGCGAAAGGGATAAGCAAAAACAGATTTCTCCAGATCTGCGCCGAAGCCGTTGAATCAACTCATAGCGAGGAAAAGCTCGGCTATCTTTCTTGAGGGCTGTTTGGAATGGCAAGTAAACGAAAACACGGTATTTGCGTCTTCTGCAAAAAGACGATCGACACAACTAATCAAGATTGTGACCTTTGCAACCAATGCGCCTACAACGTAGCTCTGTTTGAGGCAACGGATGAAGAACAATTTAGGAGCATTTATGAAAAAATGACTAAAAAAGCGAAGCCTATGATGTCTGTAGCAGCTAAAAAAAATAGCGATGTTCCGGAGGAACATAATCTTTGACCACCTTCATTGATTCCAGTACGGATAAAATTCGAGTCTACTCCAGTTGCGGTCGGAGCGTAAGAAAATCGAACATGGACTTAGCCATTAAGAAAGTCAAGAGGAAGCTGGGACCTGCTGAAGAGAAAATAGACACGCCTCAAATCGGTGCATTAGCACTTCCCGAATCAGAATTTGAAAATATGTGGAAACAATACGTAGGGAAGCAACCCAACCGGCCTTTGCCACAAGGCTTCAAGGCTTTCACAGTTCTCATTCGAAGCGATTTAGACAACGAAATTGCAGCTGCGGTGGTTTTCATAAAGCAATCATTGTTCTTTGAGAACAAGAAAAGTTTCTACGACGCTATAGTCAGCGAAGTTGCACTAGTAATTCTTGAGCATACACGCTGGCGGGTGATTCAAGCACTCAGGAAATTTGAGGGATCCTTATGCCGGTAAGATCAAGAACACAATATGAGTTAGAAAAAACCAAAGTGCGACTAAGTCTTCCTAATCCAATTCAGGAGATAGTCGCGGCTGTTGATCAATGCAGGCTGAGGTTACCCAACGAAGAAGGTTCTTTGAGGCGTAGTCAGCCTGCCAAGTGGCTTTCTGCTGGAAGGCTATCTTGGCTAAGATACCCCGACTTTTCAGTTGCTGTAGCAGAAGCTGGCCGCTGCAACTTTAACGAGTACAACCCTCTTCTGCAAAAATATTGGGTGTTTAAGCTAGTGAAACAGCGAGGCGAACTAGTAATCGTTCAAAGGGTAACGTAGCCCATTCCCGTTTTTTTAACTCTTAAAAATTTAGGCGATTAAACATGACGAAATTAAAAATAAATCCAAAAAATAAGCTGGGATCAACTCAGCAAACAAGAGAGCAACTAAGTGCATACGGCGGTATCACCACTGTAAAATCGAACTTGGTAAATTCGCTCAGACCCTACAAGCCTTACCAACTTCCCCCAACAAAACGGGAATTGGAGGAGCACTCACGTGCAAAAAAGGCAGCAGAGTGCAACCTGAACGAGCACAATGAAGTTTTCAGGAAGCATTGGGGCTTCACCCTTTCCATGGAAAAAGGAAAACTCACCATTCAGCAGGAGTCATTAATGTTCAAAAGAGGCGCATGAGTATGACGGCGGATCATAAAATAATTCAGCTCGCAAGCCATATAGACGATTCTATTGTAGGCCGAGCCTATGAGGAAGCTCGAAAAAAGCTAGGACTCGATGATACAGTGGTAATGAAGTTTGAATTCACAGCTTATGTTCTAGAGGACTTCGATTTTGAAATGGTGGTTAGAGTCAATGGACGAAGAACTGACACTTTTTCCCCAAACTACAAATGCGACGTTTTTACAGAAGTTCAACGAAAAGACAATGACAGCGACATTGTGTCTGTTATGATTCTGATTAGAAGATCGATGCTGAAGGATAAAGAAAGGTTCTACAAAGCTCTGGTTGATGAGCTAATAGACTTAATCATTGAAATTGGACGAAGGTTGACTTCGGCTTCTCAAAAACAATCTGACTGTAACTCGGACTGTAACCAAAAGTACTGGACATAAAGGCGCAGGCATTACCTTGTCACACAAAACCAAAAGAACGTATTTGAAGACGCAAGACACGGCTGGGAGGTCAAGTTCGCAGTGGAATAGACCAGGTCCGCTAGAAGATCTGCCTTTCGACAGGTACTTTTCATTCAAAATGATGAAAGAAGAAAAACTCGTTGAATGCTCGTTTGAGAGAGGAATCAAAAAACTACATGAAGCCTCTAAGGGGTTACGAAAATGACCATTCTAAATGAAAAGAAAGCGGCCAATGAATCATTAATCCTTTGGATAAACGTCAAATTCGAATACGATATGAAAAACCTGCCACATTTCAAATATACAAGGCTCATAAACAAAAAGGAATTCTTTGATGAATGCAAAAAAGTTGGATTCACAAAGCAACAAGGCGAGTTAATACTCGATAACTTAGCTGCTCTAAACCAGATAGAACATGTCCCTTCGTTGTTTGCAAATCAAGAAAGCAATCACTTCAAAATGCTAGTCGACAAAGTTTCGATGCAAAGAAGGCTTTGAAATGTCTAGAAAAACTCAACAAACAATAAAGCCATTGAACGCCCGCTGCAGTGCTGTAGCATTAAGTACAATATCGCCAAATCCGCGTGCCTTTTACAAGGCTAACCCTGTTAAGCCTGTTAAAATAGCGCATGCTAAACTCAAACTATCGTATCTTGCTTGGAAAGATTACACCAACGGCACAGAAAAAGCACTACCACTTCTAAATTATGTTTGGCAGCATGACCATTCAAAGATAGAACACTTGCTCGCAAAAACTGGGCTTAACCTACAGGAAATCGCTCAGGACATGAAAGAAGTCTGCTTTACATTAAACCCTGTGGAAGGCTTTTCCTACTATGCAGGCAATGACACTATAATTCTAAATGTTTGGGATTGGCTTTTTGGTCCAAGCCCAGCTGGTTTTCTTTATAAAAACCTGCGCTTTAGGCCCACGTTTGAGCAGGCGTTAATCTTAGTGCACGAACTGGAACACCATGAACAAGCCAAAAAAGCCGGAATGATTGGAGCAACGGAAGAAAAATGTTCTGAAGATGTCGAGAGAAACTTTGTTGCACATGAAGAGGGTGCATTCCTAAAAGAATTAGAATTCACTAAAGCCTACGCGAAGGTGGCGCCTAAACTCTACAAGGTTCAATGTTGTCAGTTGCTGGGTTGGAGTAAACAGGGCGATTGCAAAGCAAGATTCGAAGCAACCAGAGAGGACACGCAGGTAATGTTAAGCCAAACACTATGTTCGATTGAAGATGACTTGAAGTTTATCCATAATGGTCAGCAGTCAAAAGCTGAGGAAACTAAACGCAATTCAGCCATTTGTAGAGCAACTAGTCAAGACATTCAAAGAAAGCTCAAACTCAAACTTGCTAACATGATTGAAGGTGAACTGATCGATATTCCCTTTCATCGTGTCGCAAAAGGCCGTAAATAGAGGTGAAAATCATGATAGAAAGTCACAAGAAATACCAAGGAGAAGAAGATTGGGATCTAGCATCAATCGGACATCAGCTCGGTTGCAATGAAAAAAACTTTAGAGTGTATTCAATTGGAGTGGAAGGTTCCCCGGAAGATACTATTCGGGTCTGTCAGAACACAGACACAGGAAACACATTCATTGCTGGCGACGACGGCGGAAACGGCTGTGTCACTGTAATAGCAAAAGCGGAAACACTTGAAAAGGCGCTAAAAATTTACGAAGAAAAAAAGGCCCTGAAGATCATCTATACTGGCGGCTGGGTGGAGAGCGAAATAAAGAGTATGCAGCCGATAAGTGAAGTAGATGTAATATCCAGACTAAGATCCGAAATTGCTTGGCTATACCGAGCTACTCAAGGTAAAGATGAATGCGGAGTCAGCTGGCTATATCGAGATGCAATAGTTAAACCGAAACCAAGCATGGACAAGAAAAAGTTCGCTGAAATCTGTGTAGAAATAATTAAAGAATTTGAGTCAACGCCAGTTTAGGGTACTTTGGATTTTTACTAAATCCCATTTTTGTTTCAATTAGTTCAAATTAGAGGCATGAAAGTTGACTAAAAAAATCAATGGAGGCATAAAAACGGTTCCAAAATTATACGAAAGCGAGAATCAAGAAATATTATACCCCATAAAACTTGATTTTCACACCATAGAAGACCAATACATTATTCACATAAACTACGAGTCATGTTGGGCTTTAGACGAAAATGGGTTAAAATGGGTTCAAAAATTCCTGAATATTAACTGCAGAAAGAGGGCTCTCACGGAAGATTACTGGGCTGTTAATAAGAGAATTCTTTCAATCTTGAGAAGAATCGGACCTTTTGTCCATTTTCTTGTAGCTGAAAAACCGCCAACAATTGCAATATCTGAGCTAGAGGCGCTCGCAGAAGCTGCTGATGAGCTCTTGTAACCTTAGCATTGTATTGAAATAAAAATGTAAGTTCTTGGAGGGAAGAGATGACTCGAGATTGGCGCGACTACACTGAAACATGGCAGAAGAAAATCGAAGAAGAAACTGCAGTTCAAGTTAGGGTCCTAAGGTTAAGGGCCCATGTCTACTACAAAATAGGTTGGCTTGAAACTCAGGACATGATAAGACATCTACTGTCGGAGGGAAAGATCTGCTGTGTGCCGGGAGAATCCAATTGGCTCACTTTGCCTGATTATTTGGATGCTAACAGTGAATTTATGTTTAAAACCAATCAGCAAATTGGCGATTTTGCCCTCAAGAAAGACATATACGATGAATGGGTTCGGGAATCTCCAAAACTCGGCTACTACTGGCAGAATGAACTGACTCAAATGTTCAAAGATGCGGGACATAAAAGTGCCAAGAAAAGAGCCTTCACCTACACAACTTCAAAAGGCAAAACAGAAAGTGTAGAGCTGGACATCTACTGCAGCAAAGGTAAGTTAAAGCTCGGAGTTTCAGTAAAGAACACTCTGTCAGATGTGTTCATCAACCCCAATATCATAAAAAGAAGACCAAATAATGTATATCAACAAATAACAAGAGAATTTCAGTTCTGCTCGCACAACGGAATAGTTCCCATATTGTTTGCCCCGCTGATTGATGGCAGCTTCTACTGCTTCATTGACAAACATAAGGGGCTGTTCAATCAAACCCTAAAACAATACTTTGATCCTGAGCATCAGAAACTCTGTCGAGATATTAAGAAAGGGTTAAACTATAGTCATGTTGACGTGGTTACTGATAAAGATCGAGATAGAATTACTGAGTGGATTCACCAGATCCCTGTAAGGTGGAGTAATCGCCATTGTCAATGAGCAATTCGTTTGGGCATGGAAGAGCACCTGGCCATTGTGACCAAAGAATTAGGCTGAATAAATTTAATCTGAAAACATAAGGAACACTTTTCAAAACTGAAATTTTAATTAAAAAAATTCTATGGCGTGGAAATAGTCAAGTAGTTGTTGTTCATTTTGCATGACAACTCTCTTTTTCTTACAAATAATTCAATTGCGCGGCGGTCATAATCGCCTCTAATCTGCAATCGATATCTGTCTGGTTCATCGTGTTCTATAAGAACTAACTTGGGATTAACAAGATTGTTAGCTCCTAATTCATTTAATAAAACTGTTGCCTCTTCCTTCTTCATGTGCTTTTCCCCACGTCGACTATGAGCCGTACAAGATTAAGATTATGCAATTGAATCAAAAAAACTAACGGACTGATTCTAAGAAAGGGAAGTGTAGATAATTATTTGATAAGATGAAGGAAGGCTTATGGGTCTTGGTTTGGTTGGTTGGATTAAATTTTAGTTTTAACCTTTTTTTGGGGTTTACGGCGCATTTTAGACATCGTACACTCGAGTGCACCACATGGAACCTTTGGAGTCTATATAGTCGTGGCTGGCTTGGTTTAGATATTGTCGTGTTTGCGACAATAAGCCATTAGCGCAGTTTGTTCCCAACTAATTGAGCATGTCTTGTGTTGGCAGTCGTCATGCTGATTTCGAAAAACTCCATTCAGCTTTGAGTTTGGGCGCGCATGTGTGTTGAGAAATTAGTTTTGAGCGTTTTTATTTTTGGAGCCCGTCCGAAATGTTCAGTCGCCGCGGGTTCAATCCGCACTACATGAAGTCTGTCTGTTCCCAATCGGTGTCAATTGTGGTTGTTTTGCAGGTTTATTTTTCGTCTTCCAAGCGCTAATGCCAGCACGATTACTGTGATTATGACTGCTGCCGCTGCGATTATGTAGGTTGTTGGGATTTTCGAGCTTGGTGCCGCTTCAATGATGTCGATGATGGTGTATAGCAGCTCCATGTTGTTGTTTTCTGTTGTTTGTTTTCTATTACGTTTTTTGTGTCGGGGTCTGCGTAGTTGGGTTGTCTGGTATAGTTGATTGCAGCGGCTATTTTTCTTCTAAAGGGGTTGTAGCTTTTTAGTATGAGGAGGACTTGGTTGTTTGTTTGGATTAGTGCGTTTTGGTTTTGTGTCTTGGTTAGGTGTTCTATTTTTTCTTTGAGGGTTTTTGTTGTGGGATCGTTGTTTTTGTGTTGTGTTTTTCTTGGAGGTTGGTTAAGTCGTTTTCTGCGTAGTTTTTTGGGGAGTTAGAGTTGGATTGGGTATTGGTTTATGTTGTTGTTGGTTTAGAGGTTGTTTTTGGCTGCTGGGGATTTGAGGTGGTTGTTGAGTGGGTTGGTTGTGAATTTGAGGGTTTTGCTGGATTTTTTTGGTTTTTTGTTTTATGCTTTGTTGTTTGAGTGCAAGATTTCAAGTACGTGTACTACAATAATGTTGTCAGATCCTTAAGGTACTTTTCCATCTACTGTAACAAGACAATCATAAAATAGCGGTAACATAGGAAAGAGAGCCTATTAGAAGACACAACCAAAAAATTATTCTTCGTCGTCAGCCTTGAGAAATTTCTTTATGGTTGCCATAATCGCCTGTAGCCCCTTATTCGTCAACGGCGGCTGATAAGGAATCCTTAGCACATCCCAGCCTTGAGCTGTTAAAAGGTCTGTGATTTCTTCGTCGCGTTCAATCGCTTTGTCTTTTTTGTGGACTGGTATGCCGTCTAAGTAGATGATTTTGCGTTTTTCCATCCAGCAGAAGTCTGGAATTGTGGATTTTAGGATGATTTGCTGCTGTGTTACCATGCCGCGGGTTAATCCGGCTTCGCTTAGGTATTTGAAAACTTCGATTTCTGCCCTGCTGACTGTGGGGTGCATGCGTTCTTTATAGCTCAAATTGGCTCACGCAAGCTAAAACCACATCTGACCTTAATAAGTTATATACTAGAAACCAAGCAGTATTATTAACAGATTTTAGACCCAAAAGTAGGCTTGGCGGATCGCCAATGTTAATCCGCTACGCGAATCAAAAGTAGTCCCCTAATCCTTCTATAGGAACGTAGGCAACTCGCGTACAGGTTAACGGCTGACCCGCCAAGCATGGGTGTACCTCTTAAATGACTACTTTCTCGCAAAATAGCAAGATGCCGCCAACTATATTTGGCGTTGTGACTATATTCTGGTAACAACAATCGCCGAATTTCCGCATAGGGCATGGAGCATAAAGTTTGTAAACGATTATAAATTAGAGTTTGCTTGTTGCATTATGCATTCTTATTTCGTTTTGTTCTTCAAAAACGATGGGCAAAAATGTTATGCCGTCGCCTTGTGGTGTTCTTCATCGCACTGGTTTTTTGTTCTCCATTGCATACATGAACCAGCCTACTACGCTATGAAGATGAGTGCTGGAAGAAGAACCATCACTAATGCTCTGCTTCGCCTGCGCTTAACTGTTCTGTACCTCAACTTTGAACCCGACACCAACTCTGTCACATGTGAAGATAAGCCTTGATAATTCAGAATACAGATGCAAAATCAATAGTTGCCCTAAACTATTGGAAATGAAATTTAAGCCGTCTTTCGGCATTTTTCGTGTATTTGTTTTTTCTGTTAGTAGTTGATGACTGGAGTTGCTATGCACAACAACAACCAACAGGCTACGTTGCTTACTGCGTTTTGCCGTCAGAATCGGGTTCTGGGTGCAGGCGGGTTGTGCAAGCCGCCTCAAGCAGCAGGACCACACCCACGCAAACAAGGCAAAATGGAATCAACGCCGAAAAAGACAGGTCTCTCTTGAATAACCTCCCTCCCCTTAAATAAATCAACAACTGTGTGTATTTAGCTCGTGCTAAATTTTGACTGAGTTTCTGGGTTAAAATGCTAAAACAAGGTTGGATTATGCACTTCGGCGTGCTCAAAGACTCTTGGTAAAAACGTCTAAATTTAAACGTATTTTGCCTAAATGGGGTCATTACGCAGATATCTACAATTTCGAGCTAAATACACACGGCACGCTATCTTTATAAGTTATAAATTAACAGCAAAGGGTATTGAGCAAAAGCAAATCTTTCAAAGGGTTTGTTTGTGTTTAATTAAAATTATAGGAAAAGAAAAAAAATGAAAAATCTAAAAAGTAAATCTTTGGCTATTTTGATTGCAGCAATCTTAACAATTTCTATGGGAGCTTCAATGACACTAGTACCAAATGCTAATGCGCATACTCCACCGCTTCAAATTCCAATGTATCCTTTCATCAACGTAGCACCCAACCCCGCAGGTCTAGGTCAAGCAGTCACCGTTGGCTTCTGGCTCGAACAAGCACCACCCACAGCAAGCGGTCCATATGGAGACAGATGGCAAAACATGACGATCGTCGTTACCCACCCTGATGGAACAAAAGAAACCTTAGGGCCATTCACCTCTGACGACACAGGCGGAACATACACTAAATACACGCCAAACGTTATCGGCAACTACACTTTCAAAATGGTTTTCGGTGGACAAACTTTAACTGGCAGCAATCCGCCACCGACTGGATACTCCACTGCGATAAAATCCTATATCGGCGACTATTACCAGTCTGCAGAAAGCCGCATAGTAACGCTAACCGTGCAACAAGAACCCATACCTGCTATTCCGCAGAATCCGCTACCAACATCGTACTGGGAAAACCCCGTAAATGCACAGAACGTCGAAACATGGTATGATGTTTCTGGAAACTGGCTTGGACTGGGCCAAATATTTAGCGGCAACACCGGAGGTTACAACGCTACTGGAAACTACAACCCATACACTACAGCACCAAAGACAGCCCACATAATGTGGACAAGCCCCATTGCTTCTGGAGGTGCACTCGGAGGAGAATTTGGTGGAACATCTACAAGCAACTACTACGCTACCTCACAGTATGAACCTAAATTTGCACCAGTAATTTTGAATGGCATAATCTACTACACTCAATTTCCGGGAGCTTCAACTAACCCAACAGGTACCGTTGCTGTTGACTTACACACTGGTAAAACATTATGGACCATGACTGATCCATTAACTGCCGGTGGTATACCGACGAATCTTAGGTGCGGTCAAATACTCAACTATGTATCCCCAAATCAATATGGCGCACTATCATACTTGTGGACTACTGGCACTCCAGCCGCCATTAAAGTCGCTGCAGGCACAACCACATATAACATGTTTGACGCGATGACGGGCAGTTACATTTTAAGCATTGTTAATGGTTCCGCATTTCAAACTCTAACAGAGGACGACGGAGGAAACCTAATCGGCTACTACGTTAACTCAACAAACGCAAATGCACCCACTTTCAACATGTGGAACTCAACCAGATGTATCCTCGTTGGAACCAATGGCGAAGCTGCTTGGCAGTGGAGACCAACACAGAACATAACTATTGACTTTAGCAAAGGAATAATGTGGTCACAGCCAATGCCTACAAACCTTTCAGGCGCTGCTTTTCCAGGAGTTCTCGCACTCACTGCAACGGGAATGGCAACTTTCATCACCTTCATAAACAGCGGAGTAGCATTACTGACCTCTTCGGCAACAACTGGCGGAAACTTGTTCCAAGCCGGTTACCGCATAGATACAGGCTTTGATTCAAACACAGGCACACTTCTTTGGGTAGCAAACCGAACAGAAACACCCTTCTCAAGAGCACCTGTTATGGCAGGTGGATACGGAAACTATATCGAAGTCAACTACGCAACCGGAGTGCTAACCGCCTATAGCCTCAACACAGGACAGAAACAATGGACAACTACACTTCCAAATCCTAATCCTTACAATAGCATCGGTGGCTATCAAGCCGATATTGCTAACGGTGTAATGTATATTTGGGGCTTAGGAGGAGACATCTACGCAGTCAACATACTGACAGGCGTTATTATCTGGCAAACCAGCACAGATACACTTCATGGCGACCCAGGCACAAACACTCCTTACGGCGTATGGCCCATCTGGACTTTCCCAGTAGGCACAATCGCTGATGGGATGCTGTTCCTAGGTGAAGGCCATGAATACAGTCCACCGCTTTTCCATGGAGCTCAACAATTTGCCGTCAACATTACCAATGGACAGCTTGTATGGAGTATTCTTAGCTTTGACGTTTCAAACCCCATCGCAATAGCTGATGGAGTTGGAACAGTGCTAAACTCATATGACAACCAAGTGTACGCCTATGGAGAAGGACCAAGCGCAATGAGCATAGAGGCTCAACCCTTCGGTTCACAAATGGTTATACGAGGAACGGTAACTGACATCTCAGCAGGCACGCAACAACAAATACAAGCAGCAAACTTCCCCAACGGTGTTCCAGCTGTTTCTGACGCAAGCCAAAGCGCATGGATGGAGTACGTTTACATGCAGCAGCCAAAGCCGACCAACACAACTGGCGTTCCAGTTACTATTAGCGTTCTTGACTCCAACGGCAACTATAGACAAATCGGCAGCACCACAAGCGACGCAAGCGGCATGTTCACTTTCACATGGACACCTG
>Ga0209777_10002824_pt1 | contig 22236 bp, 17 predicted proteins | sample FrelakmetHBP12HB_FD_187147 | JGI IMG/M metagenome (GOLD analysis project Ga0209777, IMG submission 187147) | Freshwater lake sediment microbial communities from the University of Notre Dame, USA, for methane emissions studies -HBP12 HB (SPAdes)... | ecosystem: Environmental > Aquatic >...
CTTCTCCCTGATCCAATCCACAACAATCGCCTCCGGCATACCCATAACATCGGCCAGAGGTCAGTAAATCGTTTAGTTTATTTATGCGCGGACGCTAAGGTCAACCTGGCACTACACGAGGGCAAGACCTATAGGCGCGGCGAATATGTCGAAGAAGTTTCTTGCGTCAGTTGTCACATGACATACGCAACAAGAATCGCGGCCTCCGCGGACAGCGCTGTTGTCGGGGACAGCGGGCGGATGGGCGATATCAAGGCGCACATCTTCCGCATTAACCCGCAGGCTGCGAATCACACTCAGATGTTTGCGGAAGACGGGGCTTCCGTCATCAGGGACGGCGAAGGCCGAGCGGCAGTTAGCCTCGATTTCGTCTGCCTGCGCTGCCACAACGGCATGGGAAGCGCGCCCGCGATCACTTCCATGACGATCCTCTCGAATGTAGCTGACAACATACACAATAAGTCGCTGTCGGAGGTCGCCGCAATGAGCGGCGCGCGCCCGACGGCATTGGAGTTGATAGGAACGGCCGATTGAGGGACCGCCCCGCGCGGGAGTAATCGGTATCCGGGCAGACCGCCCCCAGATTAGGCAAGAAAAGGAGTCGGCAATGAATGTAAGGCGTCAATTCGTCGGAAGGGCTCGCGCCGCATGTGTATGGGCGATCTTGGGCTCCACCATGTTCCTCCTTGGTGGTTGTCCGTTAATACCGATCGGAGGAGGTGGTGGTGGCGGTGGCGGTGGCGAAGGGGGAGAGCCAAATAATGATGAAATTCGCAACAAGACCTTCGTCGGTGCCGCCAATTGCGCTCTTTGTCACTCGGGAAAGCACGACGAATGGGCGGAAACACTCCACTCCAAGGCATTGGAGGCACTGGAGGGCGTTGGGCAAGGCAGTAATCCGGCATGTCTTGTCTGCCATACGGTGGGGTTCGGTCAGACCGATGGGTTTGTGGACAAGACTACCACCAATTACCTGGCCAATGTGCAGTGCGAAAATTGCCACGGTGCGGGCGGCGCACACTTGCGTGACCCGCTTAACTTGGCCGTCAGACCGGTCGTCAGCCTGAGCGCTGATGTTTGCGGTGCCTGCCACACGGACGTACATCACCCCAACTTCGATCAGTGGTCAGAATCGAGGCACGCCCGAGTGACGCCGGATGTCGCCGCACAGATTGTTGCGGGCGGAACGTCGGTTAACAACTGCGGGCAGTGCCACTCCGGCGAGGTTTTCTTCAGGTCGCGGCTTAATGGCGAGACAGTTGCCGATGACGCCTTCGTCGGAAAGAACCCGGATGAATTGATTCCGGTAACTTGTGCTATTTGTCACGATCCGCACGCGCGGACCGGAAATGCCGCCGCGCCGGAAACCGGCCGTGACTTCCAGTTGCGGTTCAAGGAAGTCGCAAGCCCAACCCCCTCAAACGTAGTGGAGGACACCACAAATCCTGAGCGGTTCAACCTCTGCGGCCAGTGTCACCACGATCGGGGGCGGACCTGGGACATTTCGACGCGCGGGCCGCATCACAGCATCCAGTCGAATGTGTACGTCGGCGAAATGCCCATGCCGGAAGGACAGACGGATACGCCGCTCGTGCTAAGCCGCGTGTCGGTGCACTCGTTTGCGCCCGAGCAGTGCGCAACGTGCCACATGTACCGAAAGGATTTCGAGAGCGCGGAAGCTCCGACGATCAGCGGGCATAACTTTACGGTGAACACCGCGGGATGCGCGACAACAGGCTGCCATCCCTCGGCGGAAGCCGCAGCCTCCGCGAAAGCGACGTTGCAGGGCGAGGTCAAGTCGCGGCTTGACGCCATCGCCGCGCGCCTCGGCGCTCCGGCGACCTGGGAGTACACCTCCGGCGGCGGACCCGACGCAGCCGGACAGACGGCGCTCTCCGATCAGGTCAGGAAGGCCAGGTTCCTCTATTACTACGTGACCAACGACCTGAGCCTTGGCGTTCACAACCCGGCCTACGTTCATGCGATGCTGGACAAGGCCGAGGAGTTGCTGAAGGAGGTCGGAATGTAAGACCTGTACGGGATTGGTTCCGGCGACCATTGTTGGGAGGCATTTAACCAAGGTCGCCGACTTGGACTCGCGGTCACCGAGAGCCGGTGAGCCGTTGCTTCGTCCGGGCAAGAAGCCTGATGGATTGAATCGATGGGCCGTTCCGCTATGGCTCGGCGGCGTTCGCCGCGCGAGCAAGGGTGGGGCGGCCCGTCTTTTTTCGCCCGCCTGCCGTAACAGCAGGATCGCTGAGCTTCGGAAACTGCATCTCAAGTTACTGCATGGCCGGGCATAACTCGCCGTTGCGCACCCAGACTTCGCCATGATTCTCGATGGCAGGGTGATTCAATGCTGTCGCATAAGCCGCTGACCTTGCTAATATTCTCAAACTGAGCGGTTTTCGACCGGCAGGCGACGTAACCCCTGCGAGCCGCGAGCTTTAGCTCGCGCGGACCCGGCTCTCTAAATAGCGCCGGAAAACAGTTCGAAACTCCACGCGGACTCCCGGCGCGCCGGGATTGCATTCCGTCCGCGGCTCGCTGAATCGAAATCGGTCAGTTTGAGTAATATTCAGCTTATGTCGCTGGTAGTCCAAAAGTTTGGGGGAACAAGTCTGGCCGACGCGGAAAAAATTCACCGCGCTGCCCGCCGCGCCATTCGCGCCAAGCTCGAAGCCCATCGCGTCGTCCTGGTCGTGTCGGCCATGGGGCATTCGACGGACGAATTGATCGCCTTGGCCCGCGGCATTTGTTCCGATCCACCAAAACGCGAAATGGACATGCTCCTCACCACCGGCGAGCAAGTCTCCATCGCGCTGATGGCCATGGCCATCGACGCCGCCGGCCACGAGGCCATCAGCCTCACCGCGGCGCAGCTCGGTCTTTTCACGGACAGCGCCCACACCCGGGCGCGAATCCAACGGATCAGCCGGGAGCGCATCGATCGCGAGCTCGAGGCCGGCAAGATCGTGATCGTCGCCGGATTCCAGGGCGTCGATCCCGGCGGCGAGATCACCACGCTGGGCCGCGGCGCTTCGGACACGACGGCGGCGGCGCTGGCCTCCATCCTCGGGGCCGAGGTGTGCGAAATCTATACCGACGTTGATGGCGTCTACACCGCGGACCCGCGCGTCGTTCCCAAGGCCCGGAAAATCGACGAGATCAGCTACGACGTGATGCTGGAGATGGCGGCAACCGGCGCGGGGGTGATGCACTCGCGGGCGGTCGAATTCGGCAAGAAGTTCAACGTCCCCATCCACGTGCGCAGCTCGCTGACCGACGCGAGAGGAACCTTGATTATGAAAGAAACCGCAAATATGGAGGCGATTTCGGTCCAGGGCGTGACGCTCCGCGAGGACTTGGCCGTCATAACGCTGCAGGGCGTGCCGAACACGCCCGGCGTCGCCGCCCGAATCTTCGCCGAGGTCGCCCGCAACAACATCCTGGTCGACGACATTGTTCAGAACATTTACGACGGCGGACGCCGGGCGAACCTGGGCTTTTCCACCAACTCCAGCGACGCCCGCGAGGCCCGCACTGTCTGCGAACGCCTCGCCGAAAAAATTGGCATAGCCGCCGTCAGCGTCGACGAAGGCGTCTCCAAGGTCAGCGCCGTCGGCGTGGGCATGCGTACGCACACGGGTATTGCTGCGACGATGTTCGAGGCTCTCGCCAACGCAGCCATAAATATCGAGACCATCTCGACGAGCGAAATCGTCATCAGTTGCATCGTGCGCCGGGAGGACGGCCAGCGGGCGCTGCGCTTTCTCCACGACGCCTTCAAACTTGATCGAGTCCCCATTGACGCGGGGGCATAGGTCGCAGCCAATACAGCACTTTTACTCTTGAAGTGGGGTTTAGCCAATTTTGTCCCTCTCGAAGGGGACGATATCGCGAAATTCCCGAGACTTTCGAAGATGCGTGCCCTGGAGCCCAACATTGGGAGTAGCAAAAATTACGAAAAACGTCGATTTCTCCGATGTTTCCGCGTCCAAAATTGGCTAAACCCTACTCTTGAAGGGAAAGGTCAGGGTTATGCGGATACCGTTTGCTAGGGTTGATCGGCCGATGTTGAAGAAATGCGAAATCCAAAAGGAAAGGACAGAAACAAGATGATCCGAGCGTACGCGGCCCGGAAACCCCAAGGCAAGCTCGAACCGTTCGAATACGATCCGGGACCGCTTCCCTATTCGTACGTGGAGATAGACGTGCTGGCCTGCGGCATCTGCCACTCCGATCTTTCGATGTTGCGTAACGACTGGGGCATGTCGGTGTATCCGCTGGTGGCGGGGCACGAAGTGGTGGGTACCGTGTCCGCCGTCGGCAAGCAGGTGAAGACAGTGGCGGTGGGCAACGCCGTCGGCCTCGGCTGGTACGCCGGCAGTTGCATGAGTTGCCGCCAGTGCATGAGCGGCGACCACAACCTTTGCGCGGCCGCCGAGCACACGATCGTAGGGCACCACGGAGGCTTCGCCGAAAAGGTTCGATGCAAGTCCGAGTGGGCAATTCCGGTTCCCGACGGGCTGGACATGATCAAGGCCGGTCCGTTGTTTTGCGGCGGGATCACCGTCTTCAATCCGATCATCCAGTGCCACGTCACTCCGACCGACCGTGTGGGCGTAATTGGCATCGGCGGGCTTGGACACTTGGCGCTTCAGTTTCTTAACAAGTGGGGGTGCGAGGTCACCGCTTTCACGTCCACGGTCGCCAAGGCTGTGGAAGCTCGCAGAATGGGCGCCCACTACGTGGTCAACTCGCGCGATTCCGCGGCGCTCGACCGCCTCGCCGGTACGTTCGACTTCATCCTTTCCACCGTAAACGTGGACCTCGAATGGGAAAAATACCTAGCGGCGCTTAGGCCCAAAGGACGCCTGCACAGCGTCGGCGCGGTGCCTTCGCCGTTGGCCATTCCGGCTTTTAGTCTGATCAAGGGGCAAAAGAGCGTCTCCGGCTCGCCGCTGGGTTCCCCTGCGACGATGGGCATGATGCTGGAGTTCTGTGCTCGGCACCACATTGAAGCGGTGACGGAGCATTTTCCGCTCAGCCGAGTCAACGACGCGCTGCAACACCTTGCCGCCGGCAAGGCGCGCTACCGGATCGTGCTGGAAAACGACTTCCGATAGACCCTTGCAACCGGAGCGTTTTGCCGTGCGGAGACGTCGCCCCAAAGACCTTCCACCTTCCATCGTCCTTCCGCCGCGCTGGCGGCGGCACGGCGCATTGCTGATAACGCTTTTCGCTGCGGCGGCGGTCGTGGTCTGCGAACGCTCCGGCCTGACCCCGTTGCCTGCACAGCGTCAAGCCGCCATCCCTGACTCCTCCGACCCCAATGACCTCGCCCGCTACAATGATCGTAAGTTTCGCGTGGTGCATGTCGTCGACGGCGACACGCTCGACATCGGCGCGCCGGACCACGGCAAACTGAAAACCCGCATCCGACTCTGGGGCGTGGATACGCCCGAAGTCGCACATGGCGGCCAGCCGGAGATGTATTTCGGCCCTGAAGCGAGGACCTTCGCCGAACGCACTCTTGGCGACCGCGAGGTGCAAATCGTTCTTTCGCCCAAGCGTACCCGCGACAAGTACGGTCGGTTGCTCGCGTACGTCTTGCTCGAACGCGGCGGCACAATGTTCAATGAAATGCTGGTCGAGCAAGGATACGCCTACGCCGACACGCGCTTCGACCATCCTTACAAGAAGCGCTTCGAGGACGCCGAAAAACGCGCCCGACAATCCGCCGTCGGCCTCTGGGCCGGCGTCAAACCCGACGACATGCCCAAGTGGCGCCAACGGATGGAAGAACGACGCAAGAAGAAAGCAACATCACAGCGCACAACCGCGGACGCGCCGTAGGCGATCTCCCCAAGTGATCTTCCGTGCCCCCTCGTTCACAAGGGGAGATAGAGGGTCACCCACCGCGGCCGTTCACATTCGAGGTTGATGTCCACACCATCTACAAAGTTTGCGAACCGTCGCGCTTGACACATATCTAATTTGATATATACTCGTGATAGAAACTGTGAAGAGCGATCCCCCGCTCGTGGAGCACAAAGGGTAATTGGGCAACCGAGGGCTACCGGTTTGTCTTCGGTTGTTTCTGGCAATGCGTGTTCCGCTTGGAGGAAATAGCGATGGCAGGGAGGCCGATTTTCAAGTTGGAGCCACGTTATGCGCTTCAAGGTGGAACTACGCCGAGAAGTAATTCGGTACATCAAGCGAGATTGCGATAGCGCGGAGCGAGCCGCATTCTACCGCGAGCTTGAGAGGGTTATTGAAGACCCGATTTCGTGCTCGGAGGCGATCTTCGAACCGGAAGTACGCCGATACCTATTGCGGTTCTTCCGATTCGACCGAAGCATGGCAATCTTCGAGTTCGATCCGGCGAAAGAAAGAATCATCGTGCGTGTATGCCGAAAAAGGAAACCCAACCAACCGCCCCGTCGTTCTCAAGGCGAAGATCCGTAGCCCGCTCCGGCTCCACCAGAGCGAGCATGTCGCGTTCGCAGATCGCAGAACAAGCGATCTCCGATTCGGGTGTCATCATGGGAAACGGCGAAGTCACACACGTCGTTCTGCCATTGAGAGAGTATGAACGCCTTCAATTAGCGGACATGGCCCTCAATGCCATTGGGCAGATCGAACGCGGAGATCATGCGGATGATTATGTCAACGCTGACGATGTGGCTATCGAATTTGCCCGCGACGCCATTGTCGAAGCCCGGAAGAAGGCCGGTCTAACGCAGAAGCAACTCGGCGAGAAACTGGGTCTGCCCCAGTCACAAATCTCACGCATCGAGCGCCGCCCCGACCGCACCACCGTCCGTACGCTCCGCCGCCTCGCCCGCGCCCTCAAGGTCGACGTCCGCGTCTTCCTTCGCGGCCTGTGACGTTGTCGCAGAGGTTTCAGGATTGAATCCCGTCGGAGACGATGGCGAGAAGGCTTGTCTTTAGCTCTTTCCCGGTCCGAATCGGCGATCAAGATCGTTAGCGATCAACCAAACCTGCCTTGGTTCTCGTTTGGCGCGGAACTTCCCCGAAAGTTCAGTTAGATCGAATATCGCTTCGTCGCCGCCGATTCGCCTTTTGGGCCGCAAAGTAGCGAGTTCCAGGACGCCGGACAGTTGCCCGCTGTGCCGCTTCTGCGAAAAGAAAAGGGAACCGGCGCCCTCGAATGTCGTACCGCTGCGTCCGCTGATGGTTGCGTAGGTGACCGTACTGTTGATCTGCGTGTTGTCGGCGATGGTCGTGCCGGGGATGCACCGCCACAGGCCTTTTATGACCACGATCTGAGTAATGTCCGGCAGATCGCGACGGGCCGCCTGAGCGCGGCGCAGAACAAGAGTGAGGTTTCCTGAGCCGTCGGTGTCGTAGTAAGCTTCATCAAACGTCTCGCGATAGCGCCTGATCTCCCCCGAGGAACGATGATCCACGATTTCGAACGCCGACGGAGCAAATGAACAACCCATCGTCGTGGCCCCAAGCAAACACAGAATGGTGTTAAGCACATTGGCGGTACGTCCGCAAAGGATCGGACGGCGGGATGGGAAACATCGGGGCGGCAAGGCTGTCGGCGTAGAATGAGACTCAGTGCACCCAGTCATGGCGGCGGAACGTAGCCTCGTGCACGCGAAGTGTCAATCAGTGAATCGTAAATCGGTTTGCGGTCGCTCGCGCCAACGGGCCATGGATTCAAAAACGTTGAAAACCGCCTGACCTCGCAGGGCAGCGCTAGAAGCTTGGCCAAGCATTCCTATAATCCAACGATCGACGTGATCAGAATGCGGGAGTGGAACAGCCGGGGCGTGAACATGGGTTTACGGTGCAAGTTGTTTGACATTCGGAGCGGCAAGTGACAGCCCTGCGGCAGGTGGAAAACGAGATCCGGCGGCTTGGCGTGGTTTCCTTTTTGAACGCCAAACCTCTCATCGAAGGATTGGGTACGGTCGCAGGGGTTAAGATCATTGAGGATGTTCCCGCACGCCTGCCGCCGATGCTCGATGAGGGTTTGGTCGATGTCGCCCTGGTGCCGGTTATCGATCTCGTTCAGGGAGACCGCTACTGGAAGATCGTTTCCGACGCTTGCATCGCCAGTGACGGCGAGACGCTGACTGTTCGGGTCTTCTCCCGCGTGCCGCGTGACGCCATCCGACGGCTCCACGTCGACGCTGATTCGCACACCTCAGTAGCTCTCTCAAGAGTTCTATGGAGCGAACTGTACAGTCGTGAACTTGAGATACTGCCCTTCGATGGTAGTGATACAGCCGGAGAGTGCGAAGCCGTGCTGCTGATAGGCGACAAAGTCGTAAACAACACGCTGATCGACTTCGACGTCCAGACCGATTTGGGATCCGCCTGGAAATTACTGACCTCGCTTCCCTTTGTCTTCGCGGTTTGGGCAGCCCGGCGCGATTACGATATTGCGGGGCTTAATGCCTTGCTTGCCAAGGCGCGAGACGCGGGCGTTGCATCGGCCGAAGCCATCGCTGCGGTCCACGCTCCTAGGCTCAACTGGCCCGTCGCCCTGGCCAAGAAATACCTCACCAAGCGGCTAAGGTTTACGTTGGGGGTCCGGGAGCGCATGGGACTTGCGAGGTTCTTCGAGCTTGCAGGCAAGCACGGACTGGTTCAGCCCCGGCGGGAGGTCGTGTTCGCGTGACGATCACTATCGCGCCGACATTTCCTCGTGCGGCTTCGCGAATCACTGACGAAGACGCGATGTCGCTCTACCGGAATTTGAGCATCCACGAGCTCGGACGCCGAGCACACGAAATCACCATGCGCCTGCACCCCGAGGCGTACCGTACCTACGTCGTGGACCGCAACATCAACTATGCCAACTACTGCACGGCCAGATGTATTTTCTGCAATTTCAAGTCCGATCCTCCGGGCATGGACACCGGTCGCAAGGATCTGCCCGATGGCTACGTTCTTTCGTTTGAAGAGATAGGCCGGAAGATAGAGGAGTTAATCGCCATCGGGGGCACGCAGATTCTCATGCAAGGAGGACTGGTCCCGGCGGAAATGCTGCCATTTGAATGGTACCTGGACTTGCTTCGCTTTGTGCGCCGCGAGTATCCGCGGATTCACATCCACGCCTTCAGCCCGCCGGAGATACACGCGTTTCACCAGGTGTTTGGCATGAGCGTTTGCGATGTGCTATCTCGTCTCCAAGAAGCCGGCCTGGATTCGATCCCCGGCGGCGGGGCGGAGATTCTCGTTGACCGTGTAAGAAACAAGATTGCGCAGGGCAAGACCAACACGGAGGAGTATTTGAGTGTTATGCGCGAGGCGCACCGGATCGGGATGCGTACGAGCGTTACAATGATGTTCGGCCACATAGAGACTATCCCGGAGCGCATTGAGCACCTTCGGCGCATCCGCGACCTTCAGGACGAAACCGGGGGCTTTACTGCGTTTATCTGCTGGACTTTTCAGCCTGGGACCACACCTCTTGGACGAATCCCGCAATTCGATGCCGGTTGCACTGACCCGCCGGACGGAAAGCACCTCGTGCTGGCTGACGCCACCGAGTACCTGCGGATGAGTGCTTTATCGAGAATCTATCTTGACAACATCTCAAACGTCCAGTCGAGCTGGGTTACGCAGGGCGTTAAAGTGGGACAACTTGCCCTTTTTTTCGGTGCCAATGACATGGGTTCCGTGATGATGGAAGAAAACGTGGTCTCTGCGGCCGGAACGACCTATTGCTTGACCGAGCGGGAGATTCGCGAAGCGATCACCAGAGCCGGATGGATCCCCCGAAAACGCGATTTTTACTATCGGTTGGCTGATGAATCGGCTTGATAGGGGAAGTGGCCGGCTATTCGGCCCGGCTACTCCTTCGAATGATTTTGGTTCGGTTTCTTTTTTTCTATAGCGTCGCGAGGCCTGTCTCTGCTAGAATAGGCTCTTGTAATCGACGCATGAAGTTCTTGGGAACGATTTCGAGTACGGCGACTTCGGTCACATTCCCGTTAGTCCGCAGCGCTCGAGTCGAAGTGCGCGGCGCGCGGTGGCCGCGAGGGCTTAGCCGGTTGGATTGACGCACGGCGTTGACTCGGTCGGCTGGTGGTCTTTCCCAGGAAGGCGTAACGCGGGAGGGGAGAGTTGGTTCCATCCGGATTGCTTTCTCAATTGTTGAAACCAAGCAAGCGAGCGGCGAATGCCGACGGATAAAAGCCTGCGCTCCGAGGTGGGACGCTGATGGCAGGCGTCATCGCGTCTGGACAGTGGACGTCTTCAGCGATGGACATTGAAGCGATCTGGAAACGTGCTCGTGCGGACCTGACGGTCACAACGCCGCAGGGGGGGCAGGATGTCTTCCTTTGGGAACATTCGGTAAGGGTGACCAAGAGCGCGGAGTACATCTGTCGCATTCCAGAGGTACAAGCCCAAGCTCCAGACGAGATCGCAGTAATCGCCGCGGCACTTTACCACGAGGCCGGTTGGATCGTTCGTTTGCGCGCGGGCGAGATCGAACGCCACGAGATTCTCCTGGGACCAGGACCAGACCCCACCTATACGGAAGGCGCGCAAATGCTCGAGCAATCGCTGAGGGAGTTGGTCAGGGCCGAATCGCTGGAAAAATCCGGAGCAGCGGTTCGCGCCCTTGGCGATCGCCATACAAAGCAAATCGAAGCGCAAATCGTCGCCGAGGCCGACAACCTCGATGAGTTTGGATTGATGTTCTTATGGCCTGCGATTCGCCGCGGTGCCTTTGAAGGAAAAGGTGTGCAATCCGTTCTGGACACCTGGCGACGTCGAAAAGAGTACCAGTTCTGGACCGCAAGGCTGAAGGATTCATTTCGGTTTGAAGCCACGCGACGCCTCGCGGGTGCTCGACTCGCCCGCCTGGAGGCGTTCATGTCTGATTTATTGATGCAACAAGAAGCGGAGGATCTTCGCCGAGTGGTTGGACCCGACCATGGGACGCAAATCGCGCCCGCCATGGGTCGGACCTAGCGCGCCGGCACGCGGAAGACAAAGCCGGGTTGGCTCTTGCGCTTGACAGGTCGGTGGGATCGACGCTAGCCTGCCCCGGCGGAATCGGCTGATTGTTCCGTCGGCGCGGGTTACCCACCGCAGCAGCTCCGAGTGCAGCAGTAAGCTGCAGCGCGAGCGTCAACCGTTGTTCGTCCGAACTGATAGAGGGAGACGTATGTCCACACACGAACGAGGCTGGCGGAGTTCCACAGGGGGGAGCATTGCGTGGAGCATGGTCGGACTTTGCCTATTGCTGGCTGGGAGCGCGGAAACACTCGCGCAGGATACCGCGCAGGAGGACGCGCAAATCGACACGATTCGCCAGCTCGGGCAAATCCCCGCCTCCGACCAACGCCGAATCGCTGATTGGGTCCAGGCCCAGGTAGACCGGCTAGCGGGAACTCCGGCGGCAGAGCGTCAGGCTGCAGCGATCAAGTTTCGAAGCAGATTCCGGGAGCAAAACGAAAACACCAGCAATTCGGCGGCTTTCAAGCAGCAGTTTCCAGTCCAAACGGCAGCCGTCGCGGTGACGCAGTTTGGGAATGCCAGCCTGGATTCTGTGATCGCGCGGGCGTTGGGCCGCGTTCTGGTCGAATTGACCAGCCCGGAGACCATGCCCGCATTGCTCGCCGGTCTAAAGTCATCGGACGCGGCGACGCGGTATCTCTGCGCGGAGGGAATCGCCGCTCAGCGAACCACGATCGCCTCCGATAAGGATCGCCTTGAGCAGACGATTCGCGCCATTCGCGAGGCGGCGCTCGCGGAGACGAGTTCGGTGGTGTTGGGCCGATTGTACTTGGCGTTGTCGGTCCCGCCGAACCAGATTGGGGCGGTGTTCGAAACAGTCGCGGCGATCTTGGAGAAGCGTCTACAGGAGCGTCGGGGTCGGGCCGTGATAGCGGACGGAGCGGAAATCGACGCGTACGAGTTTTTTCGCGTCTCGGCGGCGCTGAATGCCCTGAATCAGCAGCAAAAGGAGCAGCTTGTACGCGTGCTCGCGGGTTTTATGCGTGCGGATGCCCGGCGGTACAGCACGCCGGAGCTGACCTTCGAGGAAATCGACAAGCTCGAACGGATGATGGATGCGGAGGAGGAGATACTGACCTCCCTCGTGGGTTCGGGTAAAGGCGGGAACATCCGCGACGCGCTCGCCGGCGGCGGCTATGCAAATCGCGGCGAGGCATTCAAGCAGGCGATTCTTTGGGTCGGTGACGCGGAGACGAATCAGCCGGGCGTTCTGAGCGCGGCGCCCTGGAACGTACCCGTTGGAGCGCCGTGAGGAATAGCTGATTCTCGTCGCGGCGGCGTATATTGGTTACTCAGCGCACGGTGGCGTGCCGCAATGTATCGCAACCTCCTTATTGCGTGCGTAACTCTTGCGGCGGTTGTCATTTCGGTTTACGGGTTTTCATCGTCCGGGCCGCGGGCCGATTTCACATACGTCAATCCGTCGGGGATTCATACGCTCGATCCCGCGAGGATGAGCTGGACACAGGATTTCCGCGTGGCGCTCAATCTATGGGAGGGTCTGACGACGTGGGACCCGGCGACGCTTGAACCCATCGCCGGAGCGGCGGAGCTTCCGCCGGCGGTTTCGCCCGACCGGCTCACGTACACCTTCACCATCCGAGACAACGCGCGCTGGTCCAACGGCGATCTGGTGACGGCAGTGGATTTCGTTCGGGGCTGGCGTCGGGCGATGGAGCCGGGCACGGCGGCCGATTACACCTTTCTGTTCACCGATCACATCGCGGGCGCGGCGGAGTATGTCAATTGGCGCAATGATGGAGTTGTCGTCCTTTCTGCGCTTGAAATGCTGCGGAGTGGTCGAGGCGTCTCTGGTGAGCAGGCGAAGACGCTCGCGAGCTACTTCCAATCTGGAATAATCCCCATCCAATTAATCGGTGGAATCACGCTCCCAACACCCGACGCTGACAAGGGTGCCTGGGATGCATTTGGCGCGTCGCTTGGGACCACCGGGCAGGATTGGGGTGGGATTGCGGATGCGATTTTTGACGATTACGCTGGGCAGCTTGACGATCGGTTTTCGCGGGTCGGCGTGCGCGCTGTTGATGATCGAACGCTTGAGGTGCGGCTTGCGCGTCCGTGCCCGTATTTTCTCGACTTGACGGGTTTTCCGGCATTCCTGCCGGTCCACGAAAGCGTTGAACTGCTACGGGAATCGCATCGCGGCGCCGCAATCAACCCACAAGGACTCTTCGTCTACGATCCGCAATGGGCCAAGCCGGACTACCATCGCAACGGTTATCTGGGTCTGGTGACCAACGGGGCGTATCGCCTGGCCGAGTGGACTTTCAAGCGTCGCGCCCGGTTGGCGGTCAATCCCTACTTCCACGCCGCGGGTGAAATCAGGTGCCGTACGGTGGACATGCTGGAGTATGACAACATAAGCGCTTCGTTAATGGCCTACGAGGCGGGCAATGTGGATTTTCTCACTGATCTGAGCGTTCCCTACGATCACGAGCTTTTTCGCCTGTCGCAAAGCGGGCGGCGGCCGGACTTCAAGCAGTGCGTGGTTTTGGCAACCTGTTTCTTCAATTTCAATTGTGTTTCGCCGGAAATCGCCGGACGCAAGAACCCGTTCCTCGACGCCCGCATCCGCAGGGCGTTCACGCTGGCGGTCGATCGGAAGAGCATTGTTGATAACGTTCGCCGCCGTGGCGACCGCGTGGCCCGCAGTTTCGTGCCACCGGATGCAATTCCCGGTTACCAAGCGCCGCAGGGGCTTGGGCAGGATGTCGAGCGGGCGCGGCGGCTGCTGGCCGATGCCGGCTTCGGCAGCGGCGGCGACCTCGGGGCGGTCGAGCTGCTTTATCCGCCTGCTCAAGAGCGAATGTGCCAGGCTCTGGCACGGATGTGGGAGGATGCACTCGGCGTTCGCGTCGAGCTTCGGGCCCAGGAGTCCAAGACCTTCGCCGAGGAGAAGGCCGGCCATCGCTTCATGATTTCGTGGGGCAACTGGTACGCCGACTACAATGATCCGACCACGTTTTTGGACTGTTTGGCCACAGGTAACGGCAACAATGACAGCGGCTACTCGAATCGACGTTACGACACGATGCTATTGGAGGCCGCTACGCGGACCGACCCTGCCGCCCGCTTCGCCATGCTGCGCGAGGCGGAGCGTGTGGTCGTGGAGGAGGATTGCCCTATCCTGCCTATTCTGCATTACGCGGAGTTGATCGCCGTCCGGCCCGGCGTTAGCGGCATTTACCCTAATGCGCGGTTGTGGTTTCCGTTTCGCTATGTGAGTGTGCGACGATGATGCGACGGATTGTTCGGCGGCTGGTCGCAGGCGTCGTTACGGTTGCGTGCATCTACACACTTACGTTCGTCATGGTGGTCTCAATTCCGGGCAATCCCTTTCAGCAGGGGGCGAGGAACATGCCCGCCGCGGCCGAGCGGGCGTTGCGTGCGCGGTATCATACGGACGACAATTGGCGGTATTTTCTGGATTTTCTTGGCGGAGCGGTGCGGCTGGATTTCGGTCCGACGTTCACCTACGCCGACTGGACGTGCAACGAGATCATCGCGACGGCGTTGCCGGTTTCGGCTATGCTCGGGCTGCTGGCCATCGTGATCGCCGTGGCGGTCGGCGTTCCCGCGGGCGTGGTGAGCGCCGTGCGCCGCGGGGGGTGGGTTGATGTCGGCATTCTGACACTCGTGCTGGCGGGCATTTCGCTTCCGACGTTTGTGACGGGGGCGGCGCTGCTTTCGGTGTTCGCCGTCTACCTCAAGATCGCGCCCGTGGGCGGGTGGGGAACGCTTGCACACCTTCCGTTGCCGGCGCTGACCCTTTCGCTGCCCTTTGTTGCCTACATCGCGCGGCTGACGCGGATGAGCATGCTCGACACACTGGGGTCGGACTTCATCCGCACGGCACTTGCCAAGGGGCTTTCACGGCGCACCGTTGTGTGGAAGCACGCCCTAAAGCCGGCGTTTCTGCCGGTGCTGAGCTACATGGGACCGGCCTCGGCACAGGCCATGACCGGGTCGTTCGTCGTCGAAAAAGTCTTCGGCGTGCCCGGCATCGGGCAGCACTTCGTGAACGCCGCGTTGAATCGCGATCCGGGGCTGATCCTGGCCACGGTGCTGGTTTTTGCGACGATGCTCGTGGCGCTCAATATCGTAGTGGATGTGCTGTACGCCTGGATCGACCCGCGTATCTCGGAGGCCGTGTGATGACGCCCCGTGCGCAATCTCGCGGCGCCAAGTACGCGGTGTGGGCAAGCACGGTCGTTCTCTCAATCTTTGTAGTGACAAGCATTGTCACCCTCCCCGTCTCGTTGCGCTGGTACAACGTCCAGGAGCTTGACGTTGCGGTCAGACATCCGCCCGCATTCTTGCCTGTCGTCGCCATTGAGCGATACGCGGGCGCCGCAGGCCACGGCGCTGCGCCGCTGTGGATGCGCCTCGCCCATCGCGCATCATCCTGGTTTGGACATGATGATCTTGGACGGAGTTTGCTGTATCGCGTCCTCCCGGCGTTTTTCATCAGTTCGGTGATAGGACTGGCGGCTGCGGCCATGGCGGTTGGCATCGGCGCCCTGTGGGGCGCGGTGGCGGCGTTGGCCGGCGGGCGGACCGACATGCTGATGATGCGTTTCGTCGACGTGCTCTATGGGCTGCCCTACATCCTCATGGTGATCCTGCTCAAGATCGCGCTCACCCGTCCGCTGGCGGCGCTGTTCGGCGGATATACGAAAGCCGCTGACCTGGTGGTTTTGCTCGTGGCCATCGGCGGGGGGAGCTGGCTGACCATGGCCCGCGTCATCCGCGGACAGGTTCTTTCGCTGCGCAACCGGTCCTTCATCGAGGCCGCCCGCGCCGCCGGCGCCGGACCTGTATACATCCTGCGGCGGCACCTGCTGCCGAACCTGATCGGGCCGATCGTCGTATACGCGACCCTTGTCGTGCCGCAGGCGATCTTGCAGGAGTCATTCCTGAGCTTCCTCGGCATCGGCGTACAGCAGCCGACGCCTTCGCTAGGTCGGCTCGCCGCCGATGGAGTGCAGGCCGTGAACATGTACGTGGACTATTGGTGGATGATCGTCTTTCCCTGCGGCGTGCTCGTCCTGACGCTTCTCGCCCTGAACTTCATCGGCGACGCCATCCGCGATGCCTTCGATCCGAAATCGTCCGCGCCTTCAGTGCTTTGAGTCGGCCTTGTTGGATTTGCTCTTGCCCATTTTCTTCGTTCCGCTTGCCTGAAAGCGTGTTTACCCGGCCTGGGGGCCTACCGCCGCGGTTTGGATCGTGTGGTGCGCTGGGCTTTTTGCGCCTCTTCGGCGGCCTTCTGCAGGCGTTGCCACCACGAGAGCTTAGCCCTGGGCGGCCTGTCCATGAAATCATCCTTGCTCTTGCGGCTCTTGGGCGGGGCGTGGAGCGTCCCGGCCTCCTCCTGCTCGCGGATGTGCCGGCGAATGCGGGCCTGCTCCAGCCAGCCGAATAGCGAACTGAACATGATGTAGAGGTTGAGGCCGCTGGGCATCTTGTAGAAGATCAGCATCATCATAATGCTCATCATGGGCATCATGCGCTGCATGGATTCCTGCTGTTGGCGCTGTTGCTCGGTCTGGTTGGGGTTGGGCTTGGGCTTGGGTTGCGTCTTCTGCTGGACATACATGAACAGCGCGACCAAGAGAGGAAGCAAATTGAACGAGGTCATATCCGCACCGATAATCGGCACATGGAACGGCGTGGAAAACGGGATCATGGCGTCCTGGGCGGTCAGATCGTTGATCCATGTTAAACCATAGAGGAACGGTGCGTGCCGCATCGAAATGTTGTTGCTAAGGCTCAGATATAGCGCCACCCAAATCGGCATCTGAATGAACATCGGAAGGCAAGTGAGGACCTGGCTGGCGGGGTTGATGTCCAGCTTCATCATTTCCTGATTGAGCCGGGCCTTGTCGTTGGCGTACTTCTTCTTGAGTTCCTCGATCTTCGGGCCCAGTTCGGCCATCCTGTGCTGCATCCGGACCATGTTCACCTGGCCCTTCTTGGTAATGGGATGCAACAGAGCGCGAACAATCAGGACGAGAATGATGATAGCCACTCCGTAGTCGCGCACCACCCAATATAGTGAATTGAGCAGCCAGATCATCAATTCCACGAGAAACGTGAAGGTACACCAGCCGAAACCCTGTTCGATCTGGAAGTAGTAATTTCTACTGCTGTATTCGGGTATCGCGCGGAAGGAACGACCATCCTTTTCGCCCAGATACATGGCCGCGGGGTAATCCACTTCGGCGCCGGCGCGCAGATCGAGGACGCTGGTCGTAAAGCGCAGGGTCGCGTCGTCCGTGGTGATGGGATCACCGTCTACATCGAAAGCGGAGACCTCGGAGATATAGGATGCAGTGCTTTTTCCGTCGGCGTCGACTGGGGCGATGGTGCATGTGAAGTAGGTGTTGGCCGACGCCGCCCAAGAGAGTCGTTTATCGGATTCTGCCCGCGACCAGGCGAATAACTGGATATTCTGTTTCGCGGCGACGGTTTGTTCCATCGTGCGTTTGCCGACGACGTGTCCGGTCGTAGTCACTTCGCCAACATCGATCGACGGAATGTCTCGGGGATTACTCGCCGTCACACCGAGTCCGCCGCGCGACGTAAGGACGATGCTGTGCGCTTCCGACGACGGGTTCTGCAAGGTGATGACTGAATGGAGATCGTGACGGCCTAGCGTTCGCGGCTGTTTCGGCAAGCGCAGCACGCGCGTAATCTTCAAAGCGGACGCGCCGTCTTTTTGGACTTCGATCCAGAAGGAGATCTTTTGACCTTCTTCGCCGTCCGGGGCACGGTAATCCTCCACGGGATCGACGTGCCAGCGCTTGTCAGCGAGGACAACATCGTCGCCGTCAATGTTGACCTTCTCGACGGCCAGCGAACGATAGGTCGTCCCGGCCGTTCGTCTGATCGGCGAAAGAAGGGCATAGCGTTCTGGAGAGCCCAGCTTCGCGGCGTGATCGGTCAGCAACGCCTCTTCGACCGACGCACCCACATTGGAGAGGGTCAATTGCATTCGGTAAGGTGACTGTTGGCCGGAGTCCGGTGTGCCTTTATGGGCAGCGCCCATTTCGAACGTTTGTTCGATCTCGGCTTCGACTACGGTGAACGTCTTGGCGCCCCGCGTCGGAACCGCGGCGTCAGTGAGGCCTGGCGCTTCGACCTGGCGTTCGCCGGCTTCGGGTCCGACCACGGGAGCTTTAGGCTCTTCTTTCGTGCCCACCGAAGGCGGGCCTCCCGCTTCGCCGCTTACGGCAGTCTGCCGCTGAGGCGGGGGCGGAAGCAACCGCGGCGCAACGCTCATGACTATGAAAAACACCGCACCGGCGAGCAAGAGATTTTTTAGCAGATCACGTTGTCCCATCGTCGTCCATCTGTGCCGCCGGTCGAAGTGCCACTGCTCGAGCAGCGGCGCACTTCAGCCCGAGACTCTGTGTATGACCAACTGCCACCCTCGCCATCGGGGGAGCGGTGAATCGTTTGCCGATCCGACGCGCAGGCTTCAGCCCGCGCGACCCGGCCGCGCGGCCTGAAGGCCGCGGCTCAGGAGGTAATTCTTTCCGCGTCTGCACTCAGAATGCACTCTAGCGGCCTTCGAAGAGGCGTGTGCCGAGAAAATCATCCAGTTCGGGAACGTCGTAGATTTTCCGCGCCGCCTTCTCCACGTCGTATTCGAGTCGGACGAATTCAACCATCAGATACGGTTCCCCGTCGCCGACGTCCGGCGGATCGCAACCCTCCGGAGCTTCGCCCGGCTCGTACATTACGATGTAGCATAGCCGCGGATCGCGGTCGCGCGGCTGGCCGACGCTCCCGACGTTTATGATCGCCTTCTCGTCCGACGTAATAGTGTAAATGCCGACCTCGGACAGCTCGTCAGGCGGATCAAAACAGGGATCGTCGAGAAACACTCCCGGCACGTGAGTATGCCCAACCAGGCAGGCCATGTGCTGCGCTTCCAGTCGCTTGAAGTTGTCCAGGATTTTTCCGGGATTCGTGTACACGTCCTCCGGAAACAAATACTCATTCACCGGTCGGCGCGGCGAAGCATGCACCATCAAGAGTCCTTTGGCTTCGCGGCGGATGGGCAGGCGACCGAGCACCTCCCAGCGGCGGTTCCGTTTGGCCTTGTTCGGATCATCCTCGAGCACCTGCCGCGTCCAATAAGCCGCCCGTTCCGCCCCGACGTTGAAGTTCGTGGGCTCGAAAAAGACGGCCTGGTCATGGTTGCCGCACAGCGAAAACTCGCAGCGATTTATCACCGTATCGAGGCATTCGCGCGGACTGGCGCCGTAGCCGACGATGTCGCCCAGACAAAAAATCGTCTTAATCGACCGCCGGTCGATGTCCTCCAGCGCCGTCTGAAGGGCTTCGTAATTGCTGTGAATGTCCGAAATGACCGCGAACATCAGCCCCGTCAATCGTCCCTCAACCACTCGCGCCGGGTCCGCAACGGCTTAATATCCTCCACCGTGCGGCCACACCTCCAGTCCGGCGACTGTAGGGGGTCACGCTCTGTACGTCAATCACGCCCGTTGAAATCACCAGGACATTGCAGTTGCGGAGGAAGGCCTCGTGCCGCGGCATTAATGCCCTACGGTTTTGGATTCAGGCGCGGACCTTGTATCATGCGGACTTCGATCGAGGACCGAAAATGTCCGACCCAGGATTCGGCGAATCGACTTACGCCCTGGCCTTCGAGACCTCGAGCGCCCAAGGGTGCGTTGCGCTCGGCTGCGGATCGACGGTGTTGGGCGCGGCCGGGTTTACTAAAGCTCGGGCCCACGCGGTCGAGTTCATTCCAACGATCGACGCGCTATGCCGCGCTCACGGTGTCGAACCGCGGCGTGTCGAGTGGGTTTTCGTCTCCGCTGGTCCGGGCAGCTTCACCGGACTTCGCATCGGCATCACCGCGGCCAGGATGATCGCGCTATCGGTTGGGGCGAGGATTGTCGCGCTGCCGACCCTGGAAGTCATCGCCCAGAATGCTCTCGACGCCCCGAACCCGACTGAACGCCTGGTCGTGATCCTCGACGCGAAACGACAACGTGTCTACACCGCGACCTTTGAGCGCCGCGGCGACCACTACTCCGCGGTCAGCGAACCGTGCGAAGCCGATCCGATCGAGTATCTCGCCAAACAGGAACGCCGCTGCGCCGTGTTGGGCGAGGGCGTGCTCTATCACCGCGCCGCCATTGCGGCATCCGGGCTTGCGATTCTCCCTGAATCGCTTTACCCGCCGCGGGCGGAGACCGTGTATCGCCTCGGCGCGGAGCGGGCCGCACTGGGACGCTCCATCGCCGCCCGCGATCTGGTTCCAATTTATATCCGCCGTCCGGAAGCTGAAGAGATTTGGCAGACCCGCCACGATCCGCATTCTCCTTGAACGCGCGAACATGGCGGGGAATCGCCGAACTTCCGCATCACGACATCAAGCCGCCGGCAGCGGAATCTGATGATCGAGAAGGTTGGTGTCCCGAACGCCTCGAACGATCATCTCATTCCACCGTCACGCTCTTGGCGAGGTTGCGCGGTTTGTCGACGTTGCAGTTGCGGCGCACGGCCGCGTGGTAGGCGATAAGCTGTAGCGGGATCGCGGTAAGCAAAGGTTGGAGCGGCTCCAACGTATCCGGCACATAGAGCACGTGTTCGGCCACCTTGGCGATCTCACCATCACCCTCGGTGGCAATGGCGATGACGCTGCCCCCGCGACCCCGGACCTGGGCAATGTTGTTCATGATTTTGTCGTACTGGCTGCCGCCCGTGGCGATAACGACGACGGGCATGCCCTCGTGAAGGAGTGCGATGGGGCCGTGCTTGATCTCCGCGGCGGGCAGACCCTCGGCGTGGATGTAGCTGATCTCCTTGAGCTTGAGAGCGCCTTCCAGCGCTACTGGGTAGTTGTATCCGCGCCCCAGGTAGAGCCAGTTCTCGCGCTCACAGTAACGATCGGCGACGGCCTTGGCTTCGTCGGCGCTTTCGAGAATTTGCGCGATCTGTTTGGGAATCTCGGCCAGGGCGTTGACGAACTGCGTCGCCGAAGCGGGAGAGAGGTGCTTGCGCCGGCCGAGATAACACGCGATCAGAGCCAATACGGCGACCTGCGCGGTAAAGGCCTTGGTGCTGGCAACGCCGATCTCCGGTCCGACGTGCAGGTAGACGCCGGCATCGGTCTCCCGGGCGATGGTCGAGCCGACGACGTTAACCACGCCAAGGGTCAACGCGCCGCGGTTTTTGGCCTCGTTGAGGGCGGCCAGGGTGTCGGCCGTCTCTCCGCTCTGCGAGACCGCAATGACCACCGTGCCATCGTCGATCACCGGGTTGCGATAGCGGAATTCGCTGGCGTATTCGGTTTCGGTGGGTATGCGGATCAACTCCTCGAAGAGGTACTCGCCGACCAGGGCCGCGTGCCAGGCCGTCCCACAACCGGTGAGGATGATCCGCTTGGCGCGGGTAAGCTCGCGCGTGCAATCTCGTAAACCGCCGAGGTGTACAGTCCCATCGCGGAGTTCGATTCGCCCGCGGAGGCAGTTTTCGAGGGCCGCGGGTTGCTCGCAGATTTCCTTGAGCATGAAGTGCTCATAGCCGGAAAGCTCTATCTGTTCGAGCGACCACTCGATCTCCTCGGTGTCGCGTTGAATGGGGACCGCGTCGAGAGTGGTGATGCGCACGTGGTCGGCGGTGACGCGGACTATTTCGCCGTCCTTGAGATAGACGACCTGGCTGGTGTGGGCGAGCACGGCGGCCCCGTCCGAGGCCAATAGGTGCTCACCCTTTCCAACGCCTATGAGCAGCGGACTGCCGCGGCGCGCCCCGACAATGACATTCGGCTCCTTCGAGCAGACCACCGCGATTCCGTAGGTGCCGGAAACTTCGCGAAGGGCTTTGCGGACCGCCTGTTCGAGGTCGCCGTCGTAGAACTTGCCGATCAACTGGGCGAGAACTTCGGTATCCGTTTCGCTGCGGAAAACGATGCCTTGACGCTCAAGATACGTGCGCAGTGCCCGGTCGTTCTCGATGATCCCGTTGTGGATCACGGCGATTCGCCCGGAGGCGTCCAGGTGCGGGTGGGCGTTAATGTCGTTCGGGGCGCCGTGGGTCGCCCAGCGGGTGTGGCCGATCCCCACGGTGCCGCGGAGCTTCTTTTCCTTGAGCGCCGCGCCCAGGTTGGCGAGCTTCCCTTCGGCCCGCACCACCGCCAGGGAGCCGTTCTCCTGC
>Ga0209777_10002825_pt1 | contig 22227 bp, 20 predicted proteins | sample FrelakmetHBP12HB_FD_187147 | JGI IMG/M metagenome (GOLD analysis project Ga0209777, IMG submission 187147) | Freshwater lake sediment microbial communities from the University of Notre Dame, USA, for methane emissions studies -HBP12 HB (SPAdes)... | ecosystem: Environmental > Aquatic >...
CGATGGTATATAGGGAACGGATGACCGCCCCGATTGAGTCTCCAAGAGTACCAATATCGCAAGTGGCAGCAAAGAAATATTTATCAGGGAAATTGGTACGCATCCAGGCGTACAAGTATTCGATCATGTCACCCTGGATGGAGTAGAACTCTTGCGGATTGGCAGCCGCCACAAGCGGAATCCCAAATCTGTTCACAATTTGCTCTGAGGTCATTTTCTCCTGGGCTGAAGTGACCAGAGTCATCCGGCCGCGCGGACCGTAGCCGGTGTGCATATCAAGCATGACTATTTCATTGAAGCTGGGGATGGATTTCTCAAATAAGGCTATTATAAATCTGGTTTCCTCCTGGAGGTTATGACCGCCATAGTAAATTCCTTGCGGGTGGCTGAATTGTCCGCGCATGGTAGCCTCGCGCATCCGGATCATGCCATAGCGGGTTAAATTAATGACAGTCTGGAAGATGAACGCCAGTACCTCCCATTGAATATTTTTCAATGGGCGGACTGGCTCCAGGAGTGGCGAGAACAAATCGTAATCGGGATTGGAACCGGGAAGTGTGGAGAAGTCATGCACGAAACTACGGTTTAGGTCCACGTTGCTGGAATTGGTGTGGCGATGATGTTTCATACCCCAGGGGTTGAGGCTGTGGACCAGCAGGATGCCTGTCGTATCGGGGTGGAGGCGGGGGAGGAAATCCTCGATAAAGAGTTGCAGCATAACCGAGCCATAATAACCTTCGATGCCATGTTCGCCGGTAGTCAGGATGAAAAGCTTTTGCCTGTTCTTAAGGGCATCGGCGAAAATCCAATCGATGGACAGTTCTTCCTCCCCGGGCAGGGGGTGGTTTTCGATCTGCGCGGCTGGCCAGAGCTTGCGCACTGCGCTGAGATCATCACGGAAACGTAGGCGGGATTGTTCGTAGGTTTGCGGGAGGCTGGTCACAGGATCCTCCTAGAAGGGTCCATAGTGAATGAGCACGGCAATCCCCAGGAAAACGACAGTCGCCAGAAAGACCCACAACCACAGGCTGAGCAGCCACTTGACCCATTTTGAATATGGCACCACGGTGAGGCTCAAGGTGATGAGCAAGGCTGCGTTCGTCGGGTAGACCAGGTTGGCGAAGCCATCGCCGAAGCAATAGGCGCTGACGGCGATCTGGCGCGTTACGCCAACCAGGTCGGCCAGGGGTATCAGGATCGGGATGAGCAGCAGAGCTTTGGCAGAACCGGAACTGACGAAGAGTTCCATGACCAGGGTCAGGCCATAGATCATAAGAGCGGCTAGGAACGGACTCGTCCCTACAAAGATGGAAGAAGCCCAGTGCAGGATACTGTCGAGAATGCCACCCGAGGCAATAATGTACTTAACGCTGGCAGCCATCAGGAGCAGGGGGACGGCCGGGGCGATACCCAGGAAACCTTCCCAGGCTGCTTTCCAGGTGTTCTTTCCCGCACCGGCTATGAGACCGGCTCCAATCCCGCCAATGACGAACAACAAGCCGGTCAGGGGGAGGGCATAGTCTGAAATAAAGGGGACGAATGGCGAACTGACCAGCACGGCAAGAATCAGGATAAAGAAGACCGCGATGAAAACGATGGCGCGCCGCATGCGCGGGTCGTCTTCAACGAAAGTTTGAAAGGCGACATATTTTTTTCGCTCAGCCTGGTCCTCGGAGAAGACCGGTGAGGCTTCGGGTTTGCGGTCAATTTTTTTGGCATAAGCAGTCAGGAAAAGTGCCAGGACGGCATATACCACTACAAACAGGATGAGGCGGGGAAGCACTCCGGAAAAGAGCGGCAGGCCCGCCAGTTTCTGTGCTACTCCGATGGTAAAGGGATTGAAAAGGGCGGTTGAGAAACCAACATTGGTTGCCAGGATGGAGATACCCAAACCGACCAGCGAATCCCAGCCGAGGGTGTAAGAAAGGGCAATGATAATGGGAACGAGCGGGATGACCTCTTCAAAGATGCCAAAGAAGGCGCCTAGCGCCATGAAGAAAAAGGCAATGACCAGGAGCAGGGCGTATTTCCGGCCGCCAAAGGCTCTGATGATCCGTGAGATGACTCCCTTCAGTATGCCACTTTTATCCATCACGGCGAATGCACAACCGACCAGGAGGATGAATAGGACAATGGCGATGACCGTCAGGCTATCGGGTCCGGCCAATACCTCGAGCGGAGCGGTGAACCAGCGCCAGATCGGGTAATCTGGCCGCTGGGTGAGGGTGAAAGAGTTTGGGTCAATGACCTGGCGCCCGTTCTGTTCGACCCGGGTATACCGTCCCGCCGGGATAACCCGGGTCAGGATACCGGATGCCATCATCAGGATAAAAATGATGACGACCGCCTGGATAAACGCTTTTTTGCTGATCTGTGCGCCGGATTTCTGTTGTGCCATTAGGATCTCCTTTGATAGAATTAATGGGAGCGGTTCCGAAATGTCGCAAAAAGGAACTTGCCCTATCCGGGATTATTGAAGTTTATAGCATAAACTGCCTTGCGTCAAACGACAGGAACGTGGTAAAGTTTAAACAGGAGGCAACATGGACTTTTTCAAAACGATTGAAGAACGCCACTCGATGCGTAAATATGCAGATGCACCGATCGAGGAAAAGAAGCTTCATAAAATTCTTGAAACGGCGAACCAAGCTCCTTCGGCGGGTAATCTGCAGGGATATGAGATTTACATCGTCCGCAACCTTGAACAGCGCCAGGCACTGGTGAAGGCGGCCTGGAACCAGGAATTCCTGGCGGAAGCACCCGTGGTGTTAATTTTCTGTGCAAATCCAGGCCGCGTGGTCGAACGGTACAAGGAGCGCGGCAGCAGATTATATTGCATTCAGGATGCAACGATCGCCTGCACGTTTGCCATGTTGGCAGCCAAAGCACTGGGACTTGACACCGTCTGGGTGGGCGCATTCGATGAACTGGCGGTTAGTAAGGTCATCCATGTCTCCGGGAATCTTCGGCCGGTTGCCATGCTACCGGTTGGATACGCCGGAAAACAGGTGAAGGAGCGCCCGCGCCGGGAATTAATAGACCTGGTTCACGAGGTATGAAAATTAAGAGATGAGTGGGGGACGCGCTACGCCCCACCCGGTTTATGATGTTCTGGTTGATTAAATCCAATGCAAGAGGGGTATGAAAACAATCAGGGCTAGAATGTCCAGGATCCAGATCGTGCCTACAGTGATGAGTTTATTCTTAATGGATTTCATGTCGAATACCCGGAAGGCGGCGATGAAGAAGGTGAGATAGCCGATGAGGAAAATAAGCCAGGGGGCACTGCGGCCCCACCAGGAGTAATCCCAGGTGAGGGCGCCGACCGAGTTGAGTAGATATTCCACAAAGACACAGAAGGCAGCACCGATGATGGCGATAAAAGCCCGGTTGGGAACGCCTAGGATTTTTGCCTTTTTATCGGGGAGCAGCATCTTGGTCCAAATGATGCCGGATACGGCGAACATGAAACAGATCTCGATATTCAATCCAATGAGGATCAGGAATGCGGTTCTGCCGGGTGCACCCCAGACCGGGGCATAGTTGGTGAAATGGAAGACCAGTGAATTCCAGATCTCATTGAACCAATCCATTCCCCAGAAAGCCAGACCGGCCAGGATCAGGCTCCAATTACGCTTCTCCGCTTCCACCGTATAGACGTAGAAAACAAAAGCCAATAGAGGAATCACATACCAGGTGAACGTATCACTGCCTTTGCGGAGGATTTCGAGGGCTTGTTGAGCAGATACCGTGGGCATATTAGACTCCTTATCAAAAATTGAAATATAAGACATTGTTATTCAAAGCACATCTTCCCGATGGGGTCATTATATCGGATCGGGTTGTTGTTCATATAACTCTACCTATTCCACCCCTGTGAATTCTCCATTCCCGGCACGATGGTATCTGGTGAAATAAATCACTCCGGCACTTGATATTATAGTACAAATGTTCTATAATACCATCAGGCAAGGGACGCTAGCCGAGGCAACTTCAAGTTGCCTTCGGCTGTATCGGCGACACGAGTCGCCGATAACAAGCTGTCCCTTTTAGGTTAATAGGTTCCATATGCAGACTATTTCTTTTCTCCTTTTCTGCCCTCTATGTTCTGCTCTCTATCATCATCGCTTCTCAATATTTAAACATTTTGGCTTTGTTCCTCAAAACGAACCGAATACAAGGTATAAAGATACACTTTTATATGAAAGAGCATCCAGAGCGAAGTCATGCTGCATTTGCGGGATATTTGTTCCTCATTGTTTTATTTCGAAAATGTTTAATTATTATGCCTCAACCGCTGGTCTCAATGGGAGTATCACAACCCCTGCCCATTGTTTCGGCTTTTTGTGCTCTGCTCTGCGAAACTGGCCGCCATGTCTTTTGTTCACCTGGATGGCTGCTCGAACATCAGGAGGTTGGCCAGGCGTGCTGGAGAGATGGACATGCCTGCCCTGGCCATCACCGACCACGGCATCAAGCCCATCATCTTCCAACCGTGGAAAGCTAATGGAATTTTTGAAGCGCTTTGAAAATCGCCTGCACACCAAAATCCAGCGCGGTCACCGGGACACGCTCATCAGCGGTGTGGATGGTGGCGACAAAATTAAAATCGTCAGGAAGTCGGAGCGGAGTGAAACCGTAGGTTTGGATGCCGAGTTTGGAAAAAAAGCGGGCATCACTGACACCGCTCATCACATACGGTACGGCAATGCCCTGTGGGTCAAATTCCTTAAGGATAGCGCCGAGCGTGTCGAACAAACCCATATCCGGCGCGGATGGACCCGGATCGAAATCAACCACTTCCAGTTCATAGTCCGAACCGAGCAGGGCCTGCATTTCGGTTTGCATGTCCTGCGGGGTGAAGCCCGGCAACAGGCGCCCATCCAGCCCAAGAGCCACTTCTGTTGGGATGACATTGATTTTGTCGCTGGCATGGAGCATGGTTGGTGTGATGGTATTGTGGAGCAGAGGAGCAAAGAGCTCCCCGCGTCCGCCAAGGGATGTGATCACAATATCGGCCAAATGCGGGCTGGTGAGGGATCGGATGGCAAGCTTGCCAAACCCGCCTACGGCATCGGCAATCTTGGTGATCATCAGGCATACAGCAGGGGTAAGGTGATAGGGCAGGTTTTTCCGGTCAAGAAGGTTCAATGTGCGGGCGAGTTTCGCCATGGCCTGATGATGGAGGGGCATTGAGCCATGCCCACCGCGCCCATAAAAGGTGACTTTCATCGCGCAGCGCTGCTTTTCAGACACCATGATTGGATAGACCCTCTTACCACCCATGGTTATGTTGAAACCACCAAATTCGCTAAAGGCGTATTTGACGTCCTTGAACAGGCTGGCATGCTCATCCACCAGGAAGCGGCTGCCGTAATTACCTCCGGCTTCCTCGTCGGCAACGGCGCAGAAAATTACATCACCAGGCAGGGATGCTTTTTCAACTTTGGCCTTCATGAAGGCGGCCAGCAGCATGGCGACACCACTTTTCATGTCCAGCGCGCCACGACCCCACAGATATCCATCCACGATTTGCGCCTCAAATGGGGGATGCTGCCATTTTTGGCCTTCGGTAGTGACCACGTCCACGTGGCCGTAAAGCAACAGCGGGGGAGCCTTTCCTTCACCCCTCAGACGGGCGATGACATTTGTCCGCTGCTTGGATTTGCTAAGAATATTGGTGTGTAGACCAGCTTCCTTCAGCAGACCGTTGATGTAGGTGATGCAGGCAGTTTCATTCCCCGGTGGGTTGGTGGTGTTGAATCGGATCAGGTTCTGGAGAAGTTCCACTGGACGCTGGTATAGCGTAGCGGTGTTGAGTCTGGCTCTGGGCAAGGTTCCCTCCGGAAATAAAAATGGGTTACGGTGCCTGTTATCATATAACATAACCCTTGCGACGTCAAAGGGGTAGAGGTTTATTCCATCTTCCATAGTACTGAAAAATCCAGATAAAGGGAGGGTTCGAGCTAACGGGTGATTTTTTGTCGTACAGTACTGATCCAGCGCCGAAGCGGAGGTAGACGGAGGATCAAGAGCGCCAGGATGACCAACCCCCAGATAAACGGTTGAAGGACATTACCGCGCAGAGTAAATAAATCCCCTTTGAGGGACCATGCATAGTGGATAATGACTACCAGCCCGGCTGGATAGATCAACCAGTGCAACCGCTTCCAGTTCCTGTGCATCCTCTTGATAAAATAATCAAAGGAGGTCGCGGCCAGTGGGAGCAGCATGCTGAACGCCAAAATCCCGGCAAAAATGTAGGGCTTGCCAACCACCAGAGGAATTATCTGTGAAAAAACGAAACCGTAATCCAGACCGAGAAACGTCAGGATATGAAGACAGGCATAGAAGAACGCATACAGGCCAAGAGCGCGACGACGAGATAAAACAGCACTCCAACCAGTGAGCGTATATGCCGGAGTGACTGCCAGTGTGGCCACCAGGAAATAAAGAGCTGTACGGCCCAAGCGTATTTCGATTTCCTGGATTGGATTTATAGTCAGATTATTGGTGGAAAAATCAAAGATTAACTTTGCCAGCGGCAACCAGCCGACAATGTGGATCGCAATCTTCAGCCAGGGGAATGAGCGGCTTTTCCTCACCTAATAGTTCGTCCTCAAATCCATCCCGGTATAGAGTGATGCGACTTCATCGTTGTAACCGTTGAACATAAGTGTTTGCCGGCGGCTCAATTCCCCGATGCGTCGTTCGGTGGCCTGAGACCAGCGAGGATGATCCACATTTGGATTTACATTTGAGTAAAAGCCATATTCGGTTGAGGAAATATTATTCCAAAAAGTCTCAGGTTGAGTTTCAGTCAGTTCGATCTTCACGATCGCCTTGATGGACTTGAATCCATATTTCCAGGGGACGACCAACCGCAAGGGGGCACCGTCCTGATTGGGCAGGCTCTGTCCGTAAAGACCGGTGGCGATGATGGTTAAACGGTGCATGGCTTCGTCCAAACGAAGGCCTTCGTTATATGGCCAGGGATATAGTGGGCCACCTTCGCCAGGCATTTGAGTCTTGTCCATCAGAGTGATGAAACGCACATATTTGGCGCTGGTCATGGGCTGGACCTCACGAAGGAGATCAGCCAATTCGAAGCCTGTCCATGGAATAACCATGCTCCAAGCTTCTACACAGCGCAGGCGGTAAATGCGTTCCTTCTGTTGGAATTTCAGCAAGTCTTCGATGGCATAAGTTTTTGGGTTTTGCACCAATCCACCCACTTCCAAGGCCCAAGGTGTGGTCTTAAAATCCTTGGAAAGCGAGGCGACGGCATCTTTGGCCGTGGAAAACTCATAGTAGTTGTTGTAATGGGTGATCTGATCCAATGTGTTAAGCGAGTTGCCCAACTCGTCGGTTGTTAGACCCTGAGCATTATCAGGGATCGGTACACTGGGAGTTGGCGTTTCAGCTCCCCAACCTGGTACTGCCGTCGGCACCCCATTGCCAGACGCAGGCCCGGAAGTCGATTTTACCCCGCATGCGGCCAGGAAGGCGGTTGCACTGACGATGCCTGCAACCTTTAAGAAATCGCGGCGGGTGAGGTAAGCGCTGTATGGTGTTATTTCAGAGGATGGTACGGCGACATGTCTGAGTTTGTGTTCCATAATAGGATCCTTGAATAAAAACCGGTAAAAAGGACAAATTTAATCCAATTTTACCGGATATTCGTTAAGATAACATTAGAAAGCAAAGTTTCAGGTAGATTCCTGTTGAGCCATTTCCCACGCAAGAATGGCTTTCTTGCGGGCACTACCGTAGCGGTAGTCCCCATAACCCCCAGACTTCTGGAGCACGCGATGGCAGGGAATTAGATAGGCCAGTGGGTTGCGGGCGATAGCATTCCCAACCGCCCGGGCAGCCTTCACAGAACAAACCTGTCCCGCCAAAGTTTCATAGGCGGTAACCTCACCAGCAGGCAGGTGGAGCAACGCCTCCCAGACTTTGATTTGGAAGTTAGTCCCACGTAAGTACAAGGTCAGGGGGATGGCGGGCGTGGGAGAGAAGATGCGGGATATAGTCGAGGCAGTGCGGGAGGGATTCTCGGTCAGGGTGGCATTAGCCCACTCATACCGTAGTTCGGCGAGCATGACGGTATAGTTGCCATCTTGGACAAAGCCAAGAAAGCAAATGCCACGACTGGTCAGTGCGATTAGACATTCCCCAAATGGTGTGGGGTGGTATCCGTAGACAATATCCATCCCCCGTCCTTTAGACCTATACTCTCCGGGCGTGACGGCTTCACATTGAACGAAAAGGTCGTGCAGGCGTCCCGGGCTGGAAAGTCCGGAGCGATAGGTGGCCTCCAAAAGACTGTTACTGGAAAGGAGTTGCTTGGCTTTTTCCTTGGTTAGAAATTGCAGGAAGCGCTTGGGACTGATGCCTGCCCAGCGGGTGAATAAGCGTTGGAAGTGGTATTCGCTCAGGCCGATATGCGCGGCAATTTCACACAAGTCGGGCTGGTGATCAGATTTGATTTCCAGATAACGGATGGCTTCTTCAATGCGGGTGTAGTCTTCAGCAAGTTGAGAGAAATTAGTCATACGCTAATTGTATGCAATTTCAATTCAGAGGCCACCCGAATCTTGCGGAAATACTCATCTCAATATGTCTCTTACACGGATAACAAAATCATCGCTGAAAGCATGAACAGCGAGGCATATTTAAACAACCCGAAGTTTATACGGTCGGAGGGGCGGAGAATACTGTAAATAGCCAACACCAATAATCCGCTGGACATGACTGCCAGGACATGTATAAAGCCCCAGTGTATACCGATCAAGAGCCCAGCCGTAGAAATCGCCAAAGCGGCGACAAGGCTGGATAAAGCGATAATCACACGGGTGATCTTGAACCCATATACTGATGCGAAGGTTGGGATGTCAGCTGCTTGGTAGTCTTCATAATAGCGCATAGCGAAGGTGAGAATATGGGTAGGAATCCAGAACAATATAGCCAGTGATAGAATGATACCCACGCCGTCCACGCGTCCCAATCCGAAAACACGCCCAGCCAAAATGGGCATAGCCCCTGAGATCCCTCCCCAGACGATGGACCATGGTGAGTGCCGCTTGAGCCAAAAGGTATACACCACCACATCGAAAAACAGGCCAGCAAATACCACCAAACCGTAGAGAGGCTTCATTGCCACAGACAGACCGACACCCAGGAGAGAGAGAACCAATCCCAGACGCAGGGTTTCACCTGGGGCGATCTGACCGGAGGCAAGCGGACGGGCACATGTACGGGCCATTCTGGCATCAATATCACGGTCATACCACATGTTGATGACTGTGCTGCCAGCAATCGACATAAACAAGCTGATGGTCAAACCAAGGAAATCGAACCAGTGCATGACCGGGCAGCGGGCGCTCATAAACCCGGCGAGGCCCGTGGAAAGCAGGAGTCCGGTCTGCAAGGATTTTGTAAGTGACCAATAGAGCTTGAATTTATTGCCGAGTACCGATAAGAATTTCATCATGATTATTGTTCTCCGACAGCGAAGCGTAATATGGGATTGAAATACAATTTTACACCGTTCTTCTCATCCTATTCCCGCTTCCCTGAGGTAATTGAAGTTCAATTATAAGAAAGCCGTTGTCCAATCAGGGTGATAACCATCCAGGTTCGGGAAAAGCAACAAAAATCGCTACCACAGAGAGCAGATTGCGTATATCACAAATGGTACATATTTCACTCCGGGCAATATTCCGTATGAATAATGGCCTTCGTCTATAATCCTAAGGGATAATTATGATATCGAATCCAGAATTACCTGTCGTTCTAGTTGTTGGAGCCGGAATCGGCGGAATCGCTACCGCGGCCCGATTGGCTCATCACGGCTACCGGGTGAAGGTGTTTGAGAAGAACGAAAGGCCAGGTGGACGTTGCGACCAAATGACCCTACAGGATTACCGTTTTGACACCGGGCCGACTCTATTTTTAATGCCTGAGTTATATGCTGAAACCTACGCAGCCCTCGGTGAACGCATGGAAGATCAGCTTGACCTGCGGCGGATCGACCCCACTTACCATCTTTTTTTCCAGGACAACTCGCAACTCCAATTGACCTCCGACCTGCACGGGATGATGGCTCAGGTGGAAGCAATTGAGCCTGGCAGTTATGAACGAATGCTGCACTACTTGGGCGAGGGTCGCCGCTTTTATGAGCTATCCATGCACAACCTGATTGATAGGGATTTCCGCAGTCTGCCCGAGTTCATTAACCCGCAAATGATCATGCTATTCCTGCGCCTGAAAGCACTCACCCAGCATGCCGGTTATGCCAGACGGTATTTTAAGACACCTAAGTTACAAATGGCTTTTACATTTCAGGACATGTATATGGGACTCAGTCCGTATGAATCGCCAGCCACTTATTCCTTAATGCAATATACCGAACTCTCTGATGGGTTATATTACCCGATAGGGGGTATGTACCGCATTGCCAAGACGCTGACAGGCATCGCCGAGAAACTGGGTGTGGAATTTGTATACAACGCGCCAGTGAGTAAGATCCTGGTCGGAGGCGGGCGTGCCACCGGGCTTGAGTTGGCTGACGGGCAAACAATGACGGCTGACATTGTGGTTGCCAATGCAGACTTGGGATATGTCTACCGCTCCCTGTTACCGGATGATGGAACTGCCGCACGGATAGACCGCAAAGAGTACGGCTGTTCGACGGTCATGTTCTATTGGGGTTTGGACAAGCAATTCTCCCAACTGGGAATGCATAACCTTTTCTTTTGTGGTGATTACTGCAAGGGTTTCGAAGAAATATTCAAAGCCAAGAGCATGCCGGAGGAACCGAACTTCTATATCCATGCACCGGCCCGCCTTGACCCAAGCGCGGCTCCTACCGGGTGCGACAGCTTGTACGCGGCTGTCCCAGTCGGCCACATAAACGAGAAAATGCGCCAGAACTGGCCGGCGATTCAGAAAAGAGCACGCGCCTTCATGCTCCAGCGACTGACCCAAGCTGGTCTCTCCGATCTTGAAGCGCATATAAAGGTGGAAGCGAGCTTCCTACCCCAGGATTGGAAAAACCGTTATAACCTGATGCATGGATCAGCTCATGGCTTGAGCCACAAGTTAACCCAGATGGCATATTTCCGCCCGCGCAACCGGCACAAGCGATACCGCAATCTCTATTTTGTCGGTGCAAGCACCCACCCCGGTACAGGAGTGCCGACCGTACTCATCTCAGCCCGCCTGGCAGCCCAGCATATCCTGGACGAGACAGCACGGTAGAAACATTTGACAAATTATTTCAGGAGACAGCCATTATGAAAACCAGCGCGGCCCTGGCCCATTCAATCACCTGGAAAAGCAGCAAACAATCCTATCTTACCGCCTTGCTCCTGGCAGACCGGGACTTGGTAGATGATTGCTTGCGTGGCTACGCCTACTTCCGTTGGGCAGATGATTTAATCGATATTTCATTATCCTCCAGAGATGAAAGAACAGCTTTCCTTGCCAGACAGAAGACTCTTATCAAGAAATTGTATAGCGGTCAAAGGCCCATGAACCTGTGCCCAGAGGAGGAAATGATTGCTGATCTGATCGCGCATGATCGGAATCCCGACAGCGGCTTGTATTCTTTCATCCATAATTTCATGGCTGTTATTGAGTTTGACAGTAATCGAAGGGGGCACCTTGTCAATAGAGATGAACTGGCGACTTATACGGTTCACCTGGCGAATGCGGTGATGGACGGACTCCAATACTTTATTGGCAATGGTTATCCCTATCCCAGGACACCCGACCGAACCATGGCGGTCACCGGCGCCCACATTATGCACATGCTGCGGGACATGCTAGAAGACATCCCAGACGGAATAGTCAACATCCCCGTCGAAGCGATTAAAGAACACGGTATCTGCATGGATGATTTGGACAATGAGTCATTCTGCATGTGGGTACAGGCGCAGGTGGAAAAAGCCAGGCAAGCTTTTCAGGCTGGAAAATGCTATATTGACTCCATCGATATCCTGCGTTGTAAACTGGCGGGCATCTGGTATCTTGCCCGTTTTGAGTGCATACTGAAGACGATTGAGCGTGATAAGTTCCGACTGCGCAGTGAATACCCAGAGCAGCACTGCCTGGCTGCCTGGATTGGAGTGGCGCGCCTGGGTATTAAGGCTACCGGGGAATATACCTATAATCGCATCCGACAGGTTTTACCCGGTGCCCAACGCCAGGTTGCCTTGCAACATGAAGTAAGCATGCGCTCCTATCCGGCGATTAAGTAGGATTTCCACACACATATAGGCGACAATCGAATGGCTGCCACTTATATTTTAATCCGCTGGTACAATCGAGGCACACAGGAATCCTAAGCTGGATAAAGGATGATCGAATCAATTTATTTTGATCAAGACATCATTGTCATCAACAAGCCTGCCGGGATACCGGTCCTTCCGGATGGGTGGGACAGGGATGCCCCCTTTCTGGTCAAGGTGCTGGAGAAGGAATATGGAAAGCTCTGGGTTGTGCACCGCCTGGATAAAATCACCAGTGGGGTGATGGTCTTCGCTAGAACCGCGCAATCGCACAGGAGCCTGAACATACAATTCGAGCGGCATGAGGCGCAAAAGGTGTACCATGCCATTTGTACCGGCGAACCGAAATGGAATGAACATACTGCCAGGCATCGGCTGCGACTCAATGTGGGCCATAGCCATCGCAGCGTAGTGGATCACAGTGGAGGGATTCCAACCGAGACCACCTTCCACGTATTACAACGGTTGGGAGGTTACAGTCTGCTTGAAGCTGTACCGGGTACCGGCAGGACACATCAGATCAGGGTGCATGCCTTTGCACTGGGATTCCCGCTGCTGGGTGATACGCTGTACAGCGCCCCGGCAACCGATCTCATTACCCGACCCGCTCTGCATGCCCAATCGCTCACGTTCACGCACCCAGCTAGTGGCGAACGCGTTCCATATATCGCCCCCTATCCCGATGATTTTATTACAGCCCTGAAAAAAATAAGAGCAGGTTAATGAGGCCGGCTCTTATTTTTATGGGAATGTTGACAAATTCAAGATTGGGCAATCTTGCGGGATTCCATATAGAAGCGCTTTTCTTTTGCTTCGCCCATTGAGAAAGTCTTGCGAGGCAGAGCACCGTCTAGGATGACCGTCTTGAACAGATCGGATTTGTCCATGCCTGGTACATAAAAGCCAGCATTATACGGCTGGATACCCAATCTGCAGACCACTTCCTCGCCGTGGACATAATCAATTTTATCTGCACCACCTTCATCGAGAAACGGATCAAGGAAGGCCTGTAATGTGCCGACTGGCAGATTGGATGAGGGGTGATCAATTCTTACCACGCCGAACTGCTTTCCACCACCCACCAAGCCGATGGTCTGTTTCGGTCCATGAGCATTGTCCACCCGCTTGACCATCTCTTCTGCAGTGTTGACTGGCGTATAGCTAAAATTCTTATTAAAAAAGCCTTTCAATGCAGCGAAAATATCACGTTTCAGCCCAAACAGAACTCGGTGGATGGGTTGGAACTCCAGACCCTCATCGTGGATGTTTTCAATTTCAACCAGTGCGTAGCGGGACGGGTGATCCATGCCCACTTCAGGTTTCATTTTCTCCCAAACAGCCTTGGCTGTGGCGAGTGAGTGGTTGCCATCACCCATGGCAAAGAGCAGAATCGGTTTATCTTTGCTGATTCCATACCTGGCAGAAAAGGTTTCCGACTGAGCCAGTTTCCTCAGAGATGCCACCACCTGATCCTCCAGCGTAGGTGTAGTAGCGTAACCCGTGAGGTGCCCTGAGCCGAGCATCAGGTCAAAATCATAGATCATTTCAAGCTCATCCCTGTTTTTCTTCAGTGTTTCGATCACTGTTCGTTGAGGGTCGTCTATCAACACCAGGATGTGTGGCAGTTCCAGCGCAGCACCCTGGCGGATCTTCATACGGGGCGGGAGGCGCTCGACTATCGTCCCTTCGGTGGCTCGAATCAGGCTGGTGGAACTCTTGGTGAAATCGTAGCATTCCAAGTCAAGCGCCAGGATTATACCCCGACGGGTCTTGCCATGCACCGTTCGTTCAACATAGATCAAGCCTTCATGCGGTTCCAAGTATTTATTGTCCAAGTAATAGCGCATTTTTGTTTGGATGTGTTTAATACGTTCTTCCACACCTGGTTTTTCAAGATACACTTCCGGCAAGATCAAGTTATACGTTGAAGGATTGCCACCAACCAGAGTTTCAACCTCCTGCCAGTACTCCGGCTGAGATGTGAACTGGTCACAGGCAATAACTGCCCATTTGGTCAGGTCAGTACCTCTTTTTGGCAGGAAAATCTGGGGGATCTGGATACCGATATCGTTGTAGGTTTTCATTATATTTTCCATCCGACCGGTCGCACCTGCTATTTATTTTTCATTTCTTTGCAAACTCAATGAGTCTTTCTGCCACTTCAGCCCCGACCCGTCCCTGGGCTTCTTTTGTGGCAGCACCAATATGGGGTGAGCAGATGACATTATCCAATTTGACCAGTTTCCAGTCTATAGGTGGCTCCTCGGTGTACACATCCAGGGCAGCACTGGCTACCTTCCCGTTTGTTAGGGCATCATAGAGAGCCTGTTCGTTAATTATCCCACCGCGGGCGCAGTTGATAATGCGCACACCAGTTTTCATTTTATCGAACTGGGCCTTACCGATCATGTTGGTAGACTCTTTAGTCTTGGGGAGGTGTAGAGAAATGTAATCGGAGTGGGTCAGCAATTCATCAAGTGTGACAAGTTTGACCCCTATCGCCTCCTTTACGTAAAGGTCATATGCAATGACGGTCATACCGAGAGATTTTGCGCGTATGGCAACCTCACGGCCGATATTGCCAACGCCAATTAGACCGAGGGTCTTACCACCGAGCTCATCGCCTTCGAAGGACTTCTTGTCCCATTTCTCGGCTTTCATAGTGAATGTGGCTTTATAACTTGAACGTGCCAGGGCAAACATGAAACCGATCGCCAGTTCAGCCACGGAAGCAGACGCTGCCTTGGGCGTGTTCATCACGGTGATGCCCTTCGAACGTGCATAATCGGCGTCGATGGTGTCGAGACCAACACCGCCACGCACGATTACCTTGAGGTTTGGGCAGGCGTCAATCAGCGGCTGACGGACCTTGGTGCGAGAACGTACGACACAGCCATCATAAGCGGGCAGGACCTTCAGCAGATCTTCGGGACTAATCTCAAAGTTCGTGTCCACTATCAGTCCGGCCGCCCGCATTTTCTCAATGGCATCCATTTCAGTTTTGTCACAGACAAGGATTTTCATGTTTTTCTCCTTTTTGAATTTCAATTAATAACAGGGAGAAGCGGGCATCATGCCCGCCTTTCCCTGTCTATGGATGAGTACCATTCCACAGAAACATTGTAGCACGGCATCCACCCTTGTCAACTGATTTCCATCCTATTGGGACTGTGTCAATTGTTAGTGTGCTAATCCGACATGGTGGACTATAATTTCACTACAAGAAAATATGAAAACGCCTCTAAATTTGGACAGGAGATCAAAATGACAAAACGCGTTTACAATTTCAATCCCGGCCCAGCGGCTCTACCCGTCGAGGTGCTCCAGCAGGCCCAGATGGAAATGCTCGATTATAAAGGCACCGGCATGTCAGTCATGGAAATCAGTCATCGCTCGAAGGAATTCGAAGCCATTGTCACCGAAGCACAGACTGACCTGCGTGATCTGATTGGAATCCCGGCGAATTATAAAATCCTATTCCTGCAAGGCGGTGCCAGCCTGCATTTTGCAATGGTTCCGATGAACTTTCGCCCGGCAGGGGCGTCTGCGGACTATATCGTCACCGGTACGTGGAGCAAGAAAGCCTTCAAGGAATCCCAGAAACTAGGAACAGCCAAAGCCGCCGCCAATCTTGAAGGGGATAATTTCAACCACCTCCCGACCCAATCTGAATTAAAACTGGACCCAAAGGCTGCATATCTGCATTTCACCTCCAACGAGACCATCCACGGAGTGGAATACTATAAGGAGCCAGTTCCACCCACAGGTGTACCATTGATAGGCGATGTTTCATCCGATTTCATCAGCCATCCGGTGGATGTGTCAAAGTATGCAATGATGTATGCCGGTGCACAAAAAAACGCCGGTCCAGCGGGTGTGGTTATCGCAATCATTCGCGATGACCTGCTGGAAAAAGTACCGGCCAACTTGCCCAACCTACTCGATTATAAAGTCTTGGCTGAAGAAAATTCCCTGCTCAACACTCCGCCTTGCTGGTCCATTTATATTGTTGGTTTGGTGCTCAAATGGGTAAAGAGTATTGGCGGTCTTGAAGGGATCGCAAAACGCAACCAGACCAAAGCCGGACTTGTTTACAAGACGATCGATGAATCTGGTGGCTTTTATAAAGGACACGCGAAGTCCGACCGTTCGATGATGAACCTCACCTTCCGCCTGCCAAACGAGCAATTGGAGGAGCAGTTCGCGGGGGAAGCGAAGAAGCAATACATGATCGGCTTGAAAGGGCATCGCTCGGTTGGTGGTATGCGGGCTTCGCTATACAATGCAGTCCCAGTCGAAGCAGCTCAGGAACTGGTGAAGTTCATGAAAGAGTTCCAGCAGAAGAATGGGTAATTGACTTTATTTCCCAGCGTGGTATAATGTCGCCGCCTTCCACAGGAGCGGCGACATTTTTTATGCTTAGTGTTTCGGAAGCCCGTGAACGTATACTGGTAGCTATCCAGTCGGTCGAAACCCAGACCGTTTCACTTGACCACGCTGCTGGGCGCATCCTGGCTAGTGATATCACCGCTGGGATAGACCTCCCTCCCTTTGACAATTCCTCTGTTGATGGCTTTGCCCTGCAGGCCGCGGATTCTGTTAATGTCCAGACCATCCGAGTGATCGCAGATATCCGGGCAGGAACCAGTTCCACCATAGCCATTGAGCGCGGCGAATGCGCCCGGATAATGACCGGTGCACCTCTACCAAAAGGAGCGGAAGCGGTGGTCATGGTGGAAGACACCAATTTCGATGGTCGCATTCCCGATCATGCCGCCCCGAGGATGATAACAATAAATAAGCAGGTCCACCCGGGTGAAAACGTGCGCCAGCGAGGTGATGACCTGCATAAAGGGGAAACCGTCATCTCCAAGGGAACACGCCTGCGCGCCCAGGAGATGGGCCTGCTGGCAACACTTGGTGCAGCAGAAATAATACTCTACCGCAAGCCACTCCTGGCTTTGCTCTCAAGCGGGGATGAGTTATTGCCGGTGGAGGCAGATCTCACGCCCGGAAAAATTCACGAATCCAATTCCTACGCCCTGGCTGCCCTAGCTGAATCCGCTGGTATGGAGCTCCTGCGATTGGGTGTGGCGAAAGATTCGGAAACAGATATTCGCTCCAGGTTGGAAAAGGCAGTGGAGGCCAAAGCAGATGTGATCGTCTCCTCAGCGGGTGTCAGCGTGGGAGCCTTCGATTATGTCAGGAAGGTGATTGAAACCGATGGTGAACTGAATTTTTGGAAAATTAACATGCGCCCCGGTAAACCACTTGTCTTCGGGAAATACCGTGGCATCCCATTCTTCGGATTGCCGGGAAACCCCGTCTCAGCTTTTATAGGGTTTGAAGTCTTTGTGAGGCCAGCCCTGGAGAAATTAAGTGGGCTGACGGTCCGACCCCGCCCATATCAAAATGCGATACTGGGTCAACCAATTGAGTCGGATGGGCGTGAGTCCTATTTGCGGGTGGTGGTAGTGGAAGAAAATGGTCGGCTGGTAGCCCGGTTGACTGGACACCAGGGTTCTGGAAATATCTTGTCTTTAGTGTGCGCAAATGCTTTACTGATTGTGCCCTCTGGGGTAAAATCGCTGCCTGCAAGCTCGGAAGTTAAGATATGGCCCATCGCATAAAACTCACCCACATAGAAAATTCCAGCTCCGCCTTTAGTTGGGCCAGCCTAGTACTCGCTTGCCTAGGCACCCTTGATGCAACCTATCTGCTTATTTATAAACTAACAAATATCCATGCCATGTGTCTGGGGAACGGAGGCTGCCATGATGTCAACTTCAGCCCCTTCTCGCAGATCGCCGGGATCCCAATCTCTGTGTTTGGACTGGTTGCTTATTTAGGTATAGTAGGTATCCTTCTGCTGGAGAGGCGGCTTAAAATAGCCTACGAGAGCGGACCACTGGCAATTTTTGGAATCAGCCTGGCGGGCGTGGCTTTTAGCATCTACCTGACATGGCTTGAGTTATATGTGATCCACGCCATCTGCCCATTCTGTGTGGCATCGTTGGTCATAATCACCTTGATCTTTGTTCTAGCCATCATCCGGCTTGTCAAACAAACTGCATATTAGGAGGAATTCATGCCCCGTATTCGCTGCCATTACATTGATTGTGTGTTTGTAGACGATGGGTATTGTAGTGCTGCAGCTGTCGAACTCGATCCCGACACTGGTTGTGCCACTTTCACTCCCAACGAAGAAGCTGCCGCCCAAGACAAAGATTGGGAAGAGGAAGAGTTGGAAGAGTGGGAAGATGATGAAAGTGAAGAAGAGGAAGATGACACCTGGGAAGAAGACGAGGACGAATTTTAACGGACACCGAACTGATTACACCCAGTAGGGACGCATCTGATACGTCCCTACTTTTTATTTTATCCCCCATTAGTCCATCATTGCATATAAAAGGATCCCAGCTGCAACCGCCAGGTTCAACGAACTCACGCGTCCCTTCATAGGCAAGGAGACAACCACATCGCAAGCCGCGAGGTGTGTGGGCGACAGACCTTTCTGTTCATTGCCGAGGAGCAAAACAGCTGGTTGATCCCCTCGCTTGAAGGTTCGGTAATCTCTGCTAGCATGGGCAGATGAGCCGATCAATTGAAAACCATGCGTGCGTGTCCAATTGAAGAACTCATCAAACGAAGCCTGCACAACCGCCTTCCAGAATAGGGTGCCCATGCTGGCGCGGACCAGAGAGGGATGAAAGAGCTCGACACCACCATCCAATAGAAATAAACCGTTTGCACCAACCGCGTCCAGCGTGCGGAGGAGAGTGCCAACATTTCCGGGGTCTTGCGGAGAGACACAAGCTGCACCCCAAGTTATTTTTTGCAAAGCGAGGTCTTCCAGGGTCTGGATGCGCTGGCGGGTAATGGCGAGAATACCCTGCGGGTTGTCCTTGCCAGCGAGATCGGAGAAAAGGTCTCCCGTCAGGGATATGCAGCGGATGCCGTGGCGGGAGAGATCATCCACCTGGCTGAGGCCAAATTCGCTGGTCAACAGATCGGGGGAATATACCAATGTCTCAACCTCCCAGCCTGCCTGGACGGCTTCGCCAACATGGTAAACCCCTTCGACTAGAAACAGACCGGTTTCAGCACGCCCTTTATGTTGGCGCAGGGAGCGGATCTGTCTGACGAGCGGGTTGCCATGACTGGAGATCATTTTGGGCATGCATTGATTTTACTCGAATCGACTATAATTTCCCAACCGGAGGATCCATGACACCGTTCAAATATCCAAAATTGAAACCGCCGACACGCATCCTGCTCGGTCCAGGTCCCAGCATGGCTGACCCGCGCGTCCTGCGGGTCATGGCTTATCCGTCCATCGGTCACCTTGACCCGTACCTGCTGAAATTGTATGCAGAGGAGCAGGAGCTCCTGCGCACCCTCTTCCAAACCAAGAACGAATGGACCTTTGCACTTTCCGGCACTGGAACTTCTGGCATGGAAGCAGCCCTGGCGAATCTCATCGAACCGGGTGAGGCTGTCCTGGTTGCGGTACAAGGTTATTTTGGAGAAAGGCTTGTTGAAGTTGCCACACGTCTCGGCGCGGTGGTGGATCGGATCAATCGACCCTGGGGGGAAATCTTCAACGTTGAAGAAATCGAGGTAGTGCTCAAGAAGAAAAAATACAAGGTATTTGCAATCATTCATGCCGAGACATCCACAGGGGCGGAGCAATTAAGAATGGAGGAGATGGTTACCGCGGCCCACCAGTACGGGGCACTGGTCGTGCTCGACACGGTGACTTCGCTGGGGGGAATCCCGGTAAAAATAGATGAATGGGGCGTGGACCTGGCTTACTCTGCCAGCCAGAAGTGCCTTAGTGCACCGTCGGGGTTGGCTCCGATCACAGTGGGGCCACGGGCACGCATAGCCATCGAAAATCGATCAAAGCCAGTAAGCAGTTTTTACCTTGACTTAAAACTCTATGCTGGATATTGGAATGAAAACCACGCATATCACCATACTGCCCCAGCCAGCCTCCACTTGGCCTTACGGGAAGCTATGCGACTGGTGGTTGAAGAAGGATTGGAGGAGCGGTATATCCGCCATCGGGAGAATGCAATGGTCCTATGGGATGGTCTTACCACCCTCGGCCTACCACCGTTCATCCCATTCAATTACCGGTTACCAGTGCTTACCACACCTCAACTCCCCGGTGGGGTGGACGAAGGTGCGATCCGGAAGCGCCTGCTCGATCAGTACAACATCGAGATAGCTGGGGGTTTCGGTCCGCTCAATGGTAAGGTCTGGCGCGTTGGACTGATGGGCTATTCCAGCAGGCGTGAGAATGTGTCCCTGCTGCTGGAGGCACTCAAAGTACTGCTTTGACAATGGAGAAAATTATGACAACATTTTTTGATGATCTTTGCGACCGTTTCCGGGAACTGCATACCGATCTGATCAAAACCATCAACGGTCTCCCGGAGGAGGCTCTGGACTGGGTGGCTGGCCTGGAGATGAATTCGATCACAGCACTGGTGGTCCACCTGACAGGCGCTGAGCGTTACCTTATCGGTGTGGCTTTGGATGAACCGCCCGAGCGTGACCGGGAGTCTGAATTCAAGGCACATGGACTTACCGTGGATGCGTTAAAGGAGCGCCTGGCTGGGGCAGATGAATTCACCCAGAAAGGATTGATGCGACTCTCCTTGCAGGACCTCGAAAGTGTTCATGTTTCTCCACGCAATCAAAAAACTGTAACAGCAGGCTGGGCAATTCTCCACGCCCTGGAACATACGGCGATCCATGCGGGTCATATCCAGTTGACGCGGCAGTTGTGGGAACAGCGAAAAATATAAAACCTGGCATCTCCAAATCGAGTAGAATTATTCGCATGCGAAAAACCCGCTGGTTGATCCTGGTAGTCCTGCTCTTATTCAGCGCCTGTCAGACGGCTAAAATCCCTGTTATTATCCAGACGGACGGACAAATTTACACCCTGATGAGTTCCGAACGTATCCCGGGAAAATGGCTTTCTGCAGCCGGCATCACTCTCGGGAAGAATGATCGCGTGCTTTATCTCGGGTCATCCGTACCCATCGATACCGTCCTACCGAATGCTAATAGTTTCAGCCTGGCCGTCCACCGTGCAGTGACCTTAACGATCACCTCACCGGATGGAACGATGGAGATCCAGAGCTCTGCTCCGAGTGTGGGAGATGTATTGAATGAAGCCGGATACATGCTATACACTACCGACAAGCTGGATCCTCCCGCAGAAACACCCATCAGCGGCCCAATGACCGTAACCTACCAACCATCCCACGAAATCAGCATCACAGCAGATGGGAAACGGGTAAATGCACGTTCAGCGGCGGCAAGCGTGGGGCAGGCACTGGCTGAAGCAGGTTTCCCGTTGACCGGATTGGACTACAGCTTACCTGATGAAAACGCGACCATCCCCGGAGATGGACAGATCCGGGTGATGCGAGTGGTCGAATCAGTCGGTTTGACGCAGAAGTCATTGCCGTTCAATACTCGCACAGAACTTTCCGCTGACCTGGAAATTGACCAGCAAGCGCTCATCCAAGGAGGTGAACCAGGTCTGGCAATATCCCGCGTGCGCACGCGCAGCGAGAACGGGGTGCAGGTTTCGCAAAATACCGAGAGCCAAAGCATTGTCCGCCCACCGCAGGATCGAATCATGGGGATCGGGACGAATATCGTAATCCGAACCACTATTGTGGACGGTGTCACCATAGAATACTGGCGTGCCCTGCGCCTTTTTGCGACCGCCTATTCACCATGCAGGTCGGCTACACCCGATGGACGATGTTCATATGGTACATCTAGCGGGATGAAAGCACAAAAAGGGGTGGTGGCAATGGTCTACTACTGGTATCTGTTGTTTGGGTTCGAACACTTATACGTTCCGGGGTATGGACCGGCCGTTGTGGGGGATGTGGGCGGTGGGTAT
>Ga0209777_10002826_pt1 | contig 22226 bp, 23 predicted proteins | sample FrelakmetHBP12HB_FD_187147 | JGI IMG/M metagenome (GOLD analysis project Ga0209777, IMG submission 187147) | Freshwater lake sediment microbial communities from the University of Notre Dame, USA, for methane emissions studies -HBP12 HB (SPAdes)... | ecosystem: Environmental > Aquatic >...
TGTTTCTATTTAACATTTCCAGAACTTGACGTCAAGTAAAATTATTAATTATTTTTAAAAACAAGGTGCTTCGCACCGGCCTTATATCCCCGACCTGAAGGACGAGGTTTTACGGCTGAACTGATAAGAGGTCCATAAAATGATCCTGCTTCAATTTTCATCAGATATTTAGCGCTGAAGACTCCTAGACCTTAGGTCAAAGAGAAAAGCGCCGTCCTCCATTTTTTATTTTTTTCGTAGAATCTAATTTTAATTTTGTTGCCGTGTAATTACGAATGTCCCAACACTTTACCAAAAGCTGTATCTGCTAAATTATATAATTTAGAAATATTTGATAGTAAAACATTATCAAGATATGATATAGTTAAGATGCCGACATATGCATATGCTCCAATACTATATGTGCCCGATAAATATTGTGATATTCCATCATAATCGATTGAATATGAACTTCCAAGATCGTATCCAGCATTAATACATGGAGATGCTCCTGATAAATGTAAATCAGAAGAAGAAATTAATTTGGGATTAGCATCACTGGAGTGTGCTTCAACAGAATTTACTGTACCATCTAATCCATGTATCTTATTATTTCCAGACGATTTTAATAATGCTATCCATGATGTCATCGTCTCTTCAAGTACAAAATCTAAAGAGCCTATAACAGCATGTGGAACTGCAGCATATATCTGATTATAATCGCTTATAACCTCAATTAAATTATCATTAGTTCTAGAATATGATAATCCATCACACTGACCAGATACTTGATATACTATAACAATATTATTTATTACTTTTACTTTTTTCGCAGCAATATGAGCGGTTATTCCATGGCCAACATATGTGCTATCTCCTATCGCATAATTTGGGTTATGGATAACAGTATTATTATAAATCATCTCATGGTTAACCCCAGTATCTGCCGAGTCATCGATACCACTGATGTAATTATTTACAACTAAGTTAGAAAAAATGGCATTTGCTCCAGTTCCACCAACAATATCGAGACTTATACCTACAAAATTATTATAGATATAATTCCTATGAACTAAATTTCCAGAAGCACTACCAACAAGACCAATTCCACTACCGATACCACCCTTACCTCTAGCTAATTTATTCCAACAATCATGAACAGTATTTAGATATATATCGTTTGCACTGCCACCCATACATATACCCATAGCATCAATATTATATATTATATTGCTATAAACTACACAATTAGATGCTAGAGAATAAATTCCATATCCATTTGAGGCGTATGTCACATCGTGGATTGTATTATTATATATGTTTGCAGATGCCGATCCGTTGTTAATTCCATAGCCATTTGTAATATTATAAATTAAATTTCCATGAATTGAAACGTTATTGGTAGAAGATGTTATTATAGCACTGGTATTAAAATTATAGATGGTACTGTTAGTAAGTGTAAAGCTGGTAGCCGTACCAACAGCAACTCCAAACCCGCCGCCAGCGCCCGAGGTATTCCCACTCAATGTTAATGAATCTATTGTGACAACAATACCACTTCCATTAGAGTTTATTGCAGCATTTGATGTTATGTGACTGGCATCTATATTTCCACCGCTCACAGTTAATGTTCCACTCGTATGCAAGATTACATTAGCATTACATGTACCGCTATAAGTTAAATTACTAAATGCCATATTTGTACCGGTTCCCCGTACAGCTATAACATTTGTATGAGAACTTGAATTGGCACTTATAGTACAATTTGAAACCGTACCAGATGCTATATTAAAATCTAATAATTTAGATGCTCCGCTTGTAATTGATTGAAATATAAAATTTGATATCGTGATGTTTGAAGCCGATGTAGCCGCAAACACAACAGCAGAATTTGCAGCTAAAAATGTAACTAGTCCATTATGATTGGAATAATCAGGATCTGCTGATATGGGCGGTCTGAAGGTAAAATTAGATCTAAATGGAGATATTGTGCTATTTGTAAATAACTCTGTTCCGGAATATGTTAGTCCAGATATTCCCCCATCTATAATAATAGTATTTCCAGATGCAATATTCATTACAGTAGTAATGTCTGTATTTCCAGTTCCATTACTTCCATTTGATGCTGGCCACGTATTTATTAAATATCTTATTTTTCCAGCATTTAATGGATCTTTAATAATATAATAAGTAGACATGTTTATTTAATCTCAGCCCATGCATAACCAATGGTTAATTTCAAAACATTAGATGCTAACATTAATCCCATTACAATAACTTCATTTCCTGAAGACGATGGAGAAGTCGAGGTTATCCCACCCGCTATTACATCTGCATAAATTGTAGTGGGTGCATCTGAAGCTATTGTAATTCCCCATGCATCATTTCTCATTATTCCGGCTTCAAGTATTATGCCATCATTTCCGATTGAGATATTAGCCGTTGCTATTCCACATGGTAAAATAAGTTTATCTGTTCCATTTGCGTTATATTTATAAAATTTCCATACACCGCCATTTAATTTACAATATACAGTATTTCCACTAGATAGATTCTCCCCAGCAGTACCAATTATAGAAGTTCCCTGCCAATCTTGATCATTCAACAGACTTGCTTTTCTATAAATAATTTTCTGAATATTATTAAATGTGGTATCCCCAATGGTATTTGATCCAGTAAAGGAATTGTTTCCAGCTAGTGTTGCGAATGAGCCATTAAGAGATCCAGAACTGCCACCAACGATCGATGCTTTCCCAGCCAATGATTCGTATTGCGTAATAACAAGACTGGTAGAATCTATCGGTGTGATAGAAGACGGTATGATTGTATTATCGTTTGCATCAAATACTTGAACGTTAACATATTTTTGATTTAGGTTATGTGTGACATTCCATGTAGTAGCTGGGCTTGGTTGAGTGAATATATATTGTGGTGCGGCAGTTCCAGAATATCCAGAAATTCCAATATAACCAGAGATTCCTGAGTAGCCAGAGATTCCGCTATACCCCGAGATGCCAGAGTAACCAGAGATACCGCTATAACCCGAGATGCCAGAGTAGCCGGATATGCCACTTATACCACTATATCCCGAGATGCCAGAGTGACCCGAAATTCCACTATAACCGGACATTCCCACAATCCCTGAATAACCAGAGATTCCTGAGAACCCAGAAATGCCGGAGAAACCCGATTGCCCAGAGATGCCCGAATAACCAGAGACGCCACTATATCCAGAGATTCCACTTACACCACTATATCCAGAGATTCCGCTAAATCCAGAGTATCCTGAAATACCTTCTTGACCGGAATACCCAGAGGTTCCTTTAATTCCTGAGTAACCCGAAGTGCCTGATACACCAGAGTACCCAGATATACCTTCAATTCCACTATATCCTGAAGTCCCTTCAATCCCGGAGTAACCAGAAACTCCACTATAACCACTGACACCGGATAATCCTGAAATTCCACTGTAACCACTCGATCCAAATATACCAGAGTAACCTGAGATTCCTGCAATACCTGAGTATCCGCTTTCTCCAAAGAAACCGGAAATTCCCGAATATCCACTTATTCCTACATTTCCAGAATATCCCGAAGAGCCTTCAATACCGGAGTAGCCAGAGGTTCCACTATATCCTGATACGCCTTCCAGACCACTAAATCCGGACATACCGGAGTATCCGCTTTGACCTGAGATACCCGAGAAACCACTTTGTCCACTAAATCCTGAAATTCCGGAGTATCCAGATATTCCTTCAATTCCCGAATAACCACTAATGCCTTCGATTCCACTATATCCACTTATTCCTGAGATACCCGAATAACCAGAGATCCCTGAGATGCCAGAAATACCAGAATATCCACTTGTTCCATCGGATCCAGAATACCCCGAAATACCTTCGATGCCAGAGTATCCAGAAATTCCGCTGATTCCGGAGTAACCGGAGGTTCCTGAAATTCCAGAATAGCCCGAAATACCCGAAATGCCAGAATATCCAGAGATCCCAGACATTCCACTATAACCCGAGATGCCAGAGATGCCTGAGTAACCCGAAACTCCCGATGAACCTGAGTAACCGGATTCCCCCATAATTCCAGAGTAACCAGAGATACCGGAAAATCCTGATATTCCGCTAATTCCAGAAATTCCTGAATAGCCACTAAGACCTTCTTGACCCGAGTATCCACTTAATCCATCACTTCCCGAGATACCCGAATGTCCAGAGTATCCAGATATACCGAAGAATCCGCTTTCTCCACTAAATCCAGAATAGCCCGAGATACCGCTATTTCCACTGTATCCCGACACGCCGATATAGCCCGATATGCCAGAAATTCCACTGTATCCACTGGTTCCTGAGAATCCTGATGTACCAGATAGACCAGATAATCCAGAGTACCCCGAAGCCCCTTCAATTCCAGAGTATCCTGAAATTCCCGAAATACCGGAGTAACCACTTTCACCATATATTCCACTATAACCGCTGAGTCCACTAAGTCCAGAATATCCAGAGGTCCCTTGGGGTCCCGAAGTTCCAGAGTAGCCACTTGTGCCACTAAATCCTGAAATTCCCGAGTAGCCAGATATTCCTTCAATTCCCGAATAACCACTTGTTCCAGCGATTCCACTATACCCACTTAATCCCTCATTTCCTGAGTAACCACTGATACCTTCAGATCCACTGTATCCAGAAGAACCAAAGATTCCCGAATAACCACTGATACCTTCAATTCCGAAAAATCCCGATACACCAGATAATCCAGAGTATCCTGAAAGGCCTTCGACTCCAGAATAGCCCGAGATACCCGTATGTCCAGAGTAACCTGATAGACCTTGTTCTCCTGAGAATCCACTTTCACCCAGGAATCCAGATATGCCCGAATAGCCGCTAACGCCGGATGTGCCATCGAATCCTGAATATCCCGAACGACCTTCGATTCCTGAATAACCGCTGACTCCATAATCCCCTGAGAATCCACTATAACCACTTATACCTTCCAATCCGCTAAATCCAGAGTAACCAGACTCTGATGTAGCGCCGTCTATACCAGAATACCCAGAAATTCCACTAAACCCAGAGTAACCAGAAATTCCAGTAAACCCAGAATATCCAGAATCCGATGTAGCTCCCACTATTCCAGAGTAACCAGAAATTCCAGTAAACCCAGAATATCCAGACTCCGACGTGGCACCATCTATTCCGGAGTAACCAGAAATTCCACTAAACCCAGAGTAACCAGACTCTGCCATAGCACCGTCTATACCAGAGTAGCCAGATGTTCCGATGAGTCCGGAATATCCAGATGTGCCAGATATACCAGAATACCCAGATACTGTCAATCCTGAAAATCCTGAATATCCAGAATCACCAATTAAACCACTATAACCAGATTCACCGAAAGCTCCGGAGTATCCAGAAATTCCTAAATCACCGAATATACCGGAATATCCACTAAGTCCAGAATAAGAACTATATCCAGAATATCCACTAAGTCCAGAGTAAGAACTATATCCAGAATATCCAGATAGACTTGTCGTACCAGAATATCCAGAGAATCCTCTAAGACCTAAATCTCCAGAATATCCAGATTTTCCACTGTAGCTAGAATATCCAGATGTTCCGCTAATTCCACTATGTCCACTAAATCCAGATTCTCCTGAGAAACCAGAGATGCCGGAAAAACCACTTATACCAGAAAATCCAGAAATACCACTAAAGCCAGATTCTCCTGAGAAACCAGAGATACCTGAATAAGAACTGTATCCAGAAATACCAGAGAATCCAGAAATACCAGAGATGCCGCTGAATCCTGATTCTCCCGAAAAACCAGAGATACCAGAAAATCCAGAGATGCCACTATGTCCACTTATACCGGAAAATCCCGATTCTCCTGAGAAACCAGAGATGCCAGAAAATCCAGATACTCCTGAAAAACCAGAGATACCGGAGATACCAGAAAATCCAGAAATACCACTATATCCAAGTATACCAGAAAATCCAGATATACCCGAAAAACCAGAGATACCGCTAAAGCCAGATTCTCCTGAAAAACCACTTACACCAGTATGTCCGGAATATCCAGATAATCCATCTATTCCAGAGAATCCGCTATGACCAGAAAATCCAGATTTCCCACTGAAGCCAGATTCTCCTGAGAAACCAGAGCTGCCAGAGAATCCAGAAGTTCCGGAATATCCAGACCGCCCGGACGAACCAGAAAAACCAGAAATCCCGCTAATTCCAGAAATTCCAGAATATCCACTCGCCCCATCATTTCCATTTTGGCCGTCTTGTCCACTATATCCAGACGTTCCATCTTGACCGTTTAAACCTGCAAATCCACTTATTCCATGATAACCCGATAATCCAGAAATTCCAGAATGACCACTTATACCAGAATATCCAATAAACCCAGATATACCACTTATGCCAGAAATACCGCTAAATCCAGAAATACCACTGATACCAGAATATCCCGATGTGCCCGAGACGCCGCTATATCCAGAATTTCCAACGTATCCAGAGATACCAATAGATCCACTAAATCCAGATTCTCCACTGAATCCAGATTCTCCTGAGAAACCAGAGATGCCAGAAAACCCAGATGCTCCACTAAAACCAGATTCTCCACTAAACCCAGATGCTCCGATAAATCCAGAAATTCCAGAATAACCAGATGCAGAATATGCACCATCCATACCGCTATAACCAGATTTACCAATATCCCCACTATAACCGGACTTCCCAGATATACCAGAAATTCCAGAATAACCAGATGCAGAAAATGCACCATTAATACCACTTTGTCCAGAATAACCAGATGTACCAGTACCAGAATACCCAGAGAATCCCCGTGATCCTGAATAACCAGAATGACCAGATGATCCAAGAAAACCCTCTGCACCACTATATCCAGATATTCCAGATTTTCCACTATATCCAGATATTCCAGAATAACCTTCAAAACCAGAATATCCAGAAACTCCTTGGATTCCGACTTCACCAGAATATCCAGAGAATCCTCTTGATCCTGAATATCCGGATAGACCAATACCTTGGTTACCAAGTGTTCCAGAATATCCAGAAATTCCGCTGTATCCAGAATTCCCCTTTGTATTGCCTTCTTCGATGGGCTTAATTCGAACCATTATATGTTTTTCTCCGATTTTTTTTGATATAGTACTGTTTTTAATTTGTTCGGGTCTTTTTACTAAAAATGATAATTTAAAGTTTTTGAGCGGGTAGCTGGATTTAAAAATGGGGCTGTGTGCCCCCATCTGATGGTAAATATTTACGAATTAATTACTAATGTGTTTTAGGATTAAATATTTTTGGCTGATATGGAATAATCCGAAGTGCGATATACTCCATATCATTAATTTTGATAGTTTTTTGATTTGGATATAATATTCTTACGCAATCTAAACTGTTAGCTGCTGTGACTGCAGAACATGTATCATTTCTTTTCAAATTCTTTCTCCATTTTATCTAATTCGGTATAGTATACATCTTCTGCACCCGGTTCAGATAAATGATCTTTTGCAATTAGTTTTGCAACATATCGATAAAACATATTATCTTCTGGAGTATGCTCCTCCATCTCAACATCTATTCCCTTCTCTAATTGTTCTTGATTAAATTTACTATCATCTATATTTTTAATATTCCCAATTCTAGAAAAATCAGAAAGAAGATCATATATAAGTTTCGTACTCTCATTCTCATCCAATTGTAAGTTTTCCATAAATTCAGAAACTTCATCATTAGTTGGATATGAATTATTTCTAAAAAAATTTATCAATTTAAATTTTAATTCAGTATGAGTAAAATTTTCACTCAACCTATGCTGTTTAAATATCATTCTCTTTAAATGATCATTATAATTCATATCCTTCATACTCGTCCCACCATGTTTTAATTTTGTTCTAAATTTTTAATAGGCCTACTTTTTACTAATTTTTTCAACTAAATCTTTAAAAATACTCGGACACACATTAACGGAGATATTAAACATTGTATATGCCAAACGCCTAATTTCCCATTCTGCATGAGAAGTAAGCCGCAATTCAAAAAAATGTCTTAATGATCTAGCATTGATGTAGCAATAACATGATGTTGACCAATCAACTGGCATTACCCTTCTAGCCTCTTGATTCTTAACACCCGATGATATGAGAAGATCGTAATTTGTTATAGAATCTCTATGTGTCTTTTCATACAAGGATAATATATTTTTAGCTTGATCTTCATCAGAAATATATTCTAAAGCCGGATATATAAATTTGTTTTCAGCCGCACTCACATATCTTGTAGACCTAAAGGTCCAACCAATTCCAGCACGATGCCTAGTCCACTGACCGGCTAGTGATTTAGAGATACCAGAAACTTTAAAAACAAATTGAACTGCTTCTAAAGGAGTTGTATGTCCCCAAGATATTAATTTCTTATTGAGTTCTATATCATCTACATATGTCCCCGCTGATTCATGTGACTGTCTGGCTGTGAATGCTGGCAGAGTTTCCGTACTGATAAAATGACTACTAGGTTTTGTTTCAGCAATTAACTCGACATTCAGCTCTTCATTTCTAAAAAGACTTTGTCTTAGATTTTCCCATTTATTAAGCCGATTTAGTTCATCTTGAAAATAGATCATCTATTACCTCCGAAATAATATTTATCATGTCTATATATATTAATTCTTAAGAAAAGTCAACATACAAAAAAAGGAGATCACTGATGAAAAATTTATATAATAAAATTTTCGAACCGGTAATTGATAACCATAAGTATGAATTTATTGGCCCACTTTGTAATAATTTCGTAGATGAAAAAAGCGGATCCCCCTCATTTGGTCGCGGGTTACGCGTACATAGAGATTCTTTTGGAAGGTTTCTTATTCACAAGTATGATCATACTATCTTTATGGATAGAGTATTGTTATATATACAGGCATGTGTACAAGGAAATTTAATTCTGAAAGAGCAGATGGAGGTTCTATTTTCACAGCCTCGTGTGGCGGAAAAACATGGAATCGTATTTGGGGAAATCGAATGAAAGGTGACAATGGATTAGTTATTAAAGATATTTTTACAAAAAATGGTATAGTTTATGCATCTTTATATAAATTTGATGAGTGGAAGATATCGGCAACTCTAGATTATATTTTAGCAGCATTGCACGACGAAGACAGAAGTGCATTATTTGATTTTATACCGGTGTCACAGAAAATAGAAATCGTTTAATAAGAAGATCATATATCCGAAGATATTAATCTTCAGATATATGATCTTGGGTATTTATTTTTTTCTAAAATTGTAGCCGTGGACTCTTGAATAATGGGAAGCATTCATCCTGATATCTCTGCCAATTCGCCCAGAAATATTTTTCATTTTCACTTCTTTTTTGATTCATTGTCACATTTCTTTTATGGCCTATTTCACATTTCGGTTCATAGATTACAGAATACCCTAATAAGTTTAAAGATGTACATAACTTTGATTCTTCAAAATAGGCTGGTGTATAATTCAAATCAAAATTTAAATTCTCTTTTCTTAGAACATTCAGATTATATAAACTTGCACACCCATTGGTCCATAGGCGTCTTTCCATATTGTTAGCAAGTGGGTCATCTTTATGTAAACTACAGTAAGGATCTAAAACTCCTGTCCCGTCTGAATTTACAATAGTTCCTGTATGAATTATCATATCTCCATTATAGTCCAGAATTTTTCCACCAACAACGGCATAATTGGCATTCATATTCATTCTACTAACCATAGCGTAGAATGAACCTTTTCTAAATTTTATATCGCTATTTGCCAAAAGAATATAATCAGTTGGTGTATTTTTCATAAAATAGTCAAAGATATTATATACTGCCCGCGTATACCCAACATTCTCATTTCTAAAAATGAGTACTCGTTTATCAACTGAATTATAAAGATGGTTCAACTCATCATCGCTTGATCCATCATCCCATAATACAAAAGAATAGTTAATCCCTGAAACATATTGCTCTCTCATAATACTATCTACTGCAGCTACTAAATAATCGATTTCTCCTTTAAAAGGAATTGCTACTAAGACGCTAGGTTTTCGCATGTACTATACTCTCCATGAATTTATTTTTTAAGATACCAAACTCTATATATATTACTCAATAACATAAACTAATAAAAAAATCAAGGAGAATTTCATGAGAAAATATATCGAACCAAAAGTTATATATACTGGAAGAATGTTTGAATATGAAGTTTTCGGAGATCCGATATTAAAAAAAGATAAAGTTAAGAAAAGCCTTTTTGAAGCAATTTTGGAGGTTAAACATAATCAGGGTAATTGGGATCCAACAGATCCTAATACAAGATTTGCCAATGATCTACACGCCTTAATTTGTGATAGATTAAAATTGGAAAATTATTCCGAACTGAAGTTTTATAAAGCATTGGGTGGAGGATTGGATTGGTATTATGGGGCGGATGGATTTTTCGAACTTGGTGATCGTAGGGTTTTCATCGATCTCACACTCAGGAATAAAGGTCTTCGTGATACGGTAGAGATACATCCCGAAGATATACTGAAAGATATTGCCGAAACAATAGCCGAACAACTAGCTTAAAAAGGAGAATAGTAATGATAAATGAAACAGAAATTAAAGAATATTCTAAGAATCGTGGTTTAGAAAATGTTAATGTAGTGGATGATCCCAAACTCGGACCCATATTATGTGGAACTGGAAACAACGCTTCTGGGTGGCCGTTGGTTTGGGATATCGCAAGTGAATGCGGAATTTTACACGGTATTGGTGATGAATCATATCATCAAATCAATCCTGAAAATTTTAAACCCGTATCGGATCATGCCCATAAATTTGAAAATGCTCGAGTGTATGGAAATGCCTGGGTAGATAAGTAGGACAGAAAGATTTTAAAACTGTATAATGATTCAAGGGGGTTATATAATATAACCCCCAGACAAAAAAATCAAAAAAAGGAGAACCATGAAAGGCCAGAAAGGAAATACTGTGATATCGGGACTCGGTAAGGTATCTGGAAGTTGCCAGGTAATTAGCCAATCGTCATCTGAAGACGACGAGAATGAACAATTTGATATAACAATCATACACGGACAGCGAATTTTTACTCCATCTCAATCGATAGTTAAAGATCCATATTCGATAAATGATGATGCTGCTGTTCATATTGGATCGGACTATTGGATTTAGTTTATTGACGAAATCACAAACAATACTAGACTTCTGAAGCTTAAGTAGTAAAGGAGAAATTAAATGACATGTCCAATATGTGGTAAACCTGTAGTAGCCGTAGATTATCCAGATATGGAAACATATCATACCGAAGATACTGAATGGTTAATAACTCCTTTCGGAAATTCTGTGGATTGCCACGATCCTGGTATATTGGGATCTAAACTGGGAACATTGCCAGCTTCAAATTGTACTAAAACACCGAGGTAACCTCTGACCGTTAAGACAATGAATGTTCACCTTCATATTCGTTGTCTTAACTATGTTTGTAGCATACATGTAAAACAACTATATTCCGTATTGGAGGAAAAACAAAATGACAATATCGAAAAGTATTATATTTAAAGCTTGTATATTATGTTTAATATTCCTATCTATCCCGATAGCATCATATTCACAAATTAATTACTATAGAGGAATTTTGTGGACCGATGATAAAGATCGAGATAAAACAGAAGCTTTAATCGTATCATATATAATCCCAACTGATAATTTTTTAGATATTGAATTAGGTTATCGCAGAGACGGCCATCCTAATAAGTTACCATTTAAAATGGATGATCGTGACGGATTTTGTATTGGTCTTAGAGATAATTTAAAATTAACAAATATTAGTAAATTTAATCTCGGAGCCGATATATATTATTACTATGATACTCAACATGATGATAAGTATGTACGTAATTTTGCTGGAATTCTATATGGAGAATTTGAAGTAATGACCCCATATGGTTTCTCGGTTCTTATTCGTGGAGAACGTATATATTCAAACAAATATAGTATAGACACCAATGCCTTATTTTTAGGTATAGGATTTAATTTAGATAATAATAGTTATCTTAATAAATTAGATATATTACCAACTATTTCTAATAATCATGATAACTTCATTGCTTTATTTAATGGATCTGGATTTAGACAAAAGTTTGAAGTAGGGCACTATTTCGATGATTTTCTAAAAATTAGTGGATGTTATTATAGACAGCAAGGCGAATCATATGGTAGTTCATTACAATTTGGATTTTCTAAACCACTATTGAACAACAGAATTCGGCTTGAATTGACAGCTGGACCATTTTACTCTGACGTCACACACCAAACATATCTTCTGGTGAATAGAGCAGTATCTATTCAGATTATTAATAACGTGTGGATTATATCGGAGTTTGGAAGATTACCGGCACATTCAGGAAATTCAAATGATGAAGATATAAAATCTTTCGGATGTGCAATAACATTTTAAAAAAGGATGTATCATGGATACCACAGAGTTAATATTAGATCAATTGGCAAAAGCAACATCTCCGTGTGCTCATCAACTTGTACTAAATTTCATCATTGAACTTAATGACGAGAATATCATGTTAAAAAGATTATTAAATTCCTGTCAAGAAGAACTTGTTAGATTATATACTGAAAATAGTAATCTAAAAGCATCTTTTAAATTACTTGATGAATTAACCAAAAAATAACTGAATGGAAAAAAGAGGTGTTGATTAACACCTCTTTTTTTGTCACTTTAATTTATTATATATAAGTGTTAACAATTTCTCAGCCTGTTCTTTCCAAGAAAAGATTAGAGTAGAACAATCTGGTAATTGTATATCTCTACATAGTGCATCAACTGCCATTCCTATAAATTGATTTTTATATTCTTCTGAGTGTGCATTTCCAGGTATTGTATATCCATTATATCCATTTCTAACCTGTTCATTAAGAGCCCCCAGATCTGTAGTTACTACCCAATTACCACATGCGATAGCTTCTAAAACTGCCATTGATGAAGTTTCAAGAAACGTATTAGAATATAGCATAACTTTTGTTTGAGCTAAATATTTATATAACGCATATTGTGGAACTGGACCAAATAATGTAACTCCTTGTATAGAATTAAGTATATCATACAGATCTTTAAAATTATCATCTGACCAATCATATAAAGCCATTCCGGTAAATATCCATAACTTAGGATTAACTCCGCGTTTTTCACATTCACTATAGATATGGGGCCAGAGTTCAGTTAAAACATCTAAACCTCGAAAAGGAGTGGATGAATAAAAACAAATCGGATCTGTCTTAAGAGTATTTCCACATGCTAATTTTTGATTGTAACCATTTCTCTGGAGTACGACCTCTTTTCCAGGAAATCCTTTTTCAATTTCATACTGTGAGTAATTACTCACAGATAGAAATAAATCTATATTATTTTTAGCATAATTTGATCTCGAAAGTTCCTGCAGACCACCTTCATTCATGTCATCCTGAGAATGTAAAATTTTAATTTTAGAATCTATAAAAGGTAGATAAAATGGTTTATGACTTCTTAATGATATAAAAGCATCTTGATCGAATGTTCTACATTCGGAATAAAATTGATTAAGGCCCTTATAGACAACTCCGTTGTATTCTTCTGTCTTATTCCTATTCCCGACGTAGACGGTTATTTCTGCAGATGGTAATAATTCTTTCATATTACGTGTTAGGTTGATTACACAGGATTCAGAACCACCGAGGCCGCGTGTTTCTAAATAATCTCCATCAAATGACATTCTATCTGAAAAATAACTAATCTTCATATTTTATTCCCGAACTAGCCTAAATGCTAAAGTAGATGTTGAATAAATACGATCCCTTCCACTATCAAATTCAACATACCATAATTTCGATTTCTCATTAAATGTAATTTTAGTTACCTTGTCTAAGTTATATATATTACCAACCCCTTCTATATATAACGATGATATTTTAGTATCTTTAAATGTATCCGAATTCACATCAAATAATGCCGTAATTCCCATATATTTATTCTCCTCAACTTAAAAGTTTTTCTAAGAGTTCATCTTTCTTAACACTTACTGCGCCAACTTCACCCACAACAATACCAGCTGCAACATTAGATATAATTGCCGCTTCGTGCATAGTAGCTCCTGCAATACGAGCTAACGTAAATACTGATATGACAGTATCTCCAGCTCCAGTTACATCATAGACATGATGTGCACATGCTGGAATCTTAAATATATTACCATCTTCACAGAAGAGGGTCATGCCGTCTTCTCCTCGCGTGGCTAATATATTCTTACATCGTAATTTCTTAAATATTTGTGATGCTGCTCTTGAGACTTCCTCATCTGTCTTAACCGAAAAACCTGAGCCATATGATAATTCTTTTAAATTAGGAGTTATCATATCGACCTTCTTATAATGGCTGAAATTTCTCTCCTTCGGATCAACATACAAGAATATATTGTTATCAGCACAAAATGTTCTAAGAGAATCTATCAAATGTTTATCAACTAAACCTTTTCCATAGTCAGATACAATTATCGCATCTGGAAGTTCAAATTTATATAGAATCTGTGTTATCAATGCTTTTCTAGTATTATCTGATATTTGATGAAGATCCTCTCTGTCTATTCTAACTACATGTTGATTGTGAGCCATTAGCCGTGTCTTAACTGTGGTTCTTCTAGTTTCATCTATGTATAAAAAACAATTATCTGGTTCAACTCCCATGTCTCGAATTGTTTCATGTACTTTAGATCCAGCTTTATCATTACCGATAACAGAAGATATTGAAACGTTTGCACCCAAAGATACAAGATTTTTAATAACGTTTCCAGCTCCACCCAACTGATATGTTTCGCGCTTAACTTCGACAATAGGAACTGGAGCCTCTTGGGATATACGACGAACATCTCCAAATTGATATTCGTCTAACATTATATCACCAACAACCAAAATCTTCTTTCCTAACATACCATTAATAATATTTTGAAAATTGATTTGCTCCATTGTAAAATCCTATTTTATACCATCTATTCTAATCGCTGCCCATTTATCAGAGGTCATCTCAAGTGGAAGATGTTCAATAAATCTAAAACCGATGGATCTTAATATCGCTTCCAGCTTTTCGCTTGTATATAATGCATGATGATCTTGATATGCTATTGATGGATTTCCTCCTTTTAAAACAGCATATTGCTGTTCATTAATTTTACCACTTTGGAGGTTCTCTTCTATATCGGCACCGTCTGGAACTTCCACTATTACACATCCACCGGGTAAGAGACATTCATATATTTGCTTTAACGCTTCAATACCAAGTTCCTCATCAACATGTTCCAGTGTCTGTGAGAATAAAACAAGATCGATAGAATTTGGTGCAAATCGTTCTCGTAATTTAGTCATATCAAGGACTAAATCTGGTTTAACATCCGGATTGATGTCAATGTTAATAAAATCGTCTAGTTTCATATAATTACAACCCAAATTAAGTTTAACGCCTTTCATAGACATCTGATATGATGTAAATGGATATCCTTTTCGACAAATTGTATTAATACAAGTTACATCATGTTTATCATATAAAATCTGTTTAGCAATTAATAAACCTTCCTCTTTCCAAGGGGCTTTTTTCTCTCCTGTTGTATCATGATGATATAAAGGAAGATCGTTTCCAACAATACCACTTAACTTAAATCCCGCAGAAGCACATCTGTATGACCAGTCTGTATCTTCATATCCCCATGTATGTTTTAACTTATTTCCAAATACTGGATCAAATCCACCAACTATATTCCAAACTTTTTTAGACGTAAATAAACATGCTGCGGATACACAATATGTCTGTAGGTCTTCAAACCAGGTAAACATTGGAGAAATTGCTCCACATGGATATTTTAAATCAATCTCATGAAAACGATTCCATAAATAATCTAGCCAATCAGTTGTCTGATTATATCTTCCAAGAATATAGACATCATCATCTAAAAAACATATATATTTTGATCGGATATCTGTCATTTTTACAAGTTGATTTCGTGCTTCACTTACAGAAACTTCTGTTGTGAATTGTTTGAATTTAAAATCATCCCTTCTATATTTAGTCGCTACTTCAATAAACTTACTCCTAGATGCATCGCTTGGATCGTTATTAGCTATTACATATTCTGCAGTATGATTAGTATATGTAATAATACCGGTTAGAAGATTATCTAAATTTGAATGATCTCCATATGATAATATTAAAACTGATGTAAATCTATCTTCTGTAATCTGTTTTGGTTTTGGTAACCACTGTTCCATTCGATCCAGAAATTTCTGTTCATCGTGATCCCAGTTATTCTTGTCATGCCACTGTCCTAACGTTTCACGAATTCCTCCAGACATAGGATGATAATGAAATGCTATAGCTGCGGGCACGATAAACTCTTTATATCCCTCTCTGAATATTCGATACGACAAATCACTCTCTTCACGATGTCCAGCAATTGATAAATCTAAGAAATATCCACCGACTTTCTCTACAGCTTCTCTTCGATATAGAAACCCCGAATTTAGATGTTCAACTGGAATTGGTGACGTACCCTTAGGATGAAAACAGTTTTGCAAATATCCAGTTAAAAATAAATCACCATTTTTGTCCCAAAAGATCTTACCCAAATGTTCAACATAATCTCTTGAGTAGTTAGCATCTACTTTTTGGTCAGAGAATGGTTTTGATGGGGAGATATAACAAGGACCAACTACTCCAATCTGAGAATCAGATAACATTACATTCATAAGTTCTTCTAAAAATGTAGGTTCCAGTGTGACATCGTCATCCAGTCTACAAATATATTCTGTCTTACTATTTTCGAATATTTTTTGACCTGCTATATGGGGACCCCTGCTTTCTCCCTGTAGGATTGTAACACCATGTCCCCTTTCACGCAAAACATTACATATAGCTGCAAATGTTGTATTAGATAAACAATCTGTCCGACAGTCATTGATTATCATTACATCAAAATCAGTAAATGTCTGATGACATAAACTATTCATTAATAATGATAATTCTACTAGTCGGTCTTTAGTTGGGATTGCAACTGTAAGCTTTTTAACACGATCCATTTATACTCTCCTTCGAGGTTTTTTAAATTTTATCTAAAATTGATGGTATTCTTTTAAGATCTCTAACCCTATCAGACGTGATATCAATTCCTGATATATTTTTAAAATGTATTCTATCAATTTTATCTAGAAAAGGCAAGAGATATTTTTCAGTAACTGCTCGCCAAGAAAATTCTTCATGTACTTTAAATGCATTTTCATATGCGATATCTGAATACTTTTCATAATTATTTATAATGTCTATCAATTTACATCGGATATCATATGGATCTGGTTGGTTCCAATCTCCTAATAAATATGGGTGTTGATTTCCAACTGGCTGTCTTGATGATTTAATTGAAATAATTTTATCTCCTATAAATTCAAAATATCCATTTGAATCCGTGGCCATTACAACTGCTCCAGTTGCACATGCTTCTAATGGTGGCATTCCTGCCCAGTCTGCTAGGCTTGGCCATGCAAAAATATGAGCATTGTGCATGTATGATACTATATCAGATTGTCCTGCATCTTTCCACTCTATTTTGATATTTTTTGTTTTAGTCACCATCTCTTTAATTAAATCACTCTGTAAATATGTCATATGAGTATTTGCTCTTAATACTAATTGAAAATCTTCATTCTGTGCGCCAACAACATCTATAAATGCTTCTATAAGATCTGGAACTCCCTTACGTTTTGTTAGTTCTCCGGTTAATGCAACAGTAAAAGGTCTTGTAGGTATTCTTTTTCTTGGGGTGAATATCAGGGGATCTATTCCGTGGGGATACAATTCTATTGGTGTTGTTACTCCACATGATTTCATAATTTTTCTAGAATAATCACTTGGTGTTAACATATAATGACAGAATTTATTACAGGAGTCCTGTGGTAATGTAGGATTCCCAGTTAAATACCAACCACGTGGAGTACCATATGAATCGGCACCAGTATAGCCGACATTAACTCGATACTTCAAATATTCTCCATACATATCAGGATATGTAAATTGTATACCCACACAATCCATTGGGTCATATTCGGTTAAAATTGCTTTTTTAACAGCTGGTGTACACTTATCTATATCAACTTCATTTTTATTAAAAACGTTAAAAGATACTGTAATTCCAGCATTAGTTAATTCCTCGATAATATGATTGGCAATTATACCCATCGCTGTAAAATCATGATAATAACAATTATAAACTACGTGCATATTTAGTACCTTCATATAAAATTTTATTATAACGTATATATCATATCATCCCTTAGTAGTCAAGAAAAATTTAATGTAAACTATATTTTAATTTTTCTCCTTGACTATACGTCTACAAAAATGATATATGCCTAATCATATTCAATCAAATTAAAAGGAGTGTATAGTTATGAGTGATTTAAAAGATCTTATCGCAGAACGTGATAAGTTTTTAAAAGAAAATCCTGATCTGAAACCAATGCAAGATGAAATTAATAATATGATGTCAACAACACTTGACCCGATGCAACGTCTAGATATATTATTCATGCTTATAAGTGGTAAGTTAAAGGATTTGGAAGAACTGTGGGGAACTATTTGTGTTGTGACTGAAGCTGCTAAGAAAAATCTGAATGATGTAACATCTTAGCATAGATCGCCAATGCATATGCGTCTGCTAAATTATCATCTTTAGTTACGAAGTTATATTTTATAGATACAGTATTAATCATATCTTCTTTACTGGCATGACCGTTTCCAGCTATTTGTTTTTTAAGAGTAGCTGGAAATACCGTTTGAAAATCTATATTCCATTCTAAAAACATCGACCGTAAAAAGATCTCAACTGCTGCTAATTGGACGGATCCCCGTCCTCTGGCAGTCCATAAGACTTCTTCGGTTGCAATAAACGAATTTTCAAATTCTCTTATAAAAATTAGATTATCTCGTATATAAAGTATCCGTTTTTCTAATTCGTGTTCTATAGGAACTTTACTTTTTTTCGTTTTGATAATCTTGGATGTGATTAAATTTCCACTGGAGTCCAGCACCACACATCCAAGATGAGTTAAACTAATATCAACTCCTATAAAATATTTCATGGAATATTTATTTGTCCACCCGTTTCTTTTGACATATTTTCTTTAATAGCTAAAAATCTTTCTTTTGAAAATTTAAATTCATATGTTCGTGGTAATTCTATTCTACTTTCATCTGATAAGATAAACCATCTTGTCTTATCATCTAAAATTCCATCTCCTTTAACATTCTTTAATGTTCTCCAAAATAATTGTTTTTCGCTCTTATATGATACCGAATATGTAACCATCTTGTGATCCTTTCATAAAAATTATTTTACTCTAATTATATAAAAACATTGTAAATATTGAGGTCTATTTTCTGTAGTCGCTGATCCCGATGAGGCTGTATGACTGTGTGCTAGTCCACCGCCAGTATCACTTGTATTTTCAGCACTTGTTCCACGATATCCATCACCATAGTCGGCTCCAAACGCACCATATATTCCATTATATGTATGATGATGTGCGGGCATCTCATTTATGCTTATTGCATGACCGTCTACAGTAATACCATGACTATGAGAAACCGAGTTTACACCTCCTTGACATCCATATGAACCATAGGTTATAATCGAGACACCTTCAAGAAATCTACTATCCATTAATATGGGTAGATGTTTTGTGGATGTATTCCAAATAGGAGAAGCTGGATCATTGGGTGCTGATCCATCACAAAGATGAAAACTTCCGCCTATACTAGCTAAATATGAATTTACACCAGCTGGATCATTACTGGGAATTAATGATAATACAAATGAATTATATGTTTGATCGATATATCCTGGGAAAAATGCAACTATTGTGCCAACTGGAACACCTGTTCCAGCATTATTATATTGTGCCTGTGATAAATGATAAAAGTGTGTACCATCACCACCTTCTTTTGATGTAAGATTATTATGTGTAAAATCTTGATTAGTTACATGATTATAATTAGATAAACTCAAATGATGAAAATTAGTTCCATCGCCACCCTGTTTCGATGTCAAGTTATTATGTGTAAAATCTTGATTACTAACATGATTATAATTAGATAATGTTAAATGATATCTATTAGAACTATCTCCACCCTGCAGACTATCAAGATTATTATGTGCCGGTATAACATTCGCAACATTTCCTAACGTGCACAGTACGGTAGTTAGTGTAGCTGTACCATCTGTAGCAAAGCATCTTCCTATTGCTTGATAGATACCACCAGTCACGGGTGAAGTAGACGTTACGGCTCCTGGAACAGTCTTAGATAGAAATACTCTATCTCCAGCATGAACCACATTTCCGGCTTCAATAGCACCATTTGATATAAATCCACTTAATCTTAATAGACCATTAAATCCACCTCTGACGACAAATCCTAATGCGAATGAATCAACACTTGTTGCTATTGCGGGATGTGCAACTCCAAGTGTATCTAAATATGCTAATTGACCACTTGAACACAGATGTGCATCACATGGATAATCAAAACTAGCAATTGATCCCCAACCATCCAGTAATCCCATATACGCTAAGTCATTTGTCCTATCATATACGATCATTCCCTTATCATGATCTGAATCGAATGTGGGAAGAGTATCTACTAGTGATGCAAATGTTGTAGTATATTGTCTTTTATGATTGGGTATTTCTGGATCATATTCCCAAAGATTAGAGATTTCAAATGAAACTCCATTAAAGCTAACTTCTACTATTTTTAACATTAAATGATAAACCGATAAAGACATTCTCTGACTTGGTTTTAAAATCTTTATTGCTGCTTGTGGTGCGGGAATAGACTTTGTGTAAGAATATTCTAAAAGAACATAATAATATCCTTCTTCATTAAATGCTGTCGTTGAATCATAAAAAGATACATCTGTAAAATCAACTTTAAATAAATCTGTAAAATTAATCATCACGTCATCTTTAAAACAAATACCTGGAGTGATAACAACTTTAGTTTGAGGTGAAGTCGAATCGATTAAAACTTCAACTGCATTATTTGATAGTATTGCATTATTGCCGCCACTTACGATTCTAGTAAACGCATTAAAGGTATTACTATTATAAGATGAGTATGGATCTATTGATCTTTCTTGATTTGGATATATATTAGACATGGTGATTATCATCCTCCGACGGTTTTGGTAATGATTTAATATCTACGGCACTTACCAAAGCACTAAATCCACGACTTAAATTTTCAACTAAACTATTTCTCATAGACTCAACTGCAGCAGCTGGTCTGTTAGACGCTTTTATTACTTCTACAAGAAGGCGAGGCATAAGTTTATATAAACATTCTTTTGTAATTCGTTCCTCTCCACTCTGAATATTTGTTTCTATAAGTTCTGTCCAACATGGGCATCCTTTTACAGACTCCGGACACTTCTTACAATTAAATGCATCAGTATAATTCATAATTTATCCTTTATGATTTTTGAGCTATAATTACATCTAAATATGCCGGTCTCCAATTACCATCGGCATTGATTGCTGAGTTTACAGTGTCGCTCGATGCTGAATGTGTGTGTTGCTGGTCGCCCCCCGTAAGTCCTGTACGCGTAGCTGCTTGAACTCCCACATCATCGCTGCCACTCTTAACACCGTAACCCGTATGACCTGACTCGGAATGATCGTGGCTGGGCATCTGGGCGATAGTGATCGCCGTACCAGCAACTAATATCGTATGGTTGTGCGTTGTCGTTAATCCCGTTATAGTCCAAGCTCCACCCGTTCCACCTCCAGTGCCGCTTACAACACGAATAACTCTATCATTGATGCTGGTCACTTGTGTCCATCCAGTTGGGGCGGACGCTTGAGCAAATAAAGTTCGTGTTCCGGGTGTAAATGAGGTAAGACCAATATATTGAGAATATGAAAGATGATATTCTCCACCACCCTGGACGTTACTAAAATTAGAATGATCAAAATCTTGATTGAGAGCATGGTTATAGTTAACTAGATCTAAATGGTATCTATCCGTAGAATCACCACCCTGTAATCCAGCTAAACTATTATGTCTGCCGTCCCCTAAATTGGAAAATGCAATGTCGGAGATATGATAAAAA
>Ga0209777_10002827_pt1 | contig 22221 bp, 15 predicted proteins | sample FrelakmetHBP12HB_FD_187147 | JGI IMG/M metagenome (GOLD analysis project Ga0209777, IMG submission 187147) | Freshwater lake sediment microbial communities from the University of Notre Dame, USA, for methane emissions studies -HBP12 HB (SPAdes)... | ecosystem: Environmental > Aquatic >...
GGATGCCCCTGGACAGGGAGATCGGGGACGTAACCAAAGCCCGGATCAATCATGTCGTGGAGGTGAGTCAATTCGTGGCGCAGGAACGAGGCAAGTTCTGCTTCGCGCTCCAGGCGTTCCGGGCACATGGCCACTACCCCATTTCGCTCGCCGGCTTCGTTGACGTAAAGCTCGGCGCCGTCGTCTTTCTTGCCCTGGGACTTGCGGAAAGCCAGGATTCTCAGCGCCTCCGACAGGAGCGGAAACTCCTTCAGGGGGTCCGTCAGAAGTCTTTGCAGTCCCCACTCGCGGAACCATTCGAGATGCAGTCGGAAGAAGGCGTTATTGCGCTCGTCCGGGTCGAGGATGGCATAGAGCTTTTCGCGTTCACGGTTGAAGCGTGCGATTTGCAGCGGCGGGATGCCTTTGCGACGGCCGGAAGTGCAGAGGAAGACGGCCGCTTCTAAAAAGTCTTCGTCGTAGCGCAGGTGCATGCTTTAGGAAAGCCGAAGTCCGAAGTCCGAAACCCGAAGGAAGCCCGAAATCCGAATCCCGAATGCACCTCTCGCGGGGAAGGCTCTTCGGATTTCGGGATTCGGATTTCTTTCGGGTTTCGGCATTCGGGTTTCAGATTTGGTGTCAGGGTTGGGCCAAGGCTCCGGGCGGCAGTTGCGTAACGCCACACGAATTGCACATGGTTTCGGCGGCTTCGTCCACCGGACGCAGCAGGAGGTCCTCGCTGCCGGGAGCAATGCCGTAACGGGCGCATTCGGCTTCGACGAAGGCGCAAGTCAGATTGGCGAGGGCCCCCAGGGCGGTGCCGCCGGCCATCCGAGCCAGACGCCTTGCGAAGGCAGGCGTCCAGCGGCCGAGGTGCTCGCGGAGAAATTGCTTCTGCGCGTCGCGGCACAGGGACAGGTCCTGGGTGTCGAGTTGGTGTTCGAGAGCATAGGCCTCTTTGGCGGCGAGGACACACATGAACTCCAACTCCAGGCAGATGTGGTCCTGGCGCTCGCCGGCATCGGCGGCGACCTCCAAGCCGAAGGCGTGGTAGAAGGCGGCGAGGTCCGCCAGACGGTGGGGTTGAAATAGCGGGTCGGCCTTGATGTCGCCGTATTCGATTTCGTTCAGGGGACAACGACCGCGCGCGGCATGACCAAAGGCCGCGAGATAAGCCGCGTGGAAGGCCTCGAATGCTTCCGACCTAAGCTGTGACAGAAATGGCTCGGCGGTTGCCGCGGCTGTGGGCGACGTGGCGGCCAGAGTCCGAAGGGCAGTTTCGAGAGTCCGGAGGCAGTCGCTGCTGGCCATTCTGGTCCAGCCTCCCTCCGTGGGGTCCTCGTAGGTCTGGGCCAGGAAGCGGTAGAGGGAGGCGCGGGCCATCGCGGAATCAATGGCCTCTTGAAGGCCGCCGCTGGCAGTCACCGAACCGGGCAGGCGATTTGGCTCACCGGGGGGCTGGCTGGCTACGTCGCGGGATGGGACCTCGTCGCCTTTCGGGCGGTAGTTGCCAAAGACAGACCGCGGCGGTTTCGCGGGATGTGCGGCCCATTCGTCATTCCGCACTCCGGATTGCGCGCTGCGCATTTCTTTAGATGGAGTTGGCATGTTTATCGGGGCGGATGTGGAGTGGCTCTTCCACGGTGGTTTCGATGATCTTTGTGCCATCCTTGGCGTAGCCGATGATGGTATCGTTAAACAGCTCGAACTTTTTGCCACGCACTTCGGTCTCGAACACCTTGGGGCCTTCCTTGATCTCGTATCGGAAGCAGATGCGGTGGTCCTTGCCGAATAGTTGTAAGACGGCAAGCAACTCGCGGTCCGGCGCGCTGTATTTTTCGATGGCAGCATCAACACCCGGGCCGAACATCTGCTTGAGATAAGGTCGCGGCACCCAACGCGGCGGGATGTAGTAACCGTTTGGCTCGGTGCCGAACTGGGGGTAGAGCGGCAGCGCGACTTTCGCGACGTGGATGAGGTAGTAAAGCGGGCTCTGGCGGTTCTCCTTCCAGGTGCCGTCCTGGTTCATTTCGATGAGGCCCTGCAGGCGAATATGGCCGATGCAGGCGGCCATGCAGCGGGTTTGCATAGGCAGCCCCTTGCCATGCTGGTCCCGGCCTTCGACGCGGGGGAAGCAGGCGATGCATTTCTCGCTGGTGCGAGTGGTGCCGCGGTAGAGGCTCTTTTTGTAAGGACAGGCTTCCAGGCACTTGCGGTAGCCGCGGCAACGCTCCTGGTCGATGAGGACGATGCCGTCTTCGGGGCGCTTGTAAATGGCGTTGCGCGGGCAGGCAGCGAGGCAAGCTGGATAGGAGCAGTGGTTACAGATTCGCGCCAGGTAGAAGAACCACGTCTTGTGACTCGGCAATACTTCTCCGCCTTTGAAGTACTGGCCCTTCACGCCTTTTTCGGAGCCGACGGGGTGGTCCTCGTAGCGGTTGGGGGCGGACCATTCTTCGTCGGTGGGCAGGTAGCCAAGGGCCTTCTGGGCACCCTCGGGACTGACATTCATTTTGGCCGTTTCGAAGATGGTCTTCCCGTTGAACTTGCCGTACGGGCCTTTCTTACCTTCAGCTTTATTGTCCCAGGTTTGGCCGCCCGGGTTGGCGCGCTCCAGCAGGTCGAGGATCTTCACGTCCCAATGATGCGGGTAGCCGCCGTAGGGCTTGGTTTCGACGTTGTTCCACCACATGCTTTCCTGGCCGCGCGAGAAGGTCCAGGTGGACTTGCAAGCCATGGTGCAACTCTGGCAGCCGATGCAGCGGTTGAGGTTGAAGACAAAAGCAAACTGGTGGTTGGGATAAGCCGCTTCATACGGGAAATCCATGTCGCGGCCCAGTTGCCAATTGAAGACGTTGCTCATGTTTACAGTGGTTGAGGCGTTAAGACGTTAAGCATGGAAGCGTGGTCATAGATTGAGGTTGGGAACTGGGGCGCCCATGGGATCGGTGAGGGTGTCTTGGGGCGTGGTGGCGTGGGCGGGAACGGTTTCCAGCGAACTCTCAGATGACGGGGGCACCTGACAGGCATTTTGTGAATTGAGCGCCGGCAAGTTCGCCAGCCGGCCCCAGCGCGCATAGACGTCGGTGATGCAGTCGCGAACGAATGGTTCGCCGCGCTTCTCCAGAACCATATTCATGCCGAGGTAGTGAGGATTGCGGAAGAGGGCCAGGACCTGACTCGCGTCGTATCCCATGCGCATGAACTCTTCGATGAAGCACTCGCACATGGCGTCCGTGGTGTCTTCCTCGGTAAGAAATGCAATCCCGTTCAGTTCCAGCGGGTCTTCAAAATCGAATTCGTCCTTTGGCATAGCGGATTGGGAGTGTTGGAATGGTGCGCCTTATTCGAACCCTTGGGTCGTTGGCCCACCGCTGCCGGTGAAGTTGCCGGCGATATACTTCTTCATGGTGTCGTTTTCGGCGTCGGGGGACATGCCGCCAGTGCCGGGTTTCCACGGGCCTTTGCCGCCGAGGCCACCGTCTTCAGCTTTCGTGACGCTAATCAAGCATTCCTTGGGCACGGTGTTCACGGCGTGGTTGTCGGCCTCGCCGCCAAAGATGAAGGCCATCATCGCTTTGGTCTTGTGGAACAGCGTGTCGGTCTGGTGCATGGGCATGTGCCAGTTGCGTGTGACGGACTGCTGGGAACCAAAACGGAAGTTGGAAATGTAGCCTTCGTCGGTCAGCGAAAGCCCATCCGGCCGCGTTTGCTGCGCCTTCACGGTCTTCTCGGTCGCGATGAAGGCCCCGTGTTTCATCATCACGACGTTGTAGGGATAGGCGGCGTTGTAGGTGCAGCGCAGCATGAGCCGGCTGACCTTGTAAAACGGGTCCGAGGGTGTCGCCCCGAGATAAGGACGATCCGCCGGGTTCGCGTCCACATAGACGTAATCGCCATCTTTGATGCCGAGGTCGCGCGCCGCTTGCGGGTTCATGTGGACCTGGTGCTCGCCGACATTCGGCAGGCGCTTGTCGATGCGATACGGGTCGCCGAAGTTCGAGTTCCAAATGAGGTGCCAGTCCACGTTGGCCCAGGACGAGTGGACGCTGTGACGGGACTTGGGGGTGAGGCAGTAGAACTGGTAGCCATCCTTCCAGAGGAAGTTGGTGGTCTTTTTGGCGTCGCCCCACGAGAGCTTCACGTTGCGAACAGTGCGTTCATCCCAATGCTCGGCGTCGAGCGGGATGCCGTAGTCATTGGGCCGCACGAGCGGGTTCGAACTGATGATGACGTTGGGCAGGTAGGGGGTAGCCTCCGGGCCTTCGCGGTGGACGATGAAGTTTTCGCCGCAGGACAGGGCGGTCGGGTCGTCGCTGTAGGAGTGGAGCCGGCCCGTGTCCGTGTAGAACGGGTAGGCGTCCTTGATTTGCTCGTAAAAGGGAATGCGTGGATACGAACGGAAGAGCATCAGCGCGCCGCCGGGCGGGCCATACTTGCCGGCCATGATGTCGTCCAGCTTGTAGCCGGCGGTGGTAGTGCTGGTGTCCAGCAGGCGCTGGAGGTAGATGCCGCGTTTGCCTTCGTGCTCGAACTTGAAGTGGTCGTGGAACCGCTTGTCGCCCGTGAGCTTACCCAGCGCCGCCCCTATCCCGGCAAGGATCGAGAGATCATCTTTCGAGTCGTAAAGCGGCTTGATGCCGCCTTTCCAGATTTGGAGGAACGGGTTGGAGCAGCTTGCGGTGACTTCCAAGTCCTGAAACTCCACCCACGAGTTGGCGGGCAGGCCAAAGTCGGAGTATTCCACCGAGGCGGTCATCTGAGTATCCATGGTCACGATCAACTCCACGTTGGGGTTGACGTTCTTGATCATGCCATAGGCCCATTTGGCGTTGTTGATCAGATTGACGTTCGTGGTGAAGATCGCCTTGGTTGGCGTGGGCATGTGGGTCTTGCCCGTGAAACATTTCCGGCCTTCCTTGGGCGTATCGACAATGAGCGGGCGGTCCCCGTGGTTCCAGTAGGCCGGCTCCTCGTCCTTGGTATAGGGATGTGCTTTGACTTCCCGGCCATGTGCCTTCGGGTCGAGGTTTTGCTCGAAGGGATCTTCGGCCACCCAACCTTTGAAACCCCAGCCAGTGAGTTTGCTTCCTTGAAAGAGCGCGGACTTGTAATTGCCGGCCCAGCCGTGGCAACCCGCGCCGGGCTTGCCGAGGTTGCCGGTAAGCATCAGAGGCAGGTAGGCAGCACGATTCGCCTCGGTGGCGTGGAACCAATGATTGATACCCTCGCCCTGGTGAATGGAGGCCGGCTTGATGGTCGCCAGGTCCTTGGCAAGCTGTTGAATCAACTCCTTCGGAGAGGAGGTGATTTCGGAAACGGTGTCCAGATCGTAGTCCTTGAGATGGACCTGGTAGAGACTCCACGCCGTTGCCACTTCCACTTCGCTCCCGTCCGCCAGCTTCAGCTTGCCCTGGAAATCGAGCTGCGGGTCGATGCCGGACTTGGCCAGGGTCTGGCCGACCATGTCGCGGGTGAGGGCTTTGGGGGAACCTGTCTTTGCATCCCACACGACGAAATCCCCGAGCTTCTTGTGCTGCTCCTCAGTCAGCCCCTGGACTCGCTTGCTGGGACTGTCGTCGGGGAGGGTGCTGGTGTAGTTGGGGAATACCTCGGCGGCATGGAGGCGCTTGAGGTTGTCGGTGCGGATGAGCAGCGGGAAATCGGTAAATTGCTTAACGAAGGTCTCGTCATACCACTTGTTATCCATCATCAACCGCGTGACGCCGAGCCACAGCGCCGCGTCGGTGGCCGGACGCACGGGAATCCAATAATCGGCCTTGGTGGACGGCGCGCCGTATTCAGGGGCGATGACGACGATCTTGGCGCCGCGCTCCATGCACTCAACGAACCAATGGGCGTCCGCCATTTTGTTCTCCACCAGGTTCTTGCCGTTCATCACGATCAGCTTGGCATTGCGCAGGTCGTTGAAATCGCACTCGCTGTTCTGCAGCCCGTGCACCCAGGGATGGCCGGGCGCCTGATCGCCGTGCCAGGTGTAGTTGGACCAGATGCGGCCGGCTTTCGCGTCCTCGTGTTTCACACCACGGATGTGGACATCCAGCAACGCGAGCGAGTTGCAGAGGCGGTACATGCCGTATTTGCCGAGCACGCCCAGCAGGCCCATCCCGCCGCGCATCTTGATGGTGCGCGTGCCGGCCCCGCCCATGTCGTCGATCATCTCTTTGGGATAGCCCTGGGCTTCCAGGAGCTTCGCGCCCGTCTCGCCGCTGTAGCGGGTAGCGATGGCCTTCATGGCTTTCGCGATGTAAGCGAGGGCATCATCCCACGCGATGCGCTCAAACTTGTCGGTGCCGCGCGAGTCGAACAGGTATTTCGCCTTCACTTCGGGCGTCAGTTCAGGAAAGCCGGCGTCAGCCCAGCGCTTCCAGCCACGGCGCACGATCGGATGCTTGAGCCGATAAGGCCCATAGAGAATGCGGTGGAAGGTGTAGCCTTTGGCGCAATGGCGGTTGCCCCAATTGGCCGTGGCCTTGTTGCCGTAAATGTCGGCGTAGGTGTCGATGTCGTATTCCTCGCCGAGGCGGACGATGACCCCGTTGCGGACGTGGGCGGTAATGCGACAGTTGTGCGTGTCATTGGGCGCGCAGACCCAGGAGAATGAGTGGTCGTAGGCGTACTGGTTGCGATAAAGTTTCTCCCACTCACGGTTCGGATAATGCGCGAGCGGGTTGGCGAGGTCCTCGGCCGTTTGCGCCTGGAGAAACCGAAGCGGCAGCATTTGGGCGGCGGCTATGCCCGCGCCCACGAGACCGCTGCGCTGAATAAAATCCCGCCTGTTAAGGTTGTTGTTCATATACTTTACGGCTCCAGGATCAGTTTGTGCCAGTTGCTAACGACTTTCCGGCCATTGCGGTCGCGGTTCTGACCATCCCACACCGCAAAGGCGACCGGCACCGGCTTGCCGACCGCGAGCTTTACGTCATCAGCTTCCTTGGATTTGAGGTCCCGCAGGAAGATCACGCTCCAGGAACCGTCGCGCCAGATGCCTTTGCCGCTGACATTCTGGCCCGAGGCCGGCTGCGACTTTAGCGTCCCGAAACCGCGTGCGTTGGCATCCTCAACCGGCGAGCGGTGGGGGATCGCCACCTCGTTCCCGGCGTCGGCAGCAGTGCGATAGCTCGTGCGGAAATAGGTATCCACGTGCATTGAGGGATACTGCTCGACCATGTCTTGCCGTCGGCCGTCGGCTTCCTGCTGCCAGCCGGCTTTCCATTGCCAGATGTTGACGGGGTTGCTGGCATCGCCCATCCCCAGGAACGGAGTATTCCCGCTCATCGAGAACTGCAACGCAACCGCGTCTTGAAAGTCCTGAACCCGAACCGGCGCGCCGTCTGCCACCGGGTCCTTCCAGGTGCAAAGAAGCGCCAGGCGCTTGCCATCGTGGACCGCCCGCACCGCTACCGCGTAAATGGTGTCTTTCTCGGGCCAGAGCGGATTGAGCGTGATGCGCGTTGGGTCCATGCCTTCCCAGGAAGGATCGGCGGGATCAACCGGCAGCTTGCCGTGCACGCGGGAAACGTGGACCAGTCCGTCGGTAGGGGCCAGGAGGTCGTTGATCTCTACGTCCTTACGGCGGAATGATTGGATGAAGTGGACCAGCGACCAGCGGTCGCGGTCGGTCATGACTTTGTTGTCGAACGCCACCATGGGGGTTCCCGCCAGACCAACAGCGATCCGCGTGAACAAATCGCGTCCGGTGTGGCCACCGCGAAAGGCGCCAGTGTTGAAATCGCGTGGTGGCAGATAGAGACCCTGGGTGTCTTTGAGGCTGGGAGCGTTCGGACCATCGCCAGCGCCGGTCTCGCCGTGACATATCACGCAGTTCAGCTTCGCGAACAGGCGGGCCCCGTCGGCGAGCGACTGCACCGTCACCGGCGGTTCAGGCGGGACAGAGATAGGCGCGGCGAGTTCGTTGTTCTTCCTGGCCTGCTCAAAGCGGTTGACTCGTTTCCCGGCCGTATCGGCATAGGCCGTCAGGTATTTGACATACTGCACCGCGCTCCGGCGTTCGCCGTCGCTCAGGTAGGTGAAGCTCGGCATCGAACTGCCGGGCATGCCACGGGTCACCGTGCTCAACAGGTCCTCATCAGTAGGTAATGCCATTCCTGGAGTGGACTTGATCTTGAACATGCCCGCGCTGAAGTCGCGCGGTCGTGGGAACAACCATACGGAGGCCGGCCCGGCTCCGTCGCCTTTCACGCCGTGACAGGCGGCGCAATGCTGGGCGTAAACCGCGTTGCCAGCCTGGAGCGCAGGGGCATCAGGGGAGCTTTCGTTGGAAACGGAGGGAGCCGACGGCTGAGCGGAAGAAGAGACGCCCGCCAGCGTCAACAGCAAGGCAAGTAGGTTCTGAGCTCGCATTAATCTCAACAATAGAGGCGCGGCCAGCAGAGTTCTTTGATCTGGGTCAAGAAGTAGGAAGTCTACCGAGCTTTATCCTGCGTGCCTTGGGCAACACATGAAGCGAACTGCCTGAACCATCCGTGAAATACACGACACACGCTCAACCGAGGATTAACCCAATCTCGTCGCGGAACTGAGGATCTCTGCCAACTGCCGAGGCGTCAGCTCCAAGCACCTTCAAACAGACGAAGACCAAGGTCGGCTTTCGCTCTTTGCCAAACCGATAAGATTTACGGATTGCGGAGAAAGTTTTGCTGTGTAACACGCTCAGTGCAAACAACTTGGGCAAACACGCATCGGAGACCGTGAATCGCCATCAGCATTAGTTTAATACTTACACTAAGTGGTTCCAGAGGCGGGGCTCGAACCTGTGATCCGCCGGTTAACAGCCGAACGCTGGGCTGCTAATTGGCGGAAGCCCTCGCTCCATGCGGATGGCAGCCAACTCGGACAAAATGTGGCGTCATCTGACTCAGGGAGTAGAAGTGCAGATCGCTCCGTTCTCAGGGAGAAGCCGGCCGCGGTTTATTTTCAGGGGGCAACGCCACCGACCGGACAAGTTCGCTGCTAACTATTCGGGCGTTCAGCGCCTGCCGTCCCGATTTGTGACTGCTTTTGTGACCTGGCGGTACAAATCATCGAGGTGCCCGGAACCGCGCCGAAATGAAGGGCTCGGAATTGAACCGGCGTTTCTATTCCGATCCGCGTTCGCCGATGGATCGTGGAAGAATCATGGTGGTATGGAAGGCATTTTCGAGGCCTTACCTGATATTCTGCTACTTGGCCGCCCAGGTGATCAGAGTTTCGACGATCTTGGGAACCAGGAACAGCATAACGGAGCCGCCGAGGTTTTTGCCCATGGCTTCCATGTCTCCTGACTTAAATTTGAGGGCGGCTATTCCCATAAAGAAGGGGGTGGCGGCGATTATCTCCTGGGCTCTTCTCCGCCCGATTTCGAGCGATGTCTCTCATGGCTTCTGAGAATCGCTTGCCGGCATTTGACCGCCCGGGTTTGGATTCTCATGGATCGCTGCTTTGCAATTGGCAGGTGGATGACAACTCCGAGGGCATCAGAGCCGTCTCGGTTCTTGGCGTCGCGGCGCTTGAGCCGGCACCGTTCGCACAGCCCCGAACGTTGTTGGTTGTTGGCAAGGGTTATTCTGTAGCAGGGCAACTGGGAGGGGGCCTCTTCCAGGTCATCCTGGTTGCCCGCGCCGCCTCCGCCAAAAAGTAGGTATTCGCGAGGGCAGGATGCCAAAACTCGCCGAGGGCGAACTGGCCCATCTGCTTCACGAATTCGCCAACAAGCGCCCATTCGCCATTATAGGTCTTCGAGGTGAGATTGATCTTTGAGAATGAAGGGCCCTGGTTCTGGTGGGTCTGCTGGACAAGGACACGTGCGATACAGGGCATTTGCGCAAGTTGTCACCGGCTGTGTGACTCCGAAGAAAACGCCTCAAGCCTCCGAAACCTGAGATGTCCGGACCACCGCGGAATTGAACCTCCCGTTCAATTCCCTTGGGACTAGTCCTGATACGTTGCCTCCGGATCCAACGCCGGCTTTTGGCCGCCAGCTTCAGGATGATCCCGCTGTCTTTTCAGTGCCTGTGAAGCACAATCCGGCGCGCCGGATTCAACAACTGCTCTGGAAATCGGCATCTATTGCAAGACGGGGGTGGGGCGAGAAAGCTCTTCGGGGGATTGGAGCGAGCGAAGGGATTCGAATTTTTCCGGGGAGCGGTGGCCCATGCCATGACGTGCAAGAAAAGGCCAATTCATACAAGTCGAGACGCCAAGCAACTCGCATGCTTGGCACCGATCGACGGGACTTTTATAGCAAATTATAGCAAAACCAGAAATGCGATAGTTCATTTTCATAATCCTGCAATAGCAACGTGTCCCCGAAGTTTTGGCCCAAGGTCCGAGCTTTTCGGGGGTGCGCGCCCGTGTCAGCCTCGCAGCGTGAATAGCTCCCGCCGCAGTTCAGGGCGACGCTTCCAAACTTCTGATTCCTCCTTTCTGGTCAGTGGAAGCCAGAGTTTCGGCTGGAGCAGCAAGTTGAGCCTGATATGCAAGTTATCCCATCGCGTCAACCGACCCTTTTCGTGGACGACCTCTTGCAGGAAGGCAATGTGGAGAACGCCTTGCTCGAAACCGATTCTGGTGACCATATAAGGCAACCGGTCCCCTGGGGACTTGCCGCTGCTCCACAGAAGTGAGGGCAACTGCTGGAGCCAGCAGGAAGGCAGTTCCTCCAGGCCAACCGGGACAAAACCAGCCCGGCTGGAGAAGAATTGGCAAGCCCCCGAAAACACTTCTTCCTGCTTGGTGGGCAGCTCGGTCAACTCCGCGGCGGCCGCAACCAGGGCCGGCGTCAGAATCTGTTTGAGACCGTGGGCGCGCAGGAGTTGGTGAATGCGGTCAGCGGAACTTAAATACGTGATCTCCAGTTCCATCATAGCCACCCCGGGACCTATGGACGAGTTGGCTTTTCATGGGTTGTTTTGCCCAAAGTCCGCCACCGCGAGTTGCTGAACTCGGTCGGCTGACTGGCCAGCGATAGCAAGAATTTTGGGGATGAACCCGTCTTCATCACCAACGTGTTTGGCGAGGATTTGATCCCTTCTCCGTGGATATTGATGGTTAGGTTGAGTTCGGTTTCCTCGGGTTTGGCGCTGAAGCCAGGGAAAGCGGTGGGCATTGAAGCACTGATGCCTTCCTGGAAAATTCACCTGCAAGCGCGCAGGGACCCACTCCTCCCGTTGTTGGAAAAGCTCACCCACAATTCGCCGCGTCTCACTGTAGACACTCCCGGAACTGTCAAACTTTGGGAGTCTCCCCGGCGAAGCGGGGGGCTCGAATGATTAATGTGCTTGTCAAACTCGGCCGAAAGAAGCTTGATTGCTGTCACAAGAACTATGCAGTATTTGTGACAATAAGCAAACAGGGGGTGAAATCGCCTTGCCGTCGGATGCCGCTTAGCCTTCGTCCGACGAGTGTCTGGAAGATGAATGAACTATCGAGTCCGGCGGAGCATCGAGCTGCCATACCCCATTATGCATGTACTAGCGCGGCTCCGGTTTGAGACCATTCTGCACCAATCGCCGCTCTCAGTTCCAAACCATGACGCATCTATTCTCAGCCGAATATCCGATACAGGCTTTGCTGACGCCCAGTTTGAATGCCACCTGCTAGCAGGTGTGCTTTTCGAGCCATCAAAATATTTGCTGCTGCTTCTCGGTGGGAACCTTCAGGGCATCTCGCCCTCGCCCCCGCAAGGGCAAGCCCGCCTGCTTTGCCTATAAGCTGGCGGTTGATTGCGAGATCCCGTTTAGAGAGGCGAACTTACTCGTCAACAAACACGACTTGGTTGTTAACAGGGTCAATTGCCAGTTTCTTGCCCGGAGGAGGGGTGGATAGGCGTTTGGCCCGCAAGGAGGGGAAGTTGGTCAGGTCGCTGACCTGGGCGGGCTGTGTTGACTTGACCATTGGCCAAGCTCGCAACGCTCTATTCAGGTCATCGAGAGTCGCCTCGGGCAACCTGTTTGTGCCCTGCTTCGAACACCCGACCACCAGGAAACAGGCGGCTATCGCTGCTATGCAAAGCGGTTTCATAACTTAGGTCAGCGCGTTCCTGGCGACAGCGACGGCACCGGCAGCACTACCGCTGTAGCCGTCCGCGCCGATTTCATCGGCATACTGTTGGGTGATGGGTGCGCCGCCAATCAGAATCTTTACCTGCTCGCGCACGCCGGCCTGCCGGAGCGCATCCACGGTGGTCTTCATCGCCGGCATGGTCGTAGTCAGCAGGGCGGACATGGCCACAATCTGGGCGTTCTTCTCCTTGACGGCGGCGACAAACTGTTCTGGCGAAACGTTGACACCCAGGTCAACGACTTCGAATCCGCCGCCTTCAAGCAACGCCGTGACAAGGTTCTTGCCAATGTCATGCAAGTCGCCTTTCACGGTGCCAATGACGACGCGACCCGTGGATTTCACGCCGCTAGCGACGAGCAGGGGTCGAAGCAGTTCGAGTGCGGATTTCATGGCACGAGCTGAGAGAAGCAGCTCGGGCACGAAATATTCGTTGCTCTCGAATCGGCGGCCCACCTCGGCCATGGCGGGCATCATGCATTCCTGCACAAGTTTGAAGGGTTCAGTGCCATCGGCGAGAGCTTTTTGAGTGGTTTCCCTGGCGGTTTTTGCGTCACCTTTCAGGATAGCGTCGTGGAGTTGTTTGAGGTCCTGCATATAATAGTTCTGTTTAAAGACGGGCTTGCACCCCACACAAATCACCGGCGAGGCCCAAATGCTGACCGGTGGGAATGGTCACGGAGTGAGAGACAGGTTGTTGTGGTCGCGTGCCCACAAGGCCCCATCGCTGGTGCGAGGGAGGGTGTAGCCGAGCCTGCTGTTTTTCGTTTGCTCGGCATGACCGTCGAAGTGAGCAACGTTCAGCCGGAGAGCGTGCCGGGGGACCGTGCGCGTCGGTTCAGCGGCGAAGCTGCCATCCGTCGGGACCCGGAAATAGCTGCATCCGGTGCCGACCATTCCCAGGTAGGCATCCCATTCTATGTCTTCCACCCATTTGTCAGGATTCATGTTCTCAGTGGCAATCGTAACGCCGCCGGCGTCGGCGAAGATCACGGAGGCGCTAGGCTTGGAGACCTGGGTTTCCTGCCGCATCGGTGTGCCAGGTGCCGCGGCGAGAAGCGTGACGGCATACTCCGGGTGGTTCATGCCTATCCCTAGGGTGTTGTTGGTGCTGAATGAGCCGCCTGCGGCCTTGGCCGCGAGCCCGTGCAAGGAGGGACAGTCGAAACTCTTACGCGCCCGGGCGTAGCCGGCCAGCCGCAGGGCATCCTGCCAGAAGAGACCGTTTGGGTTCTGCACGACAAATGTGGGCGCGTCATAGACCCACGGGTCCCAGCCCGGTGCCCCCGGCTGCCGCCACAGTGGCATCAACTTGCCGTTGTTGTCATCGACATACATCTTGGTGGCCAATCCGACCTGTTTCATGTTGTTGAGGCAGTTGATGCCTTTGGCCTTCTCCTTTGCCTTGCTAAGGGCCGGTAAAAGCAGGGCGGCGAGGATTGCGATGATCGCGATGACCACCAGCAGTTCGATCAGGGTAAACGCCCGCCGTTCTTGGGGTCCTGTCTGAATGATTTCACCCGGTACTAGCAGGAAATTGCTTGTTGCATGAATTCTTATCCAAGCAGCATAACACCGAGTTGCCCACTGTCATGTCCCCAAAAGTTAGTACAGACACCGACGCCAACAACAGCAGATCGAACACCAAGCCGCGAGCGTATTAATGATGCTGATTGGAAATGGTTTTCTGGCGCCGGCATGGACTGGACGCTGCGCGGGTGAGTTGCCAAAAGTGCCACGCCTGGTTGTTTAGAATGGAGGAATTGTCCTGCTTGCATTGACGTTCCTTGGATCGCTCAAGGAACCAGCACGCCAGCCGCCCGGGGCGCAGGGATTTCCAGGGTACCCATGGTCGGCTGGGCGTTTGGCCGCTGGGGCGTTGCCACGACTAATTTGACCAGACGCGGCAAACCGAGCTGAGCCATAATCGCCCTATTTAATTCCTGATTGACGTGCAAGACCTGCTCGTCACTTAACTCCTATGTTGTAGTAGCACATCCATTGGCCGGGCACAGCCCCAAGCGTTATCTGCTTCTTCTTGTACCACTGCACGCGGCCGTCTTCAAACAGGAAGTTCCCACCGGTGGATACGAGACGCGGGCCACGATGGTTGCTGACAGCCGGGCTGGTTGGGTACTGGCCGGCGACCCATACGAGGCTCGGGTCATCCATAGTGAGCTGGCCGTTGCCTATCGCCTCACACCGGTCCACCAGGACCGGGGCGTACCGATACGTCCCTCCCATCTTCAGGCGGTGGCCCCACTCCTTGAGCTCTGTATTGACCGCATACGTGTCTTCGTTGCGAGGGTAGCCCGGGAGAAAAAAGTAACCGAGCAGGTGTGAGCCTGAGAGGCCATCCGGATACTGGGTTTCGAGATACCTATGAAAAATGTCCGTTGGGCAAAACAGCACGTCATTGCCCCGCGGCTTCGTCGCGGTCCCAACCCGGTTGGGGACCAGGTAATTGTCCCAGAAATTGCTCATGCCGGGCCCGAGCCACCCCACCGCAACTGACTGCGACATATCGGGGAACGAATTACCATTGTCCGTGGAATAGGCGTTTACCGCTATGCCCCATTGGCGCATGTTGCTAGTGCATTGAGCGTTGAGCGCTTTCTCTTTGGCTTTGGACAGCGCTGGCAGCAACATTGCGGCAAGGATAGCGATGATGGCAATCACCACCAGCAGCTCGATGAGCGTGAACGCTGCACGGAGCCGTTCCTGATGCCTAAGGCAGCATGGCGGCATATCCAACTCCGAGCTCATAGATGGCGATGACCGCCAGCAGCTCAATCAGTGTGAAACCCATTCTAACCGGCTGATCCTGGAGGCGCCGGCAACTCAGGTGGTGAACTCCTGCTTCAATCCATGCACGCCCTTCCCGCTAAGGCGTCGCCACACGGTAAAACCGCCGCAGGTAATTCGTCGCCTGCAGGTCGGTAAAGTTGAGGACACCGCCAGTGAACGTGCCAGTGCCCACCTGCAGCCAGTTGCTGAGGGGCTGCGCGACGTTCGTGCTGGCGAAGATGTGGTAACCGGCGTTCGTCGGGCCGGTGCCGCTGAGTCGGATGTTGCCGTCGTTCAATTTGGCTACGCCGCCGAAATGTGGCGGCACGGTGGAAACAACCTGGATGGAGCCGTTTGCAGCGAGATTGTTCGCCCACGACAGCCCTGCGTTGAGCGGCGGCAGGGTCACGAGGGCAAACGCACTGCTCCTGGTCGCCGCGGTAAACAATTGGAAAGTGTCTCCGCCCGCCAGCGGGTCGGGACCAAGGTTGGTGACCACCAGGCTGCCGCCGTACGTCACGGTGGTGATGCCTACGACCTGGTCACTCGTGGTGGCCCCGCCGGTCTTGGCAATTTCCATCAAGGTGGTTCCTTGCAGTGTCAGGTTGTTGTTGATGGTCAGCGTGCCGATGGACGAGCCGGGTGAAAAGGTGCCACCGGCTTGTACGATAACCGCTCCGCTGATCACGCCAAAGCCAGCCAGGATGGCGTTGGTACGAACCATAACACTGCCACCCAAGGTGCCCGCGACGCCGTAGGTGCCTTCAACGACATCCACTGGAACATATCCTGACACAGACCCCCATTCCCAGAATGCACCAGCGCCGCGCTTCGACAAGGTCAGCAGATTGGTGACGACGGTGTAAAGGCTGCCGCCGCGCACCAGGGTTGCCCCTGAGCCGACGTTGACGGTGGCGTTAGTGGGCATAAAGCTGTGCTGGGCTATGGTCACAGTGCCGTTGGTCACACGCAACGCGCCTGAACCATCCGGCCCGGCACCCGACAGCCAAATGTGCTCGTCGGTGGTGATATTTCCGTCGAAGAGAAGCGCTCCGCCGTAATCAATCGTGGTCAATGTCGAGCCGCTGAAGCCGCCGGGACCGAGAGCGTTGGGGTCTGTGACCCGAAGGATGCCGCCTTGTATCTCGGTCGAACCGTAGTTGTTACTTGCAGTCAGGCTGACCGTGCCCGGGCCGACCTTGACCATATTCCCATTGGCCAGGTGGGCGCTGACTGTGCCGCTGGCGAGTGTGTAACCGGACGCATTCAACACACCATTCGTTCCCAAAATGTTGCCGTTGGTCAAGGCGACTGGCCCGGCAGTTTGATTGTAATTGCCGATGTTGACGGTGGCGTTGTTCACGGTTAGCGGGCCGCCCGAGCCTAAGGCGTTGGCGGCGGAGGCGAGCACCGTGCCGGCATTGGCTGTAACGGGGCCGGAGAAGCTGTTAACCGTTCCGAGGGTGAGTTGGGCGGTGCCATTCTTGGTGAGCCCGCCGGGGCCGCTGAGGCTCCCAACTCCGCTAAACGTATAATTTAATGAATTGTCGCTCACTGTTATACTGTATGGAGAAAGGACAGTCGTCAGATTGACCGAACCGGTATTCGCTGTATCGTTGAACAAGACGGGTGCGCCTGGGATCGAAGGTTCCTGATAAACCGTTGGGGCGCCGCTAACCACGCCGACCCAATTTGCTGTGGTGCTGATGTCCCAATCGCTGCTTATGTTGCCCTTCCATTTCGGATAGTTCACGTCCGTGATGACCAAGACGATCATGGCGTTGACCGTGTCATTGGAGAGGGTTGCCGTGACGTTTGGGATGGGAGCCAATGCGAAGGAACCGAAATCTCCGCCCAAGGTGCCGTACTTGATGAGCGGAAAGACGCCCGTCGTGGACAACGCCAGCCCTTTGACGGCCACGTTTACGGTGCCGCTGGGAGTCAGCGCTCCGTTGACGCGAATCGGAGGTACGGCCGGCAGGCCAAGGTTGTTCAGGTCAATCTCCAAAGTGGAGGACATGAACAGGCCAAGAGCTAAGCTGGCATTGGTAAGGCTCGTGCCGGCGCGGGTGACCGTGACACGATCCGTCGCAGTATCCGCAACCGTGCAATTTCCTTTGGCGCCCCCCGTGGTCGTGACAATGAGCCTGCCGCTGCTAATGGTGGTGGGGCCGGTGTAGGTGTTGGTTCCCGTTAAATACAAATCGCCGGTTCCGGCCTTGGTGAGGCCGCCGTCGGGGGTGGCGCCGAGCGCAGGGTCGTGCTCGAATGCCTGCGGGATCGTCAGGGTGTATGCCGCCGAGTCGAGCGTAAGGCCACCCGTTTTGATATAGGCGTGGGTCAGGCCGGTGATGAAAGTCGGAAATCGGGAGGGCTGCACACCCCAAGGAGTTATTGTACCGCCGTCGAAGTTGGCGATCGTGTTGGCGGCGTTGGCTGGCCAACTGAAGATTTGATCCACCGTGAGCGTCGCGCCACTCGCCAAGTTTAGGGTGCCATTGGCGTGGGCCTGGACGGTGACTGCTTGGGCACTGGAACCGAAGCCGGTGATGGTCATCGTGGCGGGCACAGTGTTGCCCACAACGACCTCCAGGCCATCGACGAAACTGCCGCCGTCCACTACGACGTTGCCGTCAAGGAAGGCGTAGCCGTTGATGGCGTTGCCGGTGCCGGTAAAGGTCAGTGTGCCGCTCCCTGACTTGATGAAGTTTCCGCCGCCGCTCATGACGCCGTTGATGATCAAGCTGTTCCCGCCGGTATCAATGGTCGCTGAAACGCCAGAATCCAGAGAAATGTTCCGGTTGTACGACAGGGCCACAGTTGCCCCGCCAACCTGGAGGGTGCCACCGGCGCTGGTAAAGGTCAGATTCGCGGTGGGCGACCCTGGGTCGGCGCCCAAAGCGGCGTCGGAATTGATGTTCAGCGTCCCGTCGAAGATGTAGGTCCCGCCGGCATAGTTGTTGGCTCCTGTAAGCGTCAGTTTGCCTGTCCCGATCTTCCTGAGGGCTGCGTCACTAGTGGCGCCATTTAACGCGCCATTGATCGTCAGGTTTGCCTGGCAAAAAATGTCGCGGACATTGGTCGGTCCCTGGTTCAGGGTGACCGTCCCGTTGAATGTCTGGTCGCTGCCAGCCAATCCGTCAATAGTACCATTGCCCACGATATAGCGGATGGTTTGAATGCTAACGTCGTTGGCGATCGTACGCGGTCCGTTCACGGCAAAAGAGAAAACTTGCGCATCACCGACGATGGAGCCGAAGGCGACTGAGCCGCTGCCCAGCGCGGTGTTGCTCCCGAACCCGAGGTTGGCACCGCCGAGGACAATTGTGCCGGCCGCGTAACTGTTGTTGCCCGTGAGCAGGGTATTCAAACCCAAGGAATTAACCACGAGCCCGCCGGTACCGCTGAGCTGGCCGTCCAGTCGCATCGTGTTGCCTGAGATCCCAGTCAGGTAGAGGATTTCGTTGTTGGTAAGGCCACCATTGAGCGTGAGCTTGAGTGGCGCAGTGAGATTGTTGACGAGGCGGCGGCTGTTGACTGCGCCCCCGCTGGAGTTGACGAGAATGTTGTTGTGCAAGGTCAGATTTGCCGAGCCTTGGAATGACAGCGTTCCAAAATCTGCCAAACCCGGGGTTCCGATTGTTACTGTGCCAATGCCCAACGGGCCGGTGGTGGGAGCGCCCGGCGAGCCGGTGGAGCTGACGTCGCCCACGCGGACGTTGCCGGACTGGATATAGGCCCCGCCCGACCAGGTGGACAAGGGGTTAGCCATGAGAAGGAAGGCGCCGGGTGAGCTTCCCAGGACGTTCGTGAAGTTGATGACGTGAGGCCCCGAAATGCCGGCGGTGTCACCGGGCGCATTGGTGAACTCGAGGGTGCCAGTGCCGGATGCGCGCCAGATGTTGAGGTCATTGGACAAAGGAATCGGTCCAGTGATCGTCATGCCGCCGGAGGAGAGAATGTAGCTATTGACGGTGAGGTGGTTCAGCGTGCTGATAGCCATGATTGAGGTGGAGGCGTCGGTGGCATTTCGTGTAATGCTATTAATGCTGCGGGCTGTGTCCACGGCGCTGGCCAACGGGTTACCGGCTGCATTGATAAAGGTAACATCGTCACCATTGACCGGAGGCACGCCCCCGACCCAGTTGCCGTTCGCGGACCAGTTGGGGCTGGGACTGGCGCCACCATTCCACGTGGGCGAGGCGGCAGACGCCTGCGTGGCGATGAGCAGTGCGCCAAGGAAGGCCAGTTGGAGGCATGGTCTGACGAAAGAGCGGGCCGTGTTGAGTGCCGGCTTGAGGCGGGGGGTAGAGTGGTTGGTTTTCATGGGTTTTGAGTTTACTGCAATGGGAGCAAAGGAAGCTGCGGCCCCTCTTGAGGCCTTTTGTTCCCACAAAGGTTTGCCTGGGTTGCAGAGCATAAATGTTCTTATTGAGGTAACATAGGCGCCAGCGCGCCCGCCGTCATGTCCCCAATACTTAGTACAGCAGACGGCTATGGGCGGGGACAAGCGACACTACTGTCCGAGCCACTCGTTGGCCAGGGTCGCAAAGTCCTTGAAATCCACGATCGCATTCTCATCGAAATCAAAGCCGCCGCACCAGAGAGGCGCGGAGCAGCTTTGGCGCCAGTGCGCCGCAAACGCCGCGAGCATCGTCATGTCATAGCCGTAATGAGCGATCTCGCTTTGGCCAAAGGAGTTTCTCGTTTGCAGGTAAAACGGCTTGTTTTGCAGGCTGGTCGGCAGCGGAACAGCCGTTTTACCGATGTCAAGATACTGCCACGTTGCGTCGCCGCAGTCCGAATTTGTGCCGACTCTGTATTGTGTTGGGTAACCGCTGGAGGTGAAAGCGAGCAATGCGCTGTTTGTTGGGGAGTAAATCAGCGGTTTGCCCGGCGGGCGTCTTACCAGCCCCCGCAGGTTGTAAACCATACTCGCGGCCCGGTCATAATTATCAAATCCCAAATCAACGCTCGGCTCGATCATCATGGAATAATCGAGCGACACCCCTTCCTGCGGCTGATCATACCAGCCGGCGGGATAACTCCAGCGATTCAGCCAGACCACCCTCGGATACTTGGAGGTTGATGGACTGGTGTAAACCGGCGGGTACATGGACGCGCTGAAGCGTTCGATCAGGTACTTGCCGCCGACCGTATCGAGCTGTCCGTCCCATGAATATGCCGTCGGATTGGCAGTGTATAACGCCATGTGCGTGGCGGCTTGCTCGGCAATCTCCGTTCCGGGCAGGCGCCGGTACACATTGCGGTAATAGCCATTCCCTTTCCCATCGTTCTCAACGAAGTTCCAGTAAGGAAGGTCGTTGGTGATGCGATTCCAATCCGCGTCCACATAGGTTGTCAGCGGCCCTCCCGGCGCCGGTTGCGCTTCCAGATATCCGTTGCAATAACGCATGTTGAAACGCTGGTCGCGCCAGGTGGGGCCATTCGTTGTCCAAGCCGGATCGTTGAAATCCGTGAAGGCCACTAGCACGGGTTTGTTGGCATCGGCGGTGCCGTCGCTGATTTTGTACCACAACGAAGGACAGCGCTGGTACACGCTATAGGCGAGATCGGCAATTTGTTGAGTGGAGGCGTAGTCGGAGTGCGCGCCAGACGCCAGCATCCGTATCGCAACGGTTATGCGCGGGGGAACAAAGCCGCTGATTCCGTCGTACGTCTCGAGCAGAATGCGAGTGGGCTCGGCGAGCTGCCAGGGGATGTTTGACCAGTCCAGGAGAATTACATTGACGCCCATTGAATGCAGCCAGTAGGCCTGCTGTCGCAGGGTGTTTGGGTCCTGACTGTCATATAGACCGAGGAGCGGCGTCGCCGTCCGGTAGATTCTATGGTCGTTGGGCACAATATTGGGATAATTGGGATTCAGCGACCACCAGCCATGCTCCACGGTGCCGAGCCCGTTTGCGCCATAAACGTAAGTGCCAAGGTTGCCACCGTTTTGCTCATAGAATAACATCACATCAACGGAATGGGTGGAGTGATACAGGACTCGCCTTCCTTCCGACGGCAGGCTGAATGCGGGCGCGCCGGAAAAGCGGAGGATGCTGTCGGCCAGCACCAGTTGGCCGTTTGGCCGGCGAGACACCTTATGGGCAATGATGTCGCCGGTGCGAAGACTGAGTTGAACAAGGTCGGCAATGCCGTCGCCATCGACATCCTCGATGAAATACTGAAACTCGTATCGCTCTGCAGGACCGGCCAGCGTATTGGTCGCGGCCGCAAAACCACTACCTGTATTCGGGTAACACGAGAAGCTCACACTGTTCTGGTCGAAATTCACGTAATCCGCTTTCCGGTCGCCGGTGACGTCTGCAAGCAGCGGCTCATGCCCGTCAAAGGTGGCAAAATTTGTGCCGACATTCTGGGTTATAAACGCGCTGGTGTCGAAATTGGCGGAGTGTGTGTTGTGGAACGCCTGCAAGAGGCCGGTGCTCATATTCAGGACGCATAGATCCGCGAAGCCGTCGTCGTCCATATCAGAAAAGAAGATGCGATATTGGCTGCCTGTCGGAACGCGCGCGGGAAGGGATGCGCCGCTCGCGAAGCCGGAGCCGGTGTTGTAATAGATGAAGAGGTCCCCGTTGGCGCGATTGTGATTGATCAGGTCCGCCTTGCCGTCGCCGTTGATGTCGGCAAAGAACAAGCCCCAGTTGATCGTGTCCGGGACGCTGGCCGCCGGGGCGAATATGTCAGGCGCGGTGTTGAATGTCCAGCGGCTGAACTGGCCGCCGAGACGGAATCGGTCCACCGCGATCCATGAAAAGCCGGCCAGTGTGCCGTTGTCAACTACCCGGATATAGACCTGTTGGCCCACATTCGTCTGTCCGCCGTCGAGCGTCATTTCCGACATGAGCCACGTCACATCCGGTGTATAGGCTCTCGCCAGCTCGCTATTATCGCTCGCCAAATTGAGCGTTACGTAATTGTACTGGTGCTTCGGATCCCCGCCGCCCCATGACGACCAGCCCGAGATGAGAAAATCCACATAGGGACTCGTGAGCACAAACGGGGAGGAGGTCAATGTTCCGGTCGCTGCCTCGCCGGCAACCCAGGTATTGACGTACCAACTATCCTGCCACCCGGCGAATGACCCACCTCCCCAGCTATTGACCTGGGTCGGATTCGAATTGAACGCGGTGCCTGTCGTGGCCCAGCCGGTCAGAGTGCCGGCTTCAAAATTGCCGTTGGTCAGCAGCGGCTGGGGATTGTAAAACGTCTGAAAGTACACTCTGACGTCGCCGTTGGTGACATTCCGAACCGCCAGATCGGCACGGCCGTCGCCATTAAAATCCTTGAAGAAAAGCTCAGAGCCGGGCGCGGGGGAGGGGGACAGGTACGGAAGAGACGGCGGCG
>Ga0209777_10002828_pt1 | contig 22221 bp, 18 predicted proteins | sample FrelakmetHBP12HB_FD_187147 | JGI IMG/M metagenome (GOLD analysis project Ga0209777, IMG submission 187147) | Freshwater lake sediment microbial communities from the University of Notre Dame, USA, for methane emissions studies -HBP12 HB (SPAdes)... | ecosystem: Environmental > Aquatic >...
CAGGAACTCCCGGCACGCCTCCTCCGACGAAAACCGCCGCTCGAATTCCAGCAACGCTCGCGGGTAATCCTCCATACCCCGAACTACTACCTGTTGTCGTTCCTGGAGTCAAGGGGATACCCCCTTTCCGCCGATTCGGCTAATCCATGCGGAGTGGTTGATCAGTGCAGATGCACGAGGCGTCGCTCATGCTGGCTCGCTACAAGATCTACCGCGGGAAGCGACCGCCCAACGACCCGTTGCCGAGTGGAACCCGGCAGGACACGCGCTGGCGCACGAAGCACCCACTCCGGCCCAGCGAGGCGATCGTGAAGGAGTTTCTTGCGGCGCCAAGTGAGCAAGCTTGGAGCCACTTTAGGACAGCGTACCTCGACCTGCTCGAAAGACGATTCACCGAGGATCGGGTGCCGTTCGATAATCTTGCTGCATTGGCCAAGGCCACCGACGTCTACCTCGGCTGCAGCTGCCCGACCAAGTTGAACCCGAAGATGGACCACTGCCACACGTTCCTCGCACTCCAGTTCATGAAACGAAGGTATCGGTCGTTGCCAGTCCGATTTCCCAGGAGCTGACGCTGGGCGTTCTCCGACGGGGGCGATCTTCTTGGCCGGCACCTACGTTCGCCGCCGGGTAGCAATCGGGTACGACGTTATTCCCATCCCTAACTTTCTAAGCCAAGGGTGTTTGCGTCATCGGGCGGGGGGAATCGAAGGGCCGAGCTCGAATCCCCAAACCGCTTTAAATGCCCTGTTTTCAAGGGTTTGCGCGTATTCGCACTGACATCCGATAACACGAAAAGACGCCGAAAAGCACTCATTTGCCAGGAACCAGCCAGGAAGTGAACGTGCGTAGACGCGCGGGGGAAATCGCCCCCCGTCCCACGTCTCCGACAGGCGGCCCTCACGCAGCCGGTGGCGAGAACTCGCGCACGAAAGTGTAGAATGTCGTGGCGGATAGCAGGGCTTCAAAGCAGGAATCTATACCCCGCCTCCCACGGACGACGACGCCCGGTCGTGGAGGGTGCCCTGCCGACAGGTAAGCACGGGGCGTGACACGCCGCACGCAGGCGAATACAATTCACGGGTAGCAAGTCGCCGGTCGCCCCCGGCGCGTCGCGGTAGGGACGGCCCTTGCGGGCCGCCCCCCGCACAGATCCGGACGAGCGGGATTACCGCATCCGGCTCTTGCCTCGGGTGGTGACGCCAGACAACCATAAGGAGGCCGCATGACGTATCCTCGCCAACGCACTGAGCATGCCGAGAGCGGCACTGAGTCCGAGAGGCATGTTTTGTTGGCCCGGATTCCCTTTGGCCAGACCCCTTCCCTCCGCCCCCTCCGCAGCCGATCGCTCGGCGTTGTTCGGGAACTTCGCAGGTACTACAGGTCTGTCCGACTTCCCGTGACCGTTTATCATCGGCGTACGTCCATAGACTTCCCGACACGACCCGCGGCGTCTTCCGTCGCGGGTGGACACGGGACCTCCCGGTTCTCGCGCGAGGTGTTTCCGTACATGCACGGGGGCTTAGACCGCGCGGGGTTCCGGCCCATCTCGCGATGGCGATGGACCGAATGTGGCCTTCCGCGTACCTCCACGGCGTCGGCACCCCGGAGCAAGTTTCTTTCGCGGCTCGATCCCCGGCCTGTACGTATCCCTGTCATCGCTTCGCCCCTGCCCTTGCGGGCAACGACGCATGACTCGGGGCCGCTGTGGGCTGCTAACCCTTCAACGTATGACTCTTTACATTCACAACACCTCGCCGGTTTATCCCGGCGCACGGAGGTTGGCCCATGACGGACGGGAAGCAGATCGGCTTCCGGAAGCTGGCGGCAGCCGGAACTCTCAAGAGACTGCTGGCCGAGCACTTCTATGAGTTGGACCGGGCGGCGAAGGCAGGCGCTCCGAAAGTAGCTTGGTGTACGAGCGTCGGCCCGGCCGAGTTGCTGCGGGCACTGGGTTTCCTCGTGTATTTTCCCGAGAACCACGGGGCGATGCTCGGCGCCTCGCGCGTGGCAACGGAGACGATCCCCGCCGCCAACGCCATCGGCTACTCGCCCGAGGTCTGCTCATACATGACCAGCGACATCGGCGCGTTTCTGCAGAAGCGCACACCGCTTTCCGACGCCTACAAGGGCATTGAGGGCATTCCCAGGCCCGACGTGCTGGTCTACAACACGAACCAATGCCGGGAGGTTCAGGATTGGCTCGCTTGGTACGGCCGGCATTGGGACAGGCCCGTGCTCGGCATCGAGTGCTACCGCGGGGTCGGCAATGTGACCGACGTGCACGTGGCGGGCATCGCGGGCCAGCTCCGGGCGCTGGTACCCCCGCTCGAGAAGATCGCCGGCCGGAAGCTTGACCCGGCGCAGTTGCGCGAGGCGGTGCGGCTCTCGCGAGAATGCTCCGACCTATGGAAAGAGGTGCTGGAGACGGCGGCGGCGAGGCCTTCCCCGCTGACTTTCTTCGACAGCACTGTGCACATGGCCCCGGCCGTGGTCATGCGCGGCACCCAGGCGGCCGTCGACTATTACCGGGAACTGCTGCCGGAGCTGAAGCAGCGGATCTCCGACGGCGTGGCGGCGGTCGAAGGCGAGCGTTTCCGGCTCTATTGGGAAGGCATGCCGATCTGGGGTCGCTTGCGGGATCTGGCCACCATGCTGCTCGAACTGCGCACCTGCGTCGTGGCCAGCACCTACGCGAACTCCTGGATCTTCACTGCCCTTGACCCGGACGACCCCTTCGACTCCATGGCCCGGGCGTATACCGAGTTGTTCATCGTGCGGTCCGACCCCTATAAGGAGGAGTATCTCGCGGAGATGATCGATCGGTTTGCCGTGGACGGCATTGTGTTCCACGATTCCAAGACGTGCCCCAACAACACGAACTGCCGGCACGGCATGCCGCAACGAATCTTCGAGCATCTGAGCGTGCCCTCGATCACCGTGGCCGGCGACCTGAACGATCTGCGTTGCTACTCGGATGAGCAGGCGCGCACGCAAATTGAGGCCTTTGTCGAGCAGCTCGGGGAAGCGACGTTGCCGCGCCAGCCTTAGAGCGTGTGTGAGTCGGGCGGCACTGGCAGCTTGCTGCCGGCGGGATGCGTCCCACACCGGACAACGCGGGCGGACAACCCGCCCGTGGCATTCAGCACGTCAGGTTGTGGAGCTACTCAGCTATGCTGTTCGCGGAGGGGGCAGCTTGATGGCAGGAGCAGTCTGGCACAGGATCGGGGAATGACGCAGCGTTGGTCAGTGGGTGTCGACGTCGGTGCCTCGGCCACGAAAGCGGTGTTGCTGAACGCCGAGGGGCGGGTATGCGCCCGGGCGGTACGGAAGTCCGGAGCGGACTTCGCCGCGGCTGCCGATGCCTGCCTCGCGGAAGTCCTGGCGGCCGCCGGTATCGACGCGGCGGTGATCGGTCGTGCGCTGGCTACCGGTTACGGCCGGCGCAACGTGCGCTTCGCGCACGCCATCGCGACCGAAATCACCTGCCACGCCCACGGCTGCCACGCGAACCTGCCGAAGGCCATGACGATTGTTGACATCGGCGGCCAGGACAACAAGGTCATAGTGATCGACGACAGCGGCGCGCGCCGCCATTTCAAGATGAATCGCAAGTGCGCCGCAGGTACGGGAGCTTTTCTGGAGGAAATCGCGGCTCACCTGGACATTCCGTTGGCGACGCTGAACCCGTTGGCCAGCCAGGCAACCGGCACCCTCCAATTAGGCTCGTTCTGCACGGTCTTCGCCAAGACGGAACTCCTGAAGCTGGTCGCCCAGGGCGCGCCGCTGCCCGAGATCGTCAAGGCCGCCTTCCGTTCTGTGGTGAAGCGCATTCTGGAAATGGACCCGTTGAGCGGGCAGGTTGTGATGACCGGCGGCGTCGTGGCCCACAATCCGGTCATCGTGGAATTGCTTTCTGAGGCACTGGGTCGGGCGCTGCTTGTCCCGGACCATCCCCAATACACCGGCGCACTGGGGGCGGCCCTGCTCGCCGCAGACGCCTAATTCCCGCGGCCGCGAAGATGCCCCTTGGCGCGTGGCGGTGGAACCGCTGGAGACTGGATCATGACGCTCGAGGCCTTGTTCTCACCCCGTGCCGTAGCGGTCATCGGTGCTTCCAACCGGGAGCTGACGATCGGCTACCGCATCATCCAGAACCTGCTGGATTTCGGCTATCGCGGGTCGATCTACCCGATCAACCCGAAAGGCGGCGAAATCCGCGGGCTACCGGCCTATACCTCCATCCTCGACGCGCCCGATCCCGTGGACGTCGCGCACCTCGTCATCAAGAACACGCTCGTCCCGGCCTGTGTCGAGGACTGCGCCCGCAAGGGGGTGCGGGCAGTGATCGTCAATACGGCCGGCTTTCGCGAGATCGGGCCGGAAGGTGCCCGGCTCGAGGACGAACTGGCCGGCGTCGCCTTGAAGACAGGCATCCGAGTGTTCGGCCCCAATTGCCAGGGCATCATCAACACCGACCCGGCTGTGCGCGCCTACTGTAACTTCACCTTCACGAGGCCGGTGCCCGGGCACGTCTCCATCGTTGCCCAGAGCGGCGGCGTGGGTGAGGTGATTCATCAGCGCATCACCGAACTGGGCGTCGGCATCCGCCAGTACGCCAGCAACGGCAACGCCTGCGACGTGTCCATCCCGGAGATTATTCAGCACTATGGCCAGGACGCCGAGACGACGGTCATCGTCGTGCACATTGAGAGCCTGGCGGACCCGCATGCCTTCCTGGAGGTGACCCGCGACGTCGCTCGCCGCAAGCCGATCCTGGCCATGAGTGTCGGCCGCACGGCCGAGGGCGCCAAAGCCGTCTCGTCGCACACCGGCAAGATGATGAAGCTGCATCGGGCCGTCGATCTGGTATTCGAGAAGGCTGGCGTCGTCGCGTTGCACAACATCGATGATCTCTGTCAGTCGGCCATCGGCTTCGCTGCGCAACCTGTGCCGCGAGGTAACCGCGTGGGGATGATCACCAACACGGGCGGGCCGGCCATCATCGCCACCGACGAGTTGATTGAGGGCGGGATGGTCATGCCGCCCTTGGCGAAGCAGACCGAGACGATCCTGCGTGACAAGCTTCATCCTGAAGCATCCATAAGCAACCCGGTGGACGTGCTGGCGACCGCCGGCCCTGAGCACTTCGCGGCCGCCATCGACGCCATGCTACAAGACGACGGCATCGATGCGATCTATCTGAACTTCATCACGCCGTTCTTTGCGGACACCTTGGGCATCGCGCGAGAGATTGCCGCCGCTAACGGCCGCTCCGCCAAGACGATCGTCGCCACCGTGATGACGCAGAAGCAGATCTGGGCCGAGACCTTGCAACTCATCCGTGTCGCCGGCGTACCGACCTACGATATGCCCGAAACCGGCGCTCGCGTCCTGACGGCGATGGGACGCTATGCGACGTTCCGGCAGCGACCCCGGCCGCGTCCCCTTTCATTCCCCAACGTAGCCACCGACATGGCCCGCGCCCTGCTGAAGTCGGCCCAGCAAGCCGGCCGAAAGTCGCTGACCGCCGGCGATGGCTTCGAGCTCCTGACCTGTTACGGGATTCCCGTGGCGCGCTACGCTTGGGCCGGCAGCGTTGACGAATGCGTCGCCTGCGGTGACGAGCTCGGCTACCCAGTGGTGCTTAAGGTCGATGCAGAGTCCTTAGTCCATAAGACGGACGCCGGGGCTGTGGTCCTGGACATCCGCGACCGCGAGGCGTTGCACGCCCGGGCGAAAGACCTTGCCGCCCGTTTCGCCGAAACCTCGCCCCGGTTCCTCGTGCAGGAACAACTGCGCGGAGGCCGGGAGGTCATCGTCGGCGCCCAGGCGGTGGCCGGCTTGGGACATGTAGTCATGTTCGGCCTGGGCGGCATCTTAGTCGAAGTGCTGAAGGACGTGAGCTTCCAGCTCACCTCGGTGAGCGGACCGGAAGCGCGCGAGATGATCGAGTCGGTGCGGGCATACGCGTTGCTCACGGGTGTGCGCGGTCAGCCGGGCGTCGATGTGCCAGCCCTGGCGGAGATCATCCAGCGCGTCTCACACATGCTGACTGACAACCCTGATATCCAGGAACTGGACATCAATCCGGTCTTCGCCCTGGCGCGCGGCGCGGTAGCGGCCGACGTGCGGGTGACGCTCTGAACAATGCCCGGCCTGCGAATTATGTCTGATCCTCACTGTTCCAAGCCTGTCCATCCCGAAAACGTCCTCCGGCTTGTTTGACGCGCGGAAAGCCAGCGATTCGCAATCATGATCTGCGGGCGGAACTAAGGCGGGGGGGGGTTCCACGAAGATGGGGCACCGTTCTCCGCCCTGCTATCCTGTCCATCCCGAATATTCCGTCCGCCTGGTCAACAAAGGACTTACGGATTGACGACCTCGGCACCAGGATTATCGTCTCCGGGCCGTGATCGCGGTTTTCGGAGGCTGTGAAATGGGCGTGATTCGCATCTTGGTGCTGTTCTTACGCGGCGTCTTTCGTAGCCGAACGGAACTCGCTGCTGAGAACCTCGCGCTTCGACAGCAACTCACCATTCTCCAGCAGAAATCCAAAACGCCTCGGCTCCGGCGTCGCGACCGGATGTTCTGGGCGTTGCTCTCCCGGATTTGGGTGGATTGGCGCGCCGCCTTGCTCATCGTGCAGCCCGACACCGTAGTCCGCTGGCATCGCGCGGGCTTCAGGCTCTTCTGGCGATGGAAGTCGCGGACTGCCAAGGTCGGCCGACCGAAGATCAAAGCTGAGATTCGCAACCTGATCCGCCGCATGTCCCGCGAGAACCCGCTGTGGGGGACGCCGCGGATCCAATCGGAGCTCGCGCTGCTGGGCCATGTTGTCGCCGAATCCACCATCGACAAGTACCAAGTTCACCCGCGCAAGCCGCCATCTCAAACGTGGCGGGCCTTCCTGGACAACCACCTCAAGGACATTGTCGCCGTTGACTTCTTCACCGTTCCGACGGCGACGTTCCGCATCTTGTTCGCTTTCGTCATGCTCCGTCATGATCGACGTCGTGTTGTTCACTTCAACGTTACCGCGCACCCGACGGCGGAATGGACCGCACAACAGATTGCTGAAGCCTTCCCGTTCGATACGGCGCCGCGATCCTTGATTCGTGATCGCGACGGAATCTACGGCTAGCGATTCTGTGGACGCATCGCCAACATGGGCATCGAGGAAGTCGTGATCGCACCGCGCTCCCCCTGGCAAAATCCTTATTGCGAACGCCTGGTCGGTTCAATCCGCCGAGAATGCCTCGATCACTTCATCGTTCTTAACGAGCGTCACCTGCGGCGCATCCTGCGGTCGTACTGTGACTATTACCTGAACTCTCGGCCTCACTTATTCCTCGATCGGAACGCCCCGACCGAGCGCGAAATCGAACCGCCTTCCCGCGGGCGGGTAACTGCGATTCGGCAAGTCGGTGGATTGCATCATCGCTACTGCCGAGCCGCCTGAGCAACGGCTTCGCAGTTCACGTCACACACGAGTTCAAGGCAACCGGTCCACGCGCCAACCGGAATTCAGCCCCGAGTCCACCCGAAATCCGTCGCTTGCGTCCGCTTCTTCCAGGATGTGGTGCTGCCAAACCCCTGCTCCCCGAGCACGAAACACGCTGGATGGAGTTTTCGGGATGGAAAGGGACAGCTTGACACTGTCCCCGACCTTGTTTATGCTTAATTCGAACGGATGTTCGAACGGTTTTCGAAGAATCGACATAAACCGATATGAATCAACAGGTTAGCTACGTGGAAATCGGGTCGGACCGATGGGAATTGGCTTGAAATCCCCTCCGAAGAGAACAAGCATGGGAGGCGGGGCTGACACCGCAGTCAGGCGCCAGCGCACAGCCCGCTATGATGCGAAACAGACCGCAGTGCTCTCCGCCTCCTCGGCGCTGTTCGCAAGCAAGGGTTATGAAAGAGCAACGATTCGCGATGTTGCCCAGGCCACCGGGATGAGTCTTGCCGGTCTCTACTATTACTTCAAGGGCAAGGAAGAGCTCCTCTTCCTAATCCAGCTCCAGGTCTTCCAGTCGCTCTGCGAGAAACTGCGGGAAATCATCAATAAGGAGACTGATCCGCAAGCCTGTCTCCGCCGCATGATCAAGATGCACTTCGATTATTTCATCCATCATATGAACGACCTGAAAGTCTGCTCCCGTGAGATCCAGTCTCTCGATGGCGGTTTCTACCGGAAGGTTGCCGACAAGCGGAAAGAATACTTCGACCTGACCCAGTCCATCTTTGAAAAGATCTCCAATACGTCCGGCGGTTCGGCGGCGGACAGCAGGCTGGCCGCTCTGTATCTGTTCGGTACCCTGAACTGGATCTACCAGTGGTACCGGCCGGGGCGGTACCCCGATGCCGGGGAGCTGGCCAGCCAGCTATCTGGAATCTATTTGAACGGTTTCCCGCGGATGGCGGAATAGTACGATGACCAGAAGAGAGACAGCGCGGTTGAAGCAGCTTAGGATGATGTATTCCATCGAGAATGGCCGGCTGCGGGGCCCTGTGGGGTGGGAGAAGCTGCCTTTCTTCTGGTTCCTGCTCTTCCTCACCTACCGCTGCACCAAGAAGTGCAGCTACTGTTATGCCTTCAACCAGGTGGGGAAGGAGAACGTCGACGAGATGGACGAGCAAACCTTCTCCCGCCTACTGGAGTGGATCCCGGAGGTCTGGAAAGTCAACAACACGAAAGTGAACGCCATCGGCTTTCTCGGCGGCGAGCCGTTGCTGCGCACCGACCGGATCAGGCAGGTGATGGACGCGGTCTACGAGAACACCGACGGCATGCAGGGCTTCGTCTACACCAACGGCGACTTGGTGGACACCCTGAACTGGGACGATCTCGAGGACATCCAGTGGTTCTCCGTCAACATCACCCAGACCGCCATCGACGAGCTGTCGCGGCGGATGAAGATCATCGCCGAACGCTCCAACGCCATCGGCCAGACCGTGGTGGCCACCCTCGATGACGAGAACCTGGAGCGGGCCAGCGAAATCACCCGCTTCGGCGTAGAGAACGGTTACCGCCTGCGCTACTACCGCAACCTCTACCGGGGAATGGATGCCGAGTACAAGGCCCGGCTTCTCATGAAATATCACGATGTATGTGATATTTTAGAAGAATATATCATTAAAGGTTATGACGTTCACACCACGTTCATGATCGACACCCTGATTCCGGGCTGGCAGGATGAGTCGTCGCCCTACCCCTGCGGGAAGCGCGTGGCCACCGTCTTCCACGACGGGTCCATCGGGCCCTGCATCCGCAACCACGTAGTGAAGTCGGGAACCATCTTCGACCGGGACCCGATGAGCCGGATCCAGTGCGAATCTTTCCACTACAACCTGGAGAAGGAAGGACTGCCTGAAGAGTGCCGGGCCTGCGAGGTGAGAACCAGTTGCCAGGGCGGCTGCCCCAACGACAGGCTGGTGCTCACCGGAAGTACAGCCGGTAAGTCGGTGATGTGCGAGATCCACAAGGAGATCATTCCGCGGATGAGGCATCTGGAGAAACTGAAACTGGACCGGCGGTTGGGAGCCGGGGCATCGTCCGGCGTCTGCTCGCCGCTTGAAGAAGAACAAGAAGCGCTTGAGCGAGATAAATAAGCGGGGTTCGTCATGAGATACGCAGAGATGGGCTACCATCTTGAGATCGACTTGGCCACGGGCAACGTCGAGAAGGTGGAAACCGATCCGAAGTTGACCGAGCTTCATCTGGGCGGACTGGGCACGAGTGTCAAGCAACACTGGGACCGGGTTCCCCCCGAGGTCAAGCCGTTCGATGACGAGAACATCCTGATCTTCAGCACCGGACTGCTCAACGGCACGCCGGCCTTTAGTGCGAATCGCACCGTGGTCAGCTTCATCTCGCCCCAGTCGGAGTTGCTGGCCTACCCGATGATGGGCGGCTTCTGGTCGGCGGAACTGAAGCACGCAGGCTACGACAAGATCATCTTCAGCAACAAGTCGCCGGACTGGGTCTACCTTTGGGTCAAGAACGACAAGGTGGAGATCCGCGATGCTCGTCACCTCAAGGGTAAGGGTGCGCTGGAGGTGCAGGACCTGATTCGCGACGAACTGAACGAGCCGAACGCCCAGGTGGCGGCCATCGGCCTGGCCGGCGAGAACCGCTGCTTTACAGCCTCCATCGAGCAGGGTCGCTCCAGCGCCAGCCGTTTGGGCGGTGGGGCCATCATGGGGGACAAGAAGATCAAGGCGGTGGCAGTGCGCGGAACCGGAGACGTCCACTTGGCTGACGGAGCCAGGTTTTTTGAACTACTGCAGGAGGTTAAAGAGTATATCAACTTCCGCAACGCCAACCCGATTCCCGATGTGATGACCATCCTCTCCGGCATCGGCTCGCCCCAGGAGATGGTGCACACCGACGAGAAGTGGCACTCCGAGAGCTTTGCCTGGGGCAACGCTCGCAATCGGCGTAAAGGCTTCTGGACCGAGGATATCGAAAAGAGCTGGACGCGTACACAGCTTTCAGCCATCAAGCGGCTGATCAGTTGCTACAACTGCCCACAGAGCTGCGGGGCCTTGATTAGCTTCGAGAATCTCCCCAGATACATGATGAAATGCTTCTCCAAGCTGACTTACGGCATGGCGGCGTATGTCGATAACCTCGATTTCGGTTTCAAGATCGTCCAGCGCGCCCAGGAATACGGCGTGGACGGCTTTTCCACCCCGCAGATTTTGGCTTTTGCTGTCGAGCTGAAGGAGAACGGAATCCTCACAGACAAGGATTTTGAAGGCTGCCCGCCTGACGAAGACAAGGAAGGCCGATTTTTCTGGCTGCTTGACCGGCTGGCCCACCGGGAGGGGATCGGCGACATCCTCGCCGACGGCACATACTGGGCGGCCAAGCGGATCGGCAACGGCGCCGAAGAGTATGCCCACAACAATATCAAGAAGCACGAACAGGTGCCGATTAAGCTCGGCATGCTCGACCCCCTCTACTACCTAATGTACGCCACCAACGAGAAGATCAGTATCACCCAGATCGAGGGCAACTGGCCCCAGGCGCCGTTTCCGATGCGGGAGCAGCGGGAAGGGTTCGTCAAGGACTGGCCCCAGCTCCCCGACGAGAAGTTCAAGCAGTATTTCATCGACTGGGAACTGCGCGGCGACAACTCGATCCCCCATTTCCCAACACCCCCGATGTGCAGTGAAATCGTGGACTGGATGGAGATGCTGCACAACATCGACGATGCCCTCGGGTTATGTGCCGGGATGGCGTCGTTCTGCCTCAAGCCTCCCTACCATATCAACAACTACCACAAGCTAATTTCGGCGGCCACCGGCATGGACATTGACCGGGACGAGCTGAAGCGGAAGGTCAACCGCAGCCGGAATCTCCATCGGGCGCTGAACAACCGCAGGGGGATGAGCCGCAAGGACGAGAAGCCGCCCAAGGATCACTGGCGATACCGCTTTCCCGAACTGGAGGAAGAGCTGCTCACTACTTATTACACCTACAAGGGCTGGAATTACGACGGTATACCGACGAGGGAGAGGCTGCACGAACTAGACCTGGATTATGTCGCTGATGACCTCGAGCAGAGAGGGATATTGAAGGATGGCCAAGGTCAGAAAGATCATCAAGAACATCAAGGTTGATGCTGACCGCTGCAACGGCTGCAGAGGGTGCGAGATCGCCTGCTCCGCCTTCCACGCCGAACCGAAATACAGCAGCGTCAACCCGGCCCGGTCCCGTATTCGTGTGATCACGCACCGACTGCGGGACATCTGGCTGCCGGTGTTCGCCGGTGGGTATACGCCAACCGAGTGCGCCGGCCGCGACATCTATACGATCGACGGCAAGGAATATGACGAGTGTGGCTTCTGCCGGGCCGCCTGTCCGTCCCGTGATATGTTCAAAGAGCCCGATTCCGGCCTGCCGCTGAAATGCGACATGTGCGAGGGCGAGGACGAACCGCTTTGTGTCAAGTGGTGCCTCACCGACGTGTTGGTCTACGAGGAGCGGGAGGTCTGGGTAGATGAGGAGACGGAGGGAAGAAAGCAGGAAGAGCTCGACATCGGCCTGGAATCGCTGGCCGACAAGTATGGCCTGGATCGGTTGAAGGATGCCATGGCCCGTATGACCACGAAGGAGTGAACCGTGACCGCGATATTGAGGCCGTCAATAATGGGGACTGGCCCTCGATTTCTGCAGAAGATCGGTACAACACGAGTGTGAACCAGTGGAACCGGTGACCCCGCTTATCGAAGTTATTGAAGAGATTAGAGAGTGCGGTGGTGACACCTACCGGCTCTGCTTCCAGTGCGGCAAGTGCGATGTGGTCTGTCCGTGGAACCAGGTTCGCAACTTCAGCATCCGCAAGATCATCCGCGAGGCCTCTTTTGGACTGACCGACATCGGGAGCGAGGATATCTGGCGCTGCACCACCTGCGGCAACTGTCCCGAGAAGTGTCCGAGGGGTGTCAACCAGATCGAGCTGGGGGTCGCCCTGCGCAAGCTGGCCACCAAGTACGACGTGGTGTACGCCTCGGCCAAGCCGGCCGGGATAGCCGGAAGCAGCCTCATCAACGAAGGCAACCCGCTGAACGGGAACCGGTCGGAGCGGGCCGACTGGGCCGCAGGCCTCTCGGTCAAGCCGTTCACCGAGAAGACCGAGGTTCTTTTCTTCGGCTGCTGCTACCTCAGCTACGATCCGCGGATGAACAAGGTGGCCAAAGCCACTGTTGAGATACTGAACAAAGCTGGAGTGGACTACGGCATTCTCGGCACTCGGGAAAGCTGCTGTGGCGAGAGCATCCGCAAGACCGGTGCTGAAGATACCTACAAAAAACTGGCCAAAGAGAACATCAAGACCTTTGTCGATAGCGGGGCCAAAAAGATCGTCGTCTCCTCCCCCCATTGCTTCGAAGCATTCAAGAAGGAGTATGCCGAGTTCATGGTGAACTTCGAGGTGATCCACATGACCCAGTTCCTGCTGGAGCTGATCAGGGACGGCCGGCTGGAAATCACCGGGAGGCTGGAAAGGACTGCAACCTATCACGACCCGTGCTACCTGGGCCGGCACAACGGTATCTTCGACGAGCCGCGGGAGATCCTGGACTCCATCCCCGGCCTCACCATCAGGGAAATGGCGGCCAATCGCCGCAACAGCCTCTGTTGCGGTGGCGGCGGCGGGCGGGTCTGGATGGAGACGGTCAAGGGGGAGCGGTTCTCCGACCTCCGCGTGGAGCAGGCTCGAGCCGTCGGGGCCGACCTGTTGATCACCGCGTGCCCCTACTGCATCTCCATGTTCGAGGATAGCCGCCTGATCCTCGATGTGGAGGACAAGATCGAGGTTAAGGACATCACCGAAATCATTCGCGACGTTATCTAAAGGACAAGAGCCAATGGTCAAGACTTCAAATGACGGGAATTTTGGAGACGTATTGATCGTCGGTGGCGGGATCAGCGGCATTCAGGCCGCTCTGGACATGGCCACCGCCGGCTTCAAGGTCTATCTGGTGGAGAAAGAGCCCAGCATCGGCGGCCACATGGCCCAACTGGACAAGACCTTTCCTACCAATGACTGCTCCACGTGAATCCTCGCACCAAAAACGGTCGAGTTCGGCCGTCATCACAATATCGAGGCCCTGACCTACGCTGAAGTGAATAGTGTCGAGGGGGACGTGGGCAACTTCAAGGTCACCGTGACCAAGAAGCCCCGTTATATCAACGAGGACAAGTGCACCGGCTGCGGCACCTGTGTGAAATATTGCCCCGTGGAGTACCCCGATCAATACAACCAGGAGCTCTGTGACAACAAGGCGATCCATATCTACTTCTCCCAGGCGATCCCCCTGGTGACCTACGTCGATGAGAGCTGTCTCAGGCTCAAGGAAGGCAAGTGCGACATCTGCATGGGCGTCTGTCAGCCCGAGGCTATTGATTTCAGGCAGACCACCGAAAAAGTCGAACTCAACGTGGGGACAATCATCCTCTCCGCCGGCGTGGAGCCGTTCGATCCCTCGGCGGTGGAGGAGTATGGTTACGGCAAGCTGGAGAACGTGGTTACCAGCATGGACTATGAGCGGTTGCTCTCCTCCACCGGACCATACCGCGGTGAGATCCTTCGCGCCACGGACGGGAAGCATCCCCGGAAAGTCGCCTGGCTGCAGTGCGTCGGTTCCCGGCGGGTAACCCCGGGGGAGAACAGCTACTGCTCGGGCGTCTGCTGCACCTATACCCAGAAGCAGGTGATCCTGACCAAGGAGCACGAAGCCGAAGCCGAATGCACGGTGTTCCACAACGACATCCGGTCCATCGGCAAGGATTTCGAGCGCTACTACCACCGGACCGAACGGCTCCCCGGGGTCCGCTTCATCAGGAGCTATACGTCGGTGGTGGGGGAAAACCCGGAAAACAACAATGTGGTGGTGCGCTACGCCACACCGGCTGACGGGGTCAAGGAGGAAGAGTTCGACATGGTGGTTCTCTCCGTCGGACTGAATCCTCCTGCCGACCACCAGGGCTTTGCCGAGACCTATGGCATCGGCCTCAATGAACACGGGTTCCCCGAAACAACCCTGGGAAACCCCATGGCCACCACCAGGCCCGGGATTTTTGTCAGCGGCGGCCTGCAAGGACCGATGGACATTCCGGAGTCGGTGTTCAGCGCCAGCGGTGCCGGATCCCAGTGCGGAGAAATCCTCAACTACCGGCGGGGCAAGCTGACCAGGGAAATGTCCTATCCGCCGGAGCGGGATGTGGCTAGGGAGGAACCGCGGGTGGGGGTCTTTGTCTGTCACTGCGGGGCGAACATCGGCAGCGTGGTGGATGTCCCCTCCGCGGTGAAGGAGGCCTGGACCTACCCCAACGTGGTTCACGCCCAGGAGCAGCTCTTCTCCTGTGCCAACAATGCGATCAAGGAGATATCGGAGCTGGTGGAGGAAAAGGGTCTCAACCGGGTGGTGATCGCCGCCTGCTCTCCCCGGACCCTCGAGGAACTGTTCCGCGACACCCTGCGGGAGGCTGGGCTCAACCAGTATTACCTGGAGATGGCCAATATCCGTGAACAGTGTTCCTGGGTCCATTCCAAGGAGAAGGAAGACGCCACCCGGAAGGCCAAGGATATCATCCGCATGTCGGTGGCCCGGGCCGCCCACTTGCAGCCGCTGGAAGAGTTCGATCTGCCGGTGAACAAGCGGACCCTGGTGGTGGGTGGCGGCATCGCCGGCATGACCTGCGCGCTCTCCATCGCCAGGCAAGGCCACCAGGTCCACCTGGTGGAGAAGGAAAAGAGACTCGGCGGGATGGCGCGGCGGATCCAGACCACCCTGGAGGGACTGGACGTTCAATCCTACCTGGATGATCTGATTCAATCGGTCTACAAGAATCCCCTGATTCACGTTTCACACAACGCCACCATCAAAGGTGTTTCCGGTTACGTGGGAAACTTCACCGCGACCATCGAAACCAACGGCCTGATAAAGAAGGTCGATCATGGCGCTTCGGTGATCGCCGTGGGGGCCGATGTCCACCGTCCCGCTGAATACCTTTACGGGGAAAGCCACAAAGTGACCACCCACCTCGAACTGGAGGAGAAGATCGCCCGGAAGGATGAGTCGGTGGTCACGGCCGAGAGCCTGGTGATGATCCAGTGTGTCGGCTGTCGCAATGAAGACCGCGATTACTGCAGCCGGGTCTGCTGCAGCCACGCGGTGAAGAACGCCCTCAAGCTTAAAGAGCTGAATCCCGGAATGGCAATCTACATCCTCTTCCGTGACATGAGGACCTTTGGGTTCAAGGAGGACTACTACCGGGAAGCGGCGGACAAGGGCGTGAACTTCATCCAGTACGACCCGGAGAACAAGCCCGAAGTGGAAGAGGCCACCAACCAGGCCGGCAAGCCCTGTGTGCGGGTTAGCGTGCCCGACCAGATCCTCGGCAAACGTCTGGAGCTGGATGCCGATATCCTCTCCCTGGCCGCCGCCGTGGTTCCCTCTCCCCAAGCAAAGGAGATCGCCCGTATGTTCAAGGTCACCTTGAACCCCGACGGTTTCTTCAAGGAAGCTCACGTCAAACTGCGTCCCGTGGAGTTCGCCGCGGACGGTGTCTATCTCTGTGGAATGGCACACTATCCCAAGCACATCGAGGAAGTGGTCAACCAGGCCTATGGCGCCGCCGGCCGGGTGCTGACCATGATGTCCCACGACACGGTTGTGGCCTCGGGTTCAGTCGCCGAGGTGGAAGAATACGATTGTGTCTCCTGCGGGGCCTGTATCACCGCCTGCACCTATGATGCGATCGAGTTTGTTGCCACGCCGAAGGGTAGAAAGGCCCGGGTCAATCCGGTCCTTTGCAAGGGGGACGGTCTGTGCACCGCAAAATGTCCCACCAGCGCCGTAGCGCTGAAGCATTTCACTGACCAAGCGCTCCTCAGCCAGATCGATGCGGCAGGCACGAGGGAAGAGATTCTGGTGGAACTGGATGCAACGGTCGGAATAACCTGAAAAGGAGGTGGTACACGGTGGGTGGCAGCGGCAAGTTTATCCCGAAGATGATTGGTTTCGTCTGTCATTGGTGAGCATACGGCGCAGCCGATGCGGCGGGAGTATCCCGCATTCAATACACCAGTGAAATCAGGCTCGTCCGCGTCATGTGCTCCGGCAGGGTTGACCTGGAGTTTGTCTTGAGAGCTTTCTCGAATGGACAGGACGGCGTTCTGATCGGCGGCTGCCGGCTCAACGAATGCAACTACGCAACCCACGGGAATTACGATGCACTGGCCAACACCTATATCTGCAAAAATATCCTGGAGCGTATCGGTCTTAACCCCGCTAGGTTGAGCATCGAATTCATGTCTGGCGGCGAAGGCAACCGGTTGGCCGAGGTGATCAACGGGTTTACCGCCAGGATCAAGGAACTGGGACCTCTTGGTGAGGCTGAAGGAACAGAGAAATCAGCAATAAAGCGAGCCCTCGATTCCGCCAGAAGGTTGATCCCCTATCTCAGGTTGGTGGAACGGGAGAAGCTAAGGGTGCCTGTTCGATCGGAAGAAGCCTATCGCGAGTTCTTTGCCAGCCAAGAGGTGAACCGGCTTTTCGATGAGCTGGTTGGCGACAACCTGGCCATCAGCCGGATCGTATCGCTCCTCGGCGAGCAACCGTTCTCCACCGGCGAGATCTCCGAACGTCTGGGCCTGAGCCCTTCCGAGGTGGCCAGGCACATGCGCAGCTCATCGAGGCACGGTCTGGTCAGATACGACATGGACAGCAACTGTTATACACTCGCCCTTGGCCCGGCTTGATATCAGATTCGTCGAAATAATATGGAAGCACACGCGATGGAAGCTGAAAGGATTGATCAAATCATTGATGAATACCAAAGAACCCCCGACCTGCTGATCCAGGTCCTGCTGGCGATCCAGAGCGAATACAACTGGCTCCCCAAAGCGGCGTTGCAAAGAGTCGGCGAGAAACTGCAGGTCCCCTTGTCGCGGATACTGCATATCGCCACCTTCTACAACGCGTTCAGCCTGGTCCCCAAGGGCCGCCACAAGGTGCACGTCTGCATGGGCACCGCCTGTCACGTGCGCGGCGCCCCGCGGATACTAGACACGGTGCAGGACCTCACCGGCATCGGAGCCGGTGAAACAGACCTCGAGTTCAAGTTCAGCCTGGAAACGGTGAACTGCATTGGCTGCTGTGCGCTGGGGCCGGTGATCGATATCGACGGGAAGATCCACGGCAACGTATCGATACGTGATACAGCCGATATCCTTGAGCAGTACGACTAAGAGAATGCGATGACACAGCTGAAATCGCCCGAAGAGCTGGATAATTACAGACAAACGCTATCCTCCGGAAGAGATGCCAATACGCCCTGCATCGCTATTTGTGCCGGCACGGGCTGTCTGGCTTACGGCGCCGCCGAGGTGATTGGCGCCTTTAAGGCGGAGATCGAGAAGCAGGGGCTGACCGCGAAAGTCGACACAAAGGGAACCGGGTGTCCCGGGTATTGTGAAAAGGGCCCCGTGGTGGTGATCTATCCCGAGGAGATCTGCTACCTCGGGGTAATGCCCGAAGACGTGCCCGAGATCATCACCCAGACCATCGTGGGAAAGAAGGTGGTCGATCGCCTCGTCTACTCAGACCCAGACTCGGGCGAAAAGGCGATCCACCAAGCGGACATTCCCTATTACAAGCAGCAGAAACGATTTCTCCTCTCCAGCAACACCCTGATCGACTCCCGGAGCATCGATGACTACCTGTTGATCAATGGGTATTCCGCCCTGAGCAAGGCCCTGTTCCAGATGACCGCCGAAGAGGTGGTGGAGGAGGTCAAGAAATCCAAACTCCGGGGCCGGGGCGGCGGCGGCTTCCCCGCCGGCCGGAAATGGGAAGGGTCACGCGACGCGCCTGGAGAAGTGAAATATGTGCTGGTCAACGCCGACGAAGGCGACCCCGGGGCCTTCATGGACCGGGCGCTGCTCGAGGGGAACCCCCATTCGATCCTCGAGGGATTGATCATCGGCGGCTACGCCATCGGTGCCCACGAAGGCTATGTCTACGTCCGGCAGGAATACCCCCTGGCGGTGGAAAACATCAATCTAGCCATTGAACAGGCAGAAGAATACGGTTTGCTCGGGAAGGATATCCTCGGCTCCGGCTTCGATTTCACGGTGAAGGTGCACCAGGGAGCAGGCGCGTTCGTCTGCGGTGAATCGACGGCGCTGATGACCGCGCTTGAGGGTCGGGCGGGAGAGCCCCGGCCGAAGTATGTCCGCTCCAACGTCAAGGGCCTCTGGAATCGGCCCAGCGTACTGAACAATGTCGAAACCTGGGCCAATGTCCCGTTGATCATCAACAGGGGCGCGGACTGGTTCACCCAGTACGGCACAGAGGGGAGCAAGGGCACCAAGATCTTCTCCCTGGTGGGCAAGATCACCAACACCGGCCTGGTGGAAGTGCCCATGGGCATCACTCTCCGCGATATCATCTACAAGATCGGCGGCGGCATCCCCGGCGGCAAGAAGTTCAAGGCGATACAGACCGGCGGACCGTCCGGCGGATGCATACCGGAAACGCTGCTCGATCTGGAAGTCGGTTTTGACGAGCTGACCGAAGCCGGGTCGATGATGGGTTCGGGCGGGATGATCGTCATGGACGAGGATACCTGCATGGTGGATATGGCCAGGTACTTCATCCATTTCCTCTCCGACGAGTCGTGCGGCAAATGCGTCCCCTGCCGCGAAGGCCTCAGACAGATGGACCGGATTCTCAAGAAAATCACCGAGGGAAGGGGAGAGGAGGGCGATACCAAGACGCTCGAGGAACTCTCCGAGCTGGCCATCGACGCCTCACTGTGCGCGCTGGGGAAAAGCGCACCCAATCCGCTGCTCAGCACGTTGCGCTACTTCAAGGATGAGTACGAGGCCCACATCAAGGAGAAACGCTGCCCGGCGCTGTCCTGCAAGGAGCTGATTTCATACTACATCGATCCGGAGAAATGCCGCGCCTGTCGGGCTTGCATGAGGAAGTGTCCGGTGGACGGCATCAGCGGCGGCAAGAACAGGATTCATGTCATCGACCAGGAGAAGTGTACCAGCTGCGGAACATGCCTCGACGTCTGCCCGCCCAAATTTGATGCGGTAGTAAAGTATTCCGGTGAGCCGGTTCCACCCCCGATCCCTGAGGAAAAGCGGACCATCGACAGAAAGAAGAAGAAATGAGCAAGAAGATCCATCTGCAGATCGATGGCAGGGATATTGAAGCCGAAGAAGGGATGACCGTACTCGAAGCGGCCCACAGTGTCGGGATCAACATCCCTACCCTCTGCTTCCACCACGAGCTGGAGCCCTGGGGCGGGTGCCGCCTCTGCATGGTGGAACTCGAATTCGGCGACTGGACACGACGGGTGGTCTCCTGTGTCTACCTGGTGGAAGAGGGCCTGGTGGTCAAGACCCGCTCCCTGAAGGTGGATAAGACCAGGAAAGGCATCCTCGAACTGCTGCTCGCCCATGCCCCCGACTCACCGCAACTGACCGCATTGGCCGAGGAGTACGGCGCCGACCGCAACCGCTTTGAACAGGATGCCTCATTCTGCATTCATTGTGGTCTCTGTGTCCGCTACTGTGCCGAGGTTGCAGAAAAGCATGCCCTAGGCTTCATCGACCGCGGCATCCGCAAGGAGATCAGCTTCATCCCCGAGATCGCCGCCAAGGAATGCAACGACTGCAAGGGCTGCTTCCCCCTCTGCCCCACCTCATACCTCCAGGCCGCCTTCGTGCTAGTGGAGTCCCTCGCCTTTCCCAGCAACGGCAAGTAGGGGCATTCGCGCAGTCCAGCCATGGCAGCGGCGTTGTGCAAAGCCATTGGCGGGGATGACGGCAGGTTTTGGCGAGACTTCCGGCCCAATCAGCACGTTCGCAGTTGTATCCTCGATGCATATCAAGCAGAGCAGAATGACAGTGCCTCGACGGTAAGACATAGCCCATATAGGGTTGAAAACTGTCACGAGGCGCCGCAAAAGGGTGTCAGCTGTCATGGGGCGCCCAAAAGCAGCCAGCGCGAGGCGCCCCCAAACCCAGCCACTTTTGAAGAGTTGATTGTCAGCCGTAGAGCGTCCCCGGCGGGATGGTCCGCCGGGGAGAAGCGGCATGGCGAATCGGTTCAAGGTGGGTTGGGTGCACGCGATTTACGCATTGTTGGAACGGAAGTGGTCGCAGCGGCAGATTGCCGAGGCGTTGGGGATCGACCGTGGAACGGTGGCGCGCTATGCGCGGTTGGCGTCTCAATCCCGATGTGGATCGGAATCAGAGGCAAAAGCCGGTGGTGGCGTCGGCGATGCGGATGTCCTGGGTGATTCAATTCCAGCCAGGGCGCCTCTCGGGTCTGCTGCGGGTTTCGCCGGCGATTCGAGTATTCCCGGCGATTCAAAAGCCGCCGGGGCGCCTCCCGGGTCTTCGGACCCTGATACGCTGACCGCCCCCGCGTCGGAGGGATCGCCGAGCCCGCCGGTTCAACCCAGTTGCTGCGAACCCTTCCGCGAGATCATCCTGGCCAAGCTCGAACAGGGTCTGTCGGGCCAGCGCATCTACCAGGATCTGGTCCGGGAACACGGCTTTGCCGCCCGGTACCACAGTGTGCGGCGTTTCGTGCAGCGCCTCGGTCGGGCGAGTCCGCTGCCCTTCCGACGCATGGAATGCGCACCGGGCGAACAAGCCCAGGTCGATTTCGGCAAGGGCGCCCCGGTCATTCAACCCAACGGCAAACGGAAGCGGCCACACGTGCTGCGCGTCGTCCTGAGCCACTCGCGCAAGGGCTACAGCGAGGCCCTGTGGCGCCAAGACACGGAGTCGTTCATCCGGGGGTTGGAGAACGCCTTCCACCATTTCGGCGGCGTGCCCAAGACGCTGGTGCCGGACAACCTCAAAGCCGCGGTGATCCAGGCCGACTGGTTTGACCCCGACCTCAATCCCAAGATTCAATCCTTCTGCGAGCACTACCACACCACGATCCTGCCGACTCGGCCGGGAATTCCCAGACACAAAGGCAAGGTGGAGAGAGGAGTGGACTACGTCCAGGAGAACGGCCTGAAGGGTCTGGAATTCTCCAGTCTTCAGGACGAGAACCGCCATCTCATGGAGTGGGAGACCTCGGTGGCGGACACGCGCATCCACGGAACCACGCGGCAGCAAGTCCGCAAGCTGTTCGAGGAAGTGGAGCGCCCGGCGTTGCAGCCGTTGCCGCTGGAGCGTTTTTCCTTCTTTCACGAAGCCGAGCGTATCGTCAACCGCGACGGGCACGTCGAGGTGGACAAAGCGTTCTATTCCGTTCCGCCGGAGTTCCTGGGGCGTAAAGTCTGGGCGCGGTGGGACAGCGGAGTGGTGCGTATCTTCGACCACCGTTTCCAGCAGATCGCCTTCCATCCCAAAGGCGAACCCGGTCGGTTCCGCACGCGCGACGAACACATCGCAACGGAGAAGATCAGTGGGGTCGAGCGAGGGGCGGTCTGGTGGCTCGGCCGCGTTGGCCGCATCGGTCCGCACGCCCAGCGCTGGGCCGAGGCGATGCTGCAGGTGCGGGGAATTCAGGGCATCCGGGTGTTAATGGGCTTACACAGTTTGTACGGTTTAGCCATTTTTGACACGGTCATGGAGTAAAAAGAACCATGCCGACAACCCGATGTAGTTGGTGTCAACACAACGCATCAGGAGGTCGGCATGGACGCTGGCTTGGTATCGG
>Ga0209777_10002829_pt1 | contig 22216 bp, 32 predicted proteins | sample FrelakmetHBP12HB_FD_187147 | JGI IMG/M metagenome (GOLD analysis project Ga0209777, IMG submission 187147) | Freshwater lake sediment microbial communities from the University of Notre Dame, USA, for methane emissions studies -HBP12 HB (SPAdes)... | ecosystem: Environmental > Aquatic >...
AGGAGTCTGACGACGAGGACGAAGTTGACGAAGACGAAGTTGACGAAGACGAGGATGAGGAAGTCCCAGTCAAGAAGTCCAAGAAGCCTGCGAAGGACGAGGAGTCTGACGACGAGGACGAGGAAAAGCCTGCGAAGGAAACTGTGAAGAAAGAGCGCGCCCCAGCCGAGAAAATCATTTTCTTCAATCGTTCCAGCAGTACTGTTCCTTATGCGATCGACAGTCTGATCTCCAAGGGATATGCTGAAAAGAAAGATGTGATCAAGGCAATCATGGGTTGCAAACATCCTCTGTTCAGTAAAAAAGATCAGGCGACCAAGAAACTCGAGGACCACCTGAAGTGGCTCAGCAAAAAGGGAATCAAGGTCATGGTCAAAGGGGACGCTGTCAAAGCCAAGAAGGTTGAAGAAGTCCAGTAACACACCCTGTCAATGAGTACATAGAGGGCTCGGAGAAATCTGAGCCCTTTTCTTTTAATCAAACCAAAAAGGAGTGAATATCATGGAAACAGCATCAAGTAAGGCAATGTGCGACATACTCAAGAAAATACACCTTCAGGGAACTATTGGAGAATGTCTGCTGGTTGTGAAGAAGGGCGACGGGAAAGTGTTGGCAACTGACATGTCTAATACGGTGTTTGCGGTGTCTAGCGAGTCCCTTGCGCCGTCGGGAGACGCTGAACTAGGGCTTCCTAACCTAGCTACCCTTACACGGTTCCTAGACGGTGCCACGGACGATGTCAGTCTTGCTATCAAGGAGCAGTGGTTGACAATCAGCAAAAAGAAGCATGGATCGTTGAAGTTTCTTATGCTGGAATCAAAACAGGTTCCTACAGCAATCATGGATGAAGATGCCGACAAAAAGATATTAAAGGCCAAAGGGACTCTTATACCTTTTTCCAAAGGTGTGAGAGAAGACTTCGCTTTTTACATGGGATTGGTAGCCAGCAAAGCAGTCGTTTTTCGAGTGAAGGATGGAAAAGCGTATCTGCAAAGTGCGTCCAGTGAACCTGAGCAATTCAAGCTGACTCTTGGTGCTACGGAAGCCGGGGACTTCCAAGTTTCTGTGTATGGAGACTTGCTGTTGAAAGTTCTGACGACCGTGGACGGACTGGGACTGACGGAATCCCTGCAGATATACATCGGTGACAATGCTCCGCTGTTCGCTTACATTGACGACGATAACTTCTGGGCACTTTCGCCGATACAGTAAGGAGTATTATGGCAGGTATATCTGATTTCTTAGGAAAGAAGAATGAAGACAGAGTAGCACGTTTCCAACGGCTGAGCAAAGACAAAACTGCTGAAGAGCTCAGGGACTTGGAAAAGTCATTACTCCGACCGGATAAGATTCCGACCCACACCGGCAAAGAAGCAAGGACGATGGCCTGCGCTGACAAGGTCATCAAACTTGCTTTCAACAACGTGGAAGAAAAGGCTCTGTTTGCCAAGTACTTCACCGTTACTAATTACATTGAAGATTCATGCTACAAGTTGGATATGCTTGTAGACTTTTTAAAAGCACTGGATTCAGGGAGGATCAGATATGTCGAATCAAAGCGAAAGTTCAAGTTGCGGCCGTCCGTCAATAGTTGATGAAGCTATGCGCTGGGTCAGGGAAAATGAAGGGACGAAAATAGATCCATGTAAAGGGTCTTACCCTTCACCCAGAATCAGTAGTGAGTTGATGGACTGTTCTATGCCACTAACTTTTGATCAGTACTCGTTCTGTGGACTTGGATGCCTGTACTGCTTTGCATACTTCTTCAAGTCACAGAACCCTTCTATGAAAGGGAAGATGGGTGTCAAGGCTGTTGATATAGATGCCTTGATAAAGACGATGGAATCCAAGATCAAACAAGGCAGAACAGCATCCGCAATGCAGAAGCATTTCTATAACAAGAAATTCCTTTTCCATTGGGGTGGTTTGGCGGATCCTTTCTGTTCTTTTGAAAAGGAGAATAAAGAAGGTTTGAAGCTGATCAAGTGGTTGGGTGAAAACAACTACCCAACCCTGTTTTCTTTCAAAGGTGGGACTGTCCTGGCAAAGCCATACATGGAACTGTGGCAGAAGTACAGCAAGCAACGCAACTTCGCCTTCCAGTTTTCCATTGTCACGGCTGACGACGCAACGGCAGCAAACGTAGAAGTAGGAGTTCCCAGTCCCACATCAAGATTCAAGGTAATGAAGACTTTGAGTGACATGGGCTACTGGACTATTCTACGATTAAGACCTTTCCTAATCGGCATTACAGATAGGACTCTTGACGAGATATTGGAAAAGTCCTTTGAAGCCGGTGCGCGAGGAATCTCAACTGAGTTCTTCGCTATGGACTGCCGTATGACAGATGGGATGAAAACAAGGTACAACTATCTGGCCAAGGAAATGGGTCTGAAGGACTTTGACGGACTCGAGGATTACTTCCGTAAGCTGTCACCTACAGAACGCGGTGGGTATCGCAGACTTAATCGTGACGTTAAAGAAAGGCACATCAAGAAGCTGTACCAGTTTGCTGTGAAGCATAACATGGTGCTTGGAATCAGTGACCCTGATTTCAAGGAATTGAACATGAGTGGTTCTTGCTGTGCTATGCCCGACAAGTTTCCTGACAATCCTTTATTGGAAAACTGGTCTAGGAATCAGTTGACGTATCACCTTACACAGATGCGTAAACACTACCACAAAACAGGTGAATGCCGGACACTGACGTTCACGCAATGTTACGGTATAAATACGTTCATGGACGAAACGTCTTTAGCCAACGATCATGTCGCTGTGATCGGTGTTTCTAATGCTGTCAGGCAACGTTCCACTCTCAGGGACATTATCCGGCAACGGTGGAACAATCTTGACAGTGCGGCCAATCCCAGGAACTACTTTCACGGAAAGCTGATGCCGGCAGGGATGGACAATGAAGGCAACATGATATTCAAGTATACTCCCAGCAGTTATGAAGATCGCTGGACAGCAGAAGGGATTGATCTGACAAAATGAATACGCCATTTACGATCATAATCAATTCAGCACATCGAGAAGGACAGATCTTTACTGCCGATTCATTTCCATTTCATTGGCATAAATTTGTTAAAATACTTGTGCCTGCAAAAGAATGGAAAGGGTACCGGTCCCGGACAAATTGGAATGTGAAGCCACTTCCTAAGGACATGGCAGAATGTCTTCCACCTCAAAGACACTATGCCATTAAAACATGTAAAACTCCTTATGCCCTGATTATGGACGATGACTTCGATTTCTTTCAAAGACAGGAAGGAAAACTGAAGAAAGTCTCTTCCTTGACAGATAGTTTCTTAGATGAAATAGAAACCATTCTGAAGTGTGAAGATGTAGGTGCGGTAGGGATATCTCCACAACAATCCAATTGGCAGGAAAATAGGGACATCAAACCCATTGGAAGATTATTTGGAGGGTACGCTGTGAAAACGGAAATTTACAGGAAATTGAAGATAAACATTGATGCTCCTGTAAAAGGATTTTGCACAGAAGATTCCTTACTGACTCTACACCTATTGACAAATGGATTCAGGACTCCGATATTGTATACTTATGCTCGCAGAGAATTAAAGATATCTAACGCACCAGGAGGGTGTTCTGCATACCGTTCACTTCAGTCCATCAAAGACAGCATGGAATACGTTCATTCAGTATTTCCATACTGTACAGAAGTAGTAGACACAATTAAGTCCAGCAAATTATGGCCGGGGATTCCTGTTTCTTCTGATGGAATGAAACACATTCCCAACATCAAAGTATTCACAAAAAGGGCATTAGAACATAGTAAACACAATGTGAGGAGATTCTTTTCATGAAAATAGTATATCTGACATATTCACTCCCATTCAAATGGTGGAACAGAGACAACAATATAGCCCATAATAAGATTTGGGCTTACCTAGTAATGAATTACTTCAAAATGGGACACCAGCAAACAATCTGGAATTCTATCGATCTTGGAACTCAGATGTCTCTCAGGGAATTCAACTGTAATCCCAGGAACCATGGAGACGCACCTTCCAAGTATGACATAGCTTTTCTATTCTGTGGTCCTTTCATGCCAATAGCTGACGGATCCATCACAATGGAAACACTGGAATTCTTAAGAAAGTTCCAAGGCAAAGTGGTGTACATCACAGTAGATTACAACCTTGAATTTGACCCCAGGATGTCTAGGTATGGAAAACTGTTCAAATCATGGGATTCTGATGCCCTGACTAAAGGAAAGAAATGGACGTATGTGATGAACGCTCCAGTGGAATACCATTTTAGGACGCCAGGTCAAAGAAAGCTCTTGGACTCCTTTGTTTCAAAAGACAGACAAATATCCGTTCCTTTGAACAGTTCAGGGATCCCACCTAATTGGAAGAAATTCACTCCTTCCAAAACTTTTCAATACGATCTTCTATACTGTGGGGCATTTCGTAGTGACAGAAAGGTTTTCTTTGATAAATACTTCTGTTCTAAGTACGCTTCTAAATGGACAATCAGCACAAGCACCAAGAATATTCAGAAGTTTAGAGAAATGGGATGTAAGGCCAGGATGATCTCTGCTCTTGGCGGTGAAATTGTGTCTCACATCAATAGAAGTGTGGTGCAAATAATTGCCGGGGACACTTGTGACAATAATACTTCAACAACTCCGTTGCCCACAAGGTACTATGAAGCTGTTTCAGCCAAAACACCAGCGTTCTTCGATAAGACATTCTGTAAAGGATGGAAATCTGAAACAGAAGAAGTGTGCCTTCAGTTCCTCAATACTGCTGAGGACCTTGCTGAAATGATTGAATACTTGAAAAAGCCTTCAGTACGTGAAGACTATGTGGACATGCAGGAAGCTGTTTTACATGCTTTTGATCCTGTTAAGGACTGGAAGTTGCAGGATTTACTTAGATAATGTCCTGAAAACATCCCTCGTAACTCCTACACGGAGTTGAAAAAGCCTGACAAGGCTTGTTTATTAGTTTTACATGTTGGTTAATCCTCGGACCTCCTGGGAAGGAGAATAATGAAGCCAAATAACATCCAGATAGAATTAGTAGAAGGTTGTAACAGAATGTGTAAATTCTGCGGAATACATGGGATATGGTCTGAACGAAAGTACAGGAAGATTAAATTCATGGACATAAATCTTCTTCGGAGCATTGCACATTCACTCGCTGATTGGGGATTTGATGGGAAGCGAGTGGAACTAGCAATGCACGGAGAACCCACACTTCACCCTAAACTCATAGATGCTATCTCTACTTTACGAGACAACCTTCCTACAGCACAATTACAACTGACCACCAATGGGATGAAATTCCTTCAGGGTAAAGCGAACATTATTTCCATGGCATTTGAAGCTGGTTTGAATGTTTTAATTATAGATGCTTATGAACAGGAAAGTAAATTGCGTGAAATAGTCCGAGCCAATTCTAATGGAGTGGAAATAGTTCCTTACTATGGAGGAGACTTCAATCCATATCATTATCACAGAGATGTGAAGAAAATAGTATGGATGGCAGATTTGGGGACACATTCAGCTCAAAGATCGGCAAGAACGATAATCAACCATGCTGGGAATGTGCAACATTCTGTTATTCCACCTATTCCAGCACCGATACATAAAAAGTGTAGCAGAGTTTTCAGGGAAATTTCCATTCACCACGACGGCACGATCCCCCTCTGTTGTATAGACTGGAAACACGAGTTTATTGTTGGCAAATTCCCTGAAGATGGTTCTATTCAATCCATCTGGGAATCTGACATGTTCAATGCAATGCGTATAAGACTGTTCATGAAAGAACGGATGTTCAGACCTTGCTATAAGTGTGATTACAACGGAGGATTCAGACTGGGATTGCTTCCTACGCCCACAGGAGATGCTCTTACAACAGTGGATGTCTTGAGGCATCTTAGGAAAATGGAAAAGTACAGTCACCCATCTGCAATAAATTGTTCTTTCAAATGTGATTCTAATTCCGGAATTAAAAAGTTTCTAAAGGAGTGACATGAGTGGAGGATTCTTTTGGCCCGATCGTAGTGCTTCCAGCAATGCAACTACGGCAGTTGGTTCCAGAACATTGAACTGTACAACCTGTAAGCTGTACAGAACATGCCATTCACCCAGAATGCCTGTAACTGGTAAAGGTAAGAAAGGTATTTTCATACTCGGTGAAATGCCGAGTGCAAGAGAAGATGAAACAGGCGTCCAGATGGCCGGTCCGGCCGGACAACGTCTCAGACAGATGTTGCGTAAAGTGGGCGTAGATCTGGACAATGACTGTTGGAAATTGAATGCTGTTTGCTGTTACCCTCCTAAAGGACGTGACTTGTCTAACAATGAAATTGCGGCTTGCCGGCCAAGAGTGTTCAAAGCCTTGCAGGAACTCAAACCTAGGTTGGTTCTTTTGCTTGGAAATGTTGCGGTCCAAAGTGCGATAGGACATCGGTGGAAGAAGGAACTTGGTGGAGTTTCACGTTGGCGTGGTTACATGATTCCTGACAGAACACTGAACACTTGGCTGTCAGCGACATACCATCCAAGTTTCCTATTACAGAAAGACCTCCAGTATGGAAGGGAAACTTTCAACGTAGCAGAAGTCATTGCTCAACGTGACATTGAAAATGCTATTGAACGGATGAATGAACCTGTCCCTGAAATGCAGAATGATGTGGACTGCATAACGCTTGTAGCAGGTGACTATGCAAATCTGATGCTGGAAAAGATGCAGCAGAAGCAACCCAAGCTCGTTGCCTTTGACTATGAAACGACCGGACTGAAGCCTCACAAGTCAGGACATGATATTATTTGCTGTTCTGTGTGCTGGCAGAAGGATCGTGCATACGTATTTCCAATGGACAAAGTAGACATCAACCTTTTCAGAGGATTCCTGTCTGACAAGAACATCGGCAAGATAGCCAGTAACATGAAATTCGAAGACAGTTGGACAAGGCAAATACTTGGCTGTCGTGTAAAGGGATGGAAATGGGACACAATGTTGGCCGCACATGTACAGGACAATCGGCGACAGGGAACCAGTATAAAGTTCTTGACTGCAGTCCGGTTCGGCGTATTCGATTATGACAGTGATATCGGACACTTCTTGAAAAGTGGTGACGAGGACAATGCCAACTCCTTCAACAAGATTCGTCAGGCACCGGTGCAGAAATTGTTGACATATTGCGGACTGGATTCACTGTATGAATATAGAATGGCCTTGCTTCAAAGAAAAGAGATGTTGAAATGAAAATAACAGCGACAACAGCGGATGCTTACAAGTTGTTCCATGAAGGCATTCAGGCTTTCTCTGACATGGAACGCAGAGGTATACGAATAGACGTAAAATACTGTGAAACTCAGGTAAAGAAACTGAAGCTGAATAAGGATGTGGCCATCAACGCTTTTAGGCACACAGATGTTCACAGTGAATGGCGTAAGGCGTATGGAAATAAGATGAACCTTACTTCCAATGACCAGTTGGCACACATACTGTTCAAGAGGATGGGCTTCAAAGCTACGATGTACACCAAAAAGAGCAACAAGCCTTGTACAACTAACGAACATTTAGCTTCTGTCAAGCATCCGGCCGTCCAGCACGTTCTAGACATTAAAGGATACGATCATGCGGTCCAGAAGATAATGGGAATTTACAGGGAAACTGTAGACGGCATACTCCATCCCATGTTCAACCTGCATACGGCCGTGACATACCGTTCCAGTTCAGAAGCACCTAACTTTCAGAACAATGATGTGCGTAATGAAGAAATGGCTGAACTTGTGCGTCGGTGTTTCATTCCACGTAAAGGCAGAGTGTTCACAGAATCTGACTATAGTGGAATAGAAGTTCACGGAGCTTCTTGGTATCATAAAGACCCAAACATGCTGGAGTATATTTGCAACCCTGAAAAGGACATGCACCGGGATACTTCCATGGACTGCTATTTACTGGCCATGGATCAAATGACCAAGAACATTCGATACTGTGGCAAGAATAAATTTGTGTTCCCAGAATTCTATGGGGACTATTATGCCAATTGCGCTACAGCCTTGTGGGATGCTATTTCCAAGATGAATCTAGAAACTGCTCAGGGAGTCCCACTCAAAGTTCATTTGGCTTCCAAAGGAATTAAGTCTTATGAACGTTTTGAGAAGCATATTCAAAAAGTTGAAGATAAGTTCTGGAATGTCCGTTTCAAGGTGTACAATGAATGGAAATGGGAGCATTACAAGCGTTACTTGAGGTGTGGTTTCTTAGATCTGTTGACAGGCTTCCGATGTTCAGGATTGATGGAAAAGAATCAAGTCATCAACTACCCTGTTCAGGGTGTTGCCTTTCACTGTCTGTTGCGTTCTATCATCCACTTGAATCGTTGGATGAAGAAACAGAAGATGAAGTCTATGATCGTAGGACAGATACATGACTCCATGTTCCAAGATAACGTGGAAAGTGAATTGCCTGAAATTATTCCTGCCATGAATAGAATTATGTGCAAGGACTTGATGGAAGCATGGCCTTTTATCATAACACCTATCAAAATAGAAATAGACAAGACAGAAGTTGATGGTTCTTGGTTTACTAAGAAGTCATTCGACTTTTCACATTTATTAAAAGCATCATAAGGAGGCATATGCCGTTACAGCTCAAATACAGACCAGCAACATTCGATCAGGTTATTGGAAATCATGAAACTGTAGACGCCTTGAAAGACGTTCTGTCCAGACCGAAGAAGGACAGGCCAAAGGCTTACATATTCATTGGGCCCAGCGGATGTGGGAAAACAACATTGGCAAGGTTGACAGCGAACGCATTGAACAGCAGACATCCTGATCTGAAGGAACTGAACTCAGCGGACTTCCGGGGAATAGATTCGGCTCGGGATATCATACAGCAAATGCGTATGCGTCCTATGGTTTCTGAGTCTAAAGTCTGGATGATGGATGAATGCCACAAATTGACAGGAGATGCACAGGAAGCATTGTTGAAAGCCCTTGAAGATGCACCGGATGATTGCTACTTCATTCTTGCTACAACAGACCCTGAGAAGTTACGCCCTACCTTCAAGCGCAGGTGTACACCCTTTGAAGTAAAAGGACTTGGACCGGTGACAATCCGCAAGTACTTGTCCAAGGTGCTTCGCCAGGAGTCCCAGGATGTCCCTAGAAGCGTTCTAAAGACTATAGCTAGGGACAGTCTAGGGTCATTAGGTGTGGCCCTTATGGTGGTTGATAAGATCATGGGGCTGGAACCTGCACAAATGGCCAGTGCCGCAAAGAAAATGATAGCTCAGCACAATGAGGTGATCAATCTTTGCAGGGTTCTTATGTCAACCAAAAACTGGAAGGATATTTCCATTGTCTTGAAAGGGATCGATCAAGATGCTGAACAGGTCCGACGCATGGTGTTGGGTTATTTCAACAATGTACTTCTAAACTCGGGAAATATGCGTGCTTACGATGTGCTGACTGCGTTCCGTCAACCATTCTACGACATTGGAAAACCAGGGCTGACGCTCGCTTGTTTTGAAGCAATAAATCAAGGGTAATCAAAGCCTTTCATTTAGCGAATAAATATATAAGGAGTCCACTATGCAAAAAGAAGAAATGAATGATGTAAATGCTGATCTATCAATTGATCCAGAAGGACTGGACATCTGTTGGCTTGAACAGCCTCAGTTAGTTTTCAAGTATACAAAGCAATTAGCAAAAGCTCGTAAAGCTGTTGCGACTTTGAAAGAGAATAAAGAACAGCTTGAATCTTCTCTGGCAAAGGAAATTCGTAAACATCCTAAAGTGTATGGGGTGGAGAAAGGCACTGAAAAGGAAGTCCACCAGGCTGTGATGGCACAGGAAGAATACAAGGATATTTCCAATGAACTGATAGAAGCCGAATATTCCGCGAATGTGATGGATGGCGTGGTCCGAGCAATGGAACACAAAAAGAAGTCATTGGAAAACCTAACTCAACTTGCCAACCAAAACTATTTCAGCACTCCGAAAGATCCGCGTGATCTTGCTGAAAAGTATCAGGAACGTATAGCACAAAAACAGGCTTCAAGAACAATGGTTTATGAAAGAATGAATAGAAAGAAAGGTGGTGTATGATTGCCAACATTGTACTAAATGCAGTAACAGTCTTGGCACTTATCTGGATTATACTGCTGTTGATATACATCGCCGGACGGATGTTCGGTGCTGGATTTGTAAGGTCAGTAAAAAACATAATAAACAAAATCAAAGATGAGGAGTAACAGTATATGGGAGTTAAAAGTAACCGTAAAATCAATCGTGAACGCGTAGCAAGCAGGGCACAGAACCATTCAAGTTCCCAGTCGGGTTCATACCTGAACATTCCTAACGGAGTGGACAGGTTCAAGTGTGAAGAAGGCAAACTCAACATACGGATCGTGCCGTACGAGATCACCTCCAAAACGAATCCGGAAGGTAAGAAAGGTGAACTTTGGTATGAGCGCACAATTTTCGTGCACTATGGAGTCGGTCCAAAGGACGAGAGATTCCTCTGTCCCACTACTATTGGAAAACCCTGTCCAATATGCGAGGAAATGCACAAGCTGAAAAAGGATCCGGACGCCGACGAGGATGCTGTAAAAGCACTCAGGCCAAAAGAACGTCAATTGTTCAATGTCTTGGTCAAAGGAAAGATTCAACTCTGGGACATCAGTTACTTCCTGTTTGGAAAACATCTTGAACAAGAAGTCCGTGAAAGTGATGAAGACGTTCAGGGTTTCGCAGATCTAGAAGGCGGCAAAGAGTTGCTTTGTCGTTTCACCGAACAGAACAAAGGTGGAAACAAGTTCCTTGAGATCACAAGACTGGATTTCAAGGATGCAGACGATCTGGAAGAAGACATATTGGAAAAGGTCGTAGATCTGGATGAAGTTCTTGTCATCCCCGAATACGACGAATTGTCCAAAGCATTCCACGGCCAGGACACCGGCGCAGACGACGACGAAGCTGAGGAAGACGAGGAAGAAGAAAAGCCAGCCAAGAAAAACAAGAAACCAGTAGAAGACGACGAGGACGAGGACGAGGACGAGGACGACACCCTCAAGAAGAAGGGTAAGAAGTCTGTCAAGGATGAGGATGATGATGAATCAGATGATGAAGATGGAGTTGAAGAAGAATCTGACGAAGAGGATGACGACAGCGACGACAAGGAAGATGATGATGACGCTGATTCGGATGATGAAGAGGAGGAGGATGAAGAGGATCCCAAGCCTGTAAAAAAGAATAAGAAAGTCGTCGAAGAAGAAGAGGAAGAAGAGGAAGAAGAGGAAGAAGAGGAAGAAGAGGAAGAAGAGGAAGACGACGAAGCTGAGGAGGACGAGGAAGAAGAAAAGCCTCGCAGAACAAAGTCCGGCAAAGTCCCCGACGGTTACAAACTCTGTATCGCTTGTGAAGGTTCAGGGAAAACTTCCAAGGGAAAAGACTGTCCAGTGTGTGACGGTGAAGGTTTCATCAAGAAAGCCAAATAGCAGTGTGAAGAACAAGGGAGGAGTGCTTATATGCCTCCTCCCTTTTTAATATGGAGTACACATGCAACGCACAGTCAGACAGATGGAAGAACGTTCCAAGAATGTTCTAGATGAAGAAGAAGCTCATTTCACCCGCAAAGATTTCATACCTACCGGATCCACCCTTTTCAACTTAGCTCTTTCAGATAACCCTTTTGGGGGATTTGTTCTGGGAAGAATGTCTAACATTGTAGGAGATAACAGTACAGGAAAGACCTTTGCCTTCATGACGATGTTGGCAGAAGTATGTGGCCTCAGACGTTTCAATGATTTCAGGGTCATTCACGATGATGTTGAAAGAGGATATTCCTTCAACACCAGGAAGCTCTTTGGTAATAAACTGGCGGACCGGCTTGAATCTCCTTTGCGTGACAGAGAAGGTGAGTCCATTCACAGCAAGACTATACAAGATTTCCAGACAAATATCATGCGATGTATTTCAAAGAAAGTTCCTTTCATCTATGGACTGGACAGTTTTGATGCTCTTACCTCAGATGAAGAGGTAGTTCTTACAGCCAAGAATGTACGGGCAAAAGACAGAGGAGCTAAAACGTCTTCCAGCTATGGGACAGAGAAGACCAAAGGACTTGGAGCTATGTTCCGTCAGATAAAAGATGGTCTGGAAGAAACGCACAGTCATCTTGTAATAATATCCCAAGTGAGACAGAACTTGAATGCAGGTCCTTTTTCCCCAAAGTTCAGACGGTCCGGGGGACAGGCTTTGGGACACTATGTCACTCATGAAGTATGGCTGTCCCGACATGGTAAACTGAAGAAGATGGACAGAGTGATAGGTGCGGTCGTCGCCCCAAAAGTAATCAAAAACAGGGTGACAGGCAAAGTCAGAGAAGTAACTTTTCCATTATACTACGATTACGGCATAGACGACATTGGGAGTTGCGTGGACTTTATGTTTGAACAGGGTTACTGGAAAGGTTCTTCTATCACTGTAGGAGAGAGTTCTTTGAAAGGCGATCGTGAACATCTAATCCGTCAAATAGAAGAAAACGGTCTTGTAAAGGATATGCGTAAAAGTGTAGGTTACGCATGGATGGACATTGAAAATAAATTAAAACTGAACAGAGTTCCCAAATATATTTGAAAGGTTCTATATCATGTCAGAATTGAGTGCCGCTTTTTTTGAAGAACAATCCCGATACAATGATGAACAAAGGCATACATTCCTTATAGCTCTGGACAACAGTGACAGAATAGAAGTCTCTGATTGGGAAGTAGGGTTTCTGGACAATACTTTGCCTCTTGTCACGTTCACAGCTGGACAACGCAATGTGATTCAGACACTGATCAACAAGTATGCCCACAGGATGGGATGGAAAGGATGATAACTCTTGTAATAGACAGTAGTTATCTTTGCTACCAAGCTAGATTCACAATGGGAGCTATGTCTTATCAAGACACTGCCACCGGTGTGATATTTGGCTTCCTATCAAGAATACTGCATTTAGGAATGAAATTCCAGTCGAATGACTGTGTGTTCTGTTGGGATTCCAGGTCTTCTTACCGTAAAAAGAAGTATCCTTGGTATAAAGAACATAGACACACCCAGGAACGTACTCCAGAAGAAATTGAAGATATTAAACTGATGCACCAACAGATGTATAAATTGAGGATGGAAATACTTCCCACAATAGGGTTCAACAACAACCTCCAACAAAAGGGGATTGAGTCAGATGACTTGATAGCTGAAACAGTAAAAGGGAAGGGAGAGTTCCTTATCGTATCGGGAGATTCAGATCTGTTACAATTACTCAATGGAAATGTCTCCATGTACACTCCCACAAAAAAGGTTTTCTGGACCAAACAGAAGTTCATAGAAGAATACTCCATCAGTCCTAGAGAATGGGTTCTTGTGAAAGCAGTAGGTGGTTGCCGAAGCGACGGAGTCCCACCTTGTGCACCAGGAATAGGAGAAAAGACCGCGGTCAAGTATATTGCAGGAACTTTGAACCCCACATCCAAAGCCTACAAAAAGATCGTTGAAACACGACTTACAGCAATAGCTCGCATAGAGGCTGTGGCGCTTCCGCACCCCAGAACACACCCTGTCACATTAAAACGAAACAAACTCCGTATAGAGGCTCTCAGACATGTTGCTGAACGTTATGGGATGAACTCCTTTGCAAAAGACAGTAACTGGAGTCAGTTAATTTCTTTTGGGAAGAAAACGTATTTCCAAGAACTGTCCAGTAGAAAGACCTTTATACGCAAACCAGTAAAGAAACACTTTCTACATTTCAAAGGAGTTGAATAATGAAGTTTGCGATTAACATGAGTAACTATTCCAAGGCTATGAAAATAGTGAGAGAACTCACTTCTCCACCAGGACGTTTCAAAGTGGTAGAACAATACGATAAAAGATATGTGGTCATGGAAAGCATTGAAACCAGTATGGATTGGGAGTTCTTAATAAATGAATTTGGTGATTCAGCAATAGTATCTAAAAGAGAATTAGAAAGGAAGTATGGTATATAAATTGTATTTTGGGATAGATAATGGGGTATCAGGAAGTTTAGGTGTTCTTGGATTTGTGAATGGTGAAAAGAGAATGGAAGACTTTACATCCCTTCCAATCTTCTCTGACTTGTCCTATACAAAAAAGAGAAGGAACATCACACGAATCCATGTTCCTGTTCTGCGAAGATACTTCAAGACCAAAGTCCAGTATCTACTTCTTCCCGAAAGCCCAAAGACCACAAAATGCGATATTGTGGCACTGATAGAACGGCCCATGGTGAATCCGGGAAGGTTTATGGCAACCCTGTCAGCAATACGAGCTCTAGAAGCTGTGTTGATTTCCTTGCCAAAAGACACGACGATCAAGTACTGCGACTCTAAAGAATGGCAGAAGAAACTGCTTCCTGAGGGTTCGTCTGGACCACAGTTAAAACACGACAGTCTTTCTGTTGGCTGTCGTCTGTTCCCAGTGTTCAAGGACAAGATTGTCAAACACAAGGATGCTGATGGGATGCTAATTGCGGAGTATCTGAGAAGGGAGCAAAGAGGATGAAAGAATGAGAAGTCAGATAGTACACCTTGGGAAAAATCAAATAGGCACACTGTTGCGTCTTGTACGTCGAGAACAAGCAACAACAGAAAGTCTGAACCTATCCACAGAATCGTACAAGCTACGCAGGATAGAATTGCACCTGATGAAAGGTCTTGCACCTGCCATGAAAGTATTCAACCGAAAGGCCACACCATGCAAATGATATGCGAGAACGCGGGGAAGTGTGAACGAAAGGATTCCTGTTGGTGTAATCACGCAGAATCACATCAAGAATGTGGTGGATGTTTTAGTCCGTGTCCACATTCTTCAGGAATCAAAGGCAGCAAGTGCATAGAGCACAAACAACAGGAGGAACCGAAAATGAGACTCAACACGACGGAAGAAATGGTAGAGTTGATCAAGGCTGAAGCGGCGGGGAAAAGGATAGAATATTTGTCTTGCCTTTCAGAATGGGTAAAGAAGGAAGATCCGAAAGGCGTCTGGTCATTTCAGGCTTTAGAATACCGAGTCGAACCCGCCAAGCCTCGGAAGATGCTGGAGAACACCAGCAAGTATGCCCACTATAATCATCAGATAACGCACATCGAAAATGAGCAGTGTCAACAGTTGAGTTGCCAGCCTGCTCCGGTGCATGTGCATTCGGATGATCGCTGCAAACCCGCCAAGCCTGCGGTCGAGGAGTATGGGATCCAATATCATAACGGACGATGGGTATTCTTGAAGGGTAACGAGGTTCCAATCAGCAGAGCCGCCGACTACGGTTTAGTGTTCGTTCATGTGCTGAAGGATCGAGAAATCCCGAACGGCCAATCGATATGCTGGAGGAATGAGGATAATACCCGATGGTCAATGTGGGCAGATGGCATCTGCTGCATCCCCACGATGGCTAAGAAGGTTCGGAGAGTGCTGTGAAACCAGTACGACAGAACTGGGAAGATATGCCCAACAGAGAGCTATGCGTCAGGAATGAACAACTGTGAGTAGATTTAAAAAGAGAAATAGCCAAGGGACAGGAAGTGTTAAAGCAACTACAAGAAGCCATAAACAAAGCGGAAATGATGAAGAGGGAGATTGGAAAATGAAGATTACTGTGAAATGGTTGAGTAAACAGCATGCGTGTGTAGGGGGATCACTATGGTTTGAGAACCAGACGGAAACTGATGCCGCAACGGTTATTGAGAAATTGATTACCGAAGAGAAACTGGAGTGGGCAAACTGGTTGACTGCTCGGGTTCTGAACCGGAAACAGAAGATTGCCTATGCAATCTTTGCGGCAGAACAGGTGTTGGACATCTATGAAAGAAAATACCCGAACGACAAGAGGCCGAGAGAAGCAACTGAAGCGGCACGGAAGGTGCTGAAACGGGATTCTAAAAAAAATAGAACCGCCGCCTACGACGCCGCCTACGCCGCCTCCGCCGCCTACGCCGCCTACGCCGCCTACGCCGCCTCCGCCAACGCCTCCGCCTACGACGCCGCCTCCGCCGCCTACGCCGCCTCCGCCGCCTACGCCGCCTACGCCGGCGTCGCCTCCGCCTACGCCGAAATGCAGAAGCGGATACTGGCGTTTGTGGTCGAACTGTTAAGGGAGATTGGAAAATGAAGATGAATCCACCATTAACGCAGGCCGATTTCGAGGCCATCTCAAGCATCTGGAGACATTGCGATAAATGCGATAACCCAGCAACGACCTGCTTCCGCCTATTGCCAACAGAGAGCTATGCGTCAGGAATGAACAACTGTGAAAGGAGTGTTGATGAGATGGTGTCTTTTAATTCTAGGTATCGCCTGCATCCTGAACTTTACTCCACTATTTCCCAGGACTACAAGGTTTGGTGTGTCCCAGCATCCGGGAGAAGTTTGTGCCGAGGGTAGATTCGGTACACCTGTAATGAACACACTGGATCAGGGAGCTAGACTGCTATTTGACGATAAACCGTGGAGTGTGACTACAATAGGTCTGCTGGTGCTACCTTTTTATGCCGGAATGTTGGGATTTATTCTTGTTGAAATGTCTCCGTTTCTTTTGTTGATGTGGCTGACTAGACCGAAGCAGTGGGAGAAGAAATGAATGATCAGCAAACTCATACTCAAAAACTTTCAGTCCCACGAGAAGTCAATCCTCTCATTTTCCACTGGCCTAAACTGCATAGTTGGGCCTTCGCGATCCGGGAAGACTGCCCTGCTTCGAGCACTTCGCTTGTGTTGCCAGAACCGCCCAACTGGAGATGCTTTTCGTTCCTCGTGGGGAGGGATTACTCGTGTGAGTGTTTTGACTTCCGACAACACCAAAGTCAGTCGGATCAAAAGCAAGAAGGTGAACCAGTATGCGGTGACAATTCAAGACCAGAGGCACGTCCTTGACGCTGTTGGGAAAGGAGAACCGCCTGATATTGTCCTAAAGGCTTTGAACTTGAATGAAGTAAATTGGCAGTCCCAGCACCAAGGCGTATTCATGCTAGCTGATTCTCCTGGGCAGGTTGCTCGTACACTGAACAGCCTGACTCAGCTAGACTTGATGACAAAGGTAATGGGAAAGATTGCCTCCGACTTGAGAACAGTCACGGGACAATCTGTGGCGAACGAGGAAAGCATCAAGATACTGGAAAACAAGTTGGAGCCGTTTGCCGGCTTGAAGTCTCTGTTAGAATCAGGGAAAGACCATGAGAAAAAGGAACTCCTGTTGGATCAGAAGAAGACACTTCTGGAGAAGTTAGAAAGTTTGTCAAACTCCTTGACGAAAAGTGACAGGATCATCAAAGGATTCACAGGACTCCAGATATATCATCCACAAATAGAGGAACTGAATACAGCATCCTGTAGGATCTCCTCTTTGAAAGATGTCTTATCTAAGTTGGTGAAATTGCAAGACAGATGGTTGACGTTCAATACACTATACATGGATCTGAAAAAGGAACATCAGACACAGTCAGAAGAACTAATCAAAAACATGCCAAAGGTTTGTCCTTTGTGCGGAAAGGAATAAATGAAGAAGGATACACCTATATACGCCACAGCGGACTTACACATACGCGACAGTAAGCCTGCCTGTTGGGATACTTTGGAACACTTCATGGATCACCAGACGGACATGCTGGAACAGATAAAGAAGATGGTTGGTGACAGGGTTCTGTTGGTGGCTGGTGACCTTTTCCATTCAGCTCAACCAAGTATTGAGTGCTTGTCGTATGCCATAAGTCATCTTCCGGAAAACGTCTTTGCCATTCCGGGGCAACACGACTTGCTAAACCACAACTATGAGACCAGACTAAACGAAACGGGTTTTGGTCTGTTGGAAAAGATGGGACGCATACGGAGTGTGGACACTCCTCGTGGAATTTCCTTTGACGATTATCAGATCACAGGGACTCCGTGGCGAATGGATGACAATGTTGCTCTCAGCTCTGATAATTTCTGCATCCATTTGCGGCACAAATATATTTGGAAGAATGGAGAGTCCACTCCTAAGCAACTGCAAGCTGATAGCACCCACATATCCGAAATCTGTTTGACAGAAAAAGAGAAGGGATTACGCTTCGATCTGGTCATCTATGGTGACAATCACGAATGGTTTTTTGGCCAAAATGTGATCAACTGTGGGGCTCCTACAATTCAAAACTGCGACAGGAGGCATGTTCAATTAGGCATCTGGAAAATAACCACCAAGCAGTGGACTCACCAACTTCTAGAGCCTACTCTAAAAGGACTACGTGACACCAATGAGGAGCCGTCTGTCCTGTCGTCGGGAATAGATGAAGCTGTAGAGAAGTTGATAATGTCAGCAAAGCAACAGAAGATCATTATTGATACCGACTTCTTGCACAAGCTGGAGGACTTCATTGTCAAGGAAAGGGTGAAGAAAGAGGTAGCTGAAACAATAAGGAAAATCTGCAAGGAATTTGAAACATGAACACAGAAGAACTCATAGGACTGAAAAGCAAAGTCTTGTCATTGGAAAAGAAGTTGACAGAGGCCAAGATCAGAAGGCAGTCCCTCCTTGAGGAGATGACAACGCTATCCACAAGTCCAGACAAGATTCTGAAGACCATACAGGATCAAAGAAATCAAATTGACAGTCTGACAAAGACCTTGAAAGCAGGCACCGACAGTATGGAAGAAGCGTTGGACAAGATGCTAAGAAAGATAGAGGTCACCTCGTGAGCAACATCCTCCCAAGAATCTATGCCTTAAAAGGCAGGAGAGACGGACTGCTATCCGACTTGGCGGAATGTCAGGGACGTTTGAGAGACTTGGCTGACGAGGCTTCTGTTCTGAAAGAAGCTCAGCCAATAGTTCAGGGTGTGGCACAATCCATTCAGAAGAGCATAGAAGACTACATCAGTGGGATTTCCACACTTGCCCTTCAAGCTGTCTATGGCGACGATCTTTCCATGAAGCTGATCTTTGAATCCAAACGGAATCAGACAGAAGCCAAGATCGTTCTAGTCAATTTGAATGGGTTGGAAATAGAGGCTGTTGACGGAGAAGCTGGTGGAGTAGTAGATGTGGCAAGTCTGGGACTACGTCTTGCTTTGTGGTGTCTGTCTAATCCAAGAAGCAGGCCGGTATTCATTCTGGACGAGCCGTTCAGAAACGTGAGTAAGGAATTTCAACCAAAGGCTTCTGCTATGTTGAAGGCAATGGCTGACAGGTTAGGAATACAGTTTATCATTGTCACGCACAATGACGCTTTGATTGAGTGTGCTGACAGGGTCTTTGAAGTCAAAAGAATAAAAGGAGTAAGCAAGGTATGTCAAAGAGATTGAAAATCTATGTAGCAGGGCCGATGAGTGGACACAAGTATTTCAACTTTCCAGTATTCGATGAGATCGCTAACAGCCTTAGAAAACTAGGGCATGAAGTCTTCAATCCAGCAGACATTGACAGAAGTCTTGGATTTGATCCTTCCACTCTCTCCGTGGATACTGACTGGAAGAAAGTCCACGCTTTCGATTACATAAAAGGAGCAAGAGAAAATAACGTATTGATCAGTAAAGATGTGGAAGCAGTCTTGAAGTGTGACATTCTTCTCTTGTTAATGCTTCCCGGATGGTGTGTTTCCAAAGGCAGTATAGCAGAATTGGCTTTGGCTGTGTGGTCTGGAAAGAAAATATACAGAGCGCATTTCAGTTCCAGAAAGTGTGGCTGTTGTGAAGAGTGTTCTGGATATGAGCAATGCGACTCTAGGAGGATTGAACTTGATCGGATGTTCTTGTCTATGGCACAGGAGACATCAGGCGACCAAAAGATGTACATGGAAGCTGTGTTTGGTAATGCCGTCTAGGACAGGCTGTACGAGGTCGAGGAGTTCTTTAACACAAGTGCCTATTTACACGCTTCCGACCTCGTATAGAGCCTTGCAGACGGCTTTTCAATGGCCTAGAAGCCTTTATGCGCCGGTGAACACCCACTTGGGCATCAAAACTGTCTTGTTCATCCAATTAGCACTCCCGCCTAACCACACTCCCGCTCGGTAAACCCACTGCTCAAAAACATTCCCCGGATCAGAATCGTTCCGGATCATTTCTTCCAGCAGATCGTCCATAAATTTCTGATTGACATGAGTGATAATCCACGACAGACCGCCATCTACACTTTGACGTACTTTGTGGAATTTATATCCGTCGTCGTGAAAGGTGGCAGGCAGGGCAAATCGTGTAGGATTGAATCCAGGGACACACCAGATAAAGGGAGGTGTGCTGGAAAAGTCTGTCGTGCCTTTCTCCTCACTGAACATGCGAATCACTATGCCATTCTCTCGGACAAAAGCGACAGGGTCTTTGGTCAGGGAACACTTGTGCCAATCAAAGACAGACTTGGTCCAGAGCAAATAGCATCGTTCCTCCCTAGGGACGCTAAACTCTATGTTGTCAGGATGGATGAATCCGGCTTTCACTTCAAAACTACCTTTAAGATAATTCCAGCCACAACTCCTACCGCAACAATGATGCCGACGAACAGGGCAACAGCTCCACTGGATTTCATTTTGCCTATGCTGAAGGAATCTGATTGTGACAAATTTTGTGGCAAATTGTTCAACCTCTTTTCCAAAGTTGACACTCTTTCATTGTGAATAATACAAGATGGTAGGCCGTGTGCCATAATGTGATCCAATTTATCTCCTTGAGCCTTCAACTGGTCGTGGAGTGCTGCTGAGTTAGACACCAATATACCTAAATTGTAACTGATGTCATTCAAGTCCTGCGTTTTCATATTCGCCATGATTATCTCGCTTTTCTCTTTCGCCAGTCTAGTTCCAAGGTGTCTTCCCGTCCTGCCCGATACGCAACATCATGTTGTATCAGCAAATGCTTGTGGACTATATCAATCATCCGTTCAACTGAATGGTAGCCCTGCATGATCTCAGCCACCAGTGCGGCAGCTTCCTGTTTGGTATCGGTCATCACATCCCTTTCGATCGTGCATAATCGCGGCCAACGTAGCCAAACAACACACCAAAGATAATCCTACCAGGCGAGTCCTTGATCCACGTCCATATTTCCCCACCAACAGTAAGTGGATTGAATCCCATCGAAACAGATGTGGGTGTTGCCTTGACTTCGGCAGGCGCACCACCCTGCAGGGACACACAACCGCAACCGCTGATGCACATGGACGCGACCAGCCCGGCAATCAGCATGATCTTGAGCGCGTTGTATGCGCCCTCGAACACGTTGCCATCGCTTTCATAATAGGGTCTGTCACTCATACCACACCACTAATTTGGATATTGAAATGTCTGTCGGGAGTTGTCCTGACCAGTCTCCTGTTCTGCTCTGATCCTTGAATACTAGCCGCTCTCCATCTTTCTGAGAGGCATCGTTATACTGGACGCAAACACAAGAGTGGCCGTCAAACATGCTGGCTGTTACGAATCTCTTGATGTAGGTGACCTGCCCACTGTTCGGCACTTCGCCGCAATTATATTTGATGACCAGCTCGCACTCGGCATCGTCGGTGATGATTACCGGCGCGGGAGTGGGAATAGGCGCAGGCTTTGGAACCGGAGCCGGGACAACCTTGATGACCTTTGCTTTGAACCACGCTTCAAACAACTTTTTCAACCAGTTCATATTCCTCCTTTGTTCGCTTCAACTATTGCTTTGACATTTGGATTGATCTTCTTCCAGTCTTCAAGGTGCATTACAAAATGAACCTTCCGCGTAAAAGTGAAATAATTTACCACATCGTCATTGATCAAATACAGAGCACGCTCAAATAGAATAGTATCGTCAATAAACTCTTGGACGATCTGAGCATGTGTCTTCCCGCCATGATGAACTTCCAAAGGATTCAGAAGTGTTCCAGACTTCCCAGTGAAATCACAGACAGGACGCTTGAAGCGTTTATACTTGCCGGCCATGCGAAGTTGTAGAACCTTCCACGCCTTGCTCGCCTTGTCTATTATCACTTTCATTCTGCCCCTTCCTGAAAAAACTTCGCAACAAAACAATTCCTCGCATTTGTGTCCCCTTATTGGGTTTAGACTATTACGGTACTATGGCTTCCTCGACCTTCCCTACTTCGATTCGATCTGGTATGGATGTCCGCAACATTGCCATGACCGCTCTCCTTTAGTTACCCTGCGCTTTTACATAGTCCTGAAAACACTTAATCAGTTTGACAAGAGCATCGTGACAGTCATCCGTGGCCTTGATG
>Ga0209777_10002830_pt1 | contig 22216 bp, 19 predicted proteins | sample FrelakmetHBP12HB_FD_187147 | JGI IMG/M metagenome (GOLD analysis project Ga0209777, IMG submission 187147) | Freshwater lake sediment microbial communities from the University of Notre Dame, USA, for methane emissions studies -HBP12 HB (SPAdes)... | ecosystem: Environmental > Aquatic >...
AGGAGATATTCCGTCATCATTGTCGATAGGGCGCCGTAATTCTCGCGTACGTCGGCAAGCTCCGCATGCCATACCGTTGTGCACGGATGATGGTCAAAGACTATCTGGGGTTGAATGTCCTGGAGGGCATCGCCGAAAAAGGTGGGCTGGGCGTCTACAATGGCAATCACGTGGTATGCACGAATATCAGTGTTATCCAAAAGTTGAATGTCCACTTTCATTGCCCGAATGAACTCAATATTCTGCATACGAACGACCGGTTCAGTGGCAATGAAGTCACACTTCGTTAAACCCACTGTCTGCCGGAGGAGTTCCTGAAGAGCCATGCATGATGCAACGGCGTCCGGGTCAGGACTGCCAAACATGAGAACCGCAAGGGCATCACCCTTTTTGAACATAGTCTTGAGTTTCATTACATTGTGTAATGTCTCTTCTTTGATGAGGAATGATTCAATGCGTTTCATAAGCGTCGTTAGACCCTACCCCTTCTCCGAACAATTAGATGATTACGGATAGAGAACTCGTATTTTCCCCTTCGGTTCCGAAATGATTTCACCCACGATTGCCGCCTCAATAATACCATGAGCATGCATCCTGCCAATCAATGTCTCCGCCTGACTTCCCGGCAAGACAATAAGCAGCCCGCCGGCAGTCTGCGGGTCAAACAGGATATCCACCAGCCAATCGGGACACGCTGGAGCAACTTCGATGAACTTCGAGCGATACTGTCGATTCCGTTCCAGCCCCCCGGGCACAATTTCTTTCTCGACAAATTCTTTTATTCCCGGGAAGAACGGAACAGAAGACGCATGAATAAGCATACCCACATCGGAGTCTTCCACCATTTCACAGGCATGTCCCAAAAATCCAAATCCTGTAATGTCAGTGCAGGCATGAATATCGGGCATTTCCAGCATGAGGTCCGCCGCCTTCTTATTCAAGGTGGTCATGTATCTTGTGGACTTTGCCACAAGTGTCGCATCGGCCAATCCGGCCTTGAGCGCCGTGCTGACAATGCCGGTCCCCAGGGGCTTGGTGAGAATCAACTTGTCTCCCACCCTGCCGCCTCTATTGAGCAGAACTCTGTCCGGATGAACCACACCGATAACAGAAAGCCCATATTTCGGTTCTTCATCCTGTACACTGTGTCCTCCGATGAGAAGGACGCCAGCCTCCCGCATTTTATCGAGCCCCCCCCGAAGAATCTGCCGGAGTATAGACATATCCATTGTCTTTGCCGGGAAGCAGACGATATTCACTGCCGTAAGCGGCCTTCCTCCCATGGCATAGACGTCGCTCAAGGCATTCGTGACTGCGATTTGTCCGAATGTGTAAGGATCATCCACTATAGGCGTGAAAAAATCCACCGTCTGGATAATGGCCAGATCATCGCGGAGTTTATAAACCCCGGCGTCTTCTGCATGTTCCATCCCGACGATAAGATTCGGATCGGAAATCAACGGCAAATCTCGCAATGCTTCACTCAGGTCGCCCGGACCGATCTTGCAGGCTCAACCGGCCCCGTGTACGGTCTCGGTAAGGCGTATCTTTGGGTTATCTTCCATTGCGGCATATTACAGTAATCGGCAAAAAGCGTCAATATTTTGTGTTGCGGCAATAAATTATGGTTTGAAAAATATTACGGAGACTCCCACTTTGATTATCGCCCGTAATTGTGGTAACTTACCTCGCATGAGCCGGGATAAGTTCATGGATATCACGATCCAGCAATTGGAAGTCCTCATGGCGCTGGTTGAAGCAGGCAGTTTCACGAGAGCCGCCGCCAGGCTTTCCCTTTCCCAGCCGTCTCTCACCAAGCATATCCATAACCTGGAAGAAGCAGCAGGAACCCGTTTGGTTAACCGTGGACCAACAGGAATCTCTCTTATGCCGGAAGGTCAGATCGTCTATGATTACGCAAAGCGGGTCATCAGGTTGAGGGAGGACGCGAAAGAGCGCGTCGCCAGACGCAAGGCGCACGAATCGGGGCATATCTATGTGTCCGCCAGCACCATACCAGCCACGTATATTCTCCCCCACTTGATAAGCCGTCTGAAGCAGGCGCACCCCGCTATACAGGTTCACACGCAGATGCACGACAGCGAGGAAACGTTGCAAACCATTCTGAATGACCAGGCCGAAATGGGTTTCATCGGAAAGGAGCCAATGAACAAAAGACTCGTCGCCCACCGGCTATGGAAGGATCATCTGGTTCTTGCCGTCCCCTTCGGCCATCCTCTCGCAAAACATAGAAGTACGAGAACGGAAGAGTTAGCAAAGGTGCCTTTTATCATCCGAGAGAAAGGGTCGGCAACACGCGATCTTATGGAGGAGTGCCTGCAGAAACAACTGGGCATAAGCCTCACCTCCCTCAATGTGATCTCTGAGATGGGAAGCTCCGAGGCCGTGAAAGAGGCCATCCTGGCGGGTTTAGGCGTTTCAATTATCTCAACATTCGCAATCAAGCGCGAGCTGTCCCAGGGACTGCTAGTTGCCCTTTCTATCAGCAACTGCAACATGGAAAGATACTTCTACCTCATCTACAAAAAACAATTTCCTCTAATGGTTTACCACAAGCACTTCTTGGAAATCGCAAAGCGATATTCCCCATCGCAATAAACCCCGTCTCTTGCAGGCCGAAGGGCCGGCGGAGCCGATGTCCCGCCCATAACAAATGCGAATAAACCCCGGCAGTAAATAGCTTAAATGAATTTGACTTATTCAAATAAGCTATATTATCCTCTACTTTAGCAGGCGCTCTGTGAGGATAGCATATGCTTTACGCACCGGGAATTTGTTCACGATCCATGCGTGACTCTCGATGTTCCGGTGGCTATGTTTTGAAATCAGTGACTGCGATAATAAAAAACAAGAGGAGGTTCGTGGGATATGGTTAAGAGGAGATTGCTGGCAACTTTGGTGGGCGCTATTTTTCTTTTCACGACTGGGGGCGCCAGTTACGCCGCTTCCGGCACCAAAGAGCTCGACACGGAGAAGAGTGCGGTAACATTTGCGCGGGAAGTGGAAAGAGGTGGATACAAGATCGTGACGACACAAGAGTTGAAAAGCTGGATTGACCAAAAGAAAGACATGCTGATTGTGGACACCCAGCCATACGAAGCCAGTTTCAAGAAGCAACATTACCCCGGAGCGGTAAATTTCGAACTGCCCAGGCCGGAAATGACAAAACTTGATGATAAGACTAAATCGGCATTGGTAAATTTCCTTGGACCCGATAAGAACCGCGTTATAGTTTTTTACTGCGGATTTGTAGAATGCACCCGGAGCCATAATGGGACGATGTGGGCCACGAGGCTCGGCTACAAGAACGCTTATCGCCAGCCCGGCGGGATCAGGGCCTGGAACGAAGCAGATTTTCCGGTCGAAAAGGTGCAATAGAACCGAAAAGGCACGATGCATTATGCGACATCTACCGGATGGGCCGGAGGCATTGTTTGGACTTTAGGCGGGAATTGATGTATCTTAAAACATGAAGATACGGATATTTGTCATCATATTCCTGATCGCCCTTACCGCGACTTCGGCCCTCAGTAACAACAGACAAGTCCTTTTCCGCGAGGAGTTCAAAAATCTTTCCAACTGGGAACCCCTCTATTTTCCAAAAATTAAAGAGCATTCAACGTACACAGTCGTAAGCGAGAAAGGACACTCTTTTCTGAAAACCGAAAGTCACAGTTCGGCATCGGCAATTATTTATCGAAAAACTTGGAACGTATACGAGTATCCCCAGGTACGCTGGCGGTGGAAGGTAGAAAATGTCTACAAGAAAGGAGACATCCGGGAGAAATCGGGAGATGACTATCCCATCAGGGTCTATGTCACGTTTCAGTATGACCCGGAACAGGCCAGTGTCGGAGAGCGCCTTGAGTATGGAATTGCGAAAGCCCTCTACGGAAAATATCCTCCTCATAGTACGCTAAATTATGTCTGGACGGGTCAGAACATCGCAGAACGTATTATCACAAGCCCTTACACCGACAGGGCGAAGATCGTCATCCTGGAGAACGGCCGAAGCAAGGTTGGGGATTGGGTAGAGGAGACGGTGAATATCCTCGATGACTACAGAACAGCCTTCGGCAAGGAACCGCCCCAGACAGCAGGTATCGCTATCATGAATGACTCCGACAATACGGGAGAGATGGCTGTCTCATACATTGAATATATTGAGGTCTTCAAGTGAATTGCCGTTTACGAGGCGCTATCTTTGTCAGCCGCTTTTTTGCGTTCGTAATCCTTGATAGCCTCCAGCAAGGCCGTGGTTCCTGACAAAATGCATTTACCATCGCGGCTGGGAATCCCCTTGAGGGCAAGGATAACATGGGTATCGTTTATGCGCTTCGCCTCTTCGATGGTCTTGCCTCTGGCAAGCACTGTGGTCATGCTGCTCGTAGCGACCGCGCCGGCGCACCCGGATGACTGAAATTTGATGTCCGCAATTCGGCCTTTATCTACCTTGATCCACAGCTGCATCTCATCACCGCAGGAAGGATCGCCGACGTGCGCCGACCCGTCAGCGTCCGCTATTCTCCCGACATTCCTCGGATTCGTACTGTGGTCTGCTACCAGTTCGTTGTAAAAGAGAACGGGGCCATGAGGGAGCTCCATTCCCAGTTGCAGTTCATCTTCGTCATATCTGTTTTTCCTGTAGAGATCCTTCCAGTCATCAGATCTCCTCTTTATATCCCTGCGCCTCATCCTGTCTCCTGCCGGACAAAGATATTATATTGTATCGTGCGGAATCCGTCGCCGCGGGCGCTGCCTAAAAAAGCCCTGTGATCGGTCATCGGTGGGCGACTATAAGAGATGTGCCCTTGTATGTCAATGAAAAATTGGCGATGTGAATGTCCTTTGTCTGAATTCTAACATTTGCTTAAGCACTATGCCATGTCTGTAATTCACGGATGTGCATTTCTCAAGTTGCCTTCTCAATAAGTCGCTGTTTTGCCGGTTGAGTGAAATGATAGATGCACACCTACTTCAGGCAGAAATCTACCCTGCTATTCTTCGCTTTCTCCGTCTTCTCCAAAAAAGGAGGTTCCTATGAAGAAAAATTTATTGCAAAAAAAGCATGCTCGTGCAAAATTAATCATGTAGAGTGTAGAGACCAGACAAACCCCGTCTGCAGTTTCTTTCCCATGCAAACCGCACCAGCATAGTGAAACTAACGGAGGGTACCATGGGCCGATTCAAAAAGTGGATTATTGGCATTGCCGTCTTTTTCGTTCTCTTCACAATCATCGGCTTTTTTGTCATTCCTCCGATCCTGAAACCCTACCTCCTCGAGACCCTTTCTAAGACCCTCAACCGCCAGGTGAGCCTCTCCGACATTGGCCTGAACCCCTACACGCTCACGCTCACCCTGCGGGGATTCGAGATCAAGAAACCGAAAAGCGACGAGACCTTTGTTTCCCTCGAGGAGCTGGTCATCAACGTGGATATACGTTCGTTGTTCAAGCGAGTGCCCATCATTGAGGAATTCATCGTGCGGAAACCTTATGTCCACCTGGTCCGGAACCGGGACAAGACATACGACTTCGCCGATCTGCTTGCACTGATGAAGGAAGAAAAGAAAGCGCCGTTTCTCTACTCGGTCAACAATATCGTCATCGAGAACGGCAGCATCGATTTCGTCGACGGTCCTCTCGACACGAAACACACCGTCCGCGACATGCACATCGCCATCCCCTTCATCTCCAACATTCCCAAGTACGTGGACACTTCGGTGCAGCCTCGGTTCGCCGCGAAGGTCAACGGCAACCCATACTCCCTGGAGGGGAAAACGAAGATCTTCAAGGAAAGCCACGAGACAACCTTTGACATCATTATCGAAGGTCTGGACATCCCCTTCTACCTGGCATACATCCCGCATGAGCTGAATATTTCCGTGCCCTCGGGAAAGCTGGACGTGCAGTCGACGATCACCTTCTCCGTAGCGCCCGATAAGCACCCCATCATCTCGATTGCCGGCAACGCGGCTCTGAGGGACTTCGTCCTCCAGGACAGGAAAAAGAATGCCGTCGCGGGGCTCAAGCGCCTCGAAATAGTAATGACGGCTCTGGAGCCCTTCCAGTCGAAATTCCACTTTGCGAAGATCGCGATCGACTCCCCCGAGGTGAATGTACGCCGTGAGAAAAAAGGGGCGATCAATCTGCTTTCCTTGGTGCCGCCGAAAAAGGATAAGGTGAAGCAAGCCAAGCTAGAGCCTGAGGAAAAAGAAACTCCGCTGCCGACCATTGTCATCGATGACTTCGATCTGAAGGGTGGGAAGGTCACCTATCGGGACGAGTCGCCGCCGGAGCCGATCAACTCTCTGATCCAGGCCCTCACCATCAAGGGGGAAAATATATCCACGGTAAAGGACAGCCAGGGCAAGCTGTCGGTTTCGATGGACCTCAATAAAGGATGGGGTTCCGTCGTCGTCAACGGACCCGTCGGTCTCAACCCGTTGTTCGCCAATCTCGACGTAAACCTGAACAAGGTGCGAATCAGGCCCTACCAGGAGTACTTCACGGAATACTTCCGAGTCAATTTCACGAACGGAGACATATCCGCCAAGGGGACCGTTTCGGCGATCAAGGCCCCCGAGAAGGAGCTGTCGGTCAAATACGACGGGAATTTTCTTCTGACCAGCGTTGCGACAGTGGATAAGGGCAACGGCGATGATTTCATGAAATTCAAATCGCTGTTCCTGAACAGCCTCAGTGCCGGTTACAATCCTCTCTTCGTCCGTATCAAGGATATCGCCCTCAGTGAGTTTTATTTGAAGCTCATCCTCAACGATGACGGCACACTGAATCTGAAGAACGTGACCAATCTGGAAGCGGCCGGGCAGGAGCAGGCCGCTGAGCCGAAACTCGCGCCGCCGAAGAAAGGGAAGATGGCGAAGCCGGGGGAGAAACAGGAATACCTGAGTGATATCCTTGCAAAGAACATCGAAATCAACCGCATCACGATCCAGAAGGGAACGGTTGTCTTTGACGACCGGCACATCAAGCCCAACTATTCATCGACCCTCACGGAGCTTACGGGGCGGATAACCGGCGTCACCTCGATCACGACCAAGACGGCCGATGTGGATATCCGGGGTAAGATCGGGCGGCACATCCCCGTGGAGATCACCGGGAAGGTACACCCTTTCAAGTCCAATCTCTTCGTAGACCTCAAGGCATCCCTGAGAGACTTCAACCTGAGTCCCCTTACCCCCTATTCGGGCAAGTACGCGGGGTACAAGATCGAGAAGGGCTCTCTCTCCTTCGACCTCAAATACCTGATCAACGGCACAAAATTGGATGCGGAAAACAAGGTGGTTATCGACCAGCTCACCCTGGGGGACAGGGTTGACAGCCCCGATGCCACCAAGCTGCCCGTGGGCCTGGCCATCACGCTTCTCAGGGACAGCGATGGCAAGATCAACCTCGACATCCCCTTGACGGGCCGCACCGACGATCCGGAGTTCAGCGTATGGCGCATTGTATTACAAGTCATCGTCAACATCCTCACGAAGGTCGCCACGGCGCCCTTTGCCTTGCTGGGTTCCCTCTTCGGAGGCGGAGAGGAGCTCAGCTACATTGAATTCGATTACGGCTCGTCCAACATCCCGGAGCAGAGCATGAAAAAGATCGAGAACCTGGTGAAAGCCCTGAAGGCAAAGCCGGCCCTCAAGCTCGACATCGTGGGCGGCGTAGATATGGAACGGGACCGCGAAGGGCTCATCCATGAGCAGTTCCTGAGAAAACTCAAGGCCCAGAAAATGAACGACCTGGTCCGGAAAGGCGAAAAGGTTGAGTCCGTCGACGAGATCACCATCGAACCGCAGGAATACGACCGGTACCTGAAGAGGGCCTACAGTACCGAAAAGTTTCCCAAGCCCAGGAACATCGTCGGGTTGGAGAAAGGCCTTCCCAACGATGAGATGGAGAAGCTCATGATGACCCACATCGTCGTTAAGGAAGACGATCTCCGCCTCCTGGCGACAAAGCGTGCTGAAATGGTAGCGGATGCAATCGGGGGAGAAGGGGAATTCGATTCGGGAAGGGTTTTTGTCGTCGAGCCGAAGACGCTTGAGCCCGAGGCAAAAAAGGATGTGAAGAAGAGCCGCGTTGATTTCAAGCTCAAATGAAGGGGCGGCATGACCCCTCTAGACACCTTCAGCCGCCTTTCGCTGTGCTCTTTGCCTCGATGAAAATCACGATGCCGAAAAGACTTAATCTTTCGACAAGCCGCGACTCCGCCAGATCATGTAGATGGCAGGATATATGATCAGTTCAAGAATGGTGGAGGTAATCACGCCGCCGACCATGGGCGCGGCGATGCGCTTCATCACATCGGCGCCCGTGCCGTGGCTGAACATGATAGGGACAAGCCCCGCAAGAATAACGCTCACCGTCATGATCTTGGGGCGGATTCTTTTTACGGCGCCATACATGACGGCAGCTCTCAGATCGACCGCATTCTTCAGCTTCCCTTCTTTCATCCATTTATCATAGGCCAGGTCAAGATACAGGAGCATCACTACGCCTGTTTCCGCATCGAGCCCCGCCAAGGCGATGATGCCGACCCACACGGCGATACTCATGTTGTAATTGAGGATGTAGAGAAGCCAGAATGACCCGACGAGGGAAAAGGGAACGGCAAGAAGAACGATCGCCGTCTTCGTGACTGATTTCGTGTTGAAGTAAATCAGGATGAAGATGATGAAGAGGGTCAATGGGATGACGAGCTTCAGCCTCTCATGGGTCTTGATCAGGTATTCGTATTCGCCGCTCCAGGAAAGACGGTAGCCGTCGGGGATTTTCAAGGAGGCCACCTTCTTCCTGGCCTCATCAACGTACCCGCCTATGTTCCCGCCTGAGTAATCTATGTAGACATAGGCGGTCAGCAACCCTTCCTCGCTCTTTATGGCCGTGGGACCTTTGATGATCCTGAAATCGGCAAGCTCCCCGAGGGGTATCTGCACGGATGCGGGGGCGGATGGCGGCATTCCCGAGGCCAGGGCTGCAGGGCGGCCCTGCGTCATCACGGGGACCAGAACCCTTTTCATCTTTTCCACATCGTTTCGCAATTCCCTTGAATAACGCACATTGACAGGGTAGCGCGCCCTTCCTTCTATCGTAGTAGTCAGGTTCGTACCGCCGATGGCGGACTGGATAACTTCCTCCACGTCATCCACGGTAAGACCGAAACGCGCCACGTCGTCTTTCCTGACGGATATGTCCAGGAAATATCCCGTGGTGACCCTTTCTGCATATGCGCTCCGGGTCCCCGGTACATCCTTCATGTGGTGTTCTATGGCAAGGCCGATCTTCTCTATTTCTTCTAGATTCGGCCCCAGTATCTTGATCCCCACGGGAGTTCTGATCCCCGTAGCAAGCATGTCAATGCGGGCCTTAATCGGCATAGTGAAAGAATTCGAAACACCCGGTATGGACAATGCGTCATTCATCTCGTTCTTAAGCTGCTCCACGGTCATATCTTTGCGCCACTGGGCCTCTGGCTTCAGGTTTATCACCGTCTCGAACATCTCCAGAGGCGCCGGATCTGTAGCTGTCTCGGCACGGCCAGCCTTTCCGAAGACCTGGGCGACCTCAGGAATCTTCATGAGGATCTTATCCTGCATCTGGAGCAGCCTGGAGACCTCGGAGATGGATGCTCCGGGCATGGTCACAGGCATGTAAAAGAGAGAGCCTTCGTAAAGGGGCGGCATGAACTCGGAGCCAAGTTTCATAAAGGGATAGACGGTAACAACGAGAATAAGAGCTGCAATTATAATAACCGTTTTCTTGAATCTAAGGGCCAGTTCCGCTACAGGCTCATAGAGCTTATGAAGAACGATGCTTATCGGATTTCTATCTTCATGTCTTATCTTTCCCCGGATGAAAAGAGTCATCAATACGGGTGTGAGCGTGATCGCAAGGAACGACGAAAAGAGCATGGCAAATGTCTTCGTGTAGGCGAGCGGTTTGAAGAGCCTCCCCGCCTGCGCCTGCAGTGTGAAGACGGGCAGGAAACCCACTGTGATCACAAGGAGGGAGAAGAAAAGGGAAGGACCGACTTCCTTGGCCGCGTCGATGATCACGTCTATTCTATCTCCGGGTCTTCCCTGGGCCTCCCATTCTTCCAGTCTCTTGTGGGAGTTTTCCACCATGATGATGGAGGCGTCAACCATGGCGCCGATGGCAATGGCAATGCCGCTGAGACTCATGATGTTCGATGTTACCCGCAGATAGTACATGCAGATAAAGGACATGATGATTGCAACAGGCAGGGTGAGGATCACAACGAGGGCGCTGGGTAGATGGAAAAGAAAGATCAGACAGACGACGCTGACGGCGACCGCCAGCTTTATAATCTCGTCTTTAAGTGTGTCTATAGAGCGCTTGATCAAGTCTGACCGGTCGTACGTGGTTACGATCTTAACCCCTTTAGGCAGACTCGGTATTATGTCGTTTTGTATCTTCTCCTTGACTCTTTCTATGACATCAAGGACATTTTCACCGAAGCGGACAACGACGATCCCTCCGGCGACCTCCCCTTTTCCGTCGAGATCGGCCAAGCCCCTCCTTATTTCCGGTCCCAGCTGAACGCGCGCCACATCCTTCAGGAAAATTGGCGTTCCCCCGGGGCTCGCACCTACTGCGATATACTCTATATCCTTGATCGCTTTGATATAGCCCCGGCCCCGGACCATGTACTCAGTGCCGGAGAGTTCGAGGACCCGGCCCTCCACGTCACGGTTGCTTTTCCGGATGGCCTCCGTGATCTTCGGCATGGTGATGTTGTAAGCCGCGAGGCGATTGGGATCTACGGTGACCTGGTACTGCTTCACAAACCCGCCGATACTCGCCACCTGAGAGACACCCGGAACGCTTTCGAGGGCCAGCTTCAGGTTATAGTCCTGGAGGGAGCGGAGTTCGGAAAGATCATGTCCGCCCGTTTCATCGACGACGGCATAGGAAAAACCCCATCCCAGGCTCGTCGCGTCGGGACCGAGCACGGGATTTACATCAGCGGGGATCTTGTTCTTCACGGCCTGGAGATATTCCAGCACCCGGCTCCGGGCCCAGTAGATGTCGGTGCCTTCTTCGAAGATCACGTAGATGAAGGAGCTGCCTAGATACGAGAAACCTCGCACCGCCTGAACCTTCGGCGCAGCAAGAAGCGTCGCCGTGATCGGATACGTGACCTGATCCTCCACCAGATCGGGGCTCCGGCCCGCCCACTCAGTAAAGATGATTACCTGCGTGTCGCTCAGGTCCGGGATGGCGTCAAGCGGCGTGTGTGCAAGCGCCCAGTATCCCCAGACACAGGCGAAGAACATCATCAGAAAAACGATGAATTTATTCCGGGCGCTGTATTCTATGATTTTGGCGATCATCTGCAGCGATCAGCTTTCAGCTATGGCTTTTCCGATTAATGTTTATGCTGGAGAGGCTGCACCCCTTTGAGCTGGGCTTCGGAGTCGATCAGGAAATTGGCCGATGATGCCACTCTCTCCCCTGCCTTCAGGCCCCGCAATACCTCCACCAAGCCCTCTGCCCGCATGCCAAGCATGACCTCACGCGGTTCGAAAGCCCCCTCCCCTTTGTCAACGTAAACCACCTGCCTCACTCCTGTATCGATAACTGCGGATTCCGGAATGGCAAGCTTCTTGCCCATATTGATCTTGATGTCCACATTCGTATACATCTGGGGCTTCAATCTGTTGCCAGGATTGGACAGCCTGAACCTCACCTTCGCTGTCCTCGTTTCCGCGGATACGGCAGGATAGACATAGTCGATTTGCGATGACATCTCCTTTCCCGGAAAGTAGCTAAGAATAATCCGGGCAGTATCTCCGACACGTATGAGAGGTAGTTCGTATTCATAAATGTCGGCTATGAGCCAGAGGGTGGAAAGGTCGGCGATGTCAAACAGTTTCTCTCCCGGCATTACCTTCATCCCTCGGATGGCCATCTTCTGTATTACGAATCCGCTCACAGGACTGTATAAAGTCAATGTACGTACGGGCTTTCCTGTTTCTTCTATCTTCCGTATCTGATCCTCCGTAATATCCCAGAGCCGTAGGCGTTCTCTCGCCGCCTCGACGAGGGCGGCTGCATCCCTGGCGATCAATTGGCCGTAAGTGCCTTCGCCTGCAGGTTTCGGCGGCTTTGCAAGCTTCACGGCGGCCAGAAACTCCTGCTGTGTCGCGAGAAGCTCGGGGCTGTATATTTCGGCAAGAGGCTCGCCTCTCTTGACATAACGGCCGGTGTAATCAACGTGGAGCTTTTCAATCCACCCCTCGATCTTCGTATTGATCGTGGCAAGCTTCCTTTCATCCGCTTCTATCCTGCCCACAGTGCGGATTACTTTCCGGAGTGGCGTAACTGCAACCTTGACGGTCTTTACGCCGATGAGCTGCTGCTGTTCAGAGGAAATCTCGACCTGCGGAACCTCCGCCGGGGCCGCCTCTTCCTTCGGCGCCGCCGGCGCCCCTGCATTCCCTTCCGCCTTCTGTATGGGCGGTGGGGTATGCCCAGCATGCTGCGAAGCCGCCGGAGGAACGCCGAAAAACAGGATGGAGGCGGTGATGAAAATTACGGCGACTATAAGATGAGACGTTTTCAATTTTCTCCTCCCTTTTGAGTATCCGGAATCTTCGCAATCGAACAGAGCCTTGCGATCGCCTTTTCTCTTTCTACAAACTGTCCCCAGTAGAGGAGATCGTAGTCCAGGAGCGTCTTGAGCCTCGTGATCACAACGATCGCTTCTATTCTTCCCGTGCCGTACCCGGACAGGGCAAGCTCAAAATCCTGATAGGTCTTCGGGATGAGGCCGTTCTTATAAAGATCCATCAGTTTATCCGTGGCCGTGAGCATCGAGTAATTGTCCCTTATGGCAGCGGCGATCATGTAGTTCACAGAATCCAGTTCGTGACGGGCCTGGGTAAGGGAAGCGCTTGCCTCCTGGACGCCCGGACCCTGCTTCGTCCCGAAGTAAACAGGAATGTTAAAGGTCGCCGTAAGACCCCATATCTCCTGAAACTCGCCTCCCCTGGGAAATACGCCTGCGCCGAGAGTCACGTCGGGATAGTATTCCTTTTTGGACATGGCGAGCTTCGCCTTCGCCGCTTCTATCATCCTCTCCCGGGACTTGATCTCCGGCGATTGCTCATGTGCCCTCTTTAGAACCGCATCCATATCGGCATCGATGGTACTCGGTGGGGGTTCGGCCGGCCTGCCAAAGGGTGATTTCGACTCTCTTCCGATCGTCGCCCGCAGCATCGCCTCTGTGGAAAGGATCTTCTGCTTAAACATCTCCTCCTTCTCTAGGAGCATGTACTTCTCCGTCTGGGCCATGACAACCTCTTGCTGTGGCGCCTTTCCCGCCCCATATCGCGCCATGCTCAGTTCCTCGATCTTCGAAAAGAGCTCGCGTTTCTCCCGCAGGATGTCCACACTCTTGTAAGATAGAAAGAGGTCATAGTAAAGTTCCTTGACCCTGGCCATCGTCTTCAGACGCAGGGCTTCGTCCATGGCCTGGAGGTTCTCCATATCCCTCTCCGCCATCTCTCCTTTGAGCGTTCTTTTCCCGAAGTACGGAAACATCTGTGACGCCGTGAACATCCACTGGGACTCAGAATAATCCCCATAGGAATAACGGCTCAGCCCCACGTTCTGATAACCCACGGAAACCATGGGATCGGGTAGGCTCTTCACCTGGGGGATACGGTATTTGGCAGCTTCGATCTTTGCCTGGGAGGCGCGGATGTCCGGATTGTTTTTCAGTGCCTCATCGACGAGGGCGGCAAGCTGAAGCTCCTGGGCTGCCGAGCTCGTTGCGAGAAGAAGAGCCGCCACCACGACTATAGCTGTTCTAACCCCATTAGCTGACGTCCACATTGAATTTTACCGATTGCGTCTTTCCGGCGCGTGTGATTTTGATATTGATGTTCCAGGCCCCTGACATGGAAAAATCAACGGTTGCCATGTATTTTTTGTTTTTTGTATCCGTTTTAGTTTTGTAATTCATGGCCGGCATCCCAGGCATGGCGGGCATGGAGTATTCGACAGTGACCACGGCATCGATAACGTCAGTACCGGCGGCATCCTGTATACCTATTACTATATTATTCTCACCGGCAATCGGAGGATTCTTGTCCATTCTTACATTAACCGTGTAACTACCCGCCTTCTTAGTAACCGTATAATCCTTCGCATAGGCCAAGCCGAATGCCAGAAAGAAAACCGATAGAATCATTATGAGTCGCTTCATAACCAGCCTCCCGTTCTTTTTATTTCTTAGATGCAGATTCTCCAATTCAAAAACGAAATGTTTGCCCGTTTAGACCTCATTCCTTATGTCGCCAGTGATGCATGAGCGTTTCATTGTCACGAGACAGTTCCGAATGCCTCCGCTCTCATTATTCGAGCTTCAATGTGGAATCGCAGGTCTTGCTATTCCTGTATGTGTATATCTTGCCCGTTGCTTTCTTGCCCATTGCGCTTACGGATAGAATGATCTCTTGATCTCTTGGTAGCCAGAGATCGATAAATCCGTAAGAAGGTGTTTTAATCGTCTTGTCGATCAGGACCTTGCCCCCGGCGGTTACGGCCTTGACCTTTACGGGTGTATCCTTTAGTTCGCCATCGCACTTCGACATATAGTGCGTCGCACACGGGTGAGTCTTATTGATGTATGGAGCGATGGATACTACCATTTGATCATCCGGCAGAGGTACCTCGATCGCCGTTCCGTCTTTGAACTTAAAATGGACTGCATCTGCGGTTACGAAACTCACAACATCGAAATTCTTCTGCTTCCATTGATAGGCGAGTTCCATCGCTTGCTTTCCGCTTTTGCCTTTCAGCTCTTTCACCAGCTGTTGGTCCTGACCACTGATTGCAGGAGCACTGTGCTGATCATGACTGTGCTGGGCAGAGGCAAGAGCCGTCGACAGAGCAAAAAGCAGTATGACTGCCCCCAGGAATATTTTGTTCAATTTAAGGCGCATAATTTGCCCCTTTCCTTTTTTGATAAGAATTTTCTTTCCAGAGATAAAAGTATATATCGAAAATCGTGGTTTTGTATCTTCTCCAGCAATCTGAATCGCAGATTAAGGTACGATTAATTCCACAATGTCATTCTTTTCCGCGGTTCCAGAAATAACCTTTGCTTTTGCAAAGTGCTCATCAACAATTTCTGTAATCTTTATCTTACCTGCATGTACTCGCTGGAATGTCGACCTGGCTTTTGAGATTGTGATGATTTTGTAGACATCCAGTTCCTGACCTACTTTTGCACCGTCTTTTGTACCAATGCAGAGGTACACACCATCGGTCGAGGTTTCTATGATGCTGCCCTTCATTATATATTTATGATAAGCCTTGCCCATTGTCGCGCAGGAAGTCAACAGGATGGCCATAAACGTGATAGATACAAGGCAAACCAAGCTGTGCCGTCTCCATGTCTGGATCATCTTACAGTCCTCCCATTTGGGGTTGAAATTCCTTAAAGAATACAAACTCATTCCGCGTCGCCAACTCGTAACACTCATTCTATATAGGATGCTGCAACGATTCTATCAGGAATATCCTGATTTCCAGCTTCGAAAATCCTGATATGAGTGCTTCGAAGATCCCGACTGGTAAGAAGGCAGAACTGGGAGCGTCATCATGCTTGGCTTTAAGTGAGTAACTTATCCACCTATTCGGCAAACTCGATCTGATCGCCCACCCGTACCTCTCCGCCAATCAAGACTCTTGCAAAGATCCCCTCTCGGGGCATGACACAGTCACCAACTGCGTAAAATATGTTGCAACGTTCATGACAGACCTTGCCGATTTGTGTGACTTCCAGAAGGACTTCACTTCCCACTTTCAACCGTGTACCGACAGGGAGAGACGGCAGATCGATACCCTCTGTGGTTAGATTTTCCGCGAAATCACCATACTGAACATCTAGGCCCTTCTGTCTGATCTTTTCGATGCTTTCCTTAGCCAGCAGACTGACCTGCCGGATCCAAGAACCTACGTGGGCATCATCTTTCAAACCATGGTCCACTAGCAACAGTCCGCAACTGATATTATGTTTTTTTTCGCCTTTAGCTTGGGAAATATTCACGGACAAAACAGTCCCGTAAGCTTTTTTCATTTTATTATCCTTCCACTTTTTCCAAAATTCTCTTTTCTGATCCTATCAGGAAATTCTTCAAATGTTCAACAGTAAAACGGTCGGTAACGCAAAATTTTCTGTCTTCGCCATTGATGATCTGCCTCTGAATCGTATATCTTAGCGGTTTATCCTGACTATACCTGGCGATTATCCCACCAATGATCATATCGGAATCTTCATCCGTCGTCCCTCTGATGATAGCCGTCGGACCTCTGAACCCTGAAGGCATGAAAATAATCGAGCCGGGCTCGGCGAACATCCTGATTTTCTCATTATCCTCCCTGTTCCTTCCCACAATCACCTTCAGCGCCGGATTCAGACGGAAATGCCGCCCAATCTTCAGAAGCTGCAAATCCGCCATATCGTAACCCTGAACATAGGCGAAGAGATCGCGGAGTCTCGCTGCAATTTCTTTGTCTGTGAGAAGACAGCCGCCCGCGGGACATGGATAGTCTCTGATGTCGAACTGTCTGGCCAAATCTATCTGCACCTTTCTTGACCGGCCGGAAATGTCAAGCAACTTCTGCCTGTCCACGATACCTTCCTCTTCGGCCATGGTCGGACTAAAATGTTGCGCAGAAAGGGGCCTCAAAATCAGTCCTTCCAATCCGCTTTCCCTTTCAATAAGCCGCAGGGTATTGCGATGCTGTGACATGGGGCGCTGACCGAGGACCTCGCCGGTAATGACAAAAGATGCCCCCATCTGCGGGAGCAGTTCTTTGACTTTCCTCAGCATGTATATCCGGCAATCGATGCAGGGATTCATACCGCTGCCGTGACCGTGAGGCGGTCGCTCGACCATTCTTATGTAATCCATCCCTTTGTGGATGACATGAATGGCAACATCCAACTCTTCGGCAATTTTTCTCGCTTGCAGCCTGCAGCCGGCTTTTTTCGGCGTACAGTTGCAGAAGACACTGGTAAAATGGATAGCTGTGACGTCGATTCCCTGATCGATCATCAGCTTGACGGCGAGGGTGCTGTCCAGGCCGCCGGACAGGAGGGCGATAGCTTTACGATTCATAGGCTCCTCCAAGCAAACGAGGGAGATGTCTAAATGCCTGCACCCACGGAGAAGTCTTCCTCCGATGAAAAAGCACGCATGATCTCCTGCTTCTTTTCTTCCACGTACTGATCAAGTTCCACCTTGATCCCCTGTTCCTGTTCGATCTCGGCCATTCTCTTTTCCAGGGTCTCGATCTGCTTACCCAAAAACTTAAAGGCCTCGGCAATGGGATCGGGCAGTTTATTGTCCGTCATTTCCTGGATTTCCTTCCCGGAGAATCCAAGACCCAGACGTGCAGGCACCCCAACAGCTATGGCCTCGGCGGGGACATCGTGGATTACAAGAGATGCGGCCCCTATACGCGCACCGTCCCCGATGACGATTGGACCTAAGACGATGGTTCCTGCACCTATCATGACGTGGTTTCCCACAGTGGGGTGTCTCTTTTTCTTCTGCAGTGTAACCCCACCCAGGACGACCCCCTGATACAGGTGAACATCCTCTCCTATTTCCGAAGTCTCTCCGATGACTACACCGGAGCCGTGATCGATGAAAAAGCGGCGGCCGATCTTTGCGCCGGGATGTATTTCGATACCCGTGAAAAAGCGGTTCATATGAGAAAGAAGCCTGGCACAGAACAACCATCCATGTACCCAGAGATAGTGGGCGATCCGGTGCGTCCATGTGGCATGGAGTCCCGGATAGCAGGTAAGGACTTCTATGACGCCTCGCGCAGCAGGGTCTTTTTTGAATACCGTTTGGATATCTTCCTTTATCATTTCATAAAGTGTCATTACTACAAACGTTCCTTCTTACAACGATTCGCCTTCAAATAATAAACAGTGCGGGGCGAGACATACAGCCAGCTGGGCATTAGGACACGCGCGCCGCATTGCTCTTTCATTCAATAATTTCCGTGACGGCAAATCCCGCATGTTTAATCATGTCCATATCAGCCTGACACCCCTGTCCGGAGGTCGTCAGATAGCCTACGGTAAACATCGAATTGGCGGCATAGAGAGACAACACCTGCATACTGCCGATACATGCCTCACGTCCGCCGGCAATGCGGATTTCCTTATCCGGATTTACAAAACGGAACATCGCGAGCGTCCGCAGACAGTCTGCCGGCGTCATCCTGGGAAGCCCTTCCAGCGGCGTACCCGGTCGTGGGTCGAGGAAATTGACGGGTATGGAATCCGCATCCAAATCACGCAACGCGAATGCCAGATCAACCCTGTCTTGTAAATTTTCTCCCATACCGATAAGTCCCCCACTGCACAGCTCAAGGCCCACTGCCTTAGCGGTCTTGGCCGTTGCAACACGGTCGGAGAAATCATGAGTAGTGCAGAAAGAGGAATAGAAGCGCTCCGAACTCTCCAGGTTGTGATTGTATCGATCAACGCCGGCCTTCTTTAGTCGCTTTGCCTGCTCCTCCGATAATAATCCCAGGGATGTGCATATCTGTACGGGCACTTCGCGTTTTATCAGCCGGGCCGCCTCACAGATCGTAGCAATATCTTTTTCCGAAGGGGTCCGTCCGCTGGTTACAATGCAGTATCGCACAGCTGTCAACTTGTGAGCCTCCCGCGCCCCTTCCAGAATCTGCTCAACCGATTGCATCGGGTATCTTGGTATTTCACTTTCTGACACAGCGGACTGGCTGCAAAACGAGCAGTTTTCACTGCACAACCCGCTCTTGGCGTTGCGAATGACGTGAATGCTTACACCGCGTCCGAAGTAGTGGCGGCGAATCGCAAACGCCGCATGGAGAACCGCCAAAAGATCGTCATCCGGTGATTTCAGGACACCGAGAGCCTGCTTATGGGTAAGAAGTTTGCCCCCCAACACGCGCTTACTGAGTTCATCCCATCTCATACTCTAAGCGTTTCCTTTCGCCAAGACGAAGACAGCGTTCAATGCCAATAGATTAGGCCAGAAATGAACAATTCTTCTTTCCCCCAGATAATGGGCTTCTATGATCCGGATATTTTTTTCCGCACAAAAATCCCTGAAGTCATCAATGCTCAGGAAACGGACATTGGGCGTATCAAACCAGAGATAAGGCAGCGACTTCGTGATTGGTGCCTTCCCTCGGAAAAAAAGCATGAATCGGGATCGGATGAAAGCAAAGTTCGGAAACCCGACAATGACTTTACTCCCGATGCGCAGGGCTTCATGGATGACGAAGTCTACGTTCTTAACCTCCTGCATGCTCTGGTTCAGAATCACATAATCAAAACAATTATCCGGATATTCACGCAGGCTGTGTTCGATATCATCGTGAAAAACACTTAACCCCTTCCTGACGCACTCCTGAATGGCCTTATCGTCGAGCTCAATGCCCTGGGCCCGAACTTGCTTATCCCTGACAAGGGGATAGAGAAGGTCGCCTTCACCGCATCCCAGGTCAAGAACCCGGGACTCAGGCTCGATGATAGAATAAATTATGCTGTGATCCAGGCGTATGTCGTTAGATGCCATGATCATTCACCACCAGATAACCATTGAAGGTCTTGTCCAGAAAATGTTTAATCAGGGTTGTCTGCTCCTCCACTTCAACCAGAAATGCATCATGGCCATAAGTGGTGCGGAGTTCGCAGTATGTTGCGTCAACACGCTTCCTTTTCAACAGCCGCACTATTTCCTGCGACTGATGAGACGGATAGAGCCAGTCCGACTTGAAAGAAATGATCAGGAAGCGCGTGTCGATTGCTTTTCCGCCGGGTATCAACCTGCCTCCGGAGAGATCGAAGTAATCTATTGCCTTAGTGATATAGAGATAGGAATTGGCGTCGAAGCGCTTCACGAAATTCGCGCCGCGGTAGTGCAGATAACCTTCCACCTCAAAATCGGCGTCAAACCCGAAGCTGAAACTCCCGCTCTTCAACCGCCGGGAAAACTTCTCCTCCATAGACTGATCGCTCATGAAGGTGATATGACCGATCATGCGAGCCACTGCCAGCCCTTTCTCCGGCTGGCCATATTCATAGTAGTTACCCTCACGCCAGGCCGGATCAGCCATGATGGACTGTCTGACAACTTCGTTGAAGGCAATCTGCTGGGGAGAGTGTTTAAGCGCCGTGGCAATGGGAATGGCAGACCTCACCCGCTCCGGGTAAGAGGCAACCCACTGGAGAACCTGCATGCCGCCCATGGAGCCGCCAGTCACACACAGCAGTTTGTCAATGCCGAGAAAATCGATCAGATGTCGCTGGGCATGGACCATATCGGCGATGGTGATAAAGGGGAAATCCAGGGCATAAGGCTTGCCCGTAGCCTCATTTATCGAAGAGGGACCAGTCGAACCTTTGCAGCCTCCGATGACATTCGAGCAGATCACAAAATACCTGTCTGTATCGAAGGCCTTTCCCGGTCCGATCATGTCATCCCACCACCCTTTATTGTCCTGGCCTGCGTGAACGCCCGCCGCATGGGCATCCCCGGAAAGGGCATGCAGCGCCAATATCGCATTCGTCTTTTCTTTGTTCAACTTTCCGTATGTTTCATAAGCGAGGGTAATCGGTCCCAGTTTTTCCCCGCTTTCAAGTTTATGTTCCTTGCCCGGTCCGGCATAGGTATAATACTGTGTTTCCACAACACCTACGGATTTATCTATATCTATTTTGTTTCCTGTTTCCGTCATCTAAAAAACCACCTGCTATTTCTGGAACAGCCATGTTGAAAGATACCTTTCACCGCTATCGGGAAGAATGACCACGATCATCTTGCCTTCCGCCTCTTTTCTCTTCGCCACCTCCAGGGCGGCCCACAGGGCGGCGCCGCTGGAGATTCCCACAAGTATACCCTCTTCCTTCGCCAGGCGTCTGGCTGTTTCTCCCGCATTCTCGTGGGACACCTGAATGATTTCGTCCATCATGTTCCTGTTCAACACTTCCGGGACAAACCCGGCGCCAATCCCCTGAATCTTGTGGGGACCGGCTTTCCCGCCTGACAGCACCGGTGAATCCGCGGGTTCAACGGCAATCATGTTTACCGATGGCTTTTTTTTCTTCAACACCTCGCCGACACCGGTAATTGTCCCGCCGGTGCCGATACCTGAGACAATATAATCAACCTTGCCATCCGTATCCTGCCAGATCTCCTCGGCCGTTGTGCGCCGGTGAATCTCAGGATTAGCGGGGTTCTTGAACTGCTGGGGTACGAAGCTGTCCTTATAATCCTTTGCCAGCTCCTCCGCCCTGTCCACGGCGCCCTTCATTCCTTTAGCCCCTTCCGTCAGCACCAGCGCCGCTCCCAGGATAGTCAACAGATGCCGCCTCTCCATGCTCATCGTCTCGGGCATCGTAAGAATAAGCTTGTATCCTTTGGCTGCGCACACAAAGGCAAGGGCAATCCCCGTGTTTCCGCTTGTCGGTTCGATGATTACCGTGTCTTTTTTGATAAGGCCCGCTTTCTCCGCCGCCTCAATCATGGAGACGCCGATTCTGTCCTTCACGCTGGAAAGGGGATTGAAGGATTCGAGCTTCACTACAATATCCGCCTTTGAGCCCGCCTGCATCCTGTTAAGTCTCACCAGGGGAGTCTTTCCTATTGTTTTCGTAATATCTGAATATATGTTGCCCATAACTGCCTCCTTAATATTATATTTTCGCCAGGGACTGATCGATATCGGCGATGATATCGTCAATATGTTCCAGGCCCACAGACAAGCGAATAAAATCTTGCGTCACACCCGTTGCCAGCTGTTCCTCCGCCGAGAGCTGCTGATGTGTCGTCGTCGCCGGATGGATGGCCAGGGTCTTTGCATCTCCCACATTGGCCAGGTGTGATATGAGTTCCAACGAATCGATAAATTTTTTGCCCGCCTCTAAACCGCCTCTGATCCCGAATCCGAGAATCGCCCCCGCGCCTTTCGGCAGGTACTTGGCCGCCCTTCCCCTCTCCGAGCTGGACGTAAGCCCCGGATAATTTACCCAGGCGACCTTAGGATGTTTTTCTAGATACTCCGCCACTGCCAGGGCATTCTCGGAATGGCGCGGCATCCTCAAATGGATCGTCTCCAGTCCCTGAAGA
>Ga0209777_10002831_pt1 | contig 22213 bp, 20 predicted proteins | sample FrelakmetHBP12HB_FD_187147 | JGI IMG/M metagenome (GOLD analysis project Ga0209777, IMG submission 187147) | Freshwater lake sediment microbial communities from the University of Notre Dame, USA, for methane emissions studies -HBP12 HB (SPAdes)... | ecosystem: Environmental > Aquatic >...
TGCCGCCCATATTCAATGCAGCCCATGGTTCCGGACTTATACCGCCCTGTCGTGTAAATATTGCATGGCAGACTGACCGGTCAAATACTCCAAATTGATAAAAACGGATTTTACCGTTTAATAGAAAGGACATAACAAAGTCTATTTCTTGAGAACGGCAAATTTTTTGGCGAGTAAAATCCGTGTATCTGCCATGCTTTCTTCAATGAGAGGGAACATAAACCAGGCGGTAGTTATACCGAACAGGATACCGGTCAACACCCGCTGGAATAGGGTGCTTTCGCGATAGGGCAGAATGGATTGGATGAATGGAATGGATAATTGACTGAATAATTGTGAGAAACCATCCAGCCCGATTGGGCCCAGCCCGACCAGAACCCAGATAAGCCAGTGAAGTGTGTGCAGTCTGCGTCCTGTGAGTGCATAAATTATCCCAAACAATGCCATTGCGCCCCAGATTGCCACATCCCGCTCGCAGAGGGCAACTTTATATCCCAGTTGTGGGTTCCCCTCGAAGAGCCTGGCTTGAATTCGGCTGGGGTCGTTCAAATCCGTTATTCCACTGACCTGCTCAAAAGTCAACACGCCGGGGATTTTTGCCGCTGCATGAGGGTAATAAGCCTGTTCACCAAACAGGAAAAACGAACGAAATGCCCATTGATGGCATAATGGGCTGTACATCTTATAGATTATCTCGGCCGGGGTGTTCCACTCCACCTTTTTAAAAACAGGTGCCAGGAAGGGAATACCAACATACAGGATCAGGAATAAATTAAAGATAGCCAAGTAATGTTTAGCTATCCAGTATGAGATTTTGTCCGCTTTGCCGATCTTCTGGGTTCCCGATGTGTTAACCCGAAACGCAGTGTCGTTGATGTTCTCCAATTGCATGCGGCGATCAGTTGCTGCACCCAGGGTCATCTGTAACTCCTGGCGGGTAAATGGTGCTTTTAACCGAAATGGGCCTGCCTCTACAACCGGAATCTCCAATGCAAAAGCTTCTCGCAAGGAAGGCTCAGAGTCAATATCAATGATCGCCAGTTGATGCGGAACCACTGCTTGCAGGGCTAATAAATCTTGTTCGGCTTGTTTGCAAAGGTCACAGCCAGCACGGGTGTAAAGCGTAACAGTAATCATTTGTATATTCCTATTAAGCTAAGGTTTTTTCCAAGCTACTAATAGCCCGGTCAAGGTACTCTATAGGCCAAAATTTATCCAAGGAATGTAGCTGGCCAGAATGCTGAACGATCCTAAAAATAGAAGGATGCCAGTCACAATCAGGAGCACGCCCATGATTATCTCTATTACACGCATGGCTTTGCTGAAACGGCGTAGGAGGATACTCACCCATCCTATTCCCAAGGCAGCTACCAAGAATGGGATTGCCAACCCGACAGAATAAGCAACACCCAAGGTTGTCCCTTTGACAATTGATCCGCCATTTGCGGAGAAAGTCATAATCCAACCAAGAACCGGTCCAATGCATGGGGACCAGCCGGCAGAAAAGAAAACACCCAATAAAATCGATGAGATATAACCCCAGCGTTGATCCACCTGTGAGTGGATGCGTAAATCATATTCAAGGAATGGGATTCGGAATAAACCGATCATATGCAAGCCAAAGATAACAATAACAATCCCACCTATTTTGGCCAGCCAGTTGCGAACATCATAGAGCAACAGTCCCAGGGCGGAGGCGAGAATATTAAATAAAATGAAAACAAGGCTGAAACCAAGTACAAAAGCCAGTCCGTGAGTGAAGGTCACCCAACGTCTATTGTTTGAAGATTCTCCTCCAGCTGCGCGCCCCCCCAGATAACCGATATAGGCAGGTACAAGTGATAATACGCATGGGGATAAAAACGAAGTCAGACCTGCCAGAAAGGCAAGGCCAATCGTCACATTGAATTCACCCATTTTTATTCACAACCATTAAAGAGTATCTTCCACAAAAACATGTGTACTACCGTTTCGCCAATCCGTCCAAGTAATCTCGCCAGTGTCCAGTCCGACCGTGGGTTGCGACCAGCGAAAGACCCATTTTGCATCATCCGGTTTACAATTAACACATCCATGTGATCGTACAGTACCAAAATCATTATGGGATGTAGCACCATGGATGGCCACACCATCACCCACAAAGAGAGTCGTCCAAGAAATTCCTGGAAGATCATAACTGGCACCAACCGTGTTGGCTGCCATGCGAACGGAGAGTAATTTTCGCCAGATAGCATGATCACCCGGCGGTGTCGAACCATCCTCCATCCCCGTTGAAACACGACAAAAATAAACCTCCTGGTCTCCTTCCTTGCAGGTTAATGTCTGGTAATTCACATTGACAACCACTTTCTTAGTGGCAGGATCCACATCCGGATGGATTGGTGAAACATCATCATCGGTTAGAGGTCGAAAGGCCGCTCCTTCCGCCCAGAAGAGATCGCCGGGATTCCCGTAACGCTCATTTACACGGTATTGAATTGTGCCATTATCTATTGTGCGGACTTGATCCATCCACATCACTTGCGAATAGTACAGGCGTGGTTGCAATCCATAAGCAATAAGATCATGCATCCACCCAGAGCCCGAGGCAGCCGTTTCCACATTAAGGTCCACATATGGGACTGTCACCTCAGCCCAAAAGCCAGTCTTGCCAACCGGTAACGCAGATAGAGGTATATTCGGAACATTTCGGCAAGGTTGAAGATAAAGGGAATGAATATAGCCTTCCGGGGTCTCCACCCAACGCTGGTTGGGGAGATTGACATCAATGGTTTCAGCGCTTACTTCTTTTTGCCAGGGAAAAACCTCATCTCGATGAGCATCCCTTACCTTGGTACTATTAACATCAGGATGAACCATAATGGGGATCGTTCCCCCCCATTGCAGACTTGTATCAGCAGTACAATTGCGCCCCAGTAAGTCAGCCTGTGGAAATTCAGGAAGAAGAACTGAGCGACTTATCGGAAAGGTTTTCAACTTCCGCAAGGATGGTTGGAATAACACCGCACCCAGACCAAATCCAGCCAGTTTTAGGAAATCACGACGGGAGACGTTTCGATTGGACGAAGACATGGGTCAAGGATAACCGTAAACGGGAAGTAAGTCAATCGGCACCTTAAATACGGATTAAAATAATCCCTGTCACCCAGATTCGAGCGACAGGGATCGGTTTAGGTAGAGGGAACCTATTGACTCACATCACCTGTTGCAGTGGTGGTGACAGTGAAACCAGTCGAATCAATATTAGGATCCAACGAGATTGACACCGAATATGTGTCTGTCTCGCCCGCAGCTATGGCCGCGCCTGATGAAAAAACGGTGGTGAACTCCATGGCAACAAGATTATTCTGATTATCCAATACCGAGACAATTACAGTAGCAGAGCCGAGGTTTTTATCACTGGTATTGGTGATACTGCCGTTGATAGTCCAGATTGCCCCATCTTTTTGGACCGTTTCTCCGCTTGCCTTCAGTTCAACGTATTCATCATTGGGTGGGTTGGTACTCCCAGGGTCGACCTGGGCGCTGAAAGTGCGTACAAGGGCAGCCTGGGCTGGATTGTAATCAACATTGTTAAAGGATGATACACTGAACGGTACAGACGCGCTGGCTTTTACCGGTATGGGAAGATAGGAAAAACCGGAATCCAGTACATTGCCATTCTGGGCATAAAGACCAGCCACCACCAAGGTATTAAGCGGTTTGTCAGAATTATTGGTGACCCAACCAACTATATGTTGAGACCCATACTGGTCCAGATATCCATTGGTTATCACGACAGTAACCGGGTATGTGCTGGCATTATCCACAACATCTGCATCCCAATAAAGAGACCAGGGAGGTGTAACACTACCACCCGGTTTGGGGAAATTAATTTCAAAAGGAGTCCGGTCGGCACCAGAAGAATCTCCGGTTGGAGCCAATTCTGTTGCATATGTGGCGGACCAATCTGCAGATAACACGTTGTTGGAAGGATCCAGGATGGCACCCGCAAGGTCATTGATGCGTGCCCACTGGTTCCCCTTGTTTACCAAGGAGCCTGTCAGGTAATACCAACCGGAACCGTTATCAATAAGCTGCACATTTTCAGCTGTCAGGTTGGCGCGGTTGGCATCGCCACTCTTCAGACTAGAAATCTTTACACTATAAGAGGCGGGTATACCGTTGGCGGTATCATAAGAATATTCAAATGGAGACGATTCTCCTGGAGCAAGCGTATAAAGCATAGGATGGAATTTCGCATTCGCTACGGGGTTGCCATTATCTTTTAATAATGAATTTCCCGAGGTATCCTTTATCTCGATGGCCAGCTCAATCGATGTAAGAACATTGCTGCTTTGATTGACGAGCATCCCAACGACGCGATATGCACCATAAGTATCCACGAAGGCATTGGTACTGGATATAGCCAAGGCGCCTGGTTCCGGTGTGTTGGCAATCACTGGTGGCTGATTCGGGGTTGGAGTCATAGAGGTCGGAGTTGCGGCCGAACACGCCACAAGGTACAACCCCAGCACCCCAACAATAATTACATGAGCTATTTTTCGGGACATTCTTCCTCCTTGAATATTTTTCATATGAGATTAATTATACTGGCTCGTAAAAAATTTTTTCATGCCACCAAGACACTCCTTACTTACCTTATGGCCTCCATCGGACTCGCAATATCTGACCAGTGCTCCAGACTCCTCCAGCCTGCTCACGGCCTGGCGGGCCAGCTCCACCGATACCATATCATCCTGCCGGCCATGAGCTACAAAAACAGGTTTCCCGGTTAAATGGTGCGGTGTGAGGAGCACCTCCGTCCCGCGTGGTAAAAAACCAGATAAAGCTGCCAGAACCCGGATCCGCGTTGGATGGAGAAAGGTGATCATATAAGAAAGCGCTGCACCCTGACTGAATCCAATCAAGTCAAATTGATGGGCATCCAAACCTATTGAACCTGACCAGGCTTCAACAAAACCAAGCAACGCCTCAGCGGATGGGCGTAAATCATCAACCATTGGCAGCCCCCAAGTTCCAGGTGTTATAGCCCGCCACGTGTAGCCGCCTTCAGGAGCGGGATAAGGTGCTCGTGGAGCAAGGACTGCTACCCATTCCGGGAAACTGCGGGCAAAAACCCACATGGAATTTTCATCACCCGTCCAGCCATGGAGTAAGATTAACAACTGCTGCGGTGTCCCCTTCGCCGGGCGAAATCGATATGTCCAATCCTGGAATTGATTGAGTTCAGTTTCAATCACGGTTTCCACGTCTGGCAATCCAATCCAGAATAGTCAATACCAGCCAGGTAAGAAAAACGGGAACCATTCCTGCCAAAAGGCATAACAACCCCAACACCGCCGCACTTGTACCATAGAACAAATAAATCAGACCATCACCGATAAAAAAGAGTAGCAATATTGCACCGACAGCCAGACGAACATTCGTTTGATGGGCATATTTCCGTAGATCACGTGTCATCTTCGCCTGGGGAACACCCTTCTTTGTAAACGGTTGGGCCATGCTACGACCCGCCTCAGGTCTGGAAGGGATGCCTCGGCTGCCATCTCACCCAGATGGACGATTTTTGAAATGTCCACATTGTCCAGTATGCCAACTCCGCTGACATCCGGCGAAATGATAACTTCGGGGTTTTCTGCCAGAAGGCGCAGTTGAGTCAATTTCCAACTGCCAACATCCACCGATTTTAGAAAAATCTTAAAAGCCTGAGCTACGCGGGTTCGGGTCAGGCTCTTAACAATAGGACCAGGAACTTGAACTGGCAGGGGAATATTTGGGAAACCATTATTTTGCGTACCTGTAGCGTCCAGGACAACCGCAACGACTGGCAGGTTTGGTGCAAGGGATCGGGCAACCGAAACAGGCACCGGGTTCAGAACTGCACCGTCCACCAATTGAGTTCCCTTATATTCCTTTGGAGGAAAGATCCCCGGTATGGCAATTGTAGCCATTATTGCCTCCACCACAAAGCCCTGATTAAGCACAACTTCCTGCCCAGCCTGAATGTCCACCGCCACCACCGCACAGGGAATTTTCAGGTCTTCAAACTTGCGGTCGCCAAAAAGGTCAACCAGTAATTTCTCTGCACCGGAAAGTCCCAACAGACCCGGTCCATCTTTAGATAAGCGCCCAAAGAGCTTGGACTGATCCAGTTTGGTAAATCTGGTTTCCATTTCATCGGGTGTGTACCCAGCAGCATACAGAACAGCTACTATGCCACCCGCGCTTGTACCCGCCGCCGCTTGAACCTTGAAGCCTGCCTGTTCCAAACGGCGCAGCACGCCAACATGTGCATACCCGCGTGACCCACCCCCGCCAAGTGCAAGTGCTATATCCATAACTGCCCTCTTTGATTTTTGATGTAGAATTATTATACCTTTTTCAGGAGCACCCATGTCAACAGTTGAATCTCCAGAAAGTTCATCACCCATCGTCACGCGCGCCGTGGCGGCTGGGCTTCAGGGCCAATATGTTGAAAATTACGAATTTCCAGGCTGGCAAAAAGCTCTACTAATCGGAATAGGCGCGCTGCCACAAGGCGTGGCGCGCTTTGCCATCAGCCGTTTCCAGTCCATTTCCGGCCTTCCGCCAACGGTGTTGAACGATTTCTCAATAGATGAACTCATCCGACAGCGGCTTGATGATTACGCGGAACTCCCTGGAACATTCCCAGCCGTCGCGGTTGGTGCAGCTCTTGGTGGAGCCACAGCATACCTGTCGCTTGCCTTGGGAGGACCATTCCTGCCCCAAACTTTTGTTACCACGCTCAAACACGGTTCCATGACCGGTGATGTTAATGAGTACCTGCACCGTTCGCTTGATAACGCCCTGGGCATCGCCAATAAAAACCCTGGCTTGATGACCATCCAACATTATGACCCGGTTCACGACGGATGGTTAACACGCTTCGTAAATCATGTGCGCTTCAAACTGCTTGATCTTCCGCCTGCGTATGCTGAATTCATCAAATCAAGGTTGGAACCGGGTGGTGCGGTTGTCTATCTCGAGGGAGGGGCTTCCTGGCTACGCTACCGGGTTGGACCACGAAGTGTATTCCAGGTTGGTGGATGGGGAGGGATTTCCGCAGAGGAGTTTCTCGAAAGCAGCGATCGGCTGCGGGTCTATGCCCATTCCGCAGGGCTGAGATTAACAGACTGGAAGTTGAAGGACTACCCGCTTGAGCGCGGCCCAGAATCTGAGTGGGGTTCGGAGCCAGGTCTCGATTCTGCACTGGAGACGTTCTGCCAAAGTGAAGGGTATCATTTCGTACGCATCCCCCTGCCTCACCCAAACGATTTTTCACGCCTGGCATTTAATTGCGCCAAGATCTTGATTCAAAAGGACGGCCGCCAGCCAGCAGGCGTACTAGTGGAAATGTTCAGTCAGTTCGATGCCAACGCCGCCCGGCAAGCCAGCCTGCTACCACTCTGGTTAATCTTCAACACGAAGGACAGCCTGGAATATTTGAAGGAAATGCGGCCTCACTTCCCGGCGGGAAAACCCGTCTTCTTCTCACCGCAAGCGACCTTCTCGCTTCCACCGGACCGGGTGCCCTGGAAAGAGTGGGAAGCCGCGCTTGATGGGATCGAGTGGATCAATATCGGAACCCGCTCCAGTCATTATCCGGCTGACTCTCGGGCACTGGTTAAATGGGCCGAACCTTTGAGAAAATGGGTGGAAAATAATCGAATCCCCATCAAAAGTCGCCTGAGTGTGGATGAACTGGTTCAACTTAGCCATAATATTTAACCCATAAGCGTTCTCATAATAACGGACAAATGGTAGGAGCCATTTGTCTGCTATTATTTTTTCCTGTGCCAGATCAGGTTCGTTCATGCCTTGATCAGTTTATCCACATCCCAGCGGATGTTGGAAACTCCTGGTTTTATGGCATCCTTTGGATAGACCCATTATAATCAGGCACGTGCTTTCCAACCGTCATTTTTTCAAAACTTCAGATATATCACGGGAATATAGGCGGAATTTCATCCATCTGTATTTCGACATGTTTTGGTTTGGTATCCTGAGCGGTAGTGCGGTCAGTTTCCTGAATGTGTATGCTGCACGCCTAGGAGCAAATGGCATCGAGATTGGCCTGCTTGCAGCAGTTCCGGCAATCGTCAGCCTGGCCCTGTCCATACCAGCAGGTAACTGGTTGCATCAGCGCCCGGTTGGAAAGGTTGTCTTTTGGACAGCTGCCCTGGCTCGCTTAGGATATCTACTCTGGATTCCCCTTCCCTGGTTGTTTACCAATCAGGGGCAAATTTGGGCGCTCATTCTCATCACTCTGATCATGGGAATACCGATGTGTGGGTTGGGCATCAGTTTCAATGCCTTATTCGCTGCAGCAGTGCCGCCCAACTTGCGTGCACTCGTGGTTGGCCGCCGGAATATGATACAGTCACTCACTTTTTTGATTGCTTCGGTTGGGGCTGGTTACATCCTGGATCACTTGCGGTTTCCAGTTGGGTATCAGGTTATTTTTGGGATTGGATTCCTGAGTGCGATCATGAGTACAGTGCACCTTTTTTTCATCCGACCACAGGTAGCACCGGAACCCGAGTCAGTGCCAAGTTTGGGTTCCGCCCCAATAAAGGAAAGCAAAAACTCATCCCGCGAATGGCACACCGCCCTACATCTCGACATCTGGCGTACACCTTTTCGGAATGTTTTACTCGTCCTATTAGGGTTCCACTTTTCCCAGTATATCGCTTTTCCACTTTTCCCCCTTTATATCGTTAACAATTTGCATTTATCCGATACCAATATTGGTCTGGCCACCGCCCTTTTCTATTTGACCGTTCTGCTTGGTTCCACACAACTCAGCCGTATGGCAAACAAGGTTGGCCATCACAAATTGACTGGTTGGGGTGTGGTTGCCATGAGTATTTATCCCATTGCCATGTCACTTTCCAAAAACGCATTCCATTACTATTTGTTATCCATCGCTGGCGGGTTTGCCTGGGCGTTGGTGGCTGGAGCCTACGCCAATTATCTGCTTGAACGAATCCCAGAAAACGACCGTCCCTCCCACCTGGCCTGGTATAGCATCGTTTTAAATGCCGCTGTTCTATTTGGTTCGCTTGCCGGGCCGCTTCTGGCAAATTATATCGGGCTTGGCACGGCTTTATTTGCCTTCGGCATTCTACGCCTTCTTGCCGGCCTCGCCATCCTGAAATGGGGATGAGCAATTTTCGATTTTTAATTACCATGTTACAATCCTCCCGGACTTGAACAGCCATGCCAGAGCATATCAAAGTAGTTGCCACCAATCGCAAAGCAGGTTTTGAATACTTTCTCTACGAGCGTTTTGAGGCTGGCATGTCGTTGATGGGAAGCGAGATTAAATCCATCCGCGCTGGTCAGATCAGCCTGGCTGAAGCATATGTGCGAGTGGATGATATAAAGGGAGCTTTTCTAATGGAAGCGCATATTGCACCCTATGAACAGGCCAACCGTTTCAACCATGATCCGAAGCGGGCGCGTCGTCTGCTCCTTCACAAGAAAGAAATTCATGAATTATGGGATGCCGTCCGTCAGAAAGGCGTGACGATTGTGCCGATCCGGGTCTATCTTAAAAATGGGCGCGCCAAGCTTGAAGTTGCCATTGCCAGGGGGAAGAAGTTACACGATAAACGTGAAGCTATTGCCCGTCGGGATGCCGAGCGCGAACAGGAGCGGGAACGCTAACCCGCTCCCTCTAATTTAATTATTCTGAACCCGCCCATTGTTGAAGGGATCCAATGGGCGGTTTTTAGTTATGCTTTATAAGAATGTATGAAAACTTCGACAATATCCGGGTCAAAATAAATCCCCTGGCTTTGTTGTATCTCTTGAATGGCATCCTTGGCTGCCATGCTGACATGGTAGGGGCGGTTTGTTGTCATTGCATCGAATGCATCTACAATCGCCAAAAGACGTCCCTCACGTGGAATCTTTGTGCCACTCAAACCTTCCGGGTAGCCACTACCATTCCACCACTCATGATGATACAGTACGTAGGGGATGGCTGCTTTTAGATGATCTACGCCCTCCAGCATCTTTGCTCCCGCTTCCGGATGCTGGCGCATCAATTTCCATTCTTCTTCATTCAAAGGACCTGTTTTCTTCAACACCTTACTGGGAACAACTATTTTGCCAATATCATGCAAAATCGCCCCAAATTCCAGGATTGCCACATCTTCGTTAGACCAATCCAGTGCAAAAGCCAAATTGAGTGCCAGGCGGCGAACACGTTCCAAGTGTCCGGCGGTATAGGGGTCGCGTGCTTCAATAACATTCGCCAACATGATCACTGTCTGCAAATGAGCAGACCGGGTGTCGAATAACTGTACCACGCGCCGCCTGTCGATGCGGGTACGAACAGCATTGATGAGTTCTGGAGCATCGAAAGGCTTGAAAAGATAATCATCCACCCCCAGCGAGCGCGCCCGATTGACATCCGCCCGTTCTGTGCGGGCACTCAGAAATAGGAATGGTGTTGTTACCCCACTAGGCATAACCCGCACAGACTCCAGTAATTCAAACCCATCCATCTCTGGCATCATAATATCTGAGACGATCAGGTCCGGTTTGACGTCCAAAAAAATGGCAAGCGCCCCCTTTCCATTGACTGCAGGGTATACTTCATATCCTTCAGCCTCCAAAATATTACTCATTACTTCCAACAATAACGAGTCATCTTCAACCAGCAGTATTCTATTCATCCAATTCCCTTGCATTTCCCGTCCACGTAATAAAGAATCAACATATTTATTATAAGCCCATCGCTGTAAGGACGCCTGTGTTTTTACTTGATGTTTTTTAACCTGGCAGCACCAACCAGCGCCTGACCCAATGATAGGCCGCCATCATTTGTTGGAATTTGGTTGTGGACATAGACTTTAAAGCCATCCTTGCGAAGCCCACTCAAAGTGCGTTTCAGAAGCGCCATGTTTTGCCAGACTCCCCCGCTCAATGCAATTTCCTTCAAACCAGTGTCATGACGTATTTGCCCGCACACTACGCGTACCATTTTTGCAATGCCGTTATGGAAACGCCCCGATATGACCGAGACAGGAACACCGCCGCCAATGTCTGCCAGCAAGGCGGTAATAGCCGTCTTGGCCTCCACCACCCCATTTCGAACATCAAAGCGGTACTCTCCAATTTCAGACGGATCCAATACCGACTCAAATTCAATTGCCGCTTGTGCTTCGTAGTTAACCTGTTGACGTATTCCCGATAGCGCAGCCACTGCGTCAAATAGACGGCCCATGCTTGATGTCTGAACAGTATTCAAACTGCGTTCCATTTGGACCTGCAAAGCCATACACGCTTCATGACCTAGATCTATGCAGGGTGGGAGAGAATCATCCCAATCCAATCCCAACGCCCAGAGTAAAGCCAATGCCGTGCGCGCCGGGCGCTTTATAGACGCATCGCCGCCCGGAAGAGGGAAATATGCGAGATGATATGGACGCTTATAACCAGCATAGTCTGCAACCAAAAATTCCCCACCCCAGATGGTCCCATCATCACCAAACCCGGTGCACACCGATGACTTGGCAGTCACCTATCAAACCGTTATCAGCCATGCAGGCGGCGATATGTGCATGGTGGTGTTGTACCCCGCAGGTGGGCAGGTTCTCGCTTTGTGCGCGTTCAAGTGCATATCGCGTGGACAAGTAATTTGGATGCAGGTCATAGGCAATGGCTTCAGGGTGGATACGGAACAATCGCTCGAAGTGGGTAATGCCATCTTCAAAGGAACGCAGAGTCTCATAATTTTCCATATCACCGATATGGTGGCTCAGAAAGGCGTAGCGGTCCCGTGCCAGACAGAAGGTGTTTTTCAAATCGGGACCGGTCGCCAAAATCGGTGGGACATCGAACGGAAGTTCCAGCGAGTCAGGCGCATAACCGCGCGACCGGCGTAGATAATAAATCTTCTTCTCGAATTCACGAACCACTGAGTCATCACAGCGTATGTGGATATCCCGATCGTGCATCAAGAAGGCATCTGCCAGAATGGACAAGCGTTCGTGTGCTTCATTATTATCTGTGGCAATGGGTTCTTCACTTAAATTTCCACTGGTCATTACCAATGCATGGAAAGGTAAATCGTCCCCATGAAGGAGCAAATAATGGAGAGGTGTATAAGGCAGCATCACCCCAAGGTTGTGCTGGCCAGGAGCAATTCCTGCCGCGATAGGGGAATTGGGTTTCCATTCCATTAAAACAATCGGGCGTTGGCGCGACTCAAGAAGCTTACGCTCCTGGGGGCTGATGATGCAATGTTGTTCGACTGTGGTAAGATCCGGCATCATCAAAGCGAAGGGTTTATCCACCCGTAATTTACGCCTGCGCAGTTCATCAACAGCCTCTGCGTTGGTTGCATCACAAGCCAGGTGGAATCCTCCCAAACCTTTGACTGCCAGGATTTTTCCTTCAGCGAGAAGCTGCCGGGCATCCAAAATGGCGTCATCACCTTGCTTCTGCTGCTTACCTTCCGTTCCCTGCACAATGATCTCCAACCAAACTTTAGGACCACAGACTGGACAGGCCACCGGCTGGGCATGGAAACGCCGATCAAGCGGATCCTGGTATTCTGCTGCACAGTCTGAACACATTTCGAATGGTGCCATGGTGGTGTTGGGACGGTCGTAAGGGATGTCGGTGATAATCGTAAAGCGCGGTCCACAATTGGTGCAATTAATAAAAGGGTAACGATAACGCCGATTTGTGGGATCAAATAATTCACGCAAGCAGTCAGGGCAAATGGAAACATCCGGAGAGATGGGTTGGAATGCTCCCGCAACAGCCTCAGATTGGATGATCTCGAATGTCGTAAATAAGCCCGGAGCTTCGAAGTCAACCTGAAAAGTGTCCACGCGCGCCAGTGGCGGTAGCCCGGTTTTCAATGCCCCGATGAATTTGTCCAGCGTTTCCTGGGTTCCATCCACTTCAATATCCACCCCCGCGGACGAATTGCGCACCCAACCATTAAGATCATAACGGGTCGCTAATCCGTAAACAAAAGGCCGAAAGCCAACCCCCTGCACAATACCAGTAATGTGGAGACGCCCCTTGCGCAATTCAGACATGCTGTAATTATACCGTGTGTTATTTTTCCCATTCTCCGGGTTGCTCAGATCTAGCTATATCAAGGATTAATTGACGATGGAGGGGAAGAAGGGGCGAATAATCCGTATTTTCCTTAGCGGTGTTTTGATTTTCAACAATCAATACCTAGTCATCCCGGCTGTGAATAACGGAATGCCAGACATTTTTCTTGATATTGTAGATTTTACCAGCCTGCATTACCTGGGAATAGATTCTCTCCACTTTTTGATCGCCTTCACCCAGGAAGAGGATACTTTTCCCGCGCAACAACACAAAGATCTCATCTGTCTCTCTGTGGCGCTCAAGCCTCTTGATCTTCGCTGGATGGATTTCGTCCAGATAGTTCAGGATAGCAACATGCCATGTCTCATAATCAATCAGAGAAGGTGTAATCAAATTTACCGTACTCCAATTATATAATAGCAACCGTGGCTCTTGGAAAAAGGGGTAAAATCCGTCCAATGAATTCCTGGAACGATTTTGACCTATCAATAAATGTGGATGACATTCTGCGGGGCCAGGGGGCGGACCCTGAAAAACTGCGCTTACGGAAACCCAGCCTCGTAGACGCAGCAGAGTTTGCCCGGGCGGAGGGGCTGCCTCATATCCACCCAATTGCTCTGGTGCGGAAAGTGATGGTAAAAGCGCACAGTCACGATCGCCTCCTGCTAGATGACTCGACTAAATTGACCGGTCCACTTGTGACACAACATTTAGCCGGGGCTCAACGCGTGGCAGCCGTCGTCTGTACCATCGGTGCAGAATTGGAGGATATGTCAGCCCGGCTGTTCGACAACGATCCGCTTCTGGCCTTCGCTCTCGACGGCCTGGGGAATGCTGCGGTCGAGCAGCTTGGGCAGCAGGTCTGCCAGCGTATCGGGGAACAAGCTCAGGTTGACGGTCTGACTGCCTCCACCCCGCTGAGTCCGGGTGAGCCTGATTGGCCCGCCGAAATCGGTCAGCCACAGATCTTTGCACTGGTTGAGGCTGCAGAAATAGGTATACAGATCACACCTGGTGGGATGATGATCCCGAAAAAATCAATTTCATTCGTTCTCGGTATCGGGCCGGAAATGTCACAGAGCGAGCCATGTGAAGTCTGCGGCTTGAGAGAAAGTTGCCGTTATCGCCATGGCTGAAACCTTCCACATTGATTTCGAACCCCTCGGCAGGCGTGGCACAGCCCGCTCGGGCCAGACCTTGCTGGATGCAGCCCGGGCTGCCGGTGTGGGATTGGCATCCGTCTGCGGTGGGGTTGGGACATGCGAGGAATGCCGGGTCCGCCTGGCAACTGGCAAGTTGACTCCTTTAACACTTGTCGAGGAAGCCACCCTAAGCAAGGCTGATCTGGCTGCCGGGATTCGCCTCGCCTGTCAGGCTGAGCCGCTCAGCGACGTGAAACTGGATATCCCACCCGAATCACTGACTACCGCCCAGCGCTTGCAGGTGGAGGGACTGGAAACGGAGTTCGCCTTGCACCCCGCAGTAACCACTCCCGGGGCACATGGACTTGCGGTGGATATCGGCACCACCAAACTGGCCGCCTATCTTGTCTGTCTCAAAACGGGTCAGACAGTTGCCAGGGCTGGAGCAATGAACCCGCAGGTAGCGTATGGTGAGGACGTCATCACCCGCATCGCCTACACCGGTCGTGAAAAAAATGGTGCAAAAATAATGCAAAAAATCCTAGTGGATACACTCAACGAGCTACTGCAAGGGATGTGCTCGGAAGCGCATATTTCCACCGGGTCTTTGCTCGACGCCGTTCTGGTTGGCAACACTGTAATGCACCACCTTTTCACTGGATTACCAGTCGAACAACTCGGGCATTCACCCTTCAGCCCCGCCACCACCCGGTCATTAACCATTCCAGCCGATGACCTGGGCCTGAACCTTGCCCCCGGTTCAAACCTTTATCTTCCTCCCGTTGTCGCCGGGTACGTCGGCGCAGATCACATTTCCATGTTGCTAGCAACCGGGGCATGGAAATCACCCCACAACCTCATTGCGCTGGATATCGGTACGAACACTGAAATTAGCCTGGTGGCAAATGGGAAAGTCACCTGCTGCTCATGCGCCTCCGGTCCAGCCTTCGAGGGGGCTCATATCCACGAAGGGATGCGCGCCGCCCCTGGCGCCATCGAACGCGTCCGGTGGTCGGAGGGTACATTTCTATGGCAGAGTATCGATAACCAACCACCGGTGGGCATCTGCGGTTCCGGGATTCTGGATGTGATTGCCGCGCTGCAGGATGGCAAGCTGATCAAACAGACCGGGGTGTTAATAACCGGCCTCACAGCTGAAATTGTACTCGTACCTGCCGCGGAGACCGGTTTGGGTCGCGACCTGGTGGTCACCCGTAAGGACGTTCACGAGATCCAGCTTGCAAAGTCCGCCATCCGGTCTGGTGTGGAAACCTTGCTCGAAAAAGCCGGGTTGACCTATTCAGATCTGGATGAGTTCATTGTCGCTGGAGCGTTCGGTACCTATCTTGACCTTCACTCAGCGGTGCGGGTTGGGATGTTCCCGCCCCTGCCCATTGAACGCTTCCAGCAGGTGGGAAATGCGGCTGGAGTCGGCGCAAAACAAATGCTACTTTCGGTGGATAAACGCGCGGAGGCCGAAAACCTTGCAAGCCGGATTGGTTACGTTGAATTAACCGAAGAGCCAGCTTTCACACCAATGTTTATTAAATATCTCTCATTCGAGGTTTAAATGGACATTCGCCAATACGTCATTACTGCCTTTCGCAAGCGTTTCGGAGAGGACCCAGCATTCATGGTGCGCGCCCCGGGCCGGGCGAACCTACTCGGTGAACACGTGGACTATAATGACGGGTTTGTGCTCCCAGTGGCGATTGACCGGACCACGATCCTCGCCTGCCGGCCTTCCAACTCACCCCACACGTCGATCCGGGCACTCGATCTGGACCAGGAAACCACTTTCGATGGGCAAAGCATCAAGGCTAAAAAAACGACCGGTAGGGCTCACCTACCAAGCTGGGGTCTTTACCCAGCGGGAGTCCAATGGAGCCTTAACGCCGAAAAACTGGCAACACCATCCATGGAGGCGGTTTTTGCATCGGACGTACCGCGCGGTGCAGGGTTGAGCTCTTCAGCCTCGGTCGAAATGGCCTTCTGCGTGGCGTGGGAAAAACTGGGTGGCTGGGTGATCCCGCCCATTCAGATGGCAAAACTGAGCCAGCGCGCCGAGAACCAGTACATTGGGGTGAATTGCGGCATCATGGATCAGTTTGCCTCCGCCTGCGGGGTTAAAGACCGTCTCCTCTATTTGGATTGCCGTTCCCTTGAATGGCAGACGGTACCCCTACCCAAGGGGGTATCGATTGTCATTGCCAATACAAATGTGCGGCGCTCACTGGCGGGGAGCGCCTACAATGACCGGCGGGCTGCCTGTGAGGAAGCGGTGCGTATCTTGCAGGGATACCTGCCAGGTATCAGTTCGCTACGGGATGTCAGCCCGGATGAGTTCACTCATTACATGGACCGGCTGCCGGAGATTGTGAAAAAACGGGCGCGGCACATCGTTGAGGAGATCGAGCGGACCAGGCAAGCATTGAAATTTCTCAAAGATGATGATATCCACCAGTTTGGAATATTAATGAATCAGTGCCATGTCAGCCTGCGCGACCTGTACGAGGTCTCGTGCCCCGAATTGAATGTGATGGTCGAGACTGCGTGGTCACTGCCGGGTTGCTACGGGGCGCGCCTCACCGGTGCAGGGTTTGGCGGTTGCACGGTAAACCTCGTGGCACACGAGGCTGCCGTAACATTTGGACGGGACCTGGCGCGGGGTTACAAACGAACAACCGGGCTGAAGCCTGAGATCTATATCTGCCGAGCCGCTGATGGGGCGGGTTTATTGGAAAGCTGATGTTTAATTAAGTTTGCCCACGTAAAAACCGTAAAGCCGTCTCGACAAAGATCGCCGTACCTACAGGCATGGCGCTCTCGTCCATATCAAAATCCGGACTGTGCAGGTGCCGATGCAGGTTCGGGTTGTCCGTACCAAGAGCGAACATGGCTCCGGGAGCTAGCTCCAGAAAACAACCAAAATCTTCGGCTCCCAGTTCATCCTTCCAGGGTAGCACATTATTCCGGCCAAGAAGATCGGTGGCAACCGCGGCGATCAAGTCTGAAGCCTGAGGGGAGTTTATCATCGGCGGGGTGCCTGCCTCGATCCTGAGTTCGTAATCTCCTCCAAGGGTGTGGGCGATATCAAAGGCGCGGCGGATCTCAGCGTGGAGTTGTTGTTGCACTCTCTTTTCAGTGTAACGCAGCGTACCGGTCATTTTCACCCGTTCCGGAATGACATTTTGGGTAAATCCGCCATTGAGCGAACCAACACTGACCACAGCCGGGTCAAAGGGATCAAGGCGGCGTGAAACTATGCCATTCAGTGCCAGGATCACGTACGCAGTGATGAAGAACGGGTCAATAGTCTGGTGCGGGTTCGCACCATGCCCACCCTTGCCAATAATTTCCCCAAACCATGAATCCACACCGCCGGAGGCCGGCCCGGCTTTAATGCTGATGGTACCCGCGGGTGCATTTGCATCGACGTGCGCGGCGATCGCCATGTTTACCCCATCCATGGCTCCATCAGCGATCATGCGCGGGGCACCACTCAGACCTTCACTATCTCCAACTTCCTCTGAAGGTTGGAAAAGGAAACGGAGAACGCCGGGAAACTTTTCACGGGAAAGCAGGGCAGCTGCACCCAGCGCCATGGCCATATGACTATCGTGCCCGCAGGCGTGCATCACACCAGGATTCTGCGAAACATACGGAACCTGGTTGGTCTCCTGAAGTGGCAGGGCGTCCATATCGGCGCGGATGGCGAATACCGGCCTGCCCTCCCCCAGTTCGGCAACGACACCGGTGCGCCCAACACCGCGGCGGACCCGATAACCGAATTGTTCCATAATCTCAGCCACCCTGGCGGATGTTCGAGCCTCGGTAAAGCCAAGTTCAGGGTGCATGTGGAAATCCCGACGCCATTCACTCAATTGGTTTTGGATCTTACGAGCTTGTTCCAACATATATCCTCTTTTTATACAGGAGTATTATGGGTGGGGATTCCCCGCCTTTATAAGTGAATTCCAAGACCTACCCAAACTGATAGAGGGTTGGTAACGACCACATGTATCACCACTGGATCCCATTATATAGACAATTCCTTTTGCGCGGCTATCATTAACTCATCCAGTTCCCGCTCCTGTGCATTATCCAATGGGGGTACCTGGTGTTCATGTAATATCCGCTCTGCCTCGGCTTGTGCTCGTTCAACCATGCCGATTTTCCCGGAATTATTCCAGCCATCCCATGAACCGCGTTCCGCCAAGCGAGTCAAAAACACTTCTCCGGACTTGAGATATTTCATAGTGTGTTTCTGTCCCAGAAAGTTACGAGGACCTTCCATTACGGCTGCGACTACTTCCACAGCCAGTGCTTCCGCGTCTGCGGTAATTCCCTTTCGAATACGATAAATGCTCCCGGCAAATTCATTATCAGCCACCATCTGGGCAAACGAACCCATTACCCCGGCCTCCATTTCGCCTATGCCAGATAGTTCGTCCGCACCGGAAAGGGCAGGGATGGCAGCATTAAGGGCACGCTCAAACCCATCCTGGGCATCCAAGCTATGGGCATTGGTGGAAAACCCGTAGACGTTGACTGGCAGACCGTAGTGGTGACCAATCTGCACGGTCCCAGCGGAAGCCAAGCCCATCTCCACCCCACCCCAGACAGACAACCCAGTGCGAGGTTCCATCATCGCCAACCGCCCGCAGTAGATCATTGGCAACCCAGGATTCACCAGTTGCGCCAGCACCAGCGCGGCCAGCACCTCAGCATTCTGTTGAACAATGGCTCCGGAAATGGAGAACGGTGCGGTCGTACCAGCTGTTGGACAAGGCAGCGGCCCAAAAGCTATCCCCAAATGTGCAATTTCGATGATGGCTTCAGCCTCGTGGTCAGGGATTGTCAACGGGCTGACCGGTGAGAGCGAAAGGGTCAATACTTCGGATGGTTTCCCGATGACCTCTGCCATCCTGACAGCGTAGCGCGCCTCGGCTGCAAATTGCATGCCGGGTCCCTGCAGAGGTTTGGTGGTAAACGGTAAAGCATGGCGATACATCGCCAGCGACATCATGCTCCCGGGGACCTCGGTGGGGGTAAAAAAGGGTGTGATGGTGTGGCAATTCTCCAGCGCATCCAAGAGCCGGGTGGCATCCCGCACATCCTGAACGGTCGCCTGCCGCCGGGTCCCTGAAACAGCGTCGTATATATTCGGCGCGCCGCCCAGGTTGTGAAAATACAAGTTCCCGTCACCCAGCGTCTTCACAGAACCACTACGCCCATGGATGACCACTTTCTTGCCCGCCCCCGCAATGCACTTTTCCACCAGTTCCGGTGGAAACAGGACACGGTTCCCGTTTATTTTTGCGCCTGCGCTGGTCAAAAGTTCACGGCTATGTGGCTCGGTCATCACCACACCGGTCTCACCCAAGATGCGCAGGGTAGCCTGGTGGATGGATTCAACTTCATTTTCTTCCAGGATGGATAGACGGATTATCACAATACCTCTACACAGACCTCAGCGTTCATCAGGATTGTTCAAGATATTTTGCCAGGAATGCCACACGGCGGTTTTCCGAATCGAGCACATTTTCCATGTTCAAGAAAATATGACCCTCTTTTTCGTAGAGAACAAAATCCACTTCCTTCCCCATTTTTTGGAGAGCATCATTTGCCTCAATTGAATCGCTCACCGGGCAGCGCACATCGCTCCCCCCGCAGATCAATTGCAACGGGGCACGTATGCGATCCAGGAAGAAACTTGGTGAATGTTCGTACCAACGGTCATGGTTTTCCAGCGGATCGCCAAAATTTTCAATATCCCAGTGTTTTAAATCTGGCCGGATTTCTTCGTGGTTGGTAAACCAATTCAGGAATGGCACGACTGCTGACCCAACAGCCCATAATTCCGGATAACGAGTCATACAGGAGGCGGTCAGATAACCACCGTGACTTCGACCAGTTATACCTATGCGCAATCGGTTTGTTTTTCCTATACGGATCAGGTACAACGCCCCAGCAGTGACATCATCGGTATCCACACCACCAAAATCAAACCGGCTGGCGGCCTGCCAGTCGCGTCCATAACCAGTAGAACCCCGATAGTTTGGCGCCAAAACCACCCAACCGCGGCTGGCCATGTGAGCCATCAACGGGTACCAGGTCATTTCAAATAACCAGTCCGGACCCCCATGGATGATCAGGACTGCGGGAGCTGGTTTTTGACCGGGTGGAACGAACAGCAAAGCCGGGATGGGTGTGCCATCCAAGCCGGGGTAAGTGATCTCTTCTGGCATGATAAACGGGGCATTCGCCAGTTCTTCCGGCAGGGAATGAGTCAATTGAGTGAACCGGCTATCCGCCAGCGAGAGCGACCATAGATCGTCCGGATGGCGCGGGTTGTCAAAGCAAAAAATAAGCTCCTGACCATCAGGGGTGAATTCGGGCCAATAATGCACACCTAGCTCCACCTGAAATAGTGCGGGAGACTCGCCTGGTTTCTGAAGTGCCAGCCAGGAAACCGTACCCCGGTTGAACACATAAGCCAGCGACCTTCCATCCGGAGACCAGCACGGAAACTGCTTTTCCCCTTCCCCATCCGTCAACCAAACAATGTCTCCGGTTGCAACTTCATAGATGCCGATGTTATTAAAACCGTGCGCATCCGAAGAAAACGCCAGGTGTCGGCTGTCTGGTGACCAGCAGGCCTGCCCAGCATCGATCGGACCCTGCTCATCCGAAATCTGGACCACTGTCCCACCCTTCAACGGTATAACAAAGGTGCCATAATCAATGCCTCCCGCTTCAACAGTCACCGCCAACTTGGAGCCATCAGGTGACCAGCGCACCTTCCACGCCGGATGTCCGGCATCCATTACCAGGCGCGCTTCGCCCTCATCTACAGGAATTACATAAACATTGAACTGGCCTGTTTGATCGGAAATAAATGCGATCTGTGTACAATCCGGTGACCAGGCAAAATAAGCCTGGTGGGCACAATTCATCTCGGGTGCAAGTTCCCGCTGCCGGCCATCGATAAAATCGTGGATAAAGATATGGAAATTTTCACTGCCATCGAAGTCCACAGCAAAGGCCAGATGACGGCCATCCGGGGAATATTGCGGGTGGAATTTTCCTCCTGACCCACGTGAGATTAACCGGGGTGTTCCCTGGCAGCGCAAGGAAAGTTCATAGATCTCCCAACGTCCATCCGGATTCCAAGAATACGCCACGTTCTCCCCATCCGGCGAAACGTCAAAGCCCATCTCGACTTCCACACAGGGAACACGTAAGAGAATCCCCAGGTCAATCATTGATTTTTCCTTCTCTTTCAGGCTTTATGGCAGGCGACCCAATGGCCTGGCGCCACGAGACGCCACTCCGGGACTTCACGACTGCATAATTCGTCTGCAATCGGGCAGCGTGGATGGAAACGACAGCCAGAGGGAGGATTTATTGGGCTTGGAACATCCCCGGTGAGAATGATCCGGTGGCGGGCGCGGTCTTTTTTTGGATCCGGCACCGGTACCGCCGAGAGCAGTGATCTGGTGTAAGGGTGAAACGGGTGCTCATAAAGATCATTGCGGTCGGCCATTTCAGCCATCACACCCAGATACATGACAGCCACGCGGTCACAGATGTGGCGCACCATACTCAGGTCGTGAGCAATGAAGAGATAAGTGAGCCCAAGACGATCCTGCAAATCTTCTAGCAGATTGACCACCTGTGCCTGGATGGAAACATCCAAAGCTGAGATAGGCTCATCACAGACGATAAACTTCGGATCGGATGCCAGGGCACGCGCCACACCAATGCGCTGGCGCTGTCCTCCGGAAAATTCGTGCGGGAAGCGATTGATGAGGCGACCGCTCAGTCCAACGAGCCCCATCAGTTCCTTTACTCGCTCCACGCGCTCCGCCTCCGTTTTCAATAAGCGATGAACCCGCAATGGTTCGCTTACGATTGAATTGACCGTCCAGCGCGGGTTGAGTGAGGCATATGGATCT